>JAABUK010006717.1_pt1 | contig 17017 bp, 12 predicted proteins | sample 5559141 | NCBI WGS metagenome assembly JAABUK01 (sample SAMN10711869, study PRJNA513367) | rock metagenome | isolation source: Antarctica rocks | place: Antarctica: Victoria Land, Pudding Butte nord | collected 2016-01-03
TTGCCGCCGCATAGGTCAGACATTCTCCGGTTCGCAAATCCCTCTTGGATCAGCCATCTCACTTCGCCTCGAATGTGTGGCAGGGCGGACTCAATACCGCCGACCCAGCAGCGTTGAACAGCCCTGGTTCCTACGCCGACAAGCTCCGCACGTTCTTCGTGCAGCACGAGGTGACGGCGTCGAACGGCACACGGTACTTCTATCAGGATTTCATCCTCTTCCTTGAAGAGGTGCTGGTCCTGCTGGCGACCGGCAACAGCCAGGCGCTCTATGACTTGCTGGCGTGGTTCGCGCGAAGCGGTTTCCGGTTCGAGCTGCTGTTCAACAACTTCTATCATCCGCTCACCTGCGGGATCACCAAGCAGCTCTACGCCAAGGGCCTCGACGGCATGTTGGCCCGGGAAACGCAGTTCCAGGACAAGCACCTGGACTTCAAGGGAATCTATGAGCCGCAGCCCATCGTGGACACGCAATACCCGGTCGAGGTCGTCGACTTCACGGCGGGGGCAAGCTACTCGCAATACAATTGGGAGATGTTCTATTTCGCCCCATTGATGGTCGCCTCGCGCCTGTCTGCCAACCAGCAGTTCGAGGACTCGATGCGGTGGTATCACTACATCTTCGACCCAACCGGCGGGCACGACAAGGACCCGTTGACCGGCGCCACGGCGCCCGCGCCGCAGAAATACTGGATCACCCAGCCGTTCTACATCCGGCAGGCGCCGGACTACGAAGCACAGCGCATCGAGAACTTGATGGACATGCTGGCGAGCAACGTAGGGCCGGGCGTGCCGCCGCCGCTGGTCAAGGAGCTGCAGAACCACATCGATGACTGGCGGAAGAACCCGTTCGACCCGCACATCGTCGCGCAGTTCCGCACCGTCGCCTACCAGAAGCTGACGGTGATGAAGTATATCGACAACCTGATCGCCTGGGGAGACCAGCAGTACCGCCTGTTCACCATGGAGTCGGTGAACCAGGCGACGCAGCTCTATGTGCTCGCCGCCGAGATCCTTGGCCAGAAGATGCGCGTTGTCCCCCCGCCGGCGGCTCCGGTCCCGGAGACGTTCAACGAGATCGAGGACAAGCTCGACGCCTTCTCGAACGCGATGGTGGAGCTTGAGAACTACCTCCCGGCGCCGCTGCCCGGCACCGGCGGCGGTGCCCCGGTGCCGATCGTTCCGAACCTGCTGTATTTCTGCATCCCGGTGAACGACAAGCTGGCGGGATACTGGGACACGGTCGCGGGCCGGCTGTATAATATCCGCCACTGCCTCGATATCGACGGCGTGGCCCGGCAACTCGCCCTGTTCGCGCCGCCCATCGATCCCGCCGCGTTGATCCGCGCTTTGGCGGGCGGCGCGGACCTGGCCGGCGCCATCGCCGGGCTGGATGCGCCGCTGCCCAACTACCGCTTCTCGTTCATCCTGCAAAAGGCGAACGAGTTCAACAATGACGTGAAGGCCCTGGCGTCGGCATTGCTCGCGGCCTTGGAGAAGAAGGACGCCGAGGCCCTGAGCCGCCTGCGCCAGCAGCACGAGATCGCGCTGCTGAACGCCGCGCGCGCGGTCCGGCAGGCGCAGGTCGACGAGGCGCAACGGTCCCTGGACGGGCTGCAGAAGAACAAGGAGATGGTTGCGCTCCGGCGGGACTACTACGCGAGCCGTCCGCTCATCAGCCCCGGTGAAAAGGGGGCCCTTGACCTGACTGCGACATCCCTGGTGGTGCACACGGCGGGAACCGTCGCGGACATTCTGGGCGGCGTCGTCGCGATCATCCCCGACTTCCAGCTTGGCGCCTCCGGCTTCGGCGGGTCCCCGCACGTCAGCGCGAAGATGGGCGGCCAGAACTTTTCCAAGGCCGCGGAACTGGCGGCGCGCGCATTGTACCAAACCTCGACGATCATGGACAAAGGCGCGGCGATCGCCTCGACCCTGGCGGGCTATCATCGCCGCATGGATGACTGGCAGCACCAGCTCGGCCTCGCGGACAAGGAACTGGAGCAGGTCGCATTGCAGATCGCCACCGCCCAGATCCGGATCGACAACGCCCAGCGCGAGCTCGCCAACCACGACCTGCAGATCGCCAACTCGCAGGCCATCGATGGTTTCTTCCACGACAAATACACCAACCAGGAACTCTATCAGTGGATGGCCGGGCAGATCTCGCAGACCTATTTCCAGAGCTACCAGCTTGCCTTCGACATGGCCCGCCGCGCGGAGCGCTGCTTCCAGTTCGAGCTTGGGGTCGAGGCCTCCTCGTATGTCCAGTTCGGCTATTGGGATAGCCTCAAGAGCGGCCTGCAGGCAGGGGAACGGCTGCAGCTTGCCCTCCGCCAGCTTGAAGGTGCCTATCTCGACGCCAACCGGCGCGAGTTCGAGTGCACGAAGCATGTCTCCCTGGCTCTGGTGAACCCGCTCGCCCTGCTGCAACTGAAGGATACCGGGCGCTGCGTCGTCGATGTGCCGGAGGAACTGTTCGACCTCGACTACCCTGGCCACTACTTCCGGCGGATCAAGAGCGTCAGCCTATCGCTGCCCTGCTTCGCCGGACCGCATACGACGGTGAACTGCACGCTGCGGCTGATCAAGAACATGCTCCGCGTCAACGCCCTGGCGGGCGCCCAATACGAGCACAACAACGATAACGGCGTGCTGACCGACGATCCCCGCTTCCGCGAGAGCCATGTCCGGGTGAACGCCATCGCGGCCAGCAGCGGGCAGAACGACAGCGGCACATTCGAGCTGAGCTTCCGCGACGAGCGCTACTTGCCGTTCGAAGGGGCCGGCGCGATCAGCACGTGGCAGATCGAGCTCATGACGGACCGGGCGCTGCGTCAATTCGACCACGACAGCCTCGCCGACGTGATCCTGCATCTGCGCTACACGTCCCGGGAGGACGCCGGTCAGCTCAGGACCGCCGCGATGGGGCATCTGGGCGACGTGCTGCATACCGCCAGCACCGCCCTTCGCTTGCGGCGCATGTTCGACCTGCCCCGCGAGTTCGCGACGGAGTGGTATGCGTTCCTCCATCCGGCGCCCGGCGGGCACAAGACGCTCACGATACAGCTCAGCCGGCAGCACTTCGCCGGGCTGGGGAAGGATAAGTCGATCCAGGTCGAGGCGGTCTCCCTCGCGCTGCAGACGCGATCGGGCGGCGAGATGAAGGCGCAGCTCAGCCCACCGCTCGGCGATCAGCCACCGGACCTGCTGACCCTTGCGGCGGCGCAAAGCGCACAGGCGTTCAGCACGGTCACGAAGCGGGGCATCGGCATGGCTCTGGATCAGGCCGCGCCATGGAGTCTCCGGCTCCGCCCCTCGGCGCTGGGGTTCGACGACTTGGCGGACAATGAAATCGAGGAGTGCTTCCTGGTCGTGGAGTACACGCTCCAGCCGTAAACCGCATGCCGCGCCATGGGCGCGCCAAACAGGAGCCGTGTCACGGCCTGGCTCCGGCCGTCGCCGCGGCCAGCCAGTCCACGACGGCGCCGAGCGCCTCCCGTCCATCCAGGCCGCGCCCGCGCGCTTCGGCGAACACGGCGAGCTGCCGGTCCGCGCTCGTGCCTCCGGTGACGATCGCACGCGCCGCTTCCACCTCGTCCGCGCAGCCCAGGGCATCCGCATCCTCCGCCACCAGCGCCAGCGCCGCATCGAGGTAGGCCGGGAACGACGCCACGGTGCCCGAGGCCGTGTCGATCAGCTCGGCGCGCATCCCGTCGCGCTGGGCGCGCCACAGGTTCTCGGCGGCGATGGCGCGCGATGCGCCGGTGAGGCCGCGGTTCCATTCTGGCCGCCGGTCCGCAAGCCGCACCAGGCAGCGATAGAGCGCGGCGACGGCAAGCGTGTGCTCCAGCAAGGTGCAGCTGTCGGCGATGCGAAGCTCCAGCGTCGGATAGCGCAGGGAGGGGCGCAGCGTCCACCACAGGAAGCTCGCGTCTGCGATCGCCCCGGCCCGGATCATGATCTCCACGTATCGCGCGTAGTCCTCGGGCCCGGCGAACAGGTCGGGCAGCCCGGTGCGGGGCATCTCGCCGAATGCGGACAGGCGGTAGCCGGCCATGCCTGTCGCCCGGCCTTGCCAGAATGGCGAGGAGGTGGACAACGCCAGCAGCAGCGGCATCGCGGGCAGCAGCCGGTTCATCAGATCCACCCGGGCCTCGGGCCGGGGCACCTCCACGTGGACGTGCATGCCGCAGACCACGTTGCGACGGCCAAGCATCCTGAGTTCCCGCATCAGGCCCTCGTAGCGCTCCGCCTGCGTGTGGCTTTGGCGTGACCAGCGGGCGACCGGGTGGGTGCCCGCCGCAAATACCGCGATGCCGTGGTCCCGGCCGACCTCGGCCAGACTGGCGCGGAGCCCGCCCAAGGTCTCGCATGCCTCGGTGAAGCTGGTGGAAGGCGGGGTCGAGACCTCGACCTGCGACTGCAGCAGCTCGCGCTCGACTGTCGGCAGGCGAAGCCGGGTGGCCGCATGGAACGCCGTGACCCTGCGCCGCGGGGTGCCGCGCGTAGCGGCGTCCGCAAGGAAGTACTCCTCCTCGATACCGAAGCGATAGCTCGCGTCCACGGCGTTCCTCCATGCCTGCTCGGGCGAGTAGAAGCACGTTGGCGGCGCCTAGGCGACTGCGCTGCGGTAGCGGCATCCGTCCCCGGGCGTTCGACACCGGATGCAAGGCGGCCCACACTCGCGGCCGTCAAACCGCGAAGGGAGCACCGATGGACCACGATCTGATTTTGCGCAATGGGCGGGTGCTGGACCCGGGGACCGGACGCGACGAGGTGACCGACATCGCCTTCGCCGCCGGCAAGGTGGCCGCGACCGGCGCCGGGCTGCGTGGCCGGGTGGAGCGGGACGTGTCGGGCTGCCTCGTCATGCCCGGCCACATCGATTTCCATACCCACGTGTATTGGGGCGGCACCTCCATCAGCATCGACGCGGACCAGCTCGCCCGGCGTTGCGGCACCACGACCTGGCTGGACGTGGGCTCGGCGGGGCCGGGCAACTTCCCGGGGTTCCGCAAGCACGTCATGGAGGTGAGCCAGACGCGCATCCTGGCCTACTTGCACGTGAGCCACGCGGGCATCTTCGCCTTCTCGCCGGCCGTGATGGTGGGCGAGAGCCAGGACATGCGGCTGATGGACACCGAGACCTGCGCGGCGGTCGCGCGCGCGAACCCGGACCTGATCCGCGGCATCAAGGTGCGGGTGGGCGCCAACACCAGTGGCGTGAACGGCATCGCGCCGCTGTATCATGCGCTGGAGGCGGCGGACCGGGCCGGGCTGCCGGTGATGTGCCACATCGACCGCCCGCCGCCGCGCTACACCGACGTGCTGGCCGAGCTGCGGCCCGGCGACGTACTGACCCACTGCTTCAAGCCGTTCCCCAACGCGCCCTGCCACGCGGACGGCCGGATCAAGGACGCGTGCTGGCAGGCCCGCGAGCGCGGGGTGATCTTCGACATCGGCCACGGCAAGGGGTCGTTCGACTTCGCGGTGGCGGAGGCGATGCTGGCCGGCGGCTTTGCGCCCGACATCATCAGCTCGGACGTGCATGTGCTGTGCATCGACGGCCCGGCGTATGACAACATGGAAACCATGAGCAAGTTCCTATGCCTCGGCATGGCGCTGCCGGACATCGTGCGCGCGGTGACCGCGACCCCCGCCGCCGCGCTGAAGCGGCCCGACCTGGCGGACCTGTCCACCGGCAGCACGGGCGACGCCACGGTGATGCGGCTGGAGGAAGGGCGGTTCACCTTCATGGACGTATCGGGCCAGACCCGGACCGGGCGGCAGCGGTTCGCGCTCGACAGCATGGTCGTGGGCGGAGCGCTCTGGCACACGGCGGATGCGCAGGCGATGGCCGCAGACTGAGGGCCGGAGGCGTCCAGCCCGCCGCAAGTGCCAGCGGGTCGGCGTGGCGGCGAGCAGTGCCTCCGTGTAGGTTGCCGGCCGAGCTGCGGATAACCTGATCCACGCCATGACCGCCATCCGCAAACCGCCATCCGCCGCCAGCGTGGGTCCGAAATCAGCATACCGGTCCCGGACCAGGCCCATCGTCGTCTGGCGCAGTGTCGCGCCGTGGGAGCGATTGCTGGGCCGCCCGCGCTTGCGCGACACCGAACCCTTGGCCCCTTGGCTTTGAAACGCATTCCGAAGGCGGAAAAACTGGCGCCGTCCAACCCCCAGCAATGTCGCGGCAGCGTCGATGTCCAGGCGGCCGTCGCCCAGCTCCACCGAAACCTTGAAACGCTCCAGTTCCTGTCGGCTCACTCGGATCACCGTCATGCTTGGCCGCTCCATCCTGCTCACGGCAGGATGTCAGACGTGACATCTCTATCGGTGAGAAGAGCGACATCGCGATCGGTGACCTACATGATCGATATCTGATTTAGCGGCTTATGGAGGATTATAGGAACATGCCCGAAACATGGGTGCGCGTCGCGGCCGTAGGCGACATCGCCGAGGGGGAAATCCTCGCGGTCGAGGTGAAGGGTGAACCGGTGGCGCTCTGTCACTTGGAAGGCGGCGAGTTCCGGGCGGCGCACAACGTCTGCACGCACCAGATCGCGTGCCTGTCGGATGGCTGGCTGGAAGGGGATACCATCGAGTGCCCGTTGCATGGCGGCCGGTTCGACCTGCGGACCGGCGAGGGGCTCAGCGCGCCGATCGAACGCCCCATCGCCGTCTATCCGGTCCGCGTCGACGGGGATGACGTGCTGATCGACGCCAGCGCAGTCGGCTGAGGGCGAGGGCATGAGCAAAGTCCACGTCATCGTGGGCGCCGGCCAGGCGGGCGGCTGGGCCGCCGTCACCATGCGGCGTGAGGGGTTCGATGGCCGCATCGTGCTGATCGGCGACGAGCCGCATCCGCCCTATGAGCGTCCGCCGCTGTCGAAGGCGGTGCTGACCGCAGCCGAGGAGCTGCCGATCCAGCCGTTCCGGGAACGCGCGCTCTATGACGAGCACGGCATCGAGCTGTGGCTCGGGACCGAGGCCACCGCCATCGATCCCACCGCCCACCGCGTGTCCATCGTGGGAGGCGGGCCGCTCGCCTACGACCGGCTGCTGCTGGCAACCGGCGGCCGGGCGCGCCGTCTTGCGGTGCCGGGCGGCGGACTCGCCGCCAGCGTGCGGACCCATGCGGACGCCCTGCAGCTCCGCGCCAGGTTCGCGCAGAGCTGGCGCGTGGTCTGTGTCGGCGCCGGGGTGATCGGCCTCGAATGCGCCTCCAGCGCGCGTGCCCTCGGCTGCGAGGTGACGGTGGTGGAGCCGGCCGCGTGGCCGATGGCGCGCGCGCTGCCGGAGTCGCCGGCCCTGGAGATCCGCGCCCTGCACGAGCGTGCCGGGGTGATGTTCCGGTTCGGAACGGAGGTTGCAGGGATCGAGCCGGCCGAGGCGGGCCTGGTGGTCGTTTGCCGCGATGGCGCCCGGCTTCCCTGCGACTGCGCCGTCGCTGGGATTGGCATGGAGCGGCACGTTTCGCTCGCGGCGGCGGCTGGCCTCGCGGTCGAGGGCGGCATCGTCGTCGACGAGTTCGGCCGGACGAGTGCTCCGGACGTTTACGCGGCCGGCGACGTGGCGGCCTTCTGGCACCCGAGGCTTGGGCGACGCCTGCTGCTGGAAACCTGGCAGCACGCGCAGAACCACGGCATCGCGGTCGGCCGGGCGATGGCGGACAAGGGCCAGCCCTACTCCGAGACGCCCTGGTTCTGGTCCGACCAGCACGGCGTCAACATCCAGGTCGCCGGCTTCCCCGCGGACGCGGCACAAACTGTGCGTCGGCAGGGTGCGGCGGAAGCGCACGTGGCCTTTTACCTCGACGCGGCGGGACGCCTGATGGGCGCGGTCGGCTTCGATAGCCCGCGCGAGATACGCATGGCGCAATCGCTGATTCAGCGGGCGGCCGAGATGGACCCGAAGCGGCTGTCCGACCCGGCCATTCCCGTGCAGCGGGCGGTGGCAATTCAGGTGGCGGCCTGAGCGCCGTCTCGGAGGACGAACGGCTGTGGATGCCGCTTGGTCAGGGTTTCAGCGCGCCCACGGCGTCGACATAGACGGCGTAGACGGACGTGCTGGCAGCCATGAACAGGCGGTTCTTCTTTCGCCCGCCGAAGCACAAATTGGCGCAGGTCTCGGGGAGATGGATCTTGCCGATCAGGTCGCCCGTCGGCGCGTAGCAGCGCACGCCGTCCTCCTTTGGGTCGGCCCAACCCATGCTGCACCAGATGTTGCCTTCGGTGTCGGTGCGCATGCCGTCGGTGAAGCCCGGGGCGAAGTTCTCGGCGAACATCTTGCCGTTGGACAGCTTGTCGCCGTTCACCTCGAACGCACGGATGTTCGCCGGGCCGCCATGGGTAATGCCGCTGTCGATGATATAGAGCGTCTTCTCGTCGGGCGAAAAACAGATGCCGTTCGGGCGCGTGAAGTCGTCCGCAACGACGGTGGCCGTGCCGGACCGGGGATCGAGGCGATAGACGTTCCTCGGCAGCTCGGCCGGCGCCTTGTGGCCCTCGTAGTCGCCATCGATGCCATAGCCCGGGTCGGTGAACCAGACCGCGCCGTCCGACGCCACCACGATGTCGTTCGGCGCATTCAGCGGCTTGCCTTGGTAGCTGTCGATCAGCACGGTGATCGTGCCGTCGTGCTCGGTCCGGGTAACCCGGCGCGTGTCCTGCTCGCACGAGAGGAGCCGGCCCTCGCGGTCGATCGTGTTGCCGTTGGCGTAGTTGGAGGGCTTACGGAACACGCCGACATGCCCGTCCTGCTCCGACCACCGCATCAGGCGGTCGTTGGGGATGTCGCTCCAGATCAACTGGCCGCTCGCGCGAAAATAGACCGGCCCCTCCGCCCAGCGGAACCCCGTCGCAATCCGCTCGATCGCCGCATTGCCGACCTTGCCATGGAACCGCTTGTCCATGACCTCGACACGCGGGTCGGGGTAGCGCGTGCCTGGCAGGTCGCCGAGCGGCAGGCGGTCGGCATGAGCGGCACTCGTGGCTGCAACCGTTGCGGCCGCAGTCGCGGCGGCCAGGAGTTGGCGTCTCTGCATGGCGGGTCCCCTCCCTTTATCCCGTCTTAATTGCGGGATGTGTCGTGGACCCAAGATAACCCAGTTAAGGATCGAGGTCCAAGCCTTACTCTGAAGCATGCCGCCCGGGTCCGGTTGCGAGGCTCCTATCCATGTCGGTCCTGAATGGAGATAGTGCGACGGGACCACGGCGGACTTCATGGCCCTACGGTCGATGCGGAAGGCCGGAACCGGCCACACGAACAACGGGAGCCGCAAGCAGCGCGGCGCCCACGAACGGGAGAGAAAGCATGCAGCCAACCAGACGACAGCTTGTGGCGACGATCGCGCTCGGCGTCCCGGCCCTCACCGCAGCCGCCGCCACCCCGGCACTCGCCCAGAGCAAGGGCACGGTCGGCGTCGCCATGCCCACCAAGTCCTCGGCCCGCTGGATTGCCGACGGGGACAACATGGTGAAGGTGCTGCGGTCGCGCGGCTACACCACCGATCTGCAATATGCCGAGGACGACGTTCCAAATCAGCTCTCGCAGATCGAGAACATGATCACCAAGGGCGCCAAGGTGCTGGTCGTCGCCGCCATCGACGGCACCACCCTGTCCGACGTGCTCGGCCAGGCAGCGCGCAACGGCATCAAGGTCATCGCCTACGACCGGCTGATCCGGAGCACGCCGAATGTCGACTACTACGCGACCTTCGACAACTTCCAGGTCGGCGTGCTGCAGGCGCAGTCGATCGAGGCGGGGCTGAAGCTGAAGGACAGCAAGGGGCCGTTCAACATCGAGCTGTTCGGCGGGTCGCCCGACGACAACAACGCGTATTTTTTCTATGACGGGGCGATATCGGTGTTCAAGCCGTACTTCGACAGCGGCAAGCTGGTCGTGGGCAGCGGCCAGACCGGCATGGACAAGGTCTCGACGCTACGCTGGGACGGCGCGGCCGCGCAGGCGCGCATGGACAACCTGCTCAGCGCCTACTACTCCAATAAGCGTCTCGACGCCGTGCTGTCGCCCTATGACGGCATCTCGATCGGCGTCATCTCTTCGGTGAAGGGCATCGGCTACGGCAGCGCCGACATGCCCATGCCGATCATCAGCGGGCAGGACGCCGAGGTGCCCTCCGTCAAGGCGATCCTGGCCGGCGATCAGTACGCCAGCATCTTCAAGGACACGCGCGAGCTGGCCCGCGTGACCGTGGACATGGTGGACGCCCTGCTCAGCAATCAGCCCGTTCAGGTCAACGACACCAAAACCTACAACAACGGCGTGAAGGTCGTGCCGGCCTACCTCCTGAAGCCGGTCATCGTGGACAAGTCCAACTGGCAGAAGCTCCTGATCGACAGCGGCTACTACACGAAGCAGCAGATTCAGTAGCCGGCGGCAGCAACGGGTGCGGGACCGCGGCCCCGCACCCCCCCAAGGGAGCAAGCATGACCGAGATCCTGGAGATGCGCGGCATCACCAAACGCTTCGGCGACGTGATCGCGCTGCGGGACGTGAACCTCATTGTGCATGCCGGGGAGATTCACGCCGTCGTCGGCGAGAACGGCGCCGGCAAGTCCACCCTCATGAAGGTGCTGAGCGGCGTCTATCCGCATGGCAGCTACGACGGCTCCATTATCTACGACGGGGAGGAGCGGCGCTTCCGCGGCATCAACGACTCGGAAGCGCTCGGCATCATCATCATCCACCAGGAGCTCGCGCTGATCCCGCTGCTGTCGATCGCCGAGAACATCTTCCTGGCCAACCCGCCGTCGCGTTTCGGGGTGATCGACCAGGGCGCGGTGCACGCCCGCACCAAGGCCCTGCTGGCCAAGGTCGGCCTGCATGAGCCGCCCGATGCGCGGATCACCGATCTCGGCGTCGGCAAGCAACAGCTTGTGGAGATCGCCAAGGCGCTGTCGAAGCAGGTCCGGCTGCTGATCCTCGACGAGCCGACCGCCAGCCTGAACGAGCGCGACAGTGCGGTCCTGCTGGACCTGCTGGTCGAGTTCCGTGCCCAGGGCATCTCGTCCATCCTGATCTCCCACAAGCTGAACGAGGTCGCCAAGGTCGCCGACCGGATCACCGTGCTCCGCGACGGCCGGACGATCGAGACGGTGGATTGCCGCAGCCAGCCGGTCGAGGAGGACCATATCATCCGGCGGATGGTGGACCGGGATCTCGACAGCCGCTTTCCGAGCCGGGTTCCAAAGGTTGGCGAGGTCGTCTTCCGCGTCGAGGACTGGTCGGTCAACCACCCGCAGCATCCCGGGCGGCAGATGGTCCGCAACGTCGATTTCAACGTCCGGCGCGGCGAGATCGTCGGCATCGCTGGGCTGATGGGCGCCGGCCGGACCGAGTTCGCCATGAGCGTGTTTGGCCGTTCCTATGGGCGCGACATCAGCGGCCGGGCGTTCATGGATGGGCGGGAGGTGGACCTGTCCACCGTCGCCCGCGCGATCGCCGCCGGGCTGGCCTACGTGACGGAGGACCGCAAGCACCTGGGCCTCGTGCTGGGCGAGGACATCCGCAAGAACGTGACGCTGGCCAACCTCGGCGGCGTGTCGAGCAACCTCGTCCTCGACGACATCCGCGAGCTGACCGTCGCCGACGACTACCGCGGCCGCATGCGCATCCGCTGCTCCAACGTGTATCAGGAGACCGGCAAGCTCTCGGGCGGCAACCAGCAGAAGGTGGTCCTGTCCAAGTGGCTGTTCTCCGACCCGGAGGTGCTGATCCTCGACGAGCCGACGCGCGGCATCGATGTCGGCGCCAAATATGAGATCTACCAAATCATCAATTCCCTCGCGGATGGCGGCAAGGGCGTGGTGGTCATCTCGTCGGAGATGCCGGAGCTTTTGGGCATCTGCGACCGCATCTACGTCATGAGCGAGGGCAGCTTCGTCGGCGAGCTGTCCCGCGCCGAGGCGTCACAAGAAAAAATCATGCGCGCGATCATGCGCAAAGGGAAGCAACCATGAGCGACATCACGGCAGCGCCAGAAATCGCGCGCGGCCATAGCGGCTTCATCAAGGCCAACCTGCGCCAGTACGGCATGCTGCTGTCGCTGTTCGCGATCATGCTGTTCTTCGAGATCGCGACGAACGGCACACTGCTACGCCCGCTCAACCTCACCAACCTCGTGCTGCAGAACAGCTACATCGCCATCATGGCGCTGGGGATGCTGCTGGTCATCGTCACCGGCCACATCGACCTCTCGATCGGTTCGGTCGCGGGCTTCATCGGGGCGCTCGCGGCGGTGATGATGGTGCAATACCAGATCGGCTTCGTCCCGGCGGCGATCGTCTGCCTGGCTGCGGGCGGGCTGATCGGCGCGGCGCAGGGCTACTTTGTCGCCTACCTCAAGATCCCGTCCTTCATCGTGACGCTCGCGGGCATGCTCGTGTTCAGGGGGGCGATGCTCGCGACCCTCAGCGGCCAGTCGGTCGGGCCGTTCCCGACGACGTTCCAGCGGCTCTCGTCCGGCTTCCTGCCGGAGTTCCTCCCAGAGGTGGACGGCTTTCGCCTGTCCTCCATGCTGCTCGGCGTCGCGATCGCGCTGCTGCTCATCTACCTGAACGTCCGCACCCGGACCCGGCGGCTGCAGCACGGCATCGAGGCCGAACCGCGCGGCTTCTTCGTTCTGAAGAATGTCCTGATGCTCATTGCGATCTGCGCCCTTACCTACCTGATCATCTCCCATCGCGGGCTGCCGAACGTCCTCGTCATCATGTCGGTGCTCATCGCGCTGTATGCCTTCATGACCAATCGCACCACCATCGGCCGGCAGATCTACGCCGTGGGCGGCAACGAGAAGGCGGCGAAGCTGTCGGGGATCGGCACCGAGCGGCTGACGCTCCTGACCTTCGTCAACATGGGGGTGCTCGCGGCGTTGGCCGGCCTCATCTTCGCCGCGCGCCTCAACACTGCGACACCGAAGGCGGGCGTCGGCTTCGAGCTGGACACCATCGCCGCCTGCTTCATCGGCGGGGCGTCGGCCTATGGCGGCGTGGGCCAGGTCGCCGGCGCGATCATCGGGGCGTTCATCATGGGGGTCATGAACAACGGCATGTCGATCCTCGGCATCGGGATCGACTACCAGCAGGTCATCAAGGGCCTTGTGCTGCTCGGCGCCGTCTGCGTGGACGTCTACAACCAGAAGCGCTGATACGCCCTGTCTCCGGTGACACCCGAGGGCAGCCGGTATTAGGCTTGGATGATCGCGCGAACCAGGACATGCTGTCCGGACCATGGGACAACATGGGCGGGATGGCCGAGAGGAACACGCAATGGCTCGTAGCGGCGACGCCGTGCCACGGCTGGAAATGCGTGGCATTTCCAAGACGTTCCCGGGCGTGAAGGCGCTCAACGGCGTCCAGCTTAAAGCCTGGGGCGGGGAGGTGCTGGCGCTCATGGGCGAGAACGGCGCCGGCAAGTCCACGCTGATGAAGGTCCTCTCGGGCGCGCATCAGGCCGACCCTGGCGGCGAGCTGCTGATCGACGGGCGGCCGATCGCCATCACCGACCCGATCGCGGCCAAGCGGCACGGCATCGCCATCATCTACCAGGAGCTGGCGCTCGCGCCCAACCTCACGGTCGCCGAGAACATCTACCTCGGCAGCGAGCCCGGCCGGCGAGGGCGGATCGACCGGGCGGCCATGCGGGAGGGCTGCCGGCCCGTGCTGGAGCGGCTCGGCGCCCCGTTCACCCCCGACACGATTGCGGGCACCCTTTCCATCGCGGAGCAGCAGCTGGTCGAGATCGCCCGCGCCCTGCATGCGCAGTCGAAAATCCTGGTGCTGGACGAGCCGACGACCGCGCTGTCCTCGCGTGAAACCGACCGCCTGTTCGCGCTGCTGCGGCAGCTCCGCGCCGACGGCATCGCGCTGATCTACATCAGCCACCGCATGGCGGAAGTGTACGAACTGGCCGACCGGGTCTCCGTGCTGCGGGACGGCAGCTATGTCGGCACCCTCACACGGGCCGAGCTCAGCGCCGAGGCGTTGGTGAAAATGATGGTCGGGCGCGACCTGTCGAGCTTCTACACCAAGACGCATGACCCGCACGGCAGCCATGGCCCGGTGGTGCTGCAGGTCCGGGACATCACCGACGGCGGCCGGCGCGTGCGGCCCTGCAGCCTGGAGCTGCACCAGGGCGAGGTGCTGGGGATCGCCGGCCTCGTCGGGTCCGGCCGCACCGAACTCGCCCGCCTGATCTACGGCGCCGACCCGAAGGCCGCGGGCGAGGTGATCCTGGAGGGCCAGGCGCTCCGCATCCTTGGGCCGGAGGACGCGCTGGCGGCCGGCATCGCCTATTTGACCGAGGACCGCAAGGGACTGGGGCTGTTCCTCGACCTGTCCTGCGGCACCAACATCAACCTCGGCGTGATCGGGCGCGACGCCCGGCGCGGCGGCATCCTGGATTTGGCCGCGGGCCGGCGGCGGGCGGCCCAGGCCTTCCAGGCGTTGCGCGTCCGCGCGGCGAGCCCCCAGGTGACCGTGGGCAGCCTGTCTGGCGGCAACCAGCAAAAGGTCCTGCTGTCGCGCTGGCTCGAGATCGGACCGAAGGTGCTGATCCTGGACGAGCCGACCCGCGGCGTGGACATCGGCGCCAAGTCCGAGATCTACCGCATCATCGACGAGCTCGCACGCCGCGACATCGGCGTCATCGTCATCTCGAGCGAGCTGCCCGAGATCATCGGCGTCTGCGACCGCGTGCTGGTGATGCGCGAGGGCCGCATCGCCGGCCAGGTTGGCGGACCCGGCGGCGAACCGATCACCCAGGAAAACATCATGGCATACGGCGCCGGAATGGCCGCATAGCCGAATTACGGGGGGAGGGGAACCAGCATGGCTGACACCAACAAGGAGACCGCGCCGCTGGCCGTCCCCGCCGAGGGCGCCGGCCTGGCGGCGCGACGGGTCCAGGCACGCAGCATGATCCAGGCGCTCGGGATGCTGCCGGTGCTGTTCATCCTCGCCATCGCGTTCCACTACCTCGGCGAACAACGCTTCCTTTCGTCGCAGAACCTCTCGATCGTGGCGCAGCAGGCGGCGATCAACACCGTGCTCGGCGCCGGCATGACCTTCGTCATCCTCACCGGCGGCATCGACCTGTCGATCGGCAGCATCCTCGCGGCCTCGGCGATGGCGGCGCTCATCGCCTCGCTCATACCGGGTTGGGGCCTGCTCGGCATACCGGCGGCGCTGCTGACCGGGTTGGTGTTCGGCCTGGCGAACGGCAGCCTGGTCGCGTTCGGCAAGCTGCCGCCGTTCATTGTGACGCTCGGCTCGTTGACGGCGGTGCGGGGACTGGCGCGCCTGATGGGCAACGACACCACCGTGTTCAATCCCGACCTTTCCTTCGCCTTCATCGGCAATGCGACCATTCCCCTGGCGCCCGGCATCGGCATCCCCGTGCTGGCGATCATCGCGCTGATCGTGATCCTGGCGTCCTGGTACGTGCTGCGCCGCACGGTGCTGGGCGTGTGGATCTACGCCGTGGGCGGCAACCCTGCGGCGGCGCGGCTGTCGGGCATCAAGGTTTGGAGCATCCTGCTGTTCGTCTACGCCACCTCGGGCCTGCTCGCCGGGCTGGGCGGCGTGATGTCGGCGGCGCGGCTTTATGCCGCCAACGGATTGCAGCTTGGCCAGAGCTACGAGCTCGACGCCATCGCCGCGGTCATCCTGGGCGGCACCAGCTTCGTCGGCGGCATCGGCTCGATCTGGGGCACGCTGATCGGTGCGCTGATCATCGCCGAGCTGTCCAACGGCCTGACGCTGGTGGGCGTCTCGGATATTTGGCAGTACATCGTCAAGGGGCTGGTCATCATCGGCGCGGTGGCGCTCGACCGCGCCCGCCTCCAGGGCAGCGCCCGCACCTGAACAAAACTGCCGGCGGGCCATGGCCCATCCGCCGCAGGTCAACGAAACGGGCCGGGAGGACACGCTTGATGTTGAGAACCCTTTTGCTGGCCGGTGCGGCGCTGACGCTCGCGGCCGGGTCCGCCGCCGCCCGTGACCTCAAGGCGATCGGCGTCACCGTCGGCTCGCTCGGCAACCCGTTCTTCGTCACCATCGGCAAGGGCGTGACGGACGCGGCGCAGCAGATCAACCCGCAGGTCAAGGTTACGGTCGCCTCGGCGGATTACGACCTGAACAAGCAGTTCACCCAGATCGACAACTTCATCGCCGCCGGCGTGGACCTGATCCTGGTCAACGCCGCCGACCCCCGCGCGATCGCGCCGGCGGTCAAGCGGGCGCAGGCGGCCGGCATCACCGTCATCGGCGTGGACGTGGCCGCGGCGGGCGCGGACGCCACGGTGCAGACCAACAACACCCAGGCGGGCGAGATCTCGTGTCAGTTCCTGGCCGACACCATCGGCCGCAAGGGCAACGTCGTCATCGAGAACGGGCCGCAGGTTTCGGCGGTGATCGACCGGGTGAACGGCTGCAAGCACGTCCTGGACGGCTACACCGACATCAAGCTCCTGTCCTCGGACCAGGACGGCAAGGGGTCGCGCGACGGCGGCCTGAATGTGATGCAGGGCTACCTGACGCGCTTCCCCAGCATCCAGGGCGTGTTCGCCATCAACGATCCCCAGGCCATCGGCAGCGACCTCGCCGCCCGGCAGCTCAACCGCATGGGCATCGTCATCACCTCGGTGGACGGCGCCCCCGACATCGTCGCGGCGCTGAAGGGCCAGACGCAAATCCAGGCCTCCGCGAGCCAAGATCCCTATGCGATGGGCAAGCTGGCGGTTGAAACCGGGGTCGCGATCATGAACGGCAAGAAGCCGGAAAACCCGATGATCCTGATGCCATCCAAGCTCGTTACGCGCGACAACGTGGGGAGCTACCAGGGCTGGACGCGCTGACGCCTGTATTTCACGCCGGGCTGCGTCGGCCGATGCAGCCTAGTGGTCCGATCCTAACGCTTGGTTCCCAAGCGTTAGGTGAGTCGGTCCACCAAACAAAGGCTAGTGGTGCAAATCAGACGGATGCTTCCGTCTG
>JAABUK010006719.1_pt1 | contig 17009 bp, 11 predicted proteins | sample 5559141 | NCBI WGS metagenome assembly JAABUK01 (sample SAMN10711869, study PRJNA513367) | rock metagenome | isolation source: Antarctica rocks | place: Antarctica: Victoria Land, Pudding Butte nord | collected 2016-01-03
GCTCCCGCGCGATGGCGAGGCCCAGGCCGGTGCCGTCGGGGCGTCCGGTCACGAACGGCTCGAACACCCGGTCCGCCAGGTCGGGCGGCACGCCGGGGCCGGTGTCCCGGACCACCAGGGCCAGGCAACCCGGCGCACGCTCGGCCTGCAGGGTGACGGCGCCGCCTGCCGGGGCGTGGCGGATGGCGTTGGCCAGCAGGTTGTCCAGGATGCGTCCGACCACCTGGGGGTCCAGCACCGGGGGGTCCAGCACCGGGGGGTCCAGCACCGGGGAGTCCAGCACCGCGGCGCCTGCTGCATCCTGGACCGACAGGGTCAGGCGCTTGGCTGCGGCCACGTCCGCATGGGACGCGGCCTGGCTGGACAGAAAGGCTGCGAGGTCCACCGGCACCGGACGCGGCTGCACCCGCTGGGTCATGGCCAGCAGCTCGCCCACCAGGGCGTCCAGCCGGCTGAGCTGTCCCAGCATGTCGCCGATGGCGGCGCGGCGCCTGGCGTCGTCGCCGGCGAGCGCGTTCTCGCCCTGCAGCCGGGCGGCGGCGAGGGGGTTGCGTATCTCGTGCGCGACGCCTGCGGCGATGCGGCCCAACCCGGCCAGGCGCTCGGCCTGCGCCATACGGGCGGCCAGGGCGTCGGCGTCGCGCCTGGCGTCGGCCAGGCGGCGTCCGGCGTCGTTGAGGGCGTCCACGATGCGGTCCAGCTCCCGCTCGCCGGTGCGAGGCACGGCGGGCATGCCGGCGGCGCCGGCGCCGGCCAGGGCCGCCTCGATCCCGCGGACGTGGCGGCCCCACACCCGCACCAGGCGGCCGAGCCAGGCCGACATCAGCAGCGCCAGCGCCAGCAGCACGGCCAGGCCCGCCTGCAACGGCTGCAGGTCCCTGGTCGCCTGCACGCGCGCCATCGTCCAGGCCGTCATGTCCGGGACCGGGCCGCCCAGCGGGCAGGCTTGCAGCAGAAGGATGCCGGTGCGGGACGCAATGGAGCGGGTGGCGGGCTGGTCGTCGCGCACGGCCTGGGCATTGACGGCCGCGATGAGGCCGCGCTCCGCCGCCGGCAGGTCCGTCTTGGGTCCGCTGCCGCTGTAGGTCGGGTAGGCGTAGGCGAGCGGCCCGGCGTCGGCCTGCCAGATGCCGCCCTCCACGCCGTCCTGCCGCGAGAGCGCCAGCGACACGGCGGCGGTCAGGCCGGCGCGGAAGGCCGCATCGGGCGGTACGGCGGCCGGGCCGGGCCAGCCAGCGGTGTAGAAGGCGTAGCGTTCGCCGATCAGGCCGCAGGCGCGTGCGACCACGGCCTCGGCGCGGGCAGCCTGGGCGGCGCTGGTCTGGTGGGAGAGCTGCAGCAGCATGAGCGCGACGGCGATGCTGGCGGCCAGGGACAGCAGCCACAGGGCGAGCAGGCGGAGGCTTAGCGAGCGCATGTGCGCTTCGCTTCCGCCGTGGTCATGGCCTCGCCGGTTCTGCGGGCATCCGCACTCATGCAGGTTTCAACCCGACGGTTGTTTGGCGGGACCTTCGACCGTCATTGCGGGAGGAGCGGCGACGAAGAAATCCAGGAGTTAGGGGCGCGGCAATGCTGGCTCCTGGATTGCCGCGCCGCAAGCGCGGCTCGCAATGACGGGACCGATCAGGGCTTGACACCTGGGCGGAGCGGGAGGGCGTTTGCGACCGGCCGGGTCCACTCTCCCGGCATGCCAGCCCGCGCCGCCAGGTTCCAGTTAGGGCCAGCCTACGCCTTGGCAGGGGCGTTGGCGGCTGCCGGTGCGTCCTTGCGGTTCCGCCGGGCCGGGCTGCCGTCCGGCGCGGAGGGTCCGCCGAGCAGCGCATCCACCGCAGGCGACCGCACGATCGTGCCGCGCACGAAGGCCTCGTGGTTGGCCTCGATCTGCGTGGGATCATAGAGGTAGTTGACCATCATGCCGTACGACTCCGTCATGCCGCGCGGCGCGGTGTTGCCGAGCCAGTTCACCCGCTCCAGCCGCGCACCGTTGCCGAGGTGGAAGCGGGCGACGGGATCGCCGGGCCGTCCGGCCGCGGTGGGGGTCGTGAGATACAGCGCGCACAGGCGCGGCAGCACCTGCTCCAGCACCCCGGCGGTTGCGGGGTCGGCCGGCCAGTTCTCCCGTTCCAGCAGGTGCTGCAATGCTTCGGCGGCGTCCTCCGTCCCATCATCCGCCGCCTGCAGCGCCTGCGCGTCGGCATCGCGCAGCAGCCCGGCCCGGTCCTCCGCGCCCAGCCGCCCGCGCAGCCAGCGGCGGAAGCCCGGCACCGGCGACAAGGTCGAGAACCGGGTGATCCCCGGCAGCTCCGCCTGCAGCTCCTCCACCACCTGCTTGATGAGGAAGTTGCCGAACGACACGCCGCGCAGCCCGTCCTGGCAGTTGGAGATCGAGTAGAAGATCGCGGTGTCCGCCGCCGCCGGACGGCCGCGCTGGGCCTGCTCGTCGCCGTCGCGGGCCAGCAGGGGCTGGATGGCGGCGGCCAGGCCGGTGGTGAGCGCCACCTCGACGAAGATCAGCGGCTCACCGGGCAGGGCCGGGTGGAAGAAGCCGAAGCAGCGGCGGTCCGGCGCGAGGCGGCGGCGCAGGTCGTCCCAGCCCTCGATCTCGTGCACCGCCTCGTAGGCGATCAGCTTTTCCAGCACGGCGGCGGGCGTTTGCCAATCAATGCGGCGCAGGTCAAGGAAGCCGCGGTTGAACCAGGAGGCGAACAGGTGGCGCATGTCGGCATCCAGCGCGTGCAGGGCGGTGTCGCCGCGGCCCTGGGCGAGCAGGTCCTTGCGCAGCTCCACCAGCCCGGCGGTGCCTCCGGGCGCCATGTTCATGCGGCGCAGCAGTTCCTGGCGGGACGGCTCGGCGGCGTCGGCGAGGGCGGCGGCGCGGCCGGGGGTGGGGTCGTCGAGGTAGGCTTGGGCGGCGGCGCGCAGCGGGGCCTCGGCGGGGAGGAAGCCCTCGGACACGTAGCGGTAGAAGGCCAGCCGGTCCTCGGGGGCCAGGGTTCGCAGGCAGGCCATCAGCTCCTGCGCGACGGCGGCGCCGGAGGCCTCGCCGCGTTCGGACAGCAGCGCGTCGGCCAGGCCGCGGGTGCGGTCGAGCGGCGCCACGGGCGCGCCAGGGCGGAGGGCGCCCGCATGGGAGCGGCCGCGGTCGGCGATGGAGGACCACAGGCGCTCCATCCAGGACCGGGCGTCGGGGGCGGCTGCGGGTGCCTCGGCGGTGTTGGGGGGCGGTGCCATCCTGCGTCCTTCTGCGCTGCGCTGAGCCGGGCGGGCGTCGTGCGGGTTGGGTTGGCCGGGCGGGCGGATGGAGCCGCACCCGTCGGTTCATGCCTAAAGTACTCCGATCAGCCAAGCAGGGCCAGCGCTGGCATGACGAAACCGGCTGCCTGAGAGCCTGTTTGAGTAGGCATCGGGTCGGCCCAGCGGTGCTTTTCCGCGCCGGGTGCGCTGGGACCTTGACCCGTTGCATAGACATCGGGGCTGCGGCCCTTCCTGCCCGGCACGGAAAATCCCCTGCTGGACCTCAACCGGCGCCCACTCAAACAGGCTCTGAGTGGCACGTGGCAGGCGAGGGCCTCGGCCTTGGACATCCGGCCACGCGGCATGGCTCCCGCTGCAAGCAGCGTGGCGCGGCGCCGCCGAGTATGTTGCGTCTGGCCGGTCCCATGCCGGGCTGCCCCGTGTGCTTTGCCCGGCCAACGTAGCCCGGCGCCCGGCAAAGGCAACTCTGCGCGACGTCCGCCTTGCTCCCGGAACTGGCTTGTGGCGCCCCCGTTGGCGCCTCCCATGAAGGCGAACCTTGCTCTGCCTGCCGTCAACTTCTTCATGGCCGATGTTGGCGGGGGCCTGGGCGCATTCCTGTCCACTTGGCTGGCCCAAGCCGCGCATTGGAACCCGACGCAGATCGGCACCGTGATTGCCGCTGGGTCGCTGGCGGGGGCGCTGCTGGCGGGGCCGGCAGGGGCGCTGGTGGACCGGGTGGCCCGGCCGCGGCTGCTGCTGGCGGTTGCGTGCGGCATCATCGTCGGCGGCGTGCTGTTGCTGCTGCCGGCGCGGGCGTTCTGGCTGGTGCTGCTGGCGCAGGTGATCGTGGCCGGCGGCGGCGCGCTGGGCAGTCCGAGCATCAGCGGCCTGACGCTCGCGGTGGTGGGCAAGGCGGGCTACCCGCGCCAGCAGGGCACGAACGAGGCGGCGAACCACGCGGGCAACGTGGTGGCGGCCGGGCTGGTCGGGGTGGTGGCGTGGATGGTCGGGCCGACTGCGCCGGTAGCGGTGCTGGTGGTGATGGCCGCGACGACGCTGGTGATCGTCAAACTGATGGATGCCAACGCCGTGGACGCCGACCGGATGCGCGGACGCAGCCGGCGGGAGAAGGGCGCAAAGCGCGGCGCGACCCGCGGCCTGTTTAAGAACCGGCGGCTGCTGGTGCTGCTGGCGGTGGTGGGGCTGTTCCAGTTGGCGAACTCGGCCATGCTGCCCTTGTTGGGCCAGCGCCTGGTGGCGCAGGGCAGCCAGAACGCGACGAGCTGGGTGTCAGGCGGCTTGATCGTGGCGCAGTTGACGATGGTGCCGGTGGCCTTGGTGGCCGGGCGGCTGTCGGACCGGGTGGGGCGGCGCTGGCTGCTGATCGCGGCGTGCGGCATCGTGGCCGTGCGGTGTGCGCTGGCGGCGTTCGCGTCGGCGAACTGGTGGCTAGTGCCGGTGCAGGTGCTGAATGGGCTGGCGGCGGCCCTGTTCAGCGTGGCGGCGCCGGTCGCGGCGGCGGACCTGACCTACGGCACCGGGCGGACGCAGACGGCGCTGGGCGGGATGGGGGCCTTGCAAGCTGGGGGGGCGGCGCTGGCGGGGGTGATGTGGGGGTTCTCGGCGGACAAGCTGGGCTATGCCGTGACGTTCGGGGCGATGGGGGTGTTCGCGGTTGCGGCTATCCTGACGCTGCTGACGATCCACCTGCAGGATGAGGGCGGTCAGCCGGAGACCGCCACCGGTGCCGGCGCATCCGGAAACGCCGCGGCCATCAGCGCCACCGTGTAGGGATCGCGTGGTGCTGCGAACACCGCCGCCGCCTCCCCTTCCTCCACCACGCGCCCGGCGCGCAGCACCATGACCCGGTGTGCCAGCGCCCGTACTACCGCCAGGTCGTGGCTGATGAACAGGTAGGCCAGGCCGTGCCGATCCTGCAAGCCGCGCAGCAGGTCTACGATCCCCGCCTGCACCGAGCGGTCCAGGGCGCTGGTTGGCTCGTCCAGCACCACCAGACGCGGCTGCAGCACCATTGCCCTCGCTATGGCGACGCGCTGGCGCTGGCCGCCGCTAAACTCGTGCGGGTAGCGTCCGGCGGCGTCGGCGGGTAGGCCGACCTCGCGCAGCGCGTCCAGCACCCGGGCGGTCCGTGCGGCGCGCGGCAGGCCGGGTTCGTGGACCTGCAAGCCCTCGCCGACGATCTCGCCCATGCTCATGCGCGGCGACAGGCTGCCGTAGGGGTCCTGGAACACGATGCCCATGCGCCGCCGCAGCGGACGCAACTGGGATTGCGACAGGGCGGTGATGTCCTGGCCCAGCACCACGATCCGTCCGGTGGCTGCCTGCATCCGCAGCAGGGCCAGGCCGGCCGTGCTCTTGCCGGAGCCGCTTTCGCCGACCAGGCCCAGGGTCTCGCCCTCACGGATGTGCAGGCTTACGCCGTCCACCGCGCGCACGGTGCCCACCTGCCGCCGCAGCAGGCCGCGGCTGACGGAGAAGGTCACGCCCAGGTTCTCGGCCCGTGCCACTTCCGGCGCTCCGGCGGGAATGGGCCGGGGCTGGCCGGAGGGTTCGGCTGCGATCAGCATGCGGGTGTAGGGGTGCTGGGGACGGGCGAACACGTCGGCCACCAGGCCGTGCTCGACGATCACGCCGTCCTTCATCACGCAAACGCGGTCGGCGACCCGGCGGACCACGTTCAGGTCGTGGCTGATGAGCAGCAACGCCAGGCCGCGCGCCCGCCGCGCACGCGCCAGCAGGTCCAGGATCTGCGCCTGGATGGTGACGTCGAGCGCCGTCGTCGGCTCGTCGGCGATCAGCAGGCGGGGGTTGTTGGCCAGGGCCATCGCGATCATCACGCGCTGCCGCTGGCCGCCGCTGAGCTGGTGCGGGAAGGCGTCCAGCCGGCGCTCGGCGTCGGGGAAGCCGACCTCGGCCAGCAGGGCCGCCACCGCGCCGCGGGCGGGGCGGGTGCCGTGCAGGGACATGGCCTCTCCGACTTGGCGGCCGATGCGGTGCAGGGGGTTGAGGCTGGTCATCGGTTCCTGGAACACGATCCCTGCGGTGCCGCCGCGTGCCTGGTGCAGGGCGGCGGGGCCGGCGTCCAGCATGGGCTGGCCGTCCAGGGTCACGCTGCCAGTGCAGAGGGCGCCGGGGGGAAGAAGCTGCAAGATGGACAGGGCGGTGAGCGACTTGCCGGAGCCGCTCTCGCCGACCAGCGCCAGGGTCTCGCCTGCGGACAGGGTGAAGGACACGCCGTTTACGACGCGGCGGGGGCCGAAGCTGACGGTGAGGTTGGAGACGTCGAGGATGGGGGTCATTGCTTTTGCTCCCTCTCCCTTCGGGAGAGGGTTGAGGTGAGGGAAGGCCATGAGGGCCAAGCGTTGTCCTGGCAGCACCATCCGCGCTGCTGCCTGGCAAGTGCGGGCGTGCGGCTTCCCTCACCCCGACCCTCTCCCGGAGGGAGAGGGAGCAGGAAACAGGTGCCTCTCAAATCCCCTTCCTTGGGTCGAAGGCGTCGCGGACGGCTTCGCCGATGAAGATCAGCAGCACCAACACTCCGCCCAGCACCAGGAAGGCCGACATGCCCAGCCAGGGCGCCTGCAGGTTCGCCTTGCCCTGCGCCACCAGCTCGCCCAGGGATGCCGATCCTGGCGGCAGGCCGAAGCCTAGGAAGTCCAGGCTCGCCAGCACCGTCACCGAGCCAGACAGGGTGAAGGGCAGGAAGCTCAGCGTCGCCACGAGGGCGTTCGGCAGGATGTGCCGGCGCATGATGGAGGCATTGGAGACGCCCAGCGCTTGGGCGGCGCGCACGTAGTCCAGGTTGCGGCCGCGCAGGAACTCTGCCCGCACCACCCCGGTCAGCGCCATCCAGGAGAAGGCTAGCAGGAACCCTAACAGTATCCAGAATGTGGGGGTGACGATGCTGCCCAGGATAATCAGCAGATAGAGTTGCGGCATCCCCGACCAGACCTCGATGAACCGCTGGAACAGCAGGTCCACCAGCCCGCCATAGAACCCCTGCACGGCGCCGGCCGCGATGCCGATGACGGACGATACCACCGTCAGCGTGAAGCCGAACAGCACCGACAGGCGGAAGCCGTAGATTACCCGCGCGAACACGTCCCGCGCCTGGTCGTCGGTGCCCAGCAGGTTGCGCAGGCTGGGGGATGCAGGCGCCGGGGTGGGCAGGTCCTTGATGACGGTGTCGTAGCGGAAGGGGATGGCCGGCCACAGCATCCAGCCCTGGGCGTTGATGGCTGCGGCTAGCTGCGGGTCGGTGTAGTCGGCCTCGGTCGGCAGGAAGTCGGGGCCGAAGGTGTCCTCGCTCAGGTCCTGCACGACGGGGACATACAGGTGGCCGTCGAAGCGGACCAGCAGCGGGCGGTCGTTGGCGATGAACTCGGCGAACAGGCTGAGGCCGAACAGGACCAGGAAGATCATGAGGGACCAGTAGCCGCGCTTGTGGGCGCGGAAGATGGCCAGGCGGCGGCTGGTGGTAGGGGTCATGGCGGAGGCGTCGCGCGATGCAAGGGCTCCCGCGGCTCCCTCTCCCTCCGGGAGAGGGTTGGGATGAGGGAAACGACCGGGGCTACGCCGTCCCGCGCTTGAACTGTGCTAGGCAGGTCGGCGTACGCGCATGCGGCTTCCCTCACCCCGACCCTCTCCCGGAGGGAGAGGGAGCAGGGAGCAGGCATCCGTCGCCTCAACGCCGCGCCTCGAAGTCTATGCGGGGGTCCACCACGGTGTAGAGCAGGTCGCCGATCACCTGCAGCACCAGGCCCAGCAGGGTAAAGATATACAACGTGCCGAACACCACGGGGTAGTCCCGCCGGATCGCGCTCTCGAAGCCCAGCAGGCCCAGGCCGTCGAGGGAGAACACGATTTCCACCAGCAGCGCCGAGCTGAAGAGCAGGCCTAGGAACGCGGCCGGGAAGCCGGCCACGATCAGCAGCATGGCGTTGCGGAAGACATGGCCATACAGCACGCGCCCCTCGCCGGCGCCCTTGGCGCGGGCGGTGGTCACGTACTGCTTGCGGACCTCGTCCAGGAAGCAGTTCTTGGTCAGGATCGTGAGGCTTGCGAAGCCGCCCGCCACCAGCGCCACCGTGGGCAGCACCATGTGCCAGGCGTAGTCGGCGACGCGAGCCGGGAACGGCCAGGCATCCGACCCCGGGGTGGTCAGGCCGCGCAGGGGGAAGATCTGCAGGAAGCTGCCGCCGGCGAACAGCACCACCAGCAGGATCGCGAACAGGAAGCCGGGGATGGCGTAGCCCACCAGCACGGCGGCGCTGCTCGCGACGTCGAAGCGGCTGCCGTCCCGCACCGCCTTGGCGATGCCGAGCGGGATGCTGACCAGGTAGATCAGCAGGGTGGACCACAGGCCCAGCGACACGCTGACCGGCATTTTCTGAAAAACGAGCTGCACCACGGTCGCGTCGCGGAAGAAGCTGCGGCCGAAGTCGAAGCTGAGGTAGTCCCGCACCATCAGCAGGAACCGCTCGCCGGCCGGCTTGTCGAAGCCGAACATGCGGATGATCTCCTGCCGCTGCTTCTCGTCCAGGCCGCGGGCGCCGCGGTAGGTGCCGGTGTCGCTGGTGGCGCCGGTGATACGCTCGGTGGCGCTGCCGCCGCGGCCGCGCGCCTCGGCCATCGCCTGCTCCACCGGGCCGCCCGGGGCGAGCTGGGCGACGGCGAAGTTGATGGCGATGATGCCGAACAGGGTCGGGACCAGCAGCAGCAGGCGGCGGAGGATGTAGGCAGCCATCTAGGGGAAGGGCTGCCGGTGGATGCTCCCTCTCCCTTCGGGAGAGGATTGGGGTGAGGGAAGCCGCGCAGAGCCATGCTGGCCAGGGTCAGCGTTAACTCCCGTCCCGACTGGCGAGGTTTGCGTTTGCTGCCCTTCCCTCACCCTAACCCTCTCCCGGAGGGAGAGGGAGCAGGGGCGGTTCGTCCTCATCAATTTCCGGTTCCGCGGGCTGCGTCCACGCGGGCTGCCTTGGCCGGGTCCACCCACCAGCTGTCCAGCACGAAGCCGGTCCGCACCGGCACGTCGGGCCGTCCGAACCGGTCCCAGGCCGCCACCCGGAACGCCTTGTTGTGGTAGTGCGGGATCATATACCAGCCCCGCAGCAGCACCCGGTCCAGGGCGCGGCCGGCGGTTGCGAGCGTTGCGCGGTCTGGCGCCTGGATGATGCGGTCCACCAGCGCGTCAACCGCCGGGTCGCAGATGCCGGCGAGGTTGCTGCCGCCGGGGGTTTTCGCGCCCTCGCAGGTGTACTCGTCGCGCAGCTCGTTCCCGGGCAGGTCGCTGCCGGGGTAGATCATCGTCGTCATGTCGTAGTCGTAGTCGTCGGTCAGCCGCTCGAACTGCGCGCGGTCCACCGTGCGTACCTTGGCCTCGATGCCTAGCCGGCCCAGCCACTGGATGAAGGGCAGGGTGATGCGCTCCAGGCTTGGCTCGTTCAGCAGGATGGTGAACTGCATCTGCTCGCCGGCGGCGTCCACCAGCTTGCGGTCCTTAACCGTCCAGCCGGCGTCCTTCAACAGGCCCAGGGCTTTGCGGAGACCGTCACGGTTGTTGCCGCTGCCGTCGGTCACCGGTAGCGCGAAGGGATCAGTGAACAGCGCCGGCGGGAGAGTCTTGCGGAACGGCTCCAGCAGCGCCGTTTCGGCGGCGTCCGGCAGGCCGGTCGCCTCCTGCGGCGTGTTGCCGAAGTAGCTCGTGCTGCGGACATAGGCGCCATAGAACAGGTTGCGGTTGGTCCATTCGAAGTCCCAGACCTGGCCCAGCGCCTCGCGCACCCGCGCGTCCCTAAACACTGTGCGCCGGGTGTTCATGATCCAGCCCTGGATGCCGACCGGCAGATGGTGCTCGATGTCCTGCTTGGTCACCAGGCCGTTCTTCACCGCCGGGAAGTCGTAGCTGGTGGCCCACTGCTTCGAGATGTTCTCCTCGCGGTAGTCAATCTGCCCGGCCTTGAACGCCTCGAACAGCACGGTCGGGTCGCCGAAGTATTCCAGCCGCACGCGGTCCAGGTTGTGAAAGCCGATGCCGACCGGCAGGTCCTTGGCCCACCAATCGGGACGGCGGGCATAGGTGACGCTGCGGCCGAGGTCGAAGCGCTCGACGCGATAGGGGCCGGACCCCATCGGCGGCTCGGTCAGCGGGCGGGTGAAGTCGCGGCTGCTCCACCATTTCTCCGACATGACGGACATGCCGCCGACCAGCAGCGGCAGGTCGCGGTTCTCGTTGGTCTTGAAGTGGAACACCACCCGGCGCTCGCCCTCCGCCACGCAGTCCAGCACGTCCGAGTAGGCGACGCGGAAGCTGGGCCGGCCCTTCTCCAGCAGGGTCTTGAAGGTCCAGGCGACGTCCGACGCCAGCACGAGGGAGCCGTCGGCGAACCTCGCCTCCGGCCGGATCTCGAAGGCGATCCACATGCGGTCGGCGGGCATCTCGATGGTTCCGGCCAGCAGGCCGTAGCCGGTGTCGGACTCCTGGGCGGAGCCGACCATCAGGCTTTCCCAGACGTGGCCGCCGGCGGTGCCTGCGGCGGTGCCGCCGACGCCGGGCTGCCAGCTCGCGCCCAGGCCGAAGGCGGAGTTGCCGCGCAGGATGTAGGGGTTGAACCCGTCGAAGCTGCCGGTCATGCCGAACACCGCCTCGCCGCCCTTGGGGGCTTCGGGGTTGACGTAGGGGAAGTACGGGAAGTTGGCCGGCAGGGCGGGGGTGCCGAGGATGGTGAGGGCGTGGCTGCGGGTGACGGGCGCCTGGGCGTAGGCCGGGGCGGCGGCCAGGAGCAGGACGAGGAGGGCGCGGAGCATGGGTCGGCCTTTGAGCGGGGTGCCGCCATAGCAGGGGGCGCGGGGCGTGGCGTCAAGCGGTGTGGTGTCCTGTGACCGTGGGTTGGCTGCCGCGGGCAGGTTTGCAAGCGCCAGGGTCCAGATGGCGGGACCGTGGTTCACGTCGGAGAGCAAAGCCAGGGCGGCATCGCCGGGAACTCCATGAGCAGGTCCAGCCGTCCACACGCCGCGAGGCTGATGAGGGGGCCTGTGTCGGAAACGACGACCTGGACCGGCAATCGCTGGCGGGTGTTCACCTGACGGTCAGGTCCTGTCCAGCACGGCGGGCGACGGCCTCCTCGTCGCGTATCAGGCGCGAGATGAGGCTGGCCATACGGTCGGCCTGCTCCTTTTTACGCGGCAGCAAATCCTTCCGGATCTCGACGCCGGATGTGTGGGCGAACGCATGAAGCTCCATGACATCGGCGGCGCCCGTCAACTACATCGCCCGGTCGGCGGTGATGTCGCCGGATTGCCATGCCGCCAAGGCATCATGCACCGACATCATGGAAACCACCCTCCGGGAGCAACTGGCCGCGCCTGTAGCCTAGCCTGCAAGCGCCGCGGCTACCTAAACGGATACCGGCTTGACGCGGGCAGGATCAGGACGCCCTACCCCGTGCATCCCTCCAGCGCCACCCAGCCCTCCCCGTTCCCTACCCGCGCCCGCACGGCGAAGGTCAGCCGCAGCAGCTGGTGGTCTGGCGACACCGCGGCCTCGGCCCAGGACCCGGCACCCACCGCGGGATGGCGCAGCGTCATCCGCCAGCGGCCCGGCGACACCGCCGCCACCGGCTCGTCCGCCCGTGCGTCGCGCTTCCAGCCTGGCAGGAACACCGGCACGGCCTCGTTGCCCGGCGGCAGGAACCGGCTCCAGTAGAACATGAGGGCCAGCGGCGTTCGCAGCCCCGGCGGCATCCCGGCTCGCGGCAGGTCCAGGTCCGTCCGCCGTTCCGGTCCTGCCGCCGGGTAGTCGGACAGCCAGGGCTGGCCGAACCGCGAGGGGTCCCAGTGCCCGGCGAAGCGGGGGTGGCGGCGGTTGAACTCGGGCAAGGACGTGCTCTGCACCCGCTGCGCCTGCAAGCCCTCCGGGGTGCGCGCCAGCACGTCCCACTGCTGCCGCCGGACCCGGCCGTCCAGGATGTAGCGGGTGTTGAGCGCGACCGATTGCAGCTCGCCGCCGCGCCAGGTGCTGATCTCCTCCATCAGGTAGCTGAGGGACCACCACCACGGCGCCGCCTGGACGCGGGCCAGCACGCGCAGGGTCAGCATGCCGCCGGCCTCCGATGCCTCGGTCCGGATGGTGGCGCGGGCGTCGTGGCTGGCGGCGCCGGCGTAGGTGCAGACCTCCGCCGCCTGCGATGCCGGCGCCAGGGCCAGCAGCGCGGCTGCGAGGACCGCCCTCACCTGCCGAGTTCCCGGATCATCTCGTCCAGCCCGCCGGGGGTCAGCGGATACATGCGGTCCTGCATCAGTTCCCGCACCATGCCGACGGACTGCGCGCCGGGCCACCATTCGCGCGGTACCGGGTTCAGCCAGGCGCTGCGGCGCCAATGGCCCAGCAGGCGGCCCATCCAGACGCCGCCGGCCTCGTCGTTCCAGTGCTCGACGCTGCCTCCCGGTGCGGCGATCTCGTAGGGGCTCATGGTGGCGTCGCCGACGAAGATGGCGCGGTAGTCCGGGCCGTAGGTGCGTATGACCTCCTCGGTCGGGATGGCCTGGTCGCGGCGCCGGGCGTTGCTCTGCCACAGCCGCTCGTAGGGGCAGTTGTGGAAGTAGTAGAACTGCAGGTGCTTGAACTCGCTGCGCGCGGCCGAGAACAGCTCCTCGGAGGCGCGGATGTGGTCGTCCATGCTGCCGCCCACGTCCAGGAACAGCAGCACCTTCACGGCGTTGTGCCGCTCCGCCACCATCTTCAGGTCCAGGGAGCCGGCGTTGTGCGCCGTGGCCCGGATGGTGCCGGGCATATCCAGTTCGGTCGCGGCGCCGGTGCGGGCGAAGCGGCGGAGGCGGCGCAGCGCCAGCTTGATGTTGCGGGTGCCCAGCTCCACGCCGTCGTCCAGGTCGCGGAACTCGCGCCGGTCCCATACCTTCACGGCGCGCCGGTTGCGGCTTTCGTGCTGGCCGATCCGCACGCCCTCGGGGTTGTAGCCGTAGGCGCCGAAGGGCGAGGTGCCGCCGGTGCCGATCCACTTGCTGCCGCCCTGGTGCCGGCCCTGCTGCTCAGCCAGGCGTTGACGCAGGGTATCCATCAGCTTGTCGAAGCCGCCCAGGGCTTCTATCTGCGCCCGCTCCTCGGGGGTCAGCAGCCGTTCGGCCATGCGGCGCAGCCACTCTGCCGGCAGTTCGCGCGAGGCCGGGCCAGTTTCACTGCCCTCGCCCTCTGGCGCTTCCAGCCCGCGGAACACACGTCCAAAGACCTGGTCGAAGCGGTCCAGGTGCCGCTCGTCCTTGACCAGCGCGGCGCGGCTGAGGTGGTAGAAGTCTTCGACGCTGTAATCGGCGACGCCGGCCCGCATGGCGCCCAGCAGCGCCAGGTACTCCGTGATGGATGCCGGCACCCCGGCGTCGCGCAGCGCCAGCACGAAGTGCCCGAACACGGCGCTACCCGCCGCGCCGGTTCAGGAAGGCCAGGCGCTCGAACAGGTGGACGTCCTGCTCGTTCTTCAGCAGCGCGCCGTGCAGTGGCGGGATCACCACGCGGGCATCGCTGCTGCGCAGCGCGTCCGCCGGCATGTCCTCGATCATCAGCAGCTTGAGCCAGTCCAGCAGCTCGGACGTGGCTGGCTTCTTCTTCAGGCCGGCTACCTCGCGGATCTGGAAGAAGACGTTGAGGGCCTCCCGTGCCAGATCCGATTGCAGGCCGGGGTAGTGGGCGTCCACGATGCGCTCCATCGTCGGGCGGTCGGGGAAGCGGATGTAGTGGAAGAAGCAGCGGCGCAGGAAGGCGTCCGGCAGCTCCTTCTCGTTGTTGCTGGTGATGATGACGACCGGGCGGTGCTTGGCGGCGACGGTCTGCCGGGTTTCGTAAACGAAGAACTGCATGCGGTCGAGTTCGAGCAACAGGTCGTTCGGGAACTCGATATCGGCCTTGTCTATCTCGTCAATCAGCACGACCTGCGGACGCTCGGCGTCGAAGGCGTCCCACAGCTTGCCGCGGACGATGTAGTTGGCAATGTCCGCCACCTTGGGGTCGCCGAGCTGGCTGTCGCGCAGGCGGGACACGGCGTCGTATTCGTAGAGGCCCTGCTGCGCCTTGGTGGTGGACTTAACGTGCCACTCGACCAGCGGGTGGCCCAGGGCGGCGGCGACCTCGTGCGCCAGGACGGTCTTGCCGGTGCCGGGTTCACCCTTGACCAGAAGCGGGCGCTGCAGGGCGACGGCGGCGTTGACCGCCACCTCCAGGTCGCGGGAGGCGATGTAACGTTCGGTGCTGCGGAAGCCGCTCACGGGCAGGGTCCTTCTAGTGCCGGGGCACCCTAGCCCAACTGGCGCCCGGCACAGAAGCCGCTCCGGCCGGGCTGGCTATCAGGAGAAATGGAGGATGCGGACGTAGCTTGCGATTCCGACGCGAGCGTGGCGTGATCGTGTTTGGAGCTACCGTCGGTGCTTGTAGCGCTTGGTCAAGCCTGGACGGCGCATCCTAAGCAGGAGAATGAGCAACAACAGACTATGACAGTGTTGGCGTATGACCTGGTAGCCTGCCTCGGCATCGCTTGGTTGATGCGACGAAAGCAGCGCCCTTGGCCTGCACTCACCGGCAGCGACAATTCCAGACCAGATCATATCGCCGAAGCAGAAAGGGCCGGTATGTCAGGAAACGCGCTATAACCCCTACGAGCAATTCAGGGCCTATGCCGGCGAAGCGGCAAGAAGAATGCGTACATTGGCTGAAACGTGTGGTCCTGGCCACATTGCCGACGCAGCCTCTCAGTGGCCAGCCAGCGTGCGGCGCCAAGACGGGACGGGCCTATTCAACCCGTCCCAGACAGTGTTACTGCGGCGTGGTTCCAGTCGGAGCCATTGGAGCCATCGTACGCATACGAGCGTGAACCGGACGGCGGTGACGGCGAGCCGAACGCCGGACTGAGGGCGTGGGCGCTACCTGGGTCTCGCCGACGACGCCGGTCTGGCCGGAGAGTGGGGCATTCACCGCGGACCCCTCCGGCAGGCTGTTGGCCGGCTGCGGCGCCTGGCTCGACGCATTCGAATTAGCCGAGACGGGCGGCATGTCTGAGGTCTGCGCACAGGCAGCAAGTGAAGCTGCAAGCAGCAGGGCGGACAGTACGTTGAAACGGGACATCATTGTCATTTTCCTGGAAGTGGAGGTGGTAAAACTGGTTGAACGTCCGTAAAGTTGCAGAGACTTGACGCGGCGGCAACCCAGTATCTGCGGTCACCGTGGCGCAATGATCACTGGTGAAGTTTTCGCGCAACAGGTTGTCCTCCCTATTGCTGGGGTATGGAGGCAGGCGCCGACGGCCTGCTTGCCGGATATGTGGGCAGCGACACCAGTGCCCGCCCGCAACCAATTGGCCAGCAACGAACTGGCCGGGCGGCCCTCCGCTGGGTGTGACACGGCCTGCGCCGGGCTGGCAAATGGCCGTGCCTACCCCTGTCCCCGATAGGTGACCCGCCGCCCCGGCGATGGCGGCTCGATCACGTCGGCGCCGTCGTACCGGACGAACTCTGCCACCTCCACGTCCGCGCGTGCACCATCCATGTTGCCCAGGCCGGCCTCCGCGCCCGACCTGATCCGGATGAAGTTCACGTCGCACACCGCCTGGTTGTCCTCCCGCCGCAGCGTCACCGGCCCCTTTGCCGTGTCGAAGGTCAGGCCGCGCAACGCCGAGATCACCGGGGCGGTGTCCGTCGCCCGGGCCTTGCGGATCGCCGCGGCATAGGCCAGCACCGCCGAGTGCCCGGCATTTACGAAACCCAGGGGCATCATGGTCCCTGTCCGCTTCACGTACTCCTGGTAGAGCTGCCGGCCCAGCGGCAGCTTCTGGTAACCGCCGTAATACCAGGTCATCCCCAGCCACAGGTGCTCCGGGCACGCTGCGCCGAGCGTTTCGGGAACCAGGAACTCGTTGACCGCATCCGCCAGCACCGCAATCCGGCGCATCAGCCCAGCCCGCGATGCCTGGCGGTAGAAGGCGGTTGCGTCGTCGCCGTAGATGGCGATGAACAGCCCATCGGCCCCGTCCGCCTGCAAGGCCGCAATCTCGGCCCCAAACTCGTCTGCGCCGAAGTGCGCCACTACCGGCTCCGCCAGCTCGGGCATCCGTCCGGTGCGCGCCGGGTAGGCTTCTTGCAGCCCGGCGCGGAAGGCGGCGTAGGCAGACGCACCATACTCCACGTCGGGGATGATGGCGCCCCAGCGGCGGACGTCGGGATACCGTTCGGCCATCAGCCGGGCCTGGGCGCAGTTGCGCATGCAGGTCTCGTCCGTCACCCGGAACAGGTTCGGCGTGTAGGCCTCGTGCGTCAGCTTGTCTGAGGCTGCGGCGCAGGTGATGAGGGTGGCGCCGGCCGGCTGCAGCTCTGGCGCCAGCGCCAGGCCGACGGTGCTGGACAGCACGCCGCACAGCAGGTTGACGCCCAGCCCGGTCATCTCCCGCAAGCCGCGCAACGCGATGGTGGGATCGGCACGGACGTCGTAGGGGACGATCTCCACTGGCCGGCCGAGCAGGCCGCCAGCCTCGTTCACCTGGTCGGCGGCGATCATGGCGCCGTCCAGGATTGGACGGCCGAGGACCTCCTGGGGGCCGCTGAGCGCCACCAGGCAGCCAATCCGTATCGGGCTGGACGCACCGGTCCGGCGTTGGGCTGGGGCCGGACCGGCGCCCAGTCCTACCGCAGCGATGCCCGTGCCGATAAGGAAGCCGCGCCGACCTGCAACCGTCATGGCTCATCTCCGTAACCCT
>JAABUK010006720.1_pt1 | contig 17005 bp, 20 predicted proteins | sample 5559141 | NCBI WGS metagenome assembly JAABUK01 (sample SAMN10711869, study PRJNA513367) | rock metagenome | isolation source: Antarctica rocks | place: Antarctica: Victoria Land, Pudding Butte nord | collected 2016-01-03
GGCCGAAGCCGGTGAGGATCGCCGCGCTCGCCAGGCCGGCGACACCGAGGGCGCCGGCACCGGCGCCGACCGCGACAGCTTCGCCCATCGCCGGGTGCGCCTTGTCCCATGCGGCGAGAACTTCGGTGAAGTGGCCGATATAGCCCGCCAGGGCGTCGAGCACATGCCCGGCATCTTTCATGGCCGGCAGAGCCAGGACGCCTGCGAAGGTCTCGAGCTGCCTTTGCAGGGCCTGCAGGCCGGCGATCGGGTCGTCGACGTTGAGCGACGTGCCCTTCAGCCCGGTCGCGGTCTCGAACTGCTTGGCATGCGACTCGTAGCTCGGCCTTTGGGCGATGAACTTGCCGATGAGGTCCGCGACCCCCGAGTTCGGGAACATGCGCTGCACTTCGGCGAGTTGATCGTCCTGTGACTTGATGCCCTTCGCCACCATGGCGGGCTGCAGCACGTTCCACGTCCACAGGTCCGGGTCGGTCGAGGCCAGGGTGTCGCCCTGAACCGCGTGCTTGACGCCTTGCTTTATGCCTTTCACCTCCCCGGTCTTCGTGTAATCGAGGTTCTTCGGATCGACGAGCCCGACTCCCGCGAACTCCTTTGCAGCGGAGTGCAAGTTCTGCATGCCGCCGCTGATCTGCTTGTAGAGCTGCCCAGCCGCCTTGCCGGCCGTCGACCCGCTCATTTCCTGCGAAACGCTCTGCCCCGTCGTCATCAGAAAGCGGTCGGACAGGCGCGATCCGCCGAGCTTCGAGTATTTGTCGAACTCGTAGATGTCTTCGGGCCGGATCGTCCGGCCCATCACCTGCATGGCTTTCATATAGCCGTCGATCAGCTTGGTCAGCCTCTCGGGATCCTTGGCAGCACCGATGTTCTCCGCACCCTTGATCAGCAGGCCGAGCCCCTGGCTGCCCTCGCCGCTCGGATCACGCGCGTCGAGCAGCGATTTGGCCCGGGCGAGCGGGTCCAGCATGGTCATCATTTCCTTGGGGTCGGTCATCACGGACCGGACCTCCTTGGCGAGCTCCATCATCTGCAGCTGAGTGATGTTCTTATAGGTGGTCGCCAGCTCGAGGGACCGGGCCTGGATCGCGTCAATCTCGGGCTGGCCGATGCTGGCTTTCGCCATCTCGACCCGCTCGTGCTGGACGTCCGCACCGGCTTTCGCGACCTCCATGACGCCGTGCACGGCACTATGGGCCGACACGGCCGCGGCGGCGACTTGGACGCCATAGTGGACGACGCCCCGGCTCGCGATGACGTGCCGGCGCGCCTCTTCGGCCTTGTGTCGGTCGCGGTCGCCCAGCGCGCCCAGGCGCGCCGCTTCGGTGGCCTTCCGCTCGGCCAGCATCTGCCGCTCGATGGCGCCCGTCGTCTCGTCCATCCCGCGCCGGAGCTTGTCCTGCATCATCGCGACGTGGTCGATTGGGTGGCCGAAGGCTGAAACCACGCCCTCGGCGCGCTTGATCGCCTCGGACTGCTTGGCCACGGCTTCCGTGGTCTTGGTGACAGCCGCTTGCGCGGTCGTCAGCGCCGACGTCATGGCCCTGGTGGGCTTCTCGACCCCGGCCAGTTGCCTGGTCAGTTTCTCGACCCTTACGGCCGCCTCGGTGGCGCGGGCCTGCATCAGGTCGAGGCCGCCCCTGGCGCTCGCCAGTTTGTCGACGGCCTGCAGCTGCTTGTCGAGCGTGAGGAAGGAACGGGCGAGTTTGTCGACCACCTCAGACTGATTGGCATTCTTGGCCACGGCGTCGAGCTTGCCCGCGATCTTCGCCAGAACATCGGAAACACCGCCGTCGCGGGCCGACATGACCATTTCGGCCGTGATTTGCCTATCCATGGCTAAGTCCTCAACTATTGTTCTGCAAAGCCTCGACCGCCTGCTCGTAATACATCAGCAGGCGATGTATCGTCATGCGCTCTATGTGATCGGCGCTGAACTTGTCGGTTCTCCAGAGGAGTTCTGTGGCGATTTCTCGGAGTCCTCGCCCTTTGAACTCTCGCCGAGGAAAAAACCCACCACAGCGCCCTTGATCGCCCTGGCGGTCTTCAGGCTGGCGTTGCTGAGCAGCAACGGCGTGACCGGCAGCACCACCAGCCTCTCGATATAGGCGCGAATGGCTTCGGTGTTCTCGCTCGGAATGATCGTGCCGCCCGGGGTTCGGACATAGGAATAGACCTCGCCGAACTCGAGGAAGTCCTCATACGTCGGTTGCCGCAGCGTGACCGAGGTCACGATGCCCTGGTGGGTGGTGATCTGTTCATCGAGCTGGACCGTGATGGTTTTCTCGTTTGACATGGGTTCGCTCTCTCGTGCTCCGTCCGCTGCGGACAGGTGATAGGCCGGCCGGGCGGAAGCGCCCGGGCCGCTTCGTCACTTCGCACCGTCGAGGGCGCGCAGGATTTCGTGCTGGATACGGCCGGGGAGATCGCGACGGACGACGGTCTGGAAGGCTTCCGCCGTGGCTCCCGTGACCATTTGTTCCGCGATATAGACGCCGCTGCGGACCTTCTCGAACTTGTCCTTGCCGGTGTTGGTCTTGCCGCCGGTGCGGCGAAACACCTGCCCGTTCCAGTTCGGCTTGGACACGCGTCCCTTGCGGAACCCGCCTGCCTTCATGAAGGCGCCCGTGTAGAGCTGGCGATCGCCAAGCGGGGCAGCGTTGACGCCCTCCGTCGTCTCCCCGGCACCGAAATACTTGAGGCTGATATTGCCGCCGCCGCCGCGGATGATGAAAGCCGAGGTCCCCCTGGCTGCAACGGCCTTCTCGACGCGAAGAGCCTTCACGATCACTTTGCGGTTGAGGCCGGTCTGCGCCGTGAGGGTTCTCGTCACCTGTGTCAGGGCCTTGGCGCCGGTGTGGTTGACGGCCCGGGCCATCGCGGGCGCGGCATCCTTGCCCAGCGCGCGAATGACCTTGGCGAGTTCGCCGAACTGCGAGCCGTCGACCTCGACCTTGAGCGTCATCGCGGTGGCGTGCCGGCGAGGTCACGGAAGCGCTCGGCCTCTCCGGCCGGCATGAGGTCGACGGGCGTGAGACCGGCCGCAGCAATACCTGCCGCGTGCGGCAGCGCCGCCAGCACAGGCGCGGCCTGGTCGACGATGCTGGCGACGTAGCGAGCGTGAGCGGCGCCGACGGACAGCCGGTGGTCGGCTGGAAGCGCGACCACGCGTGGGGCCGGCAGGGCCGGCTCGATCTTGGGGCTAGCTCTCATCGTTACACCTCAATATTTGTGCCGGCCGCACCGACCTTGACGGGCCGTGCATCGCGAGGCCCCGAGGTCGATTTGCCGTTGTTGGACGGGCCGGCGGGCGCCCGCGTGAGACTGCTGCCTCGCGAATCGACGGTGCCGGGCCGGGTGGCCAGGCGAAGGGGTGCGGCCTAAGCGAGGCCATCGAAGAGGTCGCGCCAGGGCGCCATGCGCCGGGCGGCATGGGCCGGGCGGCATGGGCCGGGAGCGTCCGGCCGAAGACGTGTTCGATCATCTCGGCCAGCACGTCGGACAGAGGGGTGCGGCGCTCGACAAAGGCCGCGACCTTGTCGGGCGCCAATCGGCAGATATCCCGCACCTCGGCGAGGTAGGCGAGGTCCGCCGGGTCGCCCCATTCGGTCGCGGAACTGGTCATCAGGCAACAGGCTCCAGGCCCTGTCTCCGCAGTTCCTTCGCCATCGAAGCGCGGCCGGGGGTCGACGCCTTCGATTCGCTCTCGGCCGCGACCCGGCGCTTCATGTCTGCTTTGGCGAAAGCCCTGGTGTTGCCCTTGGCTTCGGCGATCGACTTCGGCAGGGCAGCGAGGGGATCGGCCTCGCACGCCGCTTCGGTCGCCTTCGGCCTGAGGTCGGCCTCGGTCAGTCCTGCAATCTTCAGCATGGACTTGCGGCCGAGCAAACGGCCGTCGGATGTCTTGGACATGGTGGCAAACTCCTGTGCGAAGTGATCAGCGACGGCCGGCGCCGCGGGACGGCAGGCTCATGGGGGAGGAGCCGTGGCGGACGGGAGCCTGCATCTGGCTGCGGCGGCTCATGGTGTCGAGGACGCGCACCTCGGGCAGCGGCACGACGTCGACGTGCTCGACCCACTCGACCCGCACGCGACGCTCGGTCCGAGCCGGCTTGGCGCTCGCGACGGCATCGGCATCGGCGAGACGGGCCAGTACCGCGGCGGGCTCGGCCTGCCCCAAGAGGGTCATCGACAGGCCAGGGGTGTAGACGGGGTGGCTTTCACCTAGCAGCACGCCGGAACCGCGAACGGCCGGGAGCTGCAGCGACGCGGCGAGTGGGAGGGGCCAATCCCCGTTTGTCGGCTCGCGGGTCACGACCTTGTGGAACCGCCGACGCCGATAGTTGGGCTGGGGCTCGCCTATGCTCAGATCGCCGCCGTCGGCGCGGGGCCGCGCCTTGCCCCAGCCGTTTCCGCAATCATAAATGCGCGACTGATCGACAGCGTCGACCGGCTCATCCAGGTCGTAGCGCCCCCATAGTTCGACCCATTCGTCGGACACCACCTCGCGCGGCAGGCCGAGCACACATCGGGCCGCCATCTCGGGATCTATGATCGGTTCGGCGCCGCCCGGAAGCTGGGCGTTCGCGGCCGCGACAGCGAGTTGCGCCTGAGCAAGATCCTTCAACATCGAGATCATGCCGGCCGCGAGTTTGGGATACGCCCGCGACAGTGCCACTGCGGCCGCATCGGCTTGGGCCTTGGCAGCGTCGTAAACGAGGCGCCGAGATGCTTCCTCCTCAATCGCGAGCGCCGCAGCGTGCCGGCGCTCGACCTCAGCGAGAACAGCGGTGGCGTCCTCGGCTGACTCCCGTGCCGCGGCAAGGGTGTTCCGGTCAGCTTGGCGTTTTGCGGCCTCGTCCATGAAGCCGGCCGAGACTGCGGCCACAGCTTTGTCAACGGCGGCGCGGGCTTCCGTGTCGGCCTTGCGTGCGAGGTCGAGGGCCTCGGCGAGTTGAGCGGTGGTGGACTTCGGCCGCTTGAGCGCGGCGCGTATCAGATCAAGAATTGGGGGCATGCGGGCTATCCCTTCGGGTGCAGTGATTTTGGGTCAGTCTTAGTCGCGGCGGCGCTGCCAGTCGGCGGACATCACGGCCGGATCGATGAGGGCGAGGCCGGCTTCCTCGGCGAGCCCGGACCAATCGACGGCCTCGAAGCCGATGGGCGGCTCGGCGAAGCCCCGGAGGCGGAGGTTCCCGGTGATGTCGAGCGCCATGTCGGTAGCGGTGTCGAAGGCAAGGTTCAGACCGCCGCCGCCCAGAGCGGCGCCCCAGGCCGCAAGCACCGGAAGTTCGGCGACGATAGCCCAGAGCGCGTCGAGATCGGCCTGCGGCAGCGAGGTGCGGACATCGGCGGGCGCTGCGGACTGCGGACGTTGCGCGAGTGCGGACCTGCGGACCTTCGTGCGGCTCGGCTCGGTCGACCGGAGCCAATCGGCGCGCGCCTCTTCCAGGTCGAACTTGCCGTCAGAGCCTCTCTTGATTCGAGCGTCGGACACCGCATTGCGGACGGCTTTTTCATCCACACCGAGGGCCACTGCCAGGGCACGGCCGGAAAGGCGTTCAGCCATGATGCGAACCTCTGTTTTCAGGGCTGCGACTAGGTTCTTCCTGGGATCTTAATCCCCGCACTTCTCGTCGGGAGCCAGGGAGGACCCGCGGCCCGATCGTCAATGCGCCGGCCGTCCGCGACCGTGCCCGGGCTCGTCAGCTCGACGCGGACGGGGTCGAAGGTGGGCTTGGGGAACGAGGCGATGCTGGTACTCATGCCAGAACGATGCACCCGGCCGAGACGGGTGGCGATGGCACGCGCAAGACGCGCAAGACGCGCACGCGGGCACCCCGGAGACGCGGGCCGCGAGGCAAGAGCATCGCTCCCCGATTTTGGGGAGCGGTGTCGGGTGTCGGCACACCCCTTGCCGCCCTGTCGCCTTCACCTGGGAGGTTGGCCCGATGTGGCGCGAAACTGTGTCGAAGCTGAACGAGGCGGCCGGAATGTTCCTGCTCGGCTTCGTCGAGGTCGTACGCCGCCATCCTGCTATGCTGGTGGGGACCGTCGCCGTGCTCGGACTGCTCGTGGCCATGATGTGGATCGAGCTGATGCGGGACGCGCGAGGTGGCGCGGCTGCGGCTGAGCGGGCCATCCGGCTGCGGAAGTAGAGTCGGGACGGCTCGGGGTGGATCACAGCCCGCGCTCGTTCATGGCCTGCTTGAACCGGGCCTTAGTCTCCCGTGTCGAGGAAGCTGCGGCGAACGCGGCGTCGAGCGCCACCATTCCGTCGTGACCGAAGTCGCGCTCGACGGCCCGGATCATGTTCTCGTCGCATGCTACCCGGTCGGCTCCCCGCATCATGCGTGCGTAGCCCTTGGCGTCGATGTCGCCGCGGTCCAGCAGTTCATCCAGGAACCGCTTGCGGACCACGAAGGGCACGGCGAGCCAGGCCGCGACGAGGTCGACGGTTTCCTGGCGATTGTCGCCGCCCATTGTGCGACCGGGCTTCGGCTGGGCAATCTCGTTGGCGGCGTCCCGCAAGCTCAGTTCGGCAACGCGTTGCCGTTTTGCAGGATCGGCCTCGACATGCCGGAAGATCGCGACATAGAGCCGAGCCGTGCGCGGGCTGAACCGGCAGTGCTTCCGGACCCACGCGTCCCACCCCCCATGAACGACCGTGGCCTTCGCATCCGTGAGCAGCCGCCCGGCCTCTATGGCGTAGCGGGTGCCCTCTTTCTGGGCGGCCTCGACGCCGGCATGAGCGGCGTTGATGGCGGTGGCGATGTTCGATTGCGGCATGGTCCTGTCCTTTCACGATTGAAGCGAGCGGCGCTCCGGTGCCGCAGGTGGCGTGGGTGGCGCGAGGTGGCGCTGGGGCTCAGTGCGGAGCCGCGAGAGCGCCGAGTGTTGCTGTTCAGCAACGGTGGGTTTGGTGTGTTTCGGTGGCTTTGTTTTATGCAACCCGGGCGATCTGTCAGAAGACCTCTGCCCGTCCTTAATGGTGACACTTCGTGAAGGGTGGTGCTGGCAAAGCCACCGAAACACACCAAACCCACCGGATTCAGGGACGCTGCTCATGAGGGCACCACCAGGCGCCAGTTCAGAAGACCCTCACAAATGCCGTCCTGCTCAATCCAACACCCGCCCGCGATCCGCTTCGCATGGGCGCCGAGCCACCTGCCGAGACGCTTCCCATTGATCACGCCGCCCTGGCCTGCGACGGCCAACAGCGCCTCGCGGAAATCGGCATTGTCGAACTCTTTAGGCTTGAAGTCGTAGCCGGTGCCGCCGCTCTGTCGGTTGGCCTTCTCGATGACGCGGCGGACGGTGATGCGGTCGGTGCCGATGACGGTCCGCCACTGCGTGAGTACCGCCGACAGCTCGTCGAGCTTCGGATCGGTGACGCGCGCCCGTTCCATCGTCTCAACAGGATCGGCGCATCCGAGCCACAGCAAAGCGTCGCGGACCATTGTCGACCAATCCTCGAAACTGCCGAGCGGATTGCTCTGCCGCGGCGCGCCGGAAGCCTTGAACGCCAGGACGATGGTGAGAGCCGCCACGACGTAGCGGACGCGATCGGCCTTGGCTTGGGCCACCGGCTCGAAATCGAACTCCCGCAGCTCGGGCCGCTCAACACGCGGGTCCAAGTGCGCCACGATCGTGCGGCGGGTCATGTCGCCCGCGATCACGAGATTGTTGCCAGTCGCCGTGAGGAAGGCGTTCGTCGGCACCGTGACCTGTGTCGAGGTCCCGAGAGGCCGGATGCTGACGGTGGCCTGCGTGAGGGCCGCGCACAGGAAGTTGCCGTCGACCGGGAAGCCGCAGTTGTCGATCGCGACGGTGCCGGCGCCCTGCAGGAACAGCGCAGAGAGCCGCTTTTCCATTTCGGCTTCGTCCATCGCTTGGGCGATCACGCCCGCCTCGCGGCCCGTGGCGATGACGCTGGCGATGTCCACCAGCTTGGACTTGCCCGAGCCCGCCACCGGAGTGGAGAAGGCATGCAGGGGCGCCGAGCGGAGCGCCTGGCGGGAACACGCCGTCAGGATGCCCGAGAGCGCCACCGCATAGTCGGCCGTTCCGTCGAATGGGAAACCTGCGATCAAGTCGCCGAGGTCGGCCAGCGCGCGCTCGGCCTCCGGCCGCGAGGGACGGGGATCGATCGGCGGGAATTGGACGCCGCGCGGGTCGTAAAACAGCCCCGTCGCCTTGTCGTAGCCCGGCGTGGATAGAAGCGATCCGTCCGGCCGGAGCGTCGGCGCGTTGATGACGGCCGTCAGGACCGGAAACCGGAACGTGCCCACACGCTGCTGAAGGGTCCGCACGAGCCATGTCGGCGGGTTCGTGACCACGTAGTCTTCCGCCCGGGCGTCCCACTTCATCAGGCATACGGCCTCGGCGATGTCCTCGGCCAAGGCATGCTCGCCTCGCTCGAAGATCCGCATGGCGTTGATCTCCCGCTTGTCGGCTGTGATGATCGGTGCCTCGCCGAGGAAGACGATCTGATTCGCGCGTTGGAACAACCCGCCTCGGGTCAGGAGCGCGCCCTCGACGGCGTCGACCGCATCCTTGATCTGCCCGGCCACGAGGGTGACGACGTGCCGAGTGTCGTTCGCGTCCCGGCGCTTGGCCTGCCGAGGCGGCTCGGCGTTTTTCGGGTCGCCCGGGTCGTAGACCGGCGCGGCCCTGCAGATGTCGATCAGCGCCTCCGCCTTGCCTCCCGCCGCGATCCAGTCGTCCACGTCGCCCTTCGGCGCCAGGCCGGGCAGCCTCACGATGCGGACTTCGGCAGCGACGGATCCGAGATGCTCCGCCACCTTGCGGACGTGCGCCGATCCCTTCTCGTCGTTGTCCTCCATCACGTAGCAGGTGCGGCAGGCAAAGTGAGGGTTCAGGTCGGCCGACCACTTCCCGGCCCCCTCGCTGTTCGTGGTCGCCACCAGGCCGATGCCGCGGACGGCATCGGTGTTCTTCTCACCCTCACAAATGAGGACGGGCGCGGTGGGGTCGGCGGCCAGCAATTCGGGCAAGCGGTACGGGATCTTCGGCCTTGGAGCGCCCTTGACCCAGCCCGAGCCGTCCCACTTGTTTTGCCAGAATTTCTTTTCAGGCGTGCGGGTGACGCGGAGGTAGGGTCGCCCGTTTGCGTCTCGATAGACGTATTCCAGCTTCGGCCCGCGAGCCTGGCCCGGCTGCCACCGGGATATACCCAGTCGCTCGCGGACATAGTCGCGGCACGCGTCCCAGGCGTCGCCGCAGTAGGAATTCACCACAAAGCCGTCGGGCGCTCCCATATCCGGCTTCACGCCAAGGCTGCGATCTTTCCGGCTGTGGCCCGGCCCGGGGCAGCGCACCTGTTCACCTTCGACGTCGCCTTCAAGGACGCGGGCGAGACGGTGAAGGTTGAGAGGCACCGCGTTCACCGTCGAACCCCCGCGTTCTTAGCCAGCACCCGCACGATCGTCTCGGCGTCTGCCGCCGCGCTTCCCTTGGGCGCGAGATGGTCGAAAAGCGCCGCCGCGTGGCTCTCGGGCACGTCGCAATCAATGCCATCGACATTCGGCGCGAAGTGCCGGACCTGACACCCCGGCGCGATCTGGCGCACGACGACATAGAAGCGCTCGCCAGCCGGTAGCTCGACGTCCTCGGCGCCATGGACGTGCCGAAGCATGTCGACCTCGGCGCGGGCCGCGAGTCGGAGGCGATGGTTGCGATCGTGGTGACGGGCGAAGAACCGCCGATCGCCATCGACGATGATGTCGACGGTCTCCTGCAGCCGTGCCAGGCGTCGCCGATCGGCGTGGGAGGCGTTCATTGCCGCGCCTCCCCAGCCAGCCATCGCTCGAAGTCGGCACGGCGGATCAACCAATCGCCACGACCGCCCGGCTTGAAGCCGAGGCCGTCCGAACGGCAGCGGCGCCGAATGTTGCTTATACTCATGCCGGCGAGGCGCGCGGCTTCGGCCACGGTCACGAAGGGCGGCGCTTCGGGCATGGTGGGGGCGCCTACCATGCCCGACCTCCCAAACCGTGAATCTCGGCGAGGTGCCGAGCGACCACCAGCGACACTGGTACGCGGCGCGTGAGCCAGAGAGCCGCGAAATCCGCTTGGCGGGAAGTCTCTGGCGCTGTATCTTCTATTTCGAGGTTGTCGAGACCTTGGGTATTCTCGGTGAGGGTGGCCCGTTGGCGCGGCGCCACCCTTTCTCTTTTCTGGGCCATGGTCAGGCGGCCTCCAACTCGCTGGTGCTGCGCACACGTTTGCTCAAGCGGGATCGTGCCCACTCCAGAGCTTCGTCTTCGTCGTAGAGGGGGAAGACCCCATATTTGCGGAACGGAGGCCCGCCGCCGCGCGTCGCCCATGTCGCGAGCGAGGCTTCTGCAGTCTTGAAGCCCTGTTCCGTCAGGAACTGAGCCATACCCTTCCGACTTCGGAGCGGTTTAGACATTGATCGTCTCTCATTTGAGCCGACTGGCTCGCCTAGGACGATCGCTAGATTTCACACGGGTCCGCACCTGACTAGAACACGAACTTGTTCGATCTGGATTTAACTTGTTCGATCCGGATCGAACTTATTCAGTCCCTTTCTCTGACGGGGCACTTCACCAGAGCGCTCAAGGTCTCTGAGGTGCTTGACGAGAGCGCTGAAGCCTGGCGCCTTCACGTTATCCAGCTTCCAAGTCTCTCCCGTCTCTGTGGCAACAGTCTCCTGAGGCGCTCGAGGGTGAGCGGTTCGAATTGCACGCATTAGGCCCGTTGCGTGGGCCTTCCATTCCGCCATGGAACGCCCACGGGATTTGCCACTTGCGACGCCGCCAGCAGCGTGCTGGCCGGCCCGAAGCGCCGTGACCATGCCGGGTGTTCCGGCGATCGCGCCAACGGCGAAGGCGGCTTCAACGAGACTAAGCAGCATGCCTGGGCTGAGGGTGCGCCCATCATCCTCGACGGACTGGCATTCCGCCTCGATCAACTGGACGAAGCCGAGCAACTGACGGCACACCTCGGGAGTGGTGCGAGACTTTTTCATCATGGCTGTGGCCGCGCGGACGATGCGTTGCACCTCGATCTCGTCGACAAGGCTCCGGCGATCTTCCATCCGCTTTTCACCCGCCGTCGAGCAGGATGGCTATGCGCCCCGCCACGGCGTCGGCCGCCGCGAGCAACACCGGATCGGCAACGTGGATGTACCGGCCCGTCATCGTCCCGCTCTTGTGGCCAATGAGGGCGCCGATCGTGCTTTCAGCGTAGCCGAGGTCCCCAGCAACGCTGGCAAAGCTATGCCGGAGGACGTGGGGCGTGACGTCGGCCGGGAGGCCGCTCGCCGCCACGAGTTGCACGAAAATGTTCTGAAACGAGGACATGGGGCGATCGCCGCGCATGGCTGGGAAGACGATTGCGCCGGTATGGGGCAGGGCAGACAGTATCGCGCATGCCGCGGCGGACAGCGGCCTGAGAGACCGGCCGGTCTTCGTGTCCGCCAAAGTCGCCGTGCGCCGGCCAAGATCCACGTCCGGCCACGTCAGATCCAGCATCTCGCCGCGCCGCCAGCCCGTGAGAGCCAGGAAGCGCGCGCCCGCCAGGGCAGGGGGCCAGACGTCGCCGGCCGCCCTCAGGCCTATCCCCAGGGCCGCATATTCCGCATCGGCGAGACGGCGCTCGCGCTTGTTGTCGGCGAAGCGCAGCACGCCGCGGCACGGGTTCGTTTCGCACATGCGTTTCTTGACGGCGTACTCGAACACGGCCCCGAGCAGGCCCACCGTGCGGGAGGCCGTGCCGACGCCTCCCGTGGTCCGCGACGCCTTCGATGTCTTGGCGATCGCGGCCGATTCGCCCTCGGCGACTCGGTGCATGAAATGGTCGATGTCCTCGCGCGTGACCGCCTGAACCTTCATGGCGCCGAGCAGCGGCTTCACGTGCCGCTCGATCCGGGTCCGGTCAATCGCGACCGTGCCGGCCTTCTTCGGCCGGCGCGCCTTGGTCAGCACCCGGCCGGCCTGGATGTCGGCTAAATAGTTGTCGCATAGTTCTGCCACGGTCGGCGCCTTGCGGCGCTCCTGCTTTGCCTCCGCGGGATCTTGCCCAGAATGCACTGCGCCCAGTAGCCGCTGCGCCTCGCGCCGAGCCGTGTCGGGCGTCCAGGGCGAGCCATGCCGCCCAATCGTCAAGCGCCGGGAGCGGCCGTCCGCATTGCGGTACACAAGGACGTAGGACACTGCCGCGGAGAACTGGCGTCGAGCGCCGAAGCCGGCAACGCTCGTATCCCAAATCTCCGAATTGGGTCCAAGGCTTGCGATGTCTCTGCTACCTAGCTTGCCCATTTCGGCACTTCCTGACCCCCTAGGTAGCAGATAGGTAACAGCATAATTCAAAGCCGCGCAAGCCGGATCAAAACCAGGCAACGAAAAACGGTGTGTATTCAGCGGGTTCGTCATGCCGTGCAAACCGTGGCAAACCGGCACAAAGCCCCTGTCGTGCCCAAGGAGGGCAGCCACTACGACCTGCCGATCGCGCTCGGCGTCATGGCGGCCATCGGGGCGATCCCGCCCGACGCGCTCGCGGGCTACACGGTGCTGGGCGAACTGGCGCTCGACGGTTCCATCTCGCCGGTGTCGGGCGTGCTCCCGGCGGCCGTCGCGGCCAACGCCGCCGGCCACGGGCTGATCTGTCCGGCTGCCTGCGGGCCGGAAGCCGCATGGGCGTCGCACGACCTCGACGTGCTGGCGCCGCGCTCGCTGATCCAGTTGGCCAACCATTTCAAGGGCACCCAGGTGCTGGCGCGGCCCGAGCCCGCCATGCGGGCCGCCGCCTCCGACCTGCCGGACCTCCGCGACGTCAAGGGCCAGGAAAGCGCCAAGCGAGCCCTGGAGATCGCGGCCGCGGGCGGCCACAACCTGCTGTTCAACGGGCCGCCGGGGTCGGGCAAGTCCATGCTGGCGGCGCGGCTGCCCTCGATCCTGCCCCCGATGACCCCGCGCGAACTGCTCGACGTGTCGATGATCCACTCCGTGGCGGGGGCGCTGGCGGGCGGGGCGCTGACGGATCGCCGGCCCTACCGCGCCCCGCACCATTCGGCCTCGATGCTGGCACTGGTCGGCGGCGGCACCGGGGCGCGGCCGGGCGAGATCTCGCTGGCCCATAACGGGGTGCTGTTCCTCGACGAATTCCCGGAATTCGCAACGCCGGTGCTGGATTCGCTGCGCCAGCCGCTCGAAACCGGCGAGGTGTCGATCGCCCGGGCCAATCACCGCGTCACCTATCCGGCGCGCTTCCAGCTCGTGGCCGCCATGAACCCCTGCCGCTGCGGGCACGCCACCGAGCCCGGCTATGCCTGCAAGCGCCAGCCGAACGAGCGCTGCGTGGCGCAGTACCAGGCGCGGCTGTCGGGCCCGCTGCTCGACCGCATCGACCTCTACATCGAGGTGCCGGCCGTGTCGGCCTCGGACCTCATCCTGCCGCCACCGAGCGAAGGTTCGGCCGAGGTCGCGGTGCGGGTCGCCCGGGCCCGTGCCATCCAGGTCAAGCGCTACGCGGACCTCGGCCTGCCCCACGTCACCACCAACGCGGCGGCCCCGGCCAACGTGGTCGAGACGGTGGCGGCGGTCGACGGCGGCGGCGCCGAGTTCGTGCGCGCCATGGCCGAGCAGATGCGCATCTCGGCCCGCGGCTTCCACCGCGTGCTCAAGCTCGCCCGCACCCTCGCCGATCTCGACGGGCTCAAAAGCGTCGGCCGCCCGCAACTCGCGGAGGCCCTGTCCTACCGGCCGAGTTCGGACCGGCGGGCCAGGGCGGCGTAGGTGCCAGGATGTCGTTGACATTGAAGGGTGTCATTCGATGGATGTTCTCAAGGACTTCGATTTCTCCAAGATATTGATTTGGATTGTGCCTGGTGCATTTATCGCGCTCTTTCGATCCTTTGCTCTCAGAGGCAGCTTTCCATCTATCACCAAAGATGATCTCGCGGCGCTTCTCCTCGGATCGGTTGTCTACAATTTCATCCTAATTTCCACAGTGTCAGGGCTCACGTCTCATTTTCTCGAGTCGAATCCTGGATGGTCATTTGGGTTCTGGCTGTCAATGCTCGTATTCATCCCTCTTCTTACCGGTTTTGCCCTCGGGATCTTCGAAGCAGGTGACTATACGGGCCATCTTCTTCGTCGGATTGGGATTAGCTTTCCCTCTCCGACGCCGACTGCCTGGGAGACTTTGTTCAAAGAGCTTGAAAGAGGCTCTGTGCTGATTATCACTCTGAAAGACGGCGCTCGCGTCTATGGTCGTTGGACTGGTGGAAGGCGACTCTCGTCGGCTTCTACGGATCCAAAGATCATGGACATTTTTCTTGCGGAAATCGGAACCGTCTCCGACCAAGGCAAATACTTGCCGAAAGCGCCCCAACGTGGCATCTATGTTTCGGCCTCGGAGATACGTTTCATCGAGATCGTTTGAGGCAGCAGGGGAGCTTCTCATGGGCCGGGATCCAGACCGTCGGCAGCTGGATGAAAGCTTTCGTCCGTACGACGGTGGCTCACACGCAAGTGCCGGATCGCTTAGACCGACCGGCAGTAGGGCGACCGATGTGATACCGGGCGGAGTCGACGTGGGGGGTGGCTCGATCGTTCAAACACCGGCGCCCGAAAAGGGAGCCGAACACGAGCATTCGGCCACGGATCATCCAGCCGCTAACCCTGAAGGGTAGCCGCTGGTGTAGGTGCGGCCTGTCGTGCTGCGGTGGTCGCACATGATTTACCGCTTGCCGCGAGACGGATTGTCGTGCGTGGCAAGCCGCTCTGCCACGCTCCGGTCGCGCGCCGACATTCGCCTGCATGACCCGTCTGCCGTGCTGTCGTCCATGATCGAGAGGAATTCCGGATAACAAGGCCCGGCTTGGGACTTGGCCGACTCATGGACGTCGGTTTTTGTGGTTTTCATTTAAATGCGCGTGTTCCGCTGGAACTTTGGCCTTGAGCATCCGCGCGATTCTACGTCGGCCAGTTCCCCTGCTTTGATAAGCCATCCGGTGGCGCTCAGCCGCCGACCTCCGCCGCAACCTGGCGCTCGATCGCCCTCAACTCCACGAGCGTGCTGTCGAGCGACACGCGCATCTCCTCGAGTTCGCCGATCCGCTTTCGCACGCCCGCCAGCAGCGCCCGCTTCTGTTCCAGGTGCCGCGGGTCGACCGCGTAGAGGTCGAGGAACTCGCGGATCTCGGCGAGGCTGAAGCCGAGTCGTTTGCCCCGCAGGATCAGCAGCATGCGGGCGCGCTCGCGGGGCGTATAGACCCGCGTGGCCCCGACTCGCGCCGGATCGATCAGCCCCTTGTCCTCGTAGAAGCGGATCGCCCGGGGCGTGACGCCGAGTTCGGCTGCGAGTTCGGTCACCGTGAGGAGGCGTTCCCGCGCCGCGATGGTTGCGCCCCCGACCGCCATGACGCCGAACCCCCCATCCACGGTCAGATTCGATCCAGTTGGGCCCGCAGCCAGGCTCCGGTGTCGATCGTCGTCACCCTGGCGCCGCCGGCCTTGAAGGTGCCGCTGGCCCGCACGGCCGGCACCCCGTCCGCCGTCGCCACGGCCTGCGCGAAGGCGAGGTTGCGCGTCACCGCGATCGTGCCGCCGACGGCCTCGACCCAGGCGCCGGGGTTCACGGCCGCCAGGTAATCGAGGTTGAGGCTCACGGTCGGCAGAATGGTGGTGGCGATCTCGGGCGTGTCGAACATGATCGAGAAGGCCAGGTGCATGTCGCAGAAGGTCGCCAGCACCCCGCCGTGGCAGCGGCCGCCGGGGTTGCAGTGCGACGGGCCGACCCGGAAGCCGAGCGCCAGCATTGGACCCTCCCGCCGCGCGTGGAAGGCGATCGGGGTGAAGCCGATCGCCCTCTCGTGCGCGACCTCGAGCCGCCGGAACCCCGGCGGCGGGTCGTCCCCTCGCGCGGTCAAAAGGCGGCCTCGGGCATCGCCATGGTGGAGGCCTTGCCGGATTTGATCGCGAGGTAGAGCGACGCCGTCTGGGGCAGCACGCGGTCGGTGAAGAAGCGCGCGCTGTCGAGCTTGGCCGCATAGAAGCCGTCCGGGTCTTCCGCGGCCTCGACCTTGGCGGCCGCGATCTCGGCCGAGCGGGTCAGCATGTAGCTCATCGCGACGAGGCCCATGAGCCGCAGGTAGTCGGTGGCGGCGGCGCCGGCTTCCTCGGGGTCCTTGAGGCCGTCGCGCGCGATCTGGCCCGTGGCCATCTGCAGCATGCCGAAGGCCCGCTCGAGCCCCGCCACGAGCGGCGCGATCGCGGCGTCGGCGCGATGCGCCGCGATGTAGTCGGCGATCGGATGGAAGAAGGGGCGCAGCAGGCGGCCCATATGGGCCGGCATCTTGCGGCCGACGAGGTCGAGCGCCTGGATTCCGTTGGTGCCCTCGTACAGCATGGCGATGCGCGCATCGCGCACGAACTGCTCGACGCCATGGTCGCGGATGTAGCCGTGACCGCCGTAGACCTGCACGCCGAGGCTCGCCATCTCGTAGCCGAGGTCGGTGAACAGCGCCTTCACGACCGGCGTCATCAGGGCGGTGAAGTCCTCGGCCCGGCGCCGTTCGTCCGGCGTGCCGGCGTGCTTCGCCAGGTCCACGGCCTGGGCCACCCAGATGCCCACGGCCCGGCAGGCCTCGGCATTGACCCGCATGGTCATCAGCATGCGGCGCACGTCGGGATGCACGATGATGGGGTCGGCCGGCAGGTCCGGCCGCCGAGTGCCGCCGAGCGAGCGGCCCTGCAGCCGCTCCTTTGCATAGGCGGCGGCCGACTGGTAGCTGGCCGAGGCGATGCCGAGGCCCTGGATGCCGACCGCGAGCCGCTCCTCGTTCATCATGGTGAACATGGCCTGCATGCCCTTGTTGGGCTGGCCGACGATCCAGCCCCTGGCGTCCTCGTAGGTGATCTGGCAGGTGGCCGAGGCCTTGAGGCCCATCTTGTGTTCGAGGCCGGTGCAGATCACGCCGTTGCGGGCGCCCGGGCGACCGTCTTGCGTGGGCAGCAGC
>JAABUK010006722.1_pt1 | contig 16998 bp, 16 predicted proteins | sample 5559141 | NCBI WGS metagenome assembly JAABUK01 (sample SAMN10711869, study PRJNA513367) | rock metagenome | isolation source: Antarctica rocks | place: Antarctica: Victoria Land, Pudding Butte nord | collected 2016-01-03
CAAGCCGGAGGCGGTCAGATGCCGAGACGGCAATCGAAATTCCTGTTCGCATGCGCCAGACTCACACGCGAAACGACAAACCGGAATCCCAAAACGGACTCAACCCTCAGATTTCGTCCACTAGGTAAGCCTTGTGCCCGTCGCTGGTCAGTTGGACGCGGTTGGCGAGGCGGCTTCGCAGGTCGTCTATGAACCACATGGCGCATTCGCCATCGCGCCCGCCGACGAAGTAGGCGGCGACGAACTTGGTATCAGCGTCCAGCGCAACCCACGTCCAAACGTCGCCAGCGCCTTCGGGAGCGGCTTTGGCGCCCGCCACGTTCTTTTGTTTCGCATAGACGAACGACCACGCTTCATCGACCTGAATGCGCTTTGAAGTCAGGTTCCGCGTATGTTCGTCGTGATAGGCCATGCAGACCCGTCCAACATCGCCCAAGAGCTTCGCCACGGTGTTTTTGCTTACACCGGTCAGCCGCGTGATGGCGCGGATCGAGCTGCCCTCGCAGAGAATGTGAAGGATCTTGGCGCGGTCGGACGTGGAGAGCTGTTTCATGCCGAGCATGATATGACCCTTCATGCTTGACGTCAAGCCAAATGCAAGCATGCGTCGCATAATTATGCTTGCATTCTTTCCGAAGGGAGGCCAGGATGCAAGCATCAATTTAAGGTGGGTGCTTGCAATGAGCAACGAAGAGCCAAGTCCTGTCGGTCGAGCGAGGGGCGGAAGGGCCAGAGCCGAAAAGCTCTCCTCTGCGGAGCGGTCTGCAATTGCCTCCGAGGCCGCTAGGGCCCGATGGGAAAACCGCATTGAGCCGACACCCGATATGCCGAAGGTGCTGGAGGGCTATTCCAACGTTTTGGACTTAGATGGCACAAAGCTGCCTTGCGCAGTCGTTCAGGGGCCCAACGGAATACAGCGCGTACTCAGCGAGGGCGGGATCACTCAAGCCATTCTCGGAACGCGAAGTGGGGCTTCGAAAAGGCTCAAGAAAGCGGCTTTAGAAGGCGGAGCCCTTTTGCCGCTTTTCATCGCGCCTAGGCAGCTAAATGGCTTCATCACCAGTGACTTACTGGAAGGGCCCCTTAGGCCGATCGACTACGTTGACGGTGACAGAGTGGTCCGAGGCTACGACTCCTCCATCCTTGTCGCTGTGTGCGGAGTTTGGCTGAGAGCGCGAGCCGAAGGCAAGTTGCAGAAGCAACAGCTTGCAAAGGCGCAACATGCGGAAAATCTCATGCTGGCCTTGGCCGATCTTGGCATCGTCGCGCTCATCGACGAAGCTACAGGGTACCAGGATGACCGCGCGCGAGACGCGCTGGCAAAAATCTTTTCGACCTTCTTGGCGAGAGAACGCCAGAATTGGGCCCAGACCTTCCCCCTCGACTTCTACCGAGAGATTTATCGGCTAAGAGGAAGGAAATTCGAGCCTTGGAACACAAAGCGACCGAGCGTGGTGGCGACGTGGACCGATGACTTTGTTTATGATCGTCTAGCTCCAGGGCTTACGGAAGAACTCCGACACAAAAACCCCGTTACTGACACAACCGGCAGGCGATCGCACAAACATCATCAATGGTTCAACCCAGATAAGGGCCACCCAAAACTGAAAGAGCACATAGCGGGCGTTACAGCACTCCTAAGAGCCGCTGAAAGTTGGGGCGCATTTAAGCTGGGCCTTGACCGTGCTTATCCGAAATTTGGAGAGACGATCCCGTTGGCCCTTACTGGCGGCGGCAGTCAGTCTACTTAGACCACCGCTTTGTGGCAGCCGCCTTGGCGATCTCCGACCGTCTCTCAGCCGTCATGCTCGCCGCCCGCGCTGGGCCCCCCTTTTTGCCCATAGCCGACGCCGCCGGGTCCACGCCCCGTTCCTCCGGTGTGAGCTCGCGGTCCTCGACCTGATTGGTGAGGATGTCTACCATCAGCTTGCCAAGCTGGTTCGTATCGCGGGGGCGCTTCGGGCGCTTAGGTGCGACTGTCACGCGCATGATCCTTCAGAAGCTCGTTCAGCTCACCGATAAACCGTTTTAGGCGGGCGATGGTGGTGCTGGTGGTCGAGTCTAGATCCTTCACTCCCGTATGATGCTCGCCGCCCTCCAGTGCCTTAATTTGCCGCTGCAACGTCGAACGCATCCCGATCCAGTCTTCGACTAAGTCTGTCGCCGTGATCACGGTTCCACTCCCATGCTTCTCGTCTAGCATACAGGAGCTGCGGGACCGACGCGAGCGGAGTCAAGGGGCCGAAATTTCAGACTGACCCACTACGTGTGCCGCGAACACATCAACAGCGAAGGAGGTGTGGAGCTGCGAGAGAGATGAGGGCAGGCCCCTCGGAGCCGGCGATCAGGCGCAGGCTCCAAACCACTGCGAGCTGCTGTCGTTAAGAGCGGTGGTGGTGAGCGTCGCAGGAAAAGGCGGGGCTAGATCCCGTCAGGTGAGATCCGGAGAGACGAGCGTAAGCGAACCGCTGATGACGTGCCGAAATTCACTGGATGGTGTCGAAACCGGGGGGAAGGTAGTGGCCCCTGGGATAAGTTCGGGCGGAGCCCTGAAGCCCGGCCCGAGCGGCACCCGGCTTGGAGGCGGCGTGAACCCGGATCAGGCTCTTTTGTGGAACGCGGGAACCTGTCGCCCCGATGCGAAGGGAGAAGCTCGAGCGGGAAGCCCCCGCGAGAGCCAGAGTACCGATGCGGGGCACAGGGACGGAGCAGTCCGTAGTAGGGATGAAGGCCCTGTAATGGGGCTGGACCGAAGGGACTGCGGTATCCCGCCAAGGACAGGCGGCCAACCGGTGACGGGAGGAGCCGCATGACCAAGGCAAAGCCGTTTGACATCCCGAAGCGGGAAGTCTGGGAGGCCTTCAAGAAGGTGAAGGCCAATCAAGGAGCGGCTGGAGTGGACGGGCAGTCGATTGCTGACTTCGAGGTTGATCTCACGAACAATCTTTACAAGCTCTGGAATCGGCTGTCCTCGGGAAGCTATCTTCCGCGACCGGTGCGGCGGGTGGACATTCCGAAAGCGGCGGGCGGGACGCGGCCGTTGGGCATACCGACGGTGGCGGACCGGATCGCGCAAGAAGTTGTCCGCCGGTATCTGGAGCCTCGCCTGGACCCTTTGTTCCATGCGGATTCCTACGGCTACCGACCCGGCCGCTCGGCCATCGACGCCGTGCGCACGGCGCGCCAGCGCTGCTGGCGATACGACTGGGTGCTCGACCTCGACATCAAGGCGTTCTTCGACACGATTCCCCATGACCTGCTCCTCAAGGCATTGCGGGCACATACCGACTGCCGCTGGGTGCTGCTTTATGTGGAGCGTTGGTTGAAGGCGCCGATGCAAAGGAAAGATGGTTGCATTGAGCCTCGGGATGCCGGAACCCCACAGGGATCGGTCGTGAGTCCGATCCTGGCGAACCTGTTCCTGCACTATGGGTTCGATGCGTGGATGACACGGACCCATCATACCGTTCCATTTGAACGGTATGCGGATGACGCGATCTGCCACTGCCGGACCCAGTCCGAGGCCGAAGCCTTGCGCGTCGCTCTTACAGAGCGGTTTGCGGCGTGTGGGTTGGCGCTCCACTCGCAGAAGACGAAAATCGTCTACTGCGCGGACACCAATCGCAACGGACACTGTCCCACGGTCCAGTTCGACTTCCTCGGCTACACGTTCCGGCCGAGGTTTACGGCATGGCCCGACGGCACATATGGTGTCTCGTTCCTGCCAGCGGCGTCCCAAGGGGCGCTAAAGGCAATGCGTCGGAAAGTTCGGCAATGGGGTCTTCAGAACCGGACCGACACGGCCCTCGATGATCTGGCTCGGTGGGTCAATCCCTACATCCGTGGCTGGATCAACTACTACAGTCACTTCTACAAATCGGCGCTGTACGACAGTCTGCGCCGGATCGACTTCCACCTGAGGAAATGGGTACGCCGCAAGTTCAAGCGCTTCAAGCAAAAGCCGAAAGGCGCGCGCGAGTGGCTCGCCCGTATCATCAGGACCAACCCAGGGCTCTTCGCGCACTGGCCGCTTCTATATGCCCGACAGCCGGAGACCGGGAGCCGGATGAGCTGAGAGGTTCACGTCCGGTTCTGAGAGAGCGCGGCGGTGAAACCCCGCTGCGCCACTCGCCCAACCCCGGCGACTTCGTCCTGCCGCCGGAGGTGCTGCCCGAGCGCTGCCGGATCGCGATCATCAGCGATTGGGGAACGGGCGACGCGCGCGCCCAGGCGTTGCTCGAGGCCTGGCGCGCGACGCGCCCGACACCGTCATCCACCTCGGCGACATCTACTACGCGTGCACGGCGAGCGAGGCGAACGCGTTCTACGAAAATGTGACCCGCGCGTTCGGCGCGAGCGCCCCCCGGGTGTTCACGGTTTGCGGCAACCACGACATGTATTCGGGGGCGGCTTCCTATTACGTACTGCTCGCGCGCATTGACCAGCCGGCCAGCTTCTTCGCGTTGCGCAACGCCCGCTGGCAGATTCTCGCGGCCGACACGGGCTACAACGATTTCAACGCCTGGACCGAGGGCGCCGAGGCGACGTGGCTGCGCGACCGCGACGACGGCGACCCCTACAGCGAACTCGATTGGCACCGCGACAAGTTCGCCACCGCCGGCGGCCGCAAGACGGTGGTCCTGACGCACCATCCCCTGTTCACGCGCAACTCGTCGATCTCCGGCCGCGCCGTCAACCCGCTGCTGCCCGGACAACTCGGGCCCCATCTGCCCGACCTCGCGCTCTGGCTCTGGGGGCACGAGCATAACCTCGTGGCCTACGCGCCATTCGTGGGACTCGGCCGCGGCCGCTGCATCGGCGCGAGCGCCGTCCCGGTCGGCGCCCAGGAGGACCTGCTCCGGCCATCGCCGGATCTCGATGGGCAGGAGCTTCCCGCGCTCGTCGCCGTGGAGGGCGCGCCGGTCCACCTCCACCCGCAGCGACGCGGCGGCCTGTACCAACTCGCCTACGCGCTCCTCGACCTCGACGGCGCGGACGGCCGCGCGTCGTACCGACCGTTCGACCCTTCGACCGGCGCAACGAGCGTAAGCTTCGAGGAAACGATCTGACGGACATCCGCTCAGCAAGCTGCCATGTTGGGCCGCGAACCCGAGCGAACCATGCGGAACGCCTATTCCTATCGTGCCGACCCTTCGGTGCCGCCTTTCGCCGACGACCGCCCGGTTTTCGTGTTCGACGGGTTCTGCGCCTTGTGCTCGGCCTCGGCCCAGTTCGTGATGCGGCACGACCCGCAAGCGCGCTTTCGACTCCTCGCGGCGCAGTCGCCCTTGGGCCAGGCCCTGTACCGGCACTACGGGCTCGACCCTGAGCGGCTCGACAGCGTCATCCTGCTCACCGGCGGCCGCGCTTACCTTCGATCGGACGCCGCGCTTCTCATCGCGACGACGATCGGGTGGCCGTGGCGCTTCGCCGCGTCGCTCCGGTTGCTTCCCCGGCCGGTTCGCGATGCCGCTTATGACCTCGTGGCGCGCAACCGATTCCGGCTGTTCGGCCGGCGCGAGACCTGCCACCGGCCTACCCCCGATCAAGCGGCGCGTTTTCTCGCGTGAGCCGAACTATGCGTTCGGCACGAGCGGTCGGGTGTGCACCGGATAGATTCCTGACACTTTGACCTTGATACATCCCTGACAGTCTGCGGCTACGATTTGAGGATCGCTTCGGGCCGGGACGGCCGTCCCGGCCCGAAGCGGGTGAGCTTTTCGGTCCGCCGGTCGATCACGCCCAAAGGAACGTCGGCGAAGCGGACGAGCCAGTGTCCGTCGTCGCGCTGGACGATACCGACGGCTTCTCCGATCAGGGCTTCGGAGACGAAGAGCATCGAACCGTTCCATTTGATTTCGCCGCTCGAGCGGACGCGGCGGACAGGATCGCACCCATAATCGGGGTCGCCCCGCGGCGGCGCGAAAGGCCTGGGCGACAGCCTATCCATTTCCGGCGACCCTCTTGGCCGCATCCGGACGGCTCGCCTCCAACGCATTCGAAAACCGTGCAGCGGATCGATTATCGCCCGTCGGAGCCTCAAGCCAGCTTCGCTCAGGATGAGGTGACAAGGAGGCAAGCCAAATGCGATTGCCCTGGCGGAGCCGGAGAGATGCACTGACATCGCGCCCTTCAGGGACTACGATCGCATGTTGCGAGCAGCACGCGATCCCGCATTAAGTCGGAGGGATTATGACGACCCCGTCCATCGACATCGATCCCGCTACAGTGGAGCGCCTCTTAATGGAACTAGGCGCCTTCGGCGCCTGGGGCGGGACCGGCGTCTGGCGACCCGTCTACACGCCGGATTGGGTTGCGGCCGCGGATTGCTTCGCCGCCTGGTGCGGCGAGGCCGGGCTGGCGGTCCGCCGCGACGCCGTAGGCAACGTGTGGGGCCGACTCGACGGTTCGGAGGGCGGGGGCGCGATCGTGTCGGGCTCCCATGTCGACACGCAATGCCCGGGCGGCCGATACGACGGGGCGCTCGGCGCCATCGCGGCTCTGGTGGCGGTGCAGGCGCTGCAGGATGGCTTCGGCGCTCCGAGAAAGCCGCTGGAGGTGCTGGCGTTGTGCGAGGAGGAAGGCAGCCGCTTCCCCACCGCCGGCTTCTGGGGTTCCAGCGCTATCGTGGGGCGCATCGGCCCGGAGGACGCCGAGCGGACAATCGGATCCGCAGGCGAGACCATGGCGGAGGCCATGCAGGCCATCGGGCTCGATCCCGCCCTCATCGCCGAGGCACGGCGCACCGACATCGACGCCTTCGTCGAGCTCCACATCGAGCAGGGGCCGATTCTGGAACAGGCCGGTCTGCCGGTCGCAATCGTGGATGCCATCACGGGGATGCGCCACACCGAAGTCGTTGTGACGGGTGTCGCCAACCATGCGGGCGCCTTCCCGATGGATCTGCGCCGCGACCCCATGGCGGGCTTCGCCGAGATCGCGTCAGGCGTGATCGATACCGCGCGGCGGATGGGCCGGCCGGCCGTCACGACAGTGGGCCGCGTGTCCGTGGACCCGAACGGTCCGGCCATCATCCCCCGCGCCGTCACCTTCACGATCGACGCCCGCCACCCCGACCCGGTCGCGCGGGATGCGCTCTACGCGACCCACGAGGAGCTGATCCGCGAGGTCGTGGGGCGGCGCGGGCTCGGGGTCGAGAGCCGCGTGCTCTTCGACCACGCGCCCTGCCTCTCGGACCCGTCGCTCGTCGACTCGCTGGAGCGCGCCGCCGCCGAGCAAGGCGTGCCGACCCTGCGCATGGCCAGCGGTGCCGGGCACGACACGCAGCAGATGGCGACTGCAGCGCGGCGGGTGGCGATGGTGTTCGTGCGGAGCAAGGACGGGCGCAGCCACACGCCCGAGGAGTTTTCCAGCCTCGACGACATTGTCGCGGGCATCCGGGTGCTTGCGGCCGGCCTGCATGCGCTGGCTTATTAAGTGACGGCCGGGGATGACGGGGAGGAGCGAGGGATGCGGCTGATCGGCGTGGATGTGGGCGGCACCTTCACCGACATCGTATTCTGCGATACCGACGCGAGGAGGATAGCGGTCAACAAAGTGTCCACGACTCCCGACGACCCGTCGGAGGGCGTCATGGCGGCAATCCTCGGCCTTTGCGCCGCTGAGGGCATCGCGCCGGAAACGCTCGACGCGGTGCTCCACGGCACCACGACCGCCACCAACGCGGTGCTGGAGGGCAAGGGCGCCCGCACCGGCATGGTGACCAACGAGGGCTTCCGCGACGTGCTCCACATCGCGCGCCACCAGCGCGTCGAGCATTATTCCATCCGCCAGGAGTTGCCCTGGCAGTCCCGCCCGCTCATAGCGCGCCGCCACCGCAAGACCGTGCGGGGGCGCCTTGTGCCGCCGCACGGCGCCGAACTCGAGCCGCTCGACGAGGACGGCGTGCGCGCCGCGGCGTGCGAGCTCGCCGCCGAGGGCGTCGAGTCCGTCGCGGTCTGCTTCCTGTTCTCCTACCTCGACCCCGTCCACGAGGATCGCGCAGCCGCGATCCTGCGTGACGCGATGCCGGGCGCCTTCGTGACGACCTCGTCGGCCGTGTCGCCCCAGTTCCGCGAGTTCGAGCGCTTCACCACGGCGGCCCTGGCGGCCTTCGTGGGGCCGAAGGTGCGGCGCTACGTCGAGCGGCTCGCCGAGGCACTGAAGTCCGCCGGCATCGCGGGCGAGCTTCGCATCATGGCGTCGAACGGCGGCGTCGCGACGGCTGCGACCGTGGCCGAGAAGCCGGCGCTGACGCTGCTGTCCGGCCTCGCGGCGGGCGTGCTCGGCGGCGCCCACGTCGGCGCACGGGCAGGACGCCAGCGGCTCATCACCTTCGACATCGGCGGCACCAGCGCCGATATCGGCATCGTCCGGGACGGGATCGTGACCGAGACTGACGCGCGCTCGACGTCGATCGCTGGATTCCCGCTTCTGATGCCGATGATCGACGTCCACACGATCGGTGCAGGCGGGGGCTCGATCGCTCACCGCGACCGGGGCGGCGCTTTTCGGGTGGGGCCGCGCAGCGCCGGCGCCGTGCCGGGGCCCGCCGCTTACGGGCGCGGCGGTACCGAGCCAACCGTCACCGATGCCAACCTCGTGCTCGGCCGGCTCGACGCGGGCGACGCGCTCGCGGGCGGCCTCCAGCTCGATGCCGCGGCGGCCAGAACCGCGGTCGCGGGTTTCGCCGCCAGCATGGGGCTCGGCATGGAGGCGGCGGCCGAGGGCATCCTCACCGTCATCGACAGCAATATGGCCAACGCGGTGAGGTCGCGCACCGTGCAGAAGGGCATCGATCCGCGCGACTTCGCGCTGGTCGCTTTCGGCGGCGCCGGGCCGCTGCACGGCGCCGCGGTGGCGGCCATGCTGGAGATCCCCGAGGTGATCGTGCCGGCCTTCCCGGGCATCACCTCGGCGATGGGCCTCCTCACCACAGACCTCAAATACGATGCCGTGCGGACGCAGTTCGGCACGAGCGGCGCGATCGACCTCGCCAGGTTGAATGCGGACTTCGCCGCCATGGAGGCGGGGCTCGCGGCGCAGTTCCGGGCCGACCGTATCGCCTCGGACGCAGTGTCGTTCGCCCGCTCGGGTGACCTCCGCTACGTCGGCCAGGGCTACGAGCTCCGCATTGCCTTTCCGCCCGGCCTGCTGGCGGCCCCCGACCTCGACGCCGTCTGGGCGCGGTTCCACGCGGCGCACGCGGCCGAATACGGCCACGCCTTCCCTGATAGCGCGATCGAGATCGTCAACATCCGGGTGGCGGGCGCCGGCCGCACGCCGAAGCTCACCGACCCCGACGCGTCGCCGGGCGGATCGCTTGAGGCGGCGCTGATCCGCTGGGGGCCGGTCTGGTTCCGCGTCGAGGGGCGGCTCGGACCCCTGTCGACCCCGTTCTATCGCAGAGCGGCTCTCCCCGCCGGGGCGCGCTTCGACGGCCCCGCCATCGTGCTGCAGCCGGACAGCACCACAGTCGTGCCGCCGGGCGCCGCCTGCGCGGTCGAGGCGACGGGCGACCTCGTCATCACGATCGCCCCAACGAGGCCCCGTTTATGACCGTCATCCGACCCGTGAAGACGCGCGTCGACCCTGTCACGGCCGCCGTGATCCAGGGCGCGCTGGAGAACATCGCAGTCGAGATGGGCCACAAGCTCATGCGTATGAGCTATTCGTCGATCATCCGCGAGTCCGAGGATTTCGGCGCCGCTCTCACCGACGCCGTTGGGCGCCAGCTCTGCGAGTGCCGGATGAGCACCCCGCTGCAGTCCGGCCCCATCCCGGGATACGTGCGGGGCATCCTGCGCACGCTGGAGCGCCGGGGCGAGACGCTGCGGCCTGGCGATGTCGTGATGCATAATGATCCCTACGCGGGCGCGTCGCACGGGCCGGACGTCGGCTTTTGCGTGCCGGTGTTCCTCGACGGTGCGCTGATCGGCTTCTCCGTCACCACCGCCCATCACCTCGATATCGGGGCGCTGGCGCCCGGGAGCTGCGGCATCGTCGACGCAGTCGATGCCTACGCGGAAGGGCTGCAGTTTAAGGCCATCAAGGTCGTCGACCGAGGGGTGCGCAACGACGCCGTGTGGCACATGCTGCGCGACAACATCCGCGCCTCCGACCTCGTCGTGGGCGATATGGAGGCGCAGATCAAGGCCGCCGAAATCGGCGCCGCCCGCTACCTTGCGCTCGTCGGACATTGGGGGCTCGCCACGGTGGACGCCGCCTACGAGGACCTGCTCGACTATTCCGAGCGGCTGATGCGGGACGCGATCCGCGCGCTGCCCGACGGCACCTACCGTGCCCTCACCCATATCGACGGCTACCTCGACGACCCCGACCCCGCCCGCCGCGACCTGCCGATCGCTGTGGCGGTTAGGATCGCGGGCGACGAGATCACGGTCGACCTCACCGGCACGGCGCCACAGCTCCCCGACAAGCCCATCAACATGCCGCTCGAAGGCACGGTCGATTGCGCGGTTTGGCTGACGCTGCGCTCGATCCTGCTCGACAGCACGGTGTACGGGCACATTCCCCAGAACAGCGGCCTCACCCGCCCCATCAAAATCGTGGCGCCGCGAGGGACGCTCGCCAACCCGGTCTTCCCGGCGCCGGTGATCGCGCGCTTCTGCCCCGGCAACCAGCTCGCCGACACGGTGATGAAGGCCTTGGCAGAGGTCGTGCCGAAACAGGTCAGCGCCGGCATCGGCAATCTGCGCGTCGTGGCCTTCAGCGGGCTCCAGGACGGCCGTCACTGGGTCCACATGGAGATCATGGAGGGGAGCTACGGCGGCCGCGACGGCCTTGACGGCCTCGACGCCGTCGACACGCTCTATGCCAACACCCGCAACAACCCGGTCGAAGACATTGAGAGCCATCTGCCGTTGCGGGTGAACCGCTACGAACTGCGGTCCGACGCCGCTGCCGCCGGGGAGTGGCGCGGCGGCATCGGCACGGTGCGGGAGTTCACCTTCCTCGGCGACGGCGGCTTCTCCCTGGAGGGCGACGGCCACCGCTACGCCCCCTGGGGCTTCGCGGGCGGCGCGGACGGGTATACGGCGTCGCTGAAGCTCGTGACGGCCGAAGGTGTCGAGGTCGCGCTGCCGTCCAAGGTGCCCTACCACAAGGCCAAGGCCGGCGACCGCCTCGTGTCGCTCGGCCCGAGCGGCGGCGGCTACGGCGATCCGGCGCGGCGCGACCCCGCCGCCGTGCGCCACGATGTGCGCGACGGCCTGATCTCGGCCGAGCAGGCGAGCAGAAGCTACGGTGCGGCGACGGTCGAGGAAGCGTGACGGGGCCGGACCGGAGGGATGGGCGGGCCGAAGGTCCGCTCTCCCCCGGTCACGTCACCTTCGGACCCCCGGTCACCCCACCATCACCTGCTCGGCCAGCGGCACGAACTGCTCGTCGCTCGCCGTCCCGTCGACGAAGGTCAGCACGGCGAAGCTTCCCGGCTGGTCGAGCGCTGTCAGCGGGTGGTGCCAGGTATCGGCGTGGTAGTGCACCCCGACGTCGCCGGGCACCCTGAAGGCGCGCAGGCCCGCCTCGTCGGGCCGCCCATCCGGCCCGTGCGGCGCCACCAGGACCAGGTAGGCGGCGCAGTCAAGCGGCACGAAATCCTGCGACGAGTGGACGTGCCGCTCCATCTCGACCGCTACGATCGGCAGCGCCCTGGGTTCCACGGCGGCGAGGCTGAGGCGCGGGCGCGCCGTGTCGCGCCCGCTGCGCAGTTCTTCGATCAGCTCCAGGCGGCCCCCGCCCGGCTCGGGGCGGGGCAGCAGCAGGCCGAAGCGCGCGAAGGCCTCCGCCGTGATGGGTTCGAGGGCGAGGCGGCGTGTCACGCGGGGACCTCCGGGCAGGGATGGGCAGCGCGCCAGTGCTCGGCGATCTCCAGCCGCCTGCAGATCCAGATGTCCGGCTTCGCCTTCGCGTAGTCGAGAAAGCGGGCCAGCCCAGAGGCACGGCCCGGATGGCCGACGAGCCGCATATGGAGGCCCACCGACATCATCTTCGGCGCCGTGAGGCCTTCCTCGTAAAGCATATCGAAGCTTTCCTTCAGGGCGATGAAGAAGTCCTCACCCGTGCCGAGGTTGCCCGTGCCCCACTTCAGGTCGTTATTGGTCAGCGTGTAGGGCACGACCAGCTGCGGCCGCCCCTCGGCCATCACCCAGAAGGGCAGCTCGTCAGCGTAGCTGTCGCTGTCGTAGACGAAGCCGCCCTCCTCCATCACCAGTCGGCGGGTGTTCACCGAAGGCCCGTAGCGGCAGTACCAGCCGAGCGGCCGCACCCCGATGGTGCGTTGCAGGCTTTCCACGGCGCGGCGGATGTGCTCGCGCTCTGTCGCCTCGTCGAGCTTGAAGTGCTCGACCCAGCGCCATCCGTGGCAGCAGATGTCGTGTGCAGCCTCGCGGATAGCGGCCGCCGCCTCCGCGTTGCGTTCGAGCGCCAGCGCGCAGGCGAAGACTGTCATCGGCAGGCCGCGCTCGGCGAAGAGCCGCATCAGCCGCCAGAACCCGACACGGCTGCCGTATTCGAACATGCTTTCGGCCGCGAGGTCGCGCTCGCCGCGCGGAACCGCGGCGGCGGCGAGTTCCGTCAGGGCGGCATCGCTCACGCCGTCCCGGTCCATCATGCTGTATTCGGAACCTTCCTCGTAGTTCATGACGAAATTCAGCGCGAGGCGGGCGCCCCCAGGCCAGCTCGGATCCGGCGGGTTGGCGCCGTAGCCGACGAAGTCGCGATCGAGCGACAGTGGGATCATGTCGAACCTTTCAAATCAGAACTGTTGCTCCTGGCGCCCGCGCACGAGCTGCGACAGGCAGACCGCAACGACGAGCGCGCCCCCGTAGAACATCTCCTGGATGAACGAGCTGAAGCCGAGGAACACGAGGCCCGTAATGCCGGTCACGAGGAAATAGACCGCGACTGTCGCGCCCCAGGGATTGAACCGGCCCGGAACGATACTGGTCGAGCCGAGGAAGGCCGCCGCGAACGCGGGCAGCTGGTAGGAGGTGCCCGAGACGGGATCGGCCGCGCCCTGCGTACCCGCGTAGAGCACGCCCGCAAAGGAGCCGAGGAGCCCCGACATCATCATGCAGGCCAGGCGGATGCGGTCCGTGTCGATGCCGCTCAGCCGCGCCACTTCCCGCCCCCGGCCGACGAAGAGGATGCGCCGCCCGAGCGCCGTGTAGTCGAGGAGGTACCAGATCAGCGCCGCGAGCCCGATCGCGTAGTAGAACTCTAGCGGGATGCCAAACAGCCGGTCTACGATGACGGCGTTCATCAGGCTCGGCGACAGGCCGCTGATGGTCATGCTGTCGCTCATCCACAGCGTGAAGCCGTGGATGAAGGTGCCGGTGCCGAGCGTGACGATCAGCGAATGGATGCGGAAGACCGTGATCAGCAGCCCGTTGATCACACCCACCGCGATCCCGATGGCGAGGGCCGCCAGGATGGCCCAGCCGATGTCGACGCCGTAGTTCACGTTGAGCACCGCCACCGTCATCGAGCTCAGCGTCATCACGAAGGCGATAGACAGGTCGAAGTCGTTGGCGGTCAGCGGGATGATCAGGCCCAGCGTCACCACGACCAGCACCGCCTGCGAGCCCAGGATGGTGGACAGGTTCGGCCAGGTCAGGAACGTGTCGGGGCGCAGGATCCCGAAGAGCGCGATCACCGCGAGCCAGACCGCCACGAGGCCGAACTGTTCGGCGCGACGGACGAGGAGGCGGAGGCCCGCGCCGGGGGGGCGCGTCGCGGCGGCGTCGAGGGGGGCGTCCTGTGACATGGCTCCGATCCCTTTTAGCCGGCGCCGCCGAGGCTGCGCTCGGCAATGGCGTCCTTGCTGATCTCCGCCCCCTCGAGCTGCGCCACGACCCGCCCGCCGGCGAAGATCAGCACGCGCGACGCGATGGCGGCGAGCTGCTCGTAGTCGGAGCTGGCGCAGAGCACGGTGGCGCCGGCGGCCGCGGCCGCGGCGATGTGGCGGAATACGGTTTGGCGCGCCCCGATGTCGACGCCCTGGGTGGGCTCGTCGAGCAGGATCAGCTTCGGCGCCATCTGGAGCCACTTGGCCAGCACGACCTTCTGCTGGTTGCCGCCGCTGAGCGACGCGATCGGCAGCGTGGCATCGGCGGGCCTGACCTCGAAGCGCCGGCCGAGCGCCTCGGCCCGTTCCACCAGTCCGCGCCGGTCGAGCAGCCACCGGCGCAGCGTCGCGCCGAGCGTCGGCATGGACACGTTGTCGCTGACCGGCAGGGGGCCGATCACGCCCGCGTGGGCGCGGTCGGCCGGGATCAGGACGATGCCGCGCGCGATGGCGGCGCGGGGCGTGAGGCCGCCGAGGTCGGCGGCTTGGCCGCCGAGCGCGAGGCTACCGCCCTCCGCAGGCCGCGCGCCGTAGAGCAGGTAGGGCACCTCGTCGTAGCCCGAGCCGATCAGCCCCGTGAGCCCCACGACCTCGCCGGCCCCGGCGTCGAGCGCAAATTCCCGGACCGTGCCGCCGTCGAGGCCGCGGATCCGGATGTGGCGGCGCGCCTCGGCGGGCGAGGGTGCCGAGGGGGCGGCGCCGGCTGCGAGGCGGCGGCCAACGATAGCCTCGATGAAGTCGGACTTCGTCGCCGACCTCGTCTCCAGGGCGGCCGCGACCCGGCCGTCGCGCAGCACCGTCGCGCGGTCCGTGATCTCCATCACCTCGTCGACGTCGTGCGACACGAAGACCACGCTGGCGCCCAGGGCGACGACGCGGCGCACGAGGCGGAACAGCTGGTCGACGTCGGCCTTGGGCAGGAAGGGGGTGGGCTCGTCGAGCACGAGCAGGCCGTTGCCGGCTGCCCCCGCGCCGGCCTCCCCCTCGATCTCCCCCGCGGCCCGCAGGATCGCCAGCAGGGCGCGTTCGACTGGGGCGAGGTCGGCGACGCGGCGGTCGGGGTCGAGCGGGATCCCGAATTCGGCGAAGCGGCGGACCGCCCGCCGCCGCTCGCCCCGCCAGTCGATGGCCCAGTCGTGGCGCTGCGCGAGGCGGCCCACCATCAGATTCTCCAGCACGGACAGGCTCGGCACGAGGCCGAGGTGCTGGTGGACGAAGCTCATGCGGTGGCGCCGGAAGGCGCCGGCAGCCAGGGGCAGCGGCACATCCGTACCGCAGATTGCGAGGTGGCTGCCGGCGTCGGGGGCGTGGAAGCCTGCCAGGACCTTGATCAGCGTCGACTTGCCCGAACCGTTCTGGCCGAGCAGGCCGTGAACCTCGCCCTGCGCCACCGCGAGCTCGGCGCCGTCGAGCGCTTTCTGTCCCCCGAAGGTCTTCGACAGATTAGACAGGTGTAGGGCCGGCGGCGGCGCGCCCGGTGCCGTCGTGGCGCCGGTAGCCGTCAATGCAGCTTCCAAAGGTCGGCGTAGCCCTGCACGTAGGCGTCGCCGTAGCCCTGGCTGAGCTGCGGAGGCGTGCCGGCGTCCTTCGCGTTGTCCTTGGTGAAGATGTAGAACGGGATCTTGGGGTCGGAGACGGCCGGCAGGCCGCAGACGCGGCGCATCTCGGAATCAATCAGCGCGTGGCCGATCCAGTCGAGGTTCTCGCCGATGTCCATCTGGGCTTGGCCGATCTGCACCAGCCCCAGCACGAAGGGCGTGCCGTTGAAGGCGTCGATCTTCACGCGGTCGCCCGAGCCCGTGATGCTCACCGCCGGCACGACGAACTGTGCCATGCTGTCGTAGATGACGATGATGTAATTGATGGTCGGGTCGGCCAGCAGGGCCGCTTGCACGCCGGGGGTGATGCGCGTGCCCCAGTCCGGCACCGCGAAGTTCATCACCTTGGTCTTGCAGTCGGCGCAGCGCTTCAGCTCTGCGTCGATGCCGGCCATCATGGAATCGGTCGACAGCGGCCCGGTGGCGATCAGCTCCAGCACGTGGAGGTGTCCCTTGGTCTGCACCACGGCCCAATCGGCCAGCAGCGCGCCCGCCTTGTGGTAGTCGATCGGCACGTCGCCGTCGGCGTATTTCATCACCTCGGGCGACTGCTCGACGCCGTTGTAGTGGGACGCGATCACCGGAATTTTGGCGGCACGCGCCGCCTGAATTTGCGGCACCAGCACGCGCGGATCGGTGCCGGCCAGGAGATCGATTAGGTCGACCTTCTGGTTCACGGCCGTGTCCATTCCCTGCACCCACTGCGAGGACTGGCCCTGGTTCTCCCAAGTGGTGAATTTGAAGCCGACCTTCTTGGCCGCTGCCGCCATGGCCTTCTCGATGTTGGCCGTGAAAGGGTTGGCGCTCGACACCGGGATCGACAGGATCGACTTGCCCTTCATGCAATCCTTCGCGTCGAAGGCGGGACCGGGCGCCGTGAAGGACGGCCTTTTCAGGTATGGCGAGACCTGGGCCTCGAAGTAGGACAGGTCGTCGGCCCGGGCTGCCCCGACGCCGGAGCCGCAGGCTGCGGCCACGATAGCGGCAAGGGCGAGGGCCGTGGATCGGATTCGCGACATCGTCTGACTCCCGTGCTCTGGTGTAAAGTATGCAGCAATCCCCGTGCCAGGCGTTCGGCGTCACCGTCGAAAGGGCCGACCCGCGCGTGGGTGGCCAAGAGGACGTCGCGTCGGATTGGCCGAAATTCGAAACGTCGGGTTTCTTGCGGGCGTCGGTGATGAGCTGCCGTTTGCGGAGTATGCGTCGGATCAGCGTGGTTCACCAGCGGCTTCTTCCAGGCATAGATCTGATCCGGGTGGACCGGCATTGTCACGTTTAAGGCGCATCGGGATAGAATGAGCCATGTCGCGCTCCCCGTACCACGGCCATCGGTTCCCGCCAGTCGTCATCCAGCACGTCGTCTAGCTCTACCTGCGCTTCACGCTGAGCCTTCGTGATGTCGAGGACATGCTAGTGGACAGAATCTAACGCTTGGTGCCCTCGTTTGACGGAAGCGATGATTGCGTTGGGGTCCCTGGTCCAGGCAAACGGCTTTGATCTGAGATTATGCTCGGCGATGTAACGTTTGATGGC
>JAABUK010006723.1_pt1 | contig 16997 bp, 16 predicted proteins | sample 5559141 | NCBI WGS metagenome assembly JAABUK01 (sample SAMN10711869, study PRJNA513367) | rock metagenome | isolation source: Antarctica rocks | place: Antarctica: Victoria Land, Pudding Butte nord | collected 2016-01-03
TGGTCCCCGATACAGACCAAGCTACATGCAGGTAGGCAACAGACCAAGCTACATGCAGGTAGGCAACCTGAACATGCTTGATGCATGAATACTCAGTACCATGGCGACAGCACCCCACAGGAGGGGGGGGGGGGGCAGGGGCAAGACGGTGGCATGTGGAGCTGCTGAAGACTCTTTCAAACAGTGACATCAGCTGGTGCAGCAAGAAACTGCAACATGACTTGCTAAGGACTGTTGTCACTGTGTTTCAGTACACCAGCAATGGTATCAAACTTACAATGAGGATGACAGCTCACCTCATCTGTTGCTCGTAGTGCAAAGGACTGCTGCCCATGCGCATGTGCACCATGCTCAGTTTCTGCAGGCACGAGTTCCTCAAATCTAGCATCAGCCTGTGCTTGATGCATGTCTGCAGCCTGGTCATCTCTGGCAACCGGGCTCGCCAAGGCAGCCTGCTCTGGTGAGTCCAAAGGTGGCAGCTCAAAGTCCATGTCCTCAGGCATCTCAAAGCCACCAAGATAGGCATCCTCTGTGTAGTGGCATCCACCTAGGTCCTCACAAGAGACTTTAGGTGACTCAGGCAGCTGTTGAGGCAGCTGCTGAGGTTCATGCTGATCAGGCAAACTGAAACAGCCCAAGACTTCTGGGGGTAAGGCAACCTGTGGGAGGTCATCCCAACAGCCTGAGGGCTCTGCTGACAGGGCTCCTGGAGGCTGCACTGACCACACTGATGCTTCCCTTGACAGGAATCCTGACGGCTGCTCTGATAGAGACCCGGAGGACAGTGGCATTGAGGGCTCTGGAAAGGATGCTGGGGCATGCATCGGCAGTGCAGGCTGCTGTGATGGGTAGTTGTGAGGAAGACTGGCCTCTGAGCACTGCTCGATCGCTGCTTGCTGAAAGCCAAAAGCTGAGGGGTCAGCCTCTGGTTGTGGCCAAGCATTCACATCAGCAGCTGCTGACTGTGGGTCTGACACACCCTGTGCTTTGCTGAAGGCATGGTCCGTGCTGTCTGGATGAGACTGGCTGAGGCGTGGCTCTATGTCAAACTCAGCATCTCCAAGCAATTTGGTGCCTTCCCATGCCAAGTCTTGGCCAGCTGCGGACTCTTCCAGCTTGCTTCCAGGAGTGTCATCATGCTTTGCATGCCCGACTCCTTGTGGCAGACTGTGATGAGCTCTGCATGGCGTTACGAGGCCAGATACCGAGCTGGTCACATCCAGCGGCAATGCAGCTGTCTGATTCTCGCCAGCACCACTCCTCTGACCTGTGCTAGCAGCGGCCGCCATGTACAGGGGTGCCGAGGCCTGGGACTGAAGGTTGCTGAATGCCTCGCTGAATACCGGGGCCGATGAAGACGACGACGACGCCATTGCTTGGCGCTGCGAGTCATCTCCAAGTGGCGAGCCGAACGGTAGACGCGGCGCAGCTTCCGAAGACTGCTGGCCCTGACAAACTGCTTGACCTGTCCCCGTTACCAGCGTGTAGCCAGAGGCAGCCCTCGCTGCTAGACCCGCCTTGTCGTGCACAGTTGGCATGGCTTTGTCTTGACCTTCCGCTGGCAACCAAACATAGGACAGCTCCAGGAAAGGACCAGATTGCTGCAGCTGCTGCTGCATCTGACCCAGCTGCAAGCACAGTTTGCTGTCAGCTTGGTGTTTACCAAGCTTGAAAAGGTCACAGCACCCAATGCAGCGTACAGAAGCATCCACCAGCAGATCACAGGTGAAGTGGACACTGATTCTTTGCAGTGAGCCCTTTAGCTTCAGAGACAGCACACTTGGGCGCTTCACAAACACGTCATACAAAGCTGTGATGGACATGAGCAAGAGCACTAAGCCAAATTGGGCCGTTGTAAGCCAGTCTTGAGCGTAGACCAACATGCAACGTCTAAACAAAGTGACAGAAGAAACAGCGCAGCAAGCATACCGTGAGAGCACTGCTAATGCCTTGGCTCTTCCAAGACAGACAGCTGTCTGGCTGGCTGGCCAGCAGCCCCACCAGGTGCAGCTCATAAGCGTCCCCCAACTGTGACACAGCTTTCTGCCACTTCTTGTGCAGGTGCCTGAGTAAGCCCTCAACAGCCTTCTTTGGCCTGAAAACAAAACATTCTCCCATCAAATTCATGAGAACAACATGATTTCAGCAGAATGTGACAACAAGTCTCCGCATCAAGCTAACAGAGTTTGCTACAGATGGTGATACCGATGTGGGATGGGTTTTGATTGGAGGACAAACAGGATGCTTCAGCTTGTCAAGAGGCCCAGGAAACCCAGAGTATGTGAAACAGCTACTCACTTACAGAGTCGTTGCTGAAGCAAGTGCACAGGGTACCACAATGACTCACTTGTTGTTTGGCATTTCCAGTAGAGCTGTGCAGCCCAAAGCCTGCATGAGGCGCTTGGTCAGGGCATCAAGAGGCCGCACTCTCAGGCACATCGGCTCTTTCCTGAGCACATCCAAGAAGCCAGGCAGCAATGCCACAGGATTCTGCGGCTGCTGTTTTTGCTGCTGCTGCTGCTGCTGCATCAGCATGATCGCATCAGCAGGTTGTGACTGTGAGCGTTGTCTAGCAATAGGCACCTGCTGCTGCTGGTGCAGGCCAGCTTGCTGTTGTGTCCCAAGGTCATGCTGTGGAAGCTGTTGCTGGCCAGGCTGTACCTCCTTGGCCTGAAGCTGATGCAAGTCAGCACCTGGGTCTGCAAAATCCGGCTCTGCTTGCTGAGTCAGCACGATCTCCTCAGGTTGTTGCAACTCCTCAGGCTCCTCATCAGTCAAGTCTGCGCTCTGGGACTCTGAGCCAGGGAAATCTGAGTTCTGAGCATTTGAGTGCTGAGCATCTGAGTGCTGAGCATCTGAGGCGGTAGCTGTGAGCTTGACTGAAGCAGCCTCCACTGATTTGTGTCCTTTGGCTTTGTGACCTCTCTGCCTTGCTGCTGTCTCAGCGACCAACACTTGCAGTTTGCTGGGCTGCTCCTGCAGTGCATCATGCCTAATGACATTCTGAAGTGTGTATGGCACTGTCAGCGCAGGACTTCGCATGATGATAGCCCTCACAGTTCAAGTATAACACATACCGGCGTCATTGCAAGCAGAGTGGCAGGTGTAAGCGCAACAACACAAGTGACGGTTGTACACTGGAGTCTTCAACTGCAGCTTATGTCATAAGGACGCAGCAGCCCTGTCTGTGCTGCCACCACACAAGTCCTGATCAAACCCAGGAGCAGACTGACACTGTGTCAAGCTTTGTGTGACATATAGAGTCTGGTGTCCAGCTTTATCCAAACTGCTCTTGCAGGATAGCTTCTGATGTAAAAGGAAGCTGTGGCAGTGCCTCATGACCTTACGTAAGTTGGGCGTGGCATAATATTTAGTATCAGCATCATGAACATCTCACATTCAAGCAGGTTGAATTCACCCTAAATACAATGCTAGAAATTGGGGTTTGGGAGGACAGCATTTGGGAATCACCTGGTATGATGGCACTTGCTTGCGGCCAGCTGGCTTGGCAACCACTGTCGCAGAGGGCAGCTGCAAGCAGCCCTGCGCTTTCTGCCCCTTGGTCTGGCCGTTGCTGGCAAGACTGCTGTTCTCCTTGGATGTGCCTGCATGGGCAAACACATCCTCAAGTCAAGGATAACCACTCTGGGAGGCCAACAGCCAGCAACACCAGGCACCATGCAGTAGCAGCTGCCATGATTAATCTGGTGTGCAGCTTGTCTCTTTGAAGATGGCATGATGTGGTGTTGTTGTCAAGGTCTAGTTGCATGCCGAAATGATCAGCACGCAACTTTCTGGTGTGTGTGTCAGTCAACACCAGGCTGGGGATATTTCTGAGGTGATATGCTTATCAGCACCTTGAGCGCTGAATGCACCAAAATTTTTCAAGGGCTTGGGTCAGCAGCTGCTGTTTGGTACCCATGCCTAAACATGTGCCACAGAGTCTTATGTAAGAGCATCAAAGCAGCCTGTGCATGAAGGCGAGTGAAGGTTTTTGCCTTCTCGAGTCGGGAAGTAACAAAACCTGAATCACGGGTTTGCTTGAGGCCTTGGATGCGAAGCTGCTCAGCTCGCCGGTCAGCTTCCCGCTGGCGCCACCTCTCCATGTCCAGCTGCCACATCCTCTCAACTGCCTGCTGATCAAGCGCCCATCGATCTTGCTCCTCCTCCTGGGCGCACTCTTCTTCACCCTCCTCCTGCTGGAGCAAGCTGTTGCTGTCTGGTTGGTGCGTGAGGTGATTAGCTTGCTGAGATGAATCATCGCACTGCTGCTGTGACTTCGCCTGCTGCTGCAAGCTTTCAAGCTCTGACTGCTGCTGCCTTTTGGCCTGTTTGGCAGCTTTCTGCTCTGCCTTCTGCTGAGCCAGTCGCTCCTTCCTGTCTGCCTCCTGTTGTTTCAGCCTGGGAGCCTCTTGCTGTTGCTGCCTTTCAAAGACAGCTGCTTGCCTTGCAATCTTCTGGGCTGCCTTCTGTTTGGCTAACCTGTCAGCCTCCTTCTGGGCTTGCAGCTCTGCCTTTCGATCCTTCACCTTGAAGACCTGCTCCAAGCTCTGCATACAACAGTAAAACGCCCTTATATCTGTCAATTTTACATATGCAGGTGTTTGTGCCTAGATTGTGTGGTGTGCAAACACAAAGCAAGGCCCAAATAAGATATATGAAGCCTCTGAATGTAGCAGCCTCTGCCGCTGTACACTCTGAAGCAGGGCAGCAGAAGACTTAGCTACCAGTTGTCTGCTGAAACCATGCACACCCACATGCAAACAGCAGCTTGGGAAAGGGTGCCCATTGAGGAACGCACATCATGTCAGAGACAGAACTGCAGCTGCAAGACCTGAGGCATGTTTTTGAGGAGGAGTGGCACATGTTGATCAAGACACAGACAACACCAAAGGTTACCTCTTGTAACGACTGGATGTAGCGAGTCTGCTTTGATGAGTTGCTAGGCAGCCGTTTCCGCTGTGACAGCCGGGGCTTAGAACCACCTTTGTTGGCGTTCTGGCTCCACTGCAGCACAACAGGATCAGTTGAGAGCTGCAGGCTCAGGAATGTGCATGCTTTACGTAAGAAACTGGTTTGACTACAGAGAGAAACGCAACTCACCTGCTGTGCATTTTAGATGGAAATCATGTTGCACCGCCATGCAAGCCTGCTGCTCACACTAATGCATAGAGATGCCAGGCATCACCGGACTGAATGCTGACAAGGACAAGTGTGGTGCAGATGATGCATCTTGACCAGCAAGCTCAGGAGTAAAGGGAGTCTAGCTGATTGCTGGCACAAGAAAGAGTATGCAAAAGACAGGCTCCTGAGTATGTCCAACACAGACCCAACATTAGGCGATGTGCTTTTTTGAGGATGCTATCTTGGGATCGTAGCCATGGCAAGGTTATGGTGACAATACAGCACTTACCAAGGACCACATACTGTTCATTGCTTGGAACGTCTCCCTCTGTGTAAGGTCGTCCACATCTCTGGCAGGGTTGTGCTTCTGGAACTGGGCTTTCAGCTTGTAGTAGTAGTTCCGGACCTGCAGAATACGTTTGATCAGCTGTCATGAAAACATACCACTGTCAGTGGAGACTTGGGGACTGCATAGTATGGGTATGTTCAGTCAGCGGTTCATTCTGATGCAATGATCTCTCTCAGCAGCACTTTGCGCAAAAGGGCGGGAGATCAGGGTGAAGAACAGCTCACTGCACCGTTGCTGCATGACAAGGCCAAATATCTGTCTGACCTGGTTATAGTCCTTGTTAGGAAGGAGTTCAGCTATGCATCTGAAGCACACCAGCAAGCTTAAGGCAGAGCTTGTGTGTAGCTTCAGAAAGAAGATCTGCTCCTCCTCCACACTCCATCTGTCGTACTGCCGCAGCATCCTTTCGTTCTCGTTTGAACTGCCATTCAAGCTGTCTACAACAGGTGCCAGCCACTATCGGTGTCAAGTTGTCGTATGTGTTCTGTCAGGCACTGAATGCAGAGGGCTAGGGCAGCAAATTGTACAGGACCAAGGTAGGAAACCCTCAACATCACAGAACTTTATGAAACATTGTGGTTGCTTTGTGAGCTTACCGTTGTCATCGTCTTCTGCAACTTTCTGAAGGCGTTTGGGACCTCCCGTGACAACTATACCGCTTGGTGTCGAAGGAGCGTTGCCTGTGACACCTCTTCTGTGGACTGGGCTGAACATGCTGGACGCTTGCTTAGCACCGCTGTTGCTGTGTGATGCTGAGCGTCCGCTCGAGTGAGGTCGGGTCTCTGCACTTCCCATCAGCTTTGACAGTACTGGACTGCAGTCCTCGGGGGGATAGCTCAGACTAAAGCTAATAAGATCATAGCATTTTTGTTCTTTGGGCGGACACAAAAAAGTGCCCCAACGCTGGCTGCAGGGTCCCAACTCAAGTCGATGCTTTGAATAGGCACAGCTTGAGTCTGGATTCTCTTCAGCAAGCAGGAGAGCTGCCAGCACACCTTACGACGCAGCGCATCTTTTTGAGTTTTGTTGCACCCCTGCTGCTCGCATCTGTCTATTCAGCAGCGGGTGAGCGCAACCTGTTAAGCTGCACAGAGAGCAGTGTGTAGACCGGATGCAAAATTGAAATTTGTTTCACAACACGCCATCCCTCGGCAGCAATAGTGCCTCTGCTCTGTCAGACATGCTTTAGCCAGCCAACAAGTCTGATCAGGAGACAAAAGTCAGTCTAGAGGAAACTAAGACGACGTAGACGAACCTGAAACTTGCATGCGATCCTGGTGTGTGACAGACCTCGTGGTACAAGTTTAAGGAGCATAATGTTGCTGAGTTGCCCAATTCTATGGGTGGTATAAGCGGCTGTAGAGCTGGACAATTGCAATCAAACATCACGTGCAATTCATCTGCAACAGCCATAGCACCACAATGTGTGCATACCCCGTTGACTTTGCAAACATTATGTTATGCTGTGACTTTGGCACATAGCAGCGGTACATGCATTCAGACCACAAGTACAGCTAGTTCTTGTGGTCTACAGAACGGTGTAGGTCAGGCGTCTGTCTGTGGCATTCCGTCTTGCTGTGAGCCAGTCCAGACTCAAGGAGTCTTCCTAGAATGGAGCGCTGCTTTTGTGAGACCCAGCAAATCATCATTTGCTGGATACATTGTATCTGACAGTCGAGACGCTTGTCTGGTCGACTGATCCGTTCAATTCACCAGGTTCGCTCGTCAGTGCAAGGTCAGCAACTTTCAAAGTTTCTCCTTGGATTCGCAAAACCATCGCATTATTTAGAAACGCCAAGTTGTCATTTCATTGCCTGGTCATGACCATTCAATTGACAACAGGCATAAAGACTTACTTACAGACAGACTTTAGATCCTCTCTACTAGCAAATCACTGTTCCCACAACAAGCTTGCTATCACGTAAAGAGTGGACAGTGGTGCTGTGCACCTGCACACCTTTGAAGCTCTGGGAACATCACACTTGTGCTCATCTACATAGGACTTGACAAATGAAACCATAGCCAGCTGTCTTTTAGTTCCTTGCTTCTAGTTCCCTTCAGCAAAATTCTACTTCATGAAGCCAGTCAAAACAATGACTGGCTTCCTTCAAATACTTGCTACACTCAATGTACACTCAGTCTGGGTGGCAAATTCATCATGCTGTGGGCAGTGGCAGACTGTTGGTCTGAGTCCAGATATGATGCACAATGGATGACCACAGTACTGAAAGTCTATGTTTGCATTCAAGGTCACAAACTTATATGTTCAACAAGTTAGTGGACTGCTAAAACATCCCTCCAACGGGTAGTAGAGAGGCAGAGCTTAAGCGCAATTGTATGCACACTTTGATTCATTAAGAGCCTGTTATCCTCATCGCTTGCATGCTCTGTGGCCACTGCAGATACTGTCAGGGGTGGTTGCGATCTGCCTAAACAAGCAAGCCTGAGGTAATGCCCTGAGTTGAAAATTATGCAGAAGACAAACTTAAACGGCAGAAGCACATCCCATGGAGTTACCGCGGTAGCAAACGCCCTGTCAGCTTGGCTGCTAAATGCTCATAATGCTGCACAATTCCAGTCTCTCCAATGCCAGCATCGCGCTGCATTCCATAGGCCAGATGCACAACTAGGGCTGATCCAACAGCCCCACAGTGCCTGTCAAGCTTCTGAGGCAATGTCCATGAAATCAAGACCTCATCACTGATGTTGGGATCCATCAATTCATTATTGAGATCGCTTCCTTTGAACAGGATGGCATTGATGCTCCACCTGTTGTAGGAGAAAGCATGAAAGTCCCAGAAGTGGAAGTTATACCATTCCAGCTGATTATTCGCCTGATTCTCCAGGAAGTAGAAATGACACAGTGATGCACACTCCAGACTGGTCAGTGAGCATTTCTCCAGCGGGCCATATGTGAAGTTGGCGAATGGCTTGACTTCCAAATATCTCATGAGCAAGTCATCATAGTCGTTGCCCAAGATCTCTCTTCCTCCATCGTTCTTGTGAGTGTGCATGGCACCCATGCCAGCATGAATCCAGGTCAAAACTGCAGCACAACACACCAAGATGTGGGCTGTGACCCATGATGAGCGTCCAGGCAAACTGGAGCTGCAATGTGAAATGTAACAAGTGCATGGCATCTCAGAAGAACACCACATGAGGCTGCATCTTCGTACGTAAGACAATCCATATCTGGCTTCAAGTACATTGTGCTGATGGCTATACATATACATGTCAGGAAAACAAGCAAATTCAGCAAGCAAGGTGTTCGGTAAATTGAGGGGAATTTGGACAAGGTGGTCAAGCACAGGAAGCGAGGCTGAATTTTCCAGTGCAAGCAACAACATGTTTGTGATGCAGCCTCCAAGCAAAGGAAATATCCACAGAGTGTGCTCTTGTAATGCACAATCTTGCATTGCAGGCTGTTCATCAACACAGATGTGCTGCAGCATGACAGATGATGTGCGGCAAGGCAAAGGTACTGCACAAGCCAGTGGATACCTGAGTGATTGATGACATTGGCAGACACAATAAAGAAGCGGTCTCGGAGCTTTTCATGTAACATCATATCAATAGCTTGCTCCCCAACATACATTGTATCATCATCTAGCTTGACATAGTATACATCTGGATCTAGAGACTGATATTGCTCAGTGTAATTTTTGCCTGCAAGCATGAGACACACACATTCATATGTGTCATAAAAGTTCAAGGTGAGTTGTCATTTGCAGCTTCCAACACAACTGCAACATCGAGATCAACTTCAAAAATTGCAGTGTGCATTTCATGCACAAAAGCAGCTGCCTCATGCCTCTGAGAAGAGGTTGCATAGCAATGCAACCATCATTCTGTACCTGCAACAGATTTAGTTGAGTAGAACTCAGGCTCACTTGGCAGCAATACATTGTTCAGCCAAGCTATGTCCCTTTTGTTGTCAGTTTGGACGATCCAGACGACCTGCAAGCACAGGTTGTTTGAGCAAAGACATGCATGCAGCGCACATTAGGAAGGAATGGTTAGATGTGTTATTAGAGGATCCACTTGACAGAAATCCGTAGTTTCGTATTGGGCAAGAAGGTTTACCTCTTCAAGCACGCCACCGTTTTTCAGCAGATTCTGCTTGACATACCCATTGAGAATCCTGGGAGATACAGACAGTCACTGTCAACCTTGCAACAATTGTGCAGCTCTGGTGATTGGTCATGAGCAAGACAAAGGCAGCAACAAGCAGCAAAGCGTTGACCAGAGATGAACACCTGACATACTCTCTTCTACCATAAAAAATCAGCGCTGCCACACGTATTTTGTGCGACTTGAGCCACGGTTTCCACTTTCTGCTATTGACAGGCGGTAGATCTATGACACGGCCGGAAATGGGAGAATTATACGAGGGCAACAAACTACAGGTAGAGTGCTGTGACACCCCGGTCCAGCAGGCGGCGAACATCCCGATTGCGAGGACAAGAGGCAACCCTACGACTGCTAGCCATGCAGAGGCATTCACAGAGAGGAGACTGCCTCGTAAGCTTTTTCGGCTCATACTCGAGAAACCCGTTTATGTCGACAGCGAGCAGCAGAAGCACGGCTGGGAAGCGTAAGAAGATGCAGAATGGCGACCAACACTTAAGCCCCGTTCTTGAGCTGTGACATCAACTGGGATATGGGGCTAACGATGCTACCGCGGTATAGGCATAGATGACCGCGATCCCTTGAGATCCGTATGGTCACCCAGAAGCACGACAGTCCAGACAGCGTGTTGCCACATATAGATTGCCAAATGCAGACGACGGTTGGTCCCAGTCAGATCTCGCCAGGAACGTCAACGCGCTGCAGTAAACAGTCAGGACAGCTGTAGCACTTGCGAGCAGGCCCTGCTCAGCAGGGGCCCTGCTCGCTGCAGTAGCCCCACAGGGCTACCAGAAGACGCCTCAACCTCTGCAGCAATGACTAAGGCATGTTTATGACAAGTACACAAGTTGGGGACACCGAAGTGACACTCGAACGCGATCCGAAGACAGTCACAATGTCAACTGAGCATACCTCATCAATATTGCGATAGGATAATGTTTGCTAAGAATTGTCAATTGTTGATGCCATGTCATTGTAAACTCAATCCGTTGGTTCCACACTAGAGTCACTGGTAGCCACAGATACAAATGAGAAACACACAAAACAATGAACCATGCAACACAAACTACTTGTGTTCTGCCTAACAACAACCCTACCAAGGATGCACAAGTGCTACTCTGGCCCTGCCGAAGGCCCAGCAGCAACAGCAAAGTCGATTCCTGAAGGTGCATCCATGGCCTGATGCGCCACATCTTCAGCTTTTGTGTCCATTGTGGACGAACCGAGTATGCCTGATTCTTCTGGCATCACCGGCAAAGGGCCTGACCCGTCAGCAGCATGTTGTGCTGGTGATTTTGTGTTGTGCGCCATTTGTGGATACACGCCTGATGGCGTAGCGAGCGCAAGATACGGACTGAACAGAACTGCATGGTATGTAAAGCCGTTCACCGCAACCTCTGCTAGATAGCCTGACTGGAAAGAGCCTGTCACCTTGCCATCAACCTGCACACCAGAGACACATTCCCCTCCTGGTTCTACAATGAGTGGAAACTACACACACGTGCGTCCCTGCTAGACTCCACAATCAGCAATGAGTAAGGTCACCACAACATGTTGGAAGTCCAGCACATTTACCCAGGTACTTGGACATGGAACAAAGCTAGATCAGGAAGTCCATATGTGGATTGCGATGGCCCACCTGTGCCCCAATGAGGCTAGGGTTGGGGATGTAGATGGTGCAGTTTGGGGCTGCGTCTGTCCGTTGTCTCTTGCTGCCATCAAGGGACGGCAAGTACTGGCTGGACATGGAGGGTCCTGCAGACTCTGGGAAGCCATCCAATCTTGGGTCCCGCCTGCATGCACAACAGACCTGCTCAGGGCGATGCCCACAACATAATCTAGGCGGCTGTGGCTGAATGTAGCAGGCCAAGTGTGACATCTAGATAAAACATGTACAACAAAGTTGCAGCAGAATTGGGGTTAGCGAGACCAAGTTCTGACCATGCAAAGCTACATGCCATAGTCATGCTAGCAATGCAGAGTTTGTATAGAGATTAGAGTGCCATCAGAAGACTTCACACCTGCGCTCAGATCCCATTAAAACAGCACCTGAGACTGCAGCTGTTGTGATGCAGTGATCAGCAGCAGGCTCAGCTCGACATGATCACAGACAATGCAGCGTGATGATTGGGCATGTGGTGAAGACAAAGAGCAGTGGCTCACTTTTTGCTGGCCAGCATCTGCGCTGTGAGATTAGGCACCAAGATAGGAAGGCCGGCCATGTCAACGCCTTGCTGTGCATGCAGCTGATGCATCTCAGCTGCTAACTGCAACCATACAAAAGGTGTGACGCTTGACAACGCTATATGACCAGCATGAGTGTTGATGATGAAGCAGGCAGTCCTTCTTTCTTTGGTAGTAATAGCCCTTGCATGCATGTGCTGCTGTGTTGAAAGCTCCTTTGCACCTGCCACTTAACAGCTGCTCCCAAGGTAAGTCACTGACTGTGAGGCAGCAGAGTACATCAACAGCACGACCACTCTGCTGGTTGAAAAAAGACCTGACCAGGTGCTAGTATCAGTTTGCACAGACCAAATTGCTGAGCATCAGTTGGTGAGCTGCAGACTGGGATGTGCTCAAGGCACAAAGCATACCCTGTTGTTCTGCTCGGTGGCTTTCTGCTTCCACAGTTGTTTGTCTTCAGCTGTCATGTCCTTCCACATGCTGCCTATGATGCTCTCAACCTCCCTGCAACATGTTGTGATCAGTTCAGTCGTTCACATAACGAATCCACCTTGCAGTGCAAAGCATCTCATGCGCATGCATGTAGCCAAGCCATTTACTAACTGGCCGGAATCGCAAGTTATATTCACTTCAGAGTGGCAATTCAGCAAAGCTGCGATACTGCCAGTGTGGCATACATCACCATGACTGTACCTGATGTGATAGCACTGACTAGCTGCCAAGGCACAGAACTGACTGTCCACTCACTACATCAGACGTGCTTTGTGCCAGCTGGAATAGGCTGTGACTTGCTCCAAAGACTGCCAATGAAGCCAAGTTCGCTCACCTGGGGACTATGTTTGGGTTTGCCTGCCGCACTTCAGGTCTGCGGTGCTCACAGAACAGGTTGTAGGAGGTGATCATCTTCATGCCTATGGAGTCCTTCTTCTTGTGTGACTTGGGCTCCTTGGGGGCGGCAACAGGCACCGGCGCAGCAATGCTCAGCATCCACACATCACTCAACGGCTTCTCATCTGCATGCACAAGGCACAGCTTGGCACATACACATACATATACATATACATATACATATACATATACATATACATATACATATACATATACATATACATATACATATACATATACATATACATACACATACATACACAAATGTACATATACATACACATGTATATATACATATACCTATACATATACATATACATATAGTGCAATATGTTCACTGTGTTGCAGCCTGGTCAGAGTCAGCTCATCAGCTACTTCAGTCTCCTTGCTCAGCGCAGGGCCTTTTGTTGGACGACATGATTGGTATAATGAACAGGTGTAAGCAGCAATGGAAGGGCGAGTCACAGATGTATCTGCACATAAGAGCAACGTCAGAGTATGTGCACACAGGCTGGCATGGTGAAGCAAGGCTGGGTCCCTGTCCAGCACAAGCAAAGCAATCCAGACTGAGGTACCAAACCCATACACAGGGGAACAAAATCACAGACCATGCGCAGCAGTTGACATGAGTACATGCTGCTTCAAGCAGCTATGTAGGCTTGGGAAAACGGTGCAGCAGTAGAGACCTTGAGCATAGCCTCCAACCATGTACATGGTCTCCCCAGCTCCTGCAGCAGCATGGGCAAAGCGGCCCGGGGGAGCCCCCCCATCTGTCACCAGCTCACTCCACCATGCCTGCATTAACCCAGCAGTCACCATGAAGTCATCCTGCTATGCTGGCTTGTATGTCTCAGTCGCATGCATCAACCCAGCAACCACCATGAAAGTCATCCTGCTGCGCTAGCTTGTATGTCTTGGTCACATGCATCTATGTGTGGCTGGCTCATTTGCCATGCTTTGCTTGCAAACATCCTCAGCAACTGATGACAGCAGCTGGGAGAGCATCTGTTCTTGTTGACAGTGTCACAGGCTGCAATCTTGAGGCGATGTGTGAATTGGTACTGCTTGTGGACTTATGCCTATGCTTGCATGCAGTGGTTATAGTCAAGATCAAACTGGGCTGGCTGACAGCAACTTGTTCAAGGCCAAAATTAGCACAGTGCAGCCCAGACTGTGAACATGCATGACCTGCATCTGCAACATGACAAACAATTTCACCGCTGTTGCCAGTGTTGAGGACTGCTGCTCCTGAACAGCAAAGAGGAATGTAGCTTCCCCACCCCCTGAGCCATAGCGTTTGCCATTGGCTTCAGCAGAATGCCCTCTGTCACATTCAAACTGAAGTCTGTTCCTGTGTGATGTCATGCATACAGTGCAACGCATGGGGAAACATTCGATGCGTGACACATGGTACATGCAGCCATATTTGCGCGATTTTCAAGTAGAGCAAAGTGGCAGTGGGTGTACCTCATTGTCTTTGAGGCCCAGCAGCGGGCTAGGTCCCAATTGCAACAGCCAACATTCAGGAGCAAAGGGTATGTCACCGCTGGCTACACCCCCAAACATCAGCAGCCCAGCATCAACAGCAACCATGACTGGTCCAGCACGAGTCCCAGGTTCCTTGCCACTCTTGTTCTGCATGTCCATGCACATCTTCTTGGTAGATTGTCTCAGATACACTTTCCCACCAATACACTAATTTGCTGTCCATGCACATTTTGCATGTTATGCATTGTTTTGCACATCACCCCTTGTTTTGATTGACTTGCAGTATAGACAAAAAAAAAGATAAGGCATGAGACATAGCATGTAAGCATTGGCATTAATGACTGATCAGTATCTGGCGTTTACGGAGCCAGGCAGGCTTGCCAGGCGTCCAAAGAGGCTGTAATTGGCAGAGAGAAGGGCATAAGCATGTACCTTTCGAAGAGCGATGTGCAGAAGGACTGCAGTGTGTCAATGCATTCACATAAACCCCTTCTGTGCTAGAGTGACAAAGTGAAGAAGTCAGCAATGGCGCAATGTCATCTGCAAGAATTGCAATCCACTGCTGAGGATGAAACAGCACCTTGAAAGCTTGCCACCGCTGCTGCAGCACATCATATGCCCACACATCGCTGAGATACTCCTTGCCACAGTCACCGCCATAGATGACCATCCTGTTTCCTAGAGCTACTGCTGCATGACTGTCCCTGACAGGCGGCCGAGCACCCTGCACGTCTGGAGTGTGCCAGGTGTGGGTGTTTACATCAAAGACTGTGATGTCGTTCAGGTACGGTTCAGATAGTGCTGTTGTTGGTCCCTGCATGGGCAAAGAAGCATGTCATACATGCAACGGCTGGGCTATGCAAAATGATAGCTTCACTGTCCCTGTTGCCTTCAGAAGATGCCGCTTGTGCACGACTATTGAGCCTGTGCACGAATATGCGTCTGTTGCACAGAAATGGCATGGACTGTCTTTGACATGTTGGAAGGCTGGGAAATATGACAATTCAATTGTGGTGGGGGCTCTCATGACTTGCAGCATTTGCAGCTGACTCAGCAGCAGGTGACAGCCAGTGATGTGCATACAGACCTTGGCAGGCTCATCTCCTGGATCACCATGTCCTCCAAAGACTACCATCTGGCTGCCTACAAGAGTAGCTGTGTGGCTCTCTCTGCATTGTCACGAGTGTCAGCAGCCAGCAGCGCCGTTGCATTATGCAAACACTGAAGTCTTTAGGAAGGAACATGCATCAAATGGCGTCAGCTCAGCAGTTGCAAGAAAGAGAGCGTGCAGGACCTGGAACACTCGTCTCAACAAATGCTGTGGTTGGTGTAACACAATCAGCGCACTTTGAAGCCTACCTTGGCACTGGTGGAGTGCCGTGGACAGGTGGAAGTGTCCAGTTATACGTCTCAAAATCAAGCTCGTGAAGCTGCAGCAGACTCAAGTAGTTAGCAACTTCTTGTTGTTTGCTGTGCAACAAAATAATGCTTCTTCCTGGTGCAAGCCGCACCTCATTGAATTTATGACCTCCATCTGTGCCTCCAAAGGTGTACAAGCGCGGTCCAGCACCAGTGGCTGCAAAGGACACTGCTGTATCAGCAGAAAGTTGGCAGCTGGGAGAATAGCAGTGGGAGCAGTCACTCACCTGCTATGACAGCAGCATGGCTATCTGTAAACTCTGGTCCTGCTCCAGTCGTAAACTTCCTTGTACAAACCCAGTTGGTCGTGTCAACCGTGATCAGTTCTTCGCCTGCCTGTGCCCTAGACTCTCCAGGGGTTGCAATCCCCCCGATAAGATACAACTTTCCTGAACAAGCGCCAAAGTATCAGGTGACGGTCTGATGACCCATATGCTATAACAAGAGTATAGCAGATATGGACGACAGCACGCAAATAGGCATGCCGCGAGCTCGGATCAGTTATGGCGCCTCCAAGAATACGCATAGAGACCTTCGTGAAGGCCAAGCGTGTGGCCCCAAAAGCCAGGTAATCGTGCCCCTTGCACATCCAGAGCCTGCCAGCTTGCTCGAACAGGTGCTATTTGTCTCTTGGGTTTGGTCATCGTCGTCAAGGGTACTACCAAGTCGGGTAGCTGCCAAGTCGGGCACAAGCCTGAAAATAAGTAGCACACAATTCATCGCCGCTGCCCAGGTCAGTTTTTCAAGTTACTGGTGAAGCGCACCTGTCGAAACCTGACCGTTTCGGACTTGCGAAGCGAGCGTTCCGGGATTTGCCTGGTTGGGGTGTTGTGATGGGGCAAGGTCCCCTCTCCCCCTCAAAGCTTCCATGATGAACTGGGCCGCGCTCATCTTCACTTCATTACTCAGACCCTTGAGGGGGCTTTCAGAAATTGCCTCACCCCTGTTGAGTGACCCTTTACTTTGCTTGTGCGATCTGTGATGAGGGCCAGGTGACAGAGCCCGCCCTCTGCGATCTTGTGACGGTGCATGTTTTGCTGATGCTGCTATCCGTGGCCTGTGTTGACAGATCGTCTTGTGCTCACCAACAGCTGTCGTTTGATCTGCTCTCACCACTTGTGATTGCCCGACCCCGCAGCGGCCGGTCATTGAGCCAAAGCGCCGTAAGGGCAACTTGGAGTCGATCACGCCCCTCGCATTGCGCTGTGGTCTATCACAAACAGAGAGTGCAGTGTCTCTCCCAGTCGTCGAAGACGGAGTCAGAACCTGCAGAGCGTGACATGTCCGACCTGAGCAGCTTCAACAAAAGAGCATTATTGAGCGGACAGCTGTGTCTGTGCGGAGTTGCGATCTTGTGGGGCAGCTACTCCCCTGTCGTCAGATATATCTACTCGTGCTCAGGTCCACCAACTCCAGC
>JAABUK010006724.1_pt1 | contig 16994 bp, 12 predicted proteins | sample 5559141 | NCBI WGS metagenome assembly JAABUK01 (sample SAMN10711869, study PRJNA513367) | rock metagenome | isolation source: Antarctica rocks | place: Antarctica: Victoria Land, Pudding Butte nord | collected 2016-01-03
TGAACTGTTACCAGCTCTTTCAGGTTTATGGGTTTGCTGATATAATCATCCATTCCGGCCATCATGCATTCCTCCCTGTCGCCCTGCAGGCTATTGGCAGTCATAGCTATAATAAAAGGTTGCTCGGCAAGGCAAAGGCGGATCATTTTTGTTGCTTCCAGTCCATTCATCACGGGCATTTGAACATCCATCAGTAAAACATCATAGTTACGCTGGCTTACTAATTCCAATACCTCCTGGCCGTTGTTGGCAATTTGAGGTTCATATCCCAGCTTGCTTAAAATCTTTTCTGCAAACTTTTGATTTAGCTTATCATCTTCGGCAATCAGAATACTTAATGGGTATTGTTTTGAAAAATCAACGGAAAGTTTCTGTTTATTATTTTGCTCTTCCTGTGCTATTTCACTGCCTTTTTGCCTTAGACCGCTAAAAATCTGTTTGCTTAATATATGATGCCTGACTGGTTTATTTAAAACTGAGCTAAAAAGAGCGGGATATTGTCTGAAGCGCTCATCACCAGCCCTATTTAAAAGAATAACCGGCAAATCTTCGTAACGTTGCTTTATAAGTTGCGCAAGCTGTATCCCATCCATTTCCGGCATCTGCAGATCAGTGATAACTAAGCTAAATGTGTTGTTTTTTGTCAATATTTCTAAAGCCTCCTTACCCGATCCGACCAATACCGGAGCAAGTTTCAATTGTAATAACTGACTTTTGAGTGAATTTCGTACGGTTGCATTATCATCTGCTATTAATATTTTTTTACCTTCCAGTCCTGCAAATTCAAGGTTAGAATGAGCATTCAAAGCCTGCACACTTATTCTTGTCCATATAGTAAATTTAAAAGCTGTTCCTTCTTTTTTCCGACTCTCCACTTTCATAGAGCCCTCCATCAGGCTTACCAATCTTTTGCACATAATTAATGTGAGGCCAATACAAACATTGGTTTCGGCAAATGTTTCGGGTTTCGATAAATCGTTTGCTACCTGCATAACCCGCTCAGCCGTCATTCCCTCACCGCTGTCCCGGACTTCAAATTCGAGTTTTATTCTGTTGTCACCCTGGCTCTGCCTGTTATGTACGCCAATAAAAATTTCTCCACGCGTGGTAAACCTGAATGCATTCTCTATTAGGTTCATCAATATCTGCCTGATCCTGAATGCATCACCGACTATCCGGAGTGGAACATTATCATCTATGTGATACACAAGATCAAGACCTGTCTGTGACGCTTTTGCTGCAAACACATCCAGCGCCTCCTCTATGCTGTTGCGCAAATCAAAATCTTTTGACTCGAGCTCGTTACCGGATTCGACTTTTGAATATTCGAGGATATCATTCATTAAAATGTCGTTAATAACAGTCAGAAGGTTTTCTCCTGAGTTTTGAATAGTTGTAATATATTCCCGTTGCTCAGCGGTAAGATTTGTTTCATTTAATAGTGCAGCCATTCCCATTACCGCATTCATAGGCGTGCGTATTTCATGGCTTATCTTTGATAACAAAAGCTTTTTATTCTTGTTCAGGAGTTCAGCTTCCCGGTGGGCTTTCTGTTCGTTTATCTTAGCATATGAAAGCAATTCACTCCGCTCCTGCACCTGGCTTTCCAGGGCTGCATTTAATCTTTTAACTTTATTAATGCGCAAATTATAAAAGATAAACATTCCTGTTGCAGCCAGACACAGCGCCAGCACTTTTAACCAGCCCGCTATTAAAATAAGTAAAAAAAGTAAATTCTGTGTTATTAAAAGGACATGAATTGTGCTCATTAGGGGTTTGTATTTAAGTTGCCCATTTATATTTCTTCAATTGCTTTTATTGTTTGTGTCTTTGTTTCAAAAAATTCTTTTACCACATTCAGGGTTTTTTTGTGTATTACCAATCGTACGTAATGCCAAGTACATAGTATCTTTCTCTGGAGACAGGGTTAAAAACATACAACGGTAATGTCCATTTACTAATTATACCTTTTAAAAAAAATCCCTTTTCCAGCTTGTATTTAACCTTATAAAGGTTCGTTTGCTGAATGGATATACCTGAATAAATATTGTTTACTGCCTGGTACGAAAGGTCGGACCAGCTATAAAAAAAATCTTCGGTACGGTCTTGTGTTGAAAAGGTGTACTGACACTGCGAAGAGAAAAAAAGCCTTTTGTAATCAAGCTCACTATTTGCCCCTGCAGAGCCTCCGTTAAAACGGCCTATTACAGCCCCGATAAGCGGGGTGACAGAATAAGAAAGCTTTGATTTTTTTTCAAAGGTTTTGCCTGCGTAAAGAGAAATTGTTTTTAATGCTTCATAGTTATACCGTCCTTCCATATACCAGTTTTTACGGGTCTGGCAGTAGACTACAGAAACTAAGGTAAGCGCCTGTTTCCCGCTCATATAAACATATTGCCCCACACCGGCCTGCATCTGGGCATTGGCTTTAGGCCACCACCCTGTAAGCATTATCAATAACATGACTTTTTTCATTTTCTATTATTATTGATTCTGCTGTTGCTAATTTTTTCAGAAGGTTAATATCTTTCAGATGCGGATTCCAGTTAAACATAAGTTCATCTATCGGGTGCCAAAGTATAACCCAGCTAAAAACATCGAGGCTGTTAATGAGGCCCTCAGGCACCTTGTGGCCATCTTTAAAAAAAATTGGGATTAAGGCATGAAATAAAACAGCAGCTACTACGCTTGCCGCAAGCACTAAAGAGTTCCGTCTTTTAAATTTTGTAAATTCCTTTTCTCTTTCCTGTTTTTTTACTAAAAAATGTCTCCGGATAGCATACAGCAGTGGTTCCCCGTATTGCTTATCAATCTCTTTTGTGCATTTTAATTTATAAAATATTACCGAGTACATTTTAGCGGCAGTCACAGACGCCATAATATAGTTCTCAAACTGATAACTTAACTGGCGTTTGTAAATTGGGGAAGGATCATGCTTATTAAAATAACCATCCACAACTCCATGATCTAGTGTGAGGAACACATTTATGCTTTTTGAATCAGACTGGTTCATATCATAAAGGATATTTTAAAAATCATTTTGGATAGATTATTTGTTAATATAGCTTTTAAGTTTTTGTTGAAATGCCTTGGCTGTTTATATTATTTCTCCTGTTATTTATTTTAATCCAAATAATAAAGGTTCTCGGTTAAAGGCTGCTAATAAAAACAAACGGATAAAAAAAGTTTTTCGTATGTATTTATTCCCGTTTTAAGATGAACTTTTGAACAAGCTGTTTTTGATATAAGAAGAATATCATTATTCGAACAAACATATAATAACTATTCTGGTTATTTTTATTTCTGAAGTTTTTTTACCATTCCCTTCAATTCATCTATTTGCTTTTGTTGCTCCTTTATTGCATTAATTAAAACAGGTACTAATCCCATATAATTCATTCTTAACTTCTCTGTCTTTTCATCACCTGCAACTACTTCCGGAATTACTTTCCGTACATCATGAGCTATCAAAGCAAATTGTTTTTCTTTCAACGTGGTGTCTTTCCAATGATAGCTCACAGTCTCCGAACAGCCCGTTGATCTAATGTCAGGAAAACATTTATGCTTTGTGTATCAGCCTGGCTCATTGCGTAAGAATATTTTTAAAATCATTTTTGGTAGTTTAATTAGCAAAAAATCGTTTGTATGTGTTGGTTGAAAAGCGATTTCGAATATTGTTTCTGCTGTTGTTTGTTTTTCAATCTAATAATGATAAAAATGATCAAATGCACTGAATGAATAATAAACGAATAAAAAAATTTTCGTATTAGTTAAATTGCTTTTTGTATTTGTTTTTATGTAGAAAGATATTTTTTTGAAATAAGAAACGTGAATAAGATTTATTAAAAAATTTATAGATAAATAGATAACATTCATGTAAATCTGCCGTTTACTTTCGATGAAAAACCAATAATTAACTGTATAGTTTTTATTTCTGGAGCTTTTTAACCATTTCCTTTAAATCATTTATTTGCTGTTGCTGTTCTTTAATAGCATTGATTAAAACAGGTACTAATTCTGCATAGTTAATTGAGAGCTTTCCTGTTTCTTCATTACCTGAAACTATTTCTGGAATTGTCCTTTTTGCATCTTGTGCAATTAATCCAAGTTGCTTATCTATCTTAGGCGTTGTTTTCCAATTATAGCTAACAGGTTGTAATGCCAATACTTCCTTTAAGCCGTAGCTTAAATTATTGATATTAGTTTTTAAACGTCTATCTGAACTAACATTAAAGGCACTTGCTGAAATACTTCCAGTTACCGTTAAAAGGTTTGTACCATTTGGAGTAGTAGTTCCAATTGTAACATAACCAGTATTAGTAATAGACATACGTTTAGAACTTGAAGTATAAAAGTCCATTCCGTTTTGGTTAGCTCCTGCTGTACGTTGTGAAGAAATTCCTTCCCCTGTTGAAGAAGGTCCAAGAAGTAATCCAGGTGATAATGCACCAGCATTTACATTTGCCCTGTCAACCGCTACAGATCCCTGAGATATAACAGAAGCTGAGGCATTTATGCTGCCAACTACATCTAACGTCTGTGTAGGAGTAGTTGTGCCGATGCCTAAACTAGTCCCATTCAGGGTCATTGTTTCAGCTAAAGTTCCGGTAGTAGGGTTACCGTTAGTCATACCAGTACGTGTAGAGAAACCTAATCTTGAAGTTGCGCCGCTCGAAAACGTTATTACTTGTGCAAGATCACCTCTGGCGCCTGTAGTACCCGAAGATTTGAAGCCGAAATTAACAACAGGTCCTACGTTATTTGACGTGCTGGTAAAAGTGGCTGTAGGAAATTGTCTTACAAGATTCAATTGAGGCGGGCGTGAAACAGCAGTTGTTGTTGTATTAATTGTTTCGACAGTGGCTGCATCTGTAGCCACTGCCGAAGTAGCAGTTGCTGCAACTACATGGAAGGGAGCCTGGGGAGCATTTGTTCCAATACCGACATAGCCTGTGGTTCCATCAATACGCATACGCTCATTATTCATTGTTATGCCACTGCCTGGTGTACCACCTCCTGTTAGGAATGCCAGTGATTTTGCTGCAGTACCAGTTCCTATAAATAAGTTTTGTCCGGCGTTATACAAATATGCATCATTAGCATTACCAAAATAGTTAGAGGTATTTCCGCTGCTGTTAATACCCATGTCTATATAATTGGTTGTTTCATTTCCATTATCAGCGGTAGCCACTACGTCAGAGCTCGCCGCAGTTCCGCCTGATCTGTTCTGGATATTTAATTGTAAGTAGCTGTTAATGGTTCCTTTTCCGCTGATTACATTATAGGAAAGGGCATTTGTACCTGCATCTACCAAAAGCTTTTCCTGATTTGGAGTACCGCTAAAAGTGCCGCTTCCAATAGAAACATTACCAATTGAGTCTAATAAAATACCTTGTACGTTATTTGTCCGGATACTTAAAGAGGTATTATCCAATGTTCCTATAAAGTTAATAGAAGGATTTGTACCTGCATTTCCGGTAGTTGACCATACGTTAGTTGCTGCCGTAAAGGTTGACAAAGGAAGTTTGCGTACTAATCCGTTTGTAATAGTTAAAAGACTGTCTGCAGTTGTATTGGTTCCCGTTACCACTCCGGTAAGCGTTAAAGGGTTTGTTCCTGATACGTGCAATTTAGTAGAAGGAGTAAGTGTACCTATACCTACATTACCGGTATTTGTAACAGACATACGGTTAGCGCTTGCGGTATAAAAGTCTATTCCATATTGATTGGTTCCTGCTGTACGTTTTGAGGAAATAGACTCCCCTGATAATGTACCTCCTAATTGTAATCCGGGTAACACGGTGCCGGTATTTGTACTTATTTGATCGGTTATTAAAGACCCTTGAGATATAATATTAGATGAAGCGTTGATAATTCCGTTTACATCTAACTTCTGAGAAGGTGTGGCAGTACCTATACCTACGTTTCCATTGCCATCAATGCGCATACGCTCGGTAGTTCCGATGCCGCCTGTAAAAAAATTCAGGCTTTTGCCCACAGTTGCATTTCCAATTGCAAAATCATTTCCGGTGCTTAAGAGGTATCCTGTGTTAATTCCTCCCAAAACACCTGTGCTTGTATTACCGCTGCTGTTAATACCAAAGTCTACATAGTTTGCTGTTTCATCCCCATTATCAGCGGTAGATACTACATCTGAACTTGCAGAAGTGCCGTTCGATTTATTTTGAATATTTAATTGTAAATAGTTATTTATATAACCTTTGCCGCTGATAACATTAATAGAGGGAGAAGGATTAGCCGCAGTAGAACCTGCATCTACTAATAATCTCTCTATGTTAGGGCTGGCAGAAAATGTCGGGGAACTTCCAATAGCAACATTACCTGAACTGTCTATGATGAAACGTTGTAAGTTATTGGTACGAAAGCGAAGACTGGTATTATCTGTGGTTCCAAGGAAGTTTGTTGAAAAATTTAAACCCGCATTTCCAATCGTTGACCATGTACCCGTTGCAGTTGCTTTATTATTAAAGGTATTCCAATCGGTATTCGAGAGCAATCCTGCAGTAACACCTGCTGCCGAAGCAAGGGGAATGTTTAATGTATGTACAGAAGCTGCAGAACTCCATGCAGGAGCAGTACCTGTGATTCCTGGAGTGGCAAACGTTTGATTAGCAGCGGTAAGCCCATTAAGCGAAGTGATAGCACTTGATATATAAGTGGGTGTTGAATTAACCCATCTTGTACCATTGTATTGTAATAACTGATTAGTTAATGGGGTTGTAACAGTGGCATCGTTAAGATTGCTGATGCCTAAGGAAACTGCTCCGGTAGCTGCATTGACACTTGTAACAGGGAAAGTAATAGGTTGGGATGCTGCTGCTGTTACACGGCCTTTGGCATCTACAGTAATATAAGGATAAGAAGTACCTATATTATTTCCATAAGTACCGGCAGTAACACCGGAAGCTACAAGAGTTGGATTGGGAAATGTGCCTGTGAGGTCTCCTCCTGCAGTGCCGGTAGCTGTCTGGGTAGCGGCACTCAGCACACCTGCTGGTGTAACCGATAACCCAGAGCCAACAGAAATACCGCCTGCTGTTGTTGTTGTAGCGACGGGTAAATCAGCAGGCACTATTGTTCTGAATGCAGGTTGTGCATTTGTCGCACCTGTTGTAGGGCCTGCTAAAAAACGGTTTGGGGCTTGTGTATTTAATCCTAATGTTCCCGTGGCTGCACCATTTGTTACCGTAAAAGTTGTATTAGGATGTAAGACGCCATCGCCGTTAAGGCTTATATTGCTTACTTTGTTATTGAAAGTAGTAAAGTCTGCAGCAGCAAGGTAACCACTGGCAGAAGCAGTTGCCTGGGTAATGCTGAAAACACCATTAATATTATCATATAACAAAGGTGCTGCAGCAGACAAACCTGTCCGGGAAATATAAGCATTGCTGATACCGGCAGTTATAATACCTTTTGAATTTACAGTTACATTATTATAAGTGCCTGCTGTAACACCGGAAGTTCTTAAATCTACTGTGACACCTGATCCTATTACAGCACCGGTGCCATTTGTCACTGTTAAATCTGACGGTGAAGTAAGATTACCCGTAGTTAAAGCAGATTGTTTATTATTAAAGGTTGCCCAGTCCGCATTTGACAATAATCCTGCAGTTACACCTGCAGTTGAAGCTAAAGGAATATTTAATGTGTGTATTGAGCCTGTAGAACTCCATGCAGGTGACGTACCTGTTGTGCCGGGAGCAGCAAAAGTCTGTGCAGTTGCGGTGAGGCCATTCAGTGATGAAATGACATTTGATGCAGAAGCTTTATTATTAAAAGTATTCCAGTCTGCACTTGATAAAAAACCATTTTGTGCAGCATTTGCCTGTTTCACCTGCACACTGGCGCCAGTACCGATTACTGCACCTGTGCCTCCTGTAATTGTTAATACCCCGGAACCTGTTTCAGTAAGATTACCGGTAGTTAAAGCAGATTGTTTGCTATTAAAGCTATTCCAGTCAGTAAGTGTTAAATATCCATCCGTGGTAGCTGAAGCAGTACCTAATTTAGTTTTTATCGTAGCTGTTGTTTCATCGCCCGTATTTGTCCCTGAACTTGTTCCGCTATGTGAGCCTGATAAATTTGATCCGGTTACAGTGCCTGCAGCAGCTACGCTCGCTGGTGTAATGGCGCCTAAAGTTAGTGTAATCGCAGGAGTGGTGCTGGCTGTGGCAACCGTGCCTGATACACCATTAGCAGGAGTTACAGAGACTGATGTCACTGTTCCTGCATTTGTACCGGACGGTATTGCAAAGGTTCCGTCAGCTCTTAAAAAGCCGGTAGTGCCACCTCCGCTTGCAGGAACCAAACCCTTTGCAGTTGATGTAAAAACATTTAATAACGCTGTCGCCTGTGTACCTGTTATGTCTGACGGGGATGCTGCTCCTGCGGTATTATTTGCCTTAAAAGTATTTGCAGGCATAGTTGCCAGTTTAGTATTTGTTACCACGCCGTTGGTTATAGTTGTAGCTACTGATCCTGCTGCATTGGTTATATCACCGGTAAGTGCAGGGTGAGAAGCTGCATTTAAGATCCCTGTGATATTTGATGCTGTTCCTGTTGTATTTTGATTTAGTATAGGAAAGTCTGCAGCCACCGCTGTTGTTAATGCCCCGGTGCCTGTAGTGGACTTTACAATACCTGTGGTATTTGTTGCTGTACCCGGTGCATAATCTGTTCCTGATGTTGCCGCAGATAAAGCCGTACCATTACCTTTTACCATACCCGTTACCGTTGTACTTAAAGTTATAGCAGGTGTTGTGGTCGCAGTTGCTACTGTTCCTGCTAATCCGTTTGCGCTCGCAACAGAAACAGTAGTTACTGTTCCACTATTGGTATTAGAAGCACTTAAAACCCCCGAGGCATCAACAGATAATCCAGATCCAACAGAAATGCCACCTATAGTGGTAGTAGTAGCAATTGGCAAATCAGCAGGTACTATTGCCCTGAATGCAGGTTGTGCGTTTGTCGCACCTGTTGTAGGGCCTGCCAAAAAACGATTCGATGCCTGTGTATTTAAAGTCAGAGATCCGGTGGCAGCACCTCCGGGAGCTATGGTAAAAGTATTGGTGGCAGGGTAAATTACGCCTGAAGTATTTAAAGTAATATTTCCTGTTTTGTTATTAAATGTAGTCCAGTCAGCATTGGAAAGCAAACCTGCCGTAACACCTGCAGCAGAGGCTAAAGGAATGTTTAAAGTGTGTGTTGAACCAGCAGAATTCCATGCCGGAGCGGCTCCTGCTATGCCAGGTGCTGCAAAAGTCTGACTATTAGATGTAAGTCCGTTAAGAGAAGTGAGGCCTGCACTGCCTGCGAGAAGATTCCAGCTTGCAGTAATATTACTATAAAAATAAAATCCTTTTGAACCATCTGTCTGGTAAACTAAAAGACCATCAGCAGGAGTAAAAATTGCTAATTTCTGTGTCTGTGTCATTCTGGGGATCAGTATACCTTTGCTTGCAGAGGTGATATCAAGTATTGCGCTGGTATCTGCGGCATTGCCTGTTGTATTAATGCTTACGCTTTGAGAATATGTTTTGAGTATAGCTGTATGATATAACAGTAAAAAAACTAAAAAAGCTTTTATTTTCATTAAATAATTAGTTTTTATTAGATTATTTAACGCCAATATTGGAACAGTCAGTATGAAAACAAGCACCTCTATTTAAATATTTTACCGATAATATTAAACTGTTTAGAGTAAGTAATCAATTACATGACAATTACTAAACAATATTATTTTATATTATGTGTTAAAAGTAGTAGGCAGAACATATGAGCACTTTACTTATTTAATTTGTAAATACGGACACTGTAATAATGTTGTCTGTTTTGGACTCAAAATAAAAATAATATACAATTTTGTTGGCACCGTGCTAAATTCAAATGATGACTTATTGCTTAATATAAAATATGAGAGCGGAATAATTATTTCAGGAAGTAATGTAAATTATTAATTTTAATGAGAGCTCTAAAAATGCTTTATAATCCGTTATTGCATATTTGTAATTTTACTAAACTCTTTAGCCTCTTTCTTATTAATGCCTATACGAGGTGAAGCTGAGACCGGATAAATAAAACTGGGGTTAGATACGTTTTCAGGAGAAAAAAGGGTTTTAAAAAATACCTTACTATAGTCACTCGGTATATGGGGAATTAAGTATTGCTTCAGTTTACAATGGTTTAAGAGCGAGCGTATACCATTTAGGAGAAATACCGTTGACCCTCCAAGCGCGATAATCTTCCAAATGCGCAGCAATCCGGTTTTTTATTGATTTATTGCTGTTGCCGCCGGCCCTCATGTACACCAATACACCCGGTAAATATTTAACCCTGATATTTTTCAATAAGATAAAACGCAACAGCAATTCATAATCTGACGAACTTTTAAAATCAAGGTTGAATAATCCATACTTTTCATATACCTCTTTCCTGACAAAAAAAGTAGGATGCGGCGGCATCCAGCCTTTATAAAACAGCTTTTTAGTATACTCGCCAGCTATCCAGTTTCTAATCACTTTTTTTATTTGAAACGAATCTACATATACAAGATCCCCATATACAGCATCGCAGTGGCCGTTATTAAAGGCCTTTACCACTTTCTCTATTACTCCTGAGTCAGGGTAAAAGTCGTCTGAATTTAAGATACCGACTATTTCGCCCGTAGCCATTTTCACTCCTTTATTCATTGCATCGAAAATGCCCTTGTCATCCTCACAAAGCGAGGGACCATTATGTCCGAAATGCACGGCAAGATTGAGTGTATTGTCAGTGGAACATCCGTCTACAATAATATGTTCTATATTTTTATAAGTTTGATGCTTGATTGACAAAACAGTGTCTTTGATTGTCCGTGCACTATTATACGTCACCGTTACTATAGAAACTTTCATCATAACAAGTTACCCGTTAATTAATAATTTCTTACCTGCATTAACTAATAACTCAATTTATGACGCTGCAATTAACCGTGCAAAAGTTTAAAATTGAACATTACTGTTACTTAATAATTAAGAACGGAAATTTCTATAGAATAATTTATCGGATCTGTAATTTTAACTACTATTCGGCGTTTTTTAGAACTAAAAGATCGGGTGGCAAGTACGAACACGATTTAATTTATCAGACTCAACCATAAAAGGGGAATGGGTCGTATATATTATTTGGTATTTTTTTGATAAGTCTTCAATGAATCTAAGTAAATCAGCTTGTGCAGAAGCATGAAGATTTAAACTTGGTTCATCTAATAATAAAATGTAATCCGAATTTTTATCAGCTTGTATTTTGCTAAACTAAATGATAAATGAAAAAAACCAATTAAAACCTTTACTTCTTCTATCAAGTGGAAGTGAAATTTTATGTCTTTGACTTCTTACTCTAATATCAAGATATTTTCCATCGCTGCAATAGGAGTTTCTGCCCCAAAAATGCTCATAAAGGGGTTAAATAAATGTAGTCCGAAAAATATTAAAATTATCAACCCTGATATGTAATGAAGTCGTATAATGTTCATCTATGCTTTCTTTGATTGAGAGTGTCCCTAAAATGAAGCACTACGACGAACAGGGCTTGCTGAAGTGGGGGCAATAGAAATCTGTCCGCCCGGCTAATTGAAGCTAATAATGTCAAGCGGGATATGAAGTATTACCAAAGTCTGAACGATATCAGATTGCTTCAGCTATTTTTTTAGTGATTGTACTATAGGATTTTTTTCTCCTTGTAGTTTTTCACGAATAACACCCTGTTTATTCTCCTTCTGAATAATATTAAGTTTGATATACGTATTCTGTCTGGTCAAGACATAACTCATTATAAAATAATTTTCCGGCCTGTCTTCAAGGTCTGGTCTCGGGCTAAACAAACTATATTTTATTAATTCATAAGGTCTTATTTCCAATATTTTCCCCCATTGCTCAAATATTTTTCCTTCCCATTCAGTTATGAATTTAATGTCGCTACCAACCCTCCAATCAGTATTCAAGTCACTTCCATATTGCCATTGTTTTACAAGTTCAGCTCTAGTAAGTGTCTCCCAAATCTTCTGAATTGAGGCATTAATTCTTATAGTTGAAATATTTGTTATCATATTGTCTTTTAAATGACTCTGAATTTCCTTTTGTAAACGTAATAATTTACTGTCTCATATCATCGCAGTCTATTTAACTTAATTTTCCTGTACATGTCAGCCCTTCTTTACCACCTGAGAGTGAATGACAATATTAAAACTATGACATCGTTTTTACCTAAAGTATGAATGAAAATATTAATTGTTGAAGATGATTCTATAATGCTGATGGTATTAAAGCGTATTCTCCAAAACTTCGGATATAACGTTATTACAGCAGAGGACGGGAAAGAAGGTATTGAAATGATACAATTAGAATTACCTGACATGGTAATTACTGATTTTAACTTGCCGAAAATTTCAGGTTTCGATATTGTGTTTTATCTAAAACATTTTACGGTCAAGAAAATACCTGTTGTTTTGTTATCAGCTATGCCTAATGATGGTGTAAATAATAATGATAAGTATGTTGCAGATGCCTATCTCGTTAAACCTGTAACCCCACAAATCCTTATAAATACTATAGAAAAATTTAGCTATCCAAGAATGGATAAGCGAGACTGGGCTGTTGCTTGAAGGTAGGACTACAATTGAACTTTTCCTGTTGTGGACCATAAGCCTGTTGCAGTAGTTTTATTATTAAAAGTTGTCCAATCTGCATTTGATAATAATCCTGCAGTTACACCTGCTGCAGATGCAAGCGGAATGTTTAAGGTATGATCTGAACCAGCAGAAGTCCACGCCGGTGCAGATCCGGTGGTGCCAGGAGCGGCAAATGTTTGAATTGCAGTAGTCAGCCCGTTAAGAGCTCGTCCCATCATAAATTTCGATTTAATCAGATAATCGCTTTTGTTCTTCATTTATTACCAGGCCTTCAGAAACCAGAAGCTGGGAAGAACTTATAAGCTTTTGAAGATGGAGATTTTATTATACTATAGAAGCTTGACTGACAAGGAGCCCAAAAACCTGATAAGCTGGTAAGTGACTTTAAATGGCAAAGTGTTTCCTTTACTAAATTTAGAATAAGATTGACACAGCTTAAATATATTAAATTTCCGGCTTGATTCGGACGTAAATTAAAATGTACATACAGTTCAATTCTTAAGTGAATTAAAGCAAACATAATTGTCCAAATTGAGGATGGAGTCAATTACAATTCACATTCTAATTCCGTCCAATTTACATAACTATACTTTGACAAACGCGTTCAAACGAATTAGAAGATCTCTTGTAGTACAAAGCCGCCTCCCTCCTACTCTTTTAAGTTAGTTTTACATTTAAACAAAAGGAATCATGATTCTTGTCTTATACTCATAGAACTTTTGTTTCTAAAGCAATGTTTTTCACCTTCATAACAGTTGCAGTAGATGCTTCTGTTAACTTGCTTATTTCTCTGATCGTGTATTCTCCTGTTGATAGATACTTTAAAATCTTTTTACTTCCGTCTTTTCCAAGGAAATCTACTTTACGTTCATTAGAGCCTTGCTTTCTTCCAAATACAATACCTTTTTGTTGTGCTGCTACTTTACCCATTTCTGTACGTTCTTTAATTTGTTCGCGTTCCTGTTCGGCAATAACCGAAAAAATGTGACTGAACATTTTAAATAAGGGATTTGCTTTTTCATTGACTCTGCTGCTTACACTCATATTTTGTATATGAACATTTACATTATTTTCCTCACAAATTTGTAAAGTTGTTAGTGTATCATAAGCATTTCTTCCAAGGCGGGAAAACTCTTCGACAAACAGATCAGTTACTTTTCCTGCTTTTACCATTTTAAGTACTTCCTGGCCTTTCGGTCTTTTAACAAAGGCAGTTGATCCGCTAATTTGCTCCTGAAACACTAAATCAAAATCCTGCACATCTAACAACTGCCTCGCCCCGGATTGGGTTAATGTGCTCCATCTGATGTATTTTACCTTCATTTATGTATCAATTTAATACTAAGCTTTAAAAATAAAACAGTTAAAGCACAAAAAGGGGTACTTTGTCACTTTATTTCTTTAAAAAGTTGTATCGATTTAATTGTTGAATTAAAATGCTACAACATAGTTTTTTGTGTTTGGCGGGTTAGTTCGTGGTATTGTCTTATAAATCCTTAAATTTAAACCGTAGCATAAAGATCACCTCCCTTAAATCAGAATAAATGGCTCTAACCAAAATAATTAATCGCACCATCTTGTTTGGTGTGTTATTTCATATATTATGGAGTGTAAACTCAGCCGTGGCCCAGCCACCAATCCGCGACCCGCATACGCCTGGTTATGTATCGGCCACGGAATTACCAGATGGCGCCATTCCTTCGCCCGACTCCAATGGGAATTTTATTATCGGCCCCACACATGATCCTGTGCTTGAATCGATGGTACAGGCTAACGTACCGCAGGGAACCATATACCGCTTTACCATAGATTCGAAGGATAGCAAAATTTATCCTGGTATTGCGCGGGAACCAAATACATTTGGCTCGGCCGATCCGGTAAACCCTGCTAAGTTAATCGTCACTTCAAGCCATCCGGCTCCCTACATGCGTGAGGTGGCAGTGTATGTTCCAAGACAGTACGTTGCCGGTACCGTAGCGCCGTTTATAGTTAGCGCCGACGGGCCAGACAATTTGCTTTTCACGGCATTAGACAACCTGATTGCCGAAGGCAAAGTGCCGGCCATGATCGCCATCTCTATCGGTAACGGCGGCGGCGATGCCCAGGGCAGCGAACGAGGCCTGGAATACGACACTATGAGCGGCTTATATGCAGAATTTGTTGAAAATGAAATACTGCCGCTGGTGGAAAGCAAGTGTCAAGTAAAACTTACCAAAGATCCTGCCGGTCGCGCTGCTATGGGTGGCAGCTCGGGCGGATCATGCGCTTTGATCATGGCATGGTACCACCCCGAATTGTACCACCGTGTGCTCACCTATTCAGGCACTTTTATAAACCAGCAATGGCCCTACAACCCGAAAACCCCCCACGGCGCGTGGGAATTTCATGAACACATGATCCCGAAAAGCCGCCTAAAACCATTGCGAATCTGGATGGAGGTGGGCGACCAGGACCTTTTTAATCCAAACATAATGCGCGACGATATGCATGATTGGGTAGTTGCAAATGAAAATATGGCAAAAGTACTCGCCTCTAAAAACTATCAATACCAGTATGTTTTTGCCCGCAACGCCCGGCACGTTGATTATAAAGTAAAAAAGCAAACACTTCCTGAAGCACTGGAGTGGCTTTGGAAAGATTACCGGCCGGCGAAGGTTACCCGATAACGAATATTTGTGAGAAAATCAGGTCTTCGGGATCAAATCATTTCACGAATTCATTCTCAAAAATATGGCTATCATTCCCAGCCAAACACGTCACGTTTAGTGTGGGCATCCTGACTTTCAGTTAAAGAAATAAAAACACGAACACTTCGCCTCAGAGGTCTTTTACGAAGTCTGCTTAGTTGCTAAAATGTAAACGGCGGTTGTTGAAAATTGAGAATACTATGAATAGTGCCGGGCTCAATGGTGATATTTGCTTGGAAGTCATGCAATATTCAAATGCTTAATTGGAAGACTTGTTCAGTTTCTTTTTTCATTGTCATCTTTTTACCGAATCTAAAATATGAGAGAAATTTTTCTGACAACTTAAAAATCATTCAGAAGTAGGTATTTCTGTTTGTACAAAGGCAGGGGTTCTTAATTTTTGAATTATTGTTTCCCTAATAACATCTATTTTAAGTAAACCACCTATAAAATAATCAAGATTTCTTATCTGTTGGTGTATTCTTGAATTTATTATTGCGTTATAATCTAATTCAAGCAATTCACATAACTCTTTTCCTGTCATTGCCATTTCCTTTGTTATCTTCTTTTTAAAGCCTGACACTATTTTCTCTTTATCAAGCTGATTGAAGGAGCAAATATGAATAGATGTGGTAAATCGTATTCTCTTAGAAAGATGATTTTCAAAACTTTCTAATAATTGCCTTTCTCCGGCAGCCTTCTTGGTGTCAAATGTATCTCCGTCCTTTAATTCGATAATATAACAATGCTGCCTTTGGCTATCGATTTTAAACACAATTATATCTGGTTCTTTGTCCGTTTTTAACGATGAGCCTTTAATTGCTTTTTTGCTTATTAAATAGGTACCGGCAGGAAGTTGTTGAGAGGATAAAAAAGAATCTACATCTAAAATCTTTTCTGATAGATCAGTAACTAATTTTTCTAATTCAGTTCCGGAAGAAATTACCGTGGCTTGCACCCTTGAAAGTAAATGACCTAATGCATTATTTCCAAATAATCTTTCATAACCGCCGCCTTCTTTTCGACCTTTGCTATTTTCAATCAGTGCCATTTATTTCCATCGTTTTTAAATCGCTTCCAATGAAATTACGTTTGAGCTCTTTACAAGCTTCTAGTACAGTATAGCTTCCGGCACACGGATCAAGTATATAATCATTTTCAGATGAAACAGCTGCAATTAAGTTAGTTTGCAGTGCTATGGGTTTTTGGTGCGGATGCTTTTTACCAACTATTTTTTCAGTCCATACATCGGGGATATCGTGTTTAGACCATACACCTTTTGCTCTTAACGGTATTTTTTGCAGTATCAATAAGTATTCACTCTTTCTGCGCGTTCTATAACCCATTCCTATTTTTCCTTTATCCCAGGTTATCAAATCTACAATAGAAAAATCTGTCTTTTTGAACCAATGTGAAGTTCCCTCGCATAGGTGGAATTTATCAATCCATAAGAACAGGTGTCCACTTGGTTGTAATACCCTACTTATTTCTTCTATAAATTCTTGTATCAGCTCCTCTCCCATCTGCTTTAATTCTGCTCTTTCCTTTTGCCTGGCACCCTCATTTCCGTATCTCATCTTTTCCATTATACCTCGATACTGAGGATCAAAAAAGGAAGC
>JAABUK010006726.1_pt1 | contig 16993 bp, 22 predicted proteins | sample 5559141 | NCBI WGS metagenome assembly JAABUK01 (sample SAMN10711869, study PRJNA513367) | rock metagenome | isolation source: Antarctica rocks | place: Antarctica: Victoria Land, Pudding Butte nord | collected 2016-01-03
TAGAGTGGCGAGAGTTGTGTGGTCGGATGCTGACGTTCTCCAGAAAGATTCGAGGGACAGGGCCACTAGAGTCGCTGCTAAAGCCGTGTACTAGGAACCGAAATGCTGGAGAACATAAGCAGGAATGGTGTAGTGGCATATTCGAAGGCTGACGTTCTCGGGGAGAACCTTAATAATGCCGCCGCTACAGTCGCTGCACAAGCCTTCTACTAGGCACCCTAGTATCGAGAACATAAGCTGGAGTTGTAAGGTATCATAGTGCCTCTCCAAAAAAAAGTTGAATGATGCCCCCTCCACGCTTGTAGCAAAAGGGTTCTGCTGAGAACCGTGAAGTAGGAGAATATGGAGTGGCTCTCGTGGGGAAGAAGTTAATTGCACGTGGTGGACTGCCACATGGTCAGCATCATACTTACTGGCTCATAACCTCCCACCACTCTCCTCATCCTTAGCGACCTCCTCCCTCAACCACTTCGCTTCCCTCTCCATCTCCTCCTTCCCTCTCGGCTTCCTGTCCTCATCCTTAGTCCACTGCCCTTCTGTCTGATGCTTCCCGACGTTCCCCTCATCGCCCTCCAACCACTCGTGCACTTTATCACCGCCACCGGGATCTCCCACCTTACGCGGTATCACATGGCAGTGAACATGCGGCACACTCTGACCCGCCGCTTCCCCATCTTGTACCGCAACGTTGAAGGCATCGGCTTTGTATAGTCGCTTAAGTGTCCGCTGGATGCGGGCGACGGTGTTGAAGAGGTCGCTGACTTCGTCGCGAGTGAGATCAGAGAGGCGGCGTTGCACGCGCAGAGGGCAGACGAGGATGTGGCCCGGTAAGAGAGGCTTGAGGTTGACTAGGGCAAAGGAGTGGGGGGTGAGGTGGAAGACCTGGTGGTGTCAGCGACGGCCTATATGGGCAGGAAGATATGGAGTATACCTGCGACGTCACGTTGAAGGTGCCGAATGTAATCGCGCGGCCTGGGAAGGTAGGCATGGTCGCCTCTTCAAATTTCAAGCTCATGGGCCAGACGAAATTGCTGGCGTTGCTACATGGTGGAATGCTTTAGAAAATAACAAAGGTTGGGTTGAACCTGGAGGTTCGGCCATCACGCTACGTCATACCAGGCACGTGCACAGGTGAATGTTGGCCTTCAAATATACATATCAGGCCTGCGCCTTGCCCAATTGTCTCGATCAAACAATCATCCCCGGACCTCGTTGTAAGTTCAAGCGCTCCAATTCTAGTTGACAACATATCCTCCATCCACCACCATGGCCGAACCTTGCACGAAGGATGCTTTACTGCTACACAAGAACAGCACGCAGTCAGCCACCTCTTGCGCCGTGCCCTTCCGGTTCATCGGCGCGATGGGTACGGAGATGGCAATAGGATCGCCCTGGCTTGGGTCTTTCGGCCTGATCATTGGGGTATCTGAGAACCAAATTCAGCAGATGTCGAATACGTGAAGGTCGCCCTCCGAGAGACCTACCGATGATCCCAGGGCAGACGCAATTGATGCGAATGTCGTCTTTTGAGTACTAACATAATGCATCAGCAAGGAGTGAAGTCGAGGTTCGGTCTGCTCACGTCAATGGCATCACACCGGGTCATGCTGATCACGGCGGCTTTGGAACCACAATAGGATGCTGTTCTGGTTCAGCATGTGGTCTAGTCCAGCGACTCGTCCGCGTGAGTACCTGCTGCTGGCCGACCGACGATGCCCAGCTGGGAGGCAATGTTCACTGCCTGAACATCAGTGGGCTGCTTAGCTCCTGGAAGCGCTTTCTGTCGAACATACCTATGCTACCTCGACTGCCAGGCCGTCCATCGTGTCTGTCGAGCACGCTTTGTCAATCCCATCACTGTCTCAACATGGGCAGATTAGATGCGTACGTTGGCAACGGATCTTGTTTCAGCATCTGCTTGATCTCCGCCCGGCTTGACAACCAACACCCGCGGTAGTTGACACCATTGATGCGGTCGAATGTGTCCACGGACGTTTCGTGGGAGCGCTGGTTCTCACTGAGTATGCCTGCCACTCAGCGCCAACCATCAGCATTCGCTCCGCACTTTTGGCCAACGGTCCTCTGGCGGCTGGCAGCGTTCTCACCTGCACAGTTAGCAGCATAATCTATCCTCCCATGAGCGGCGACCATTACTGTCGCCATATTGTTGACTTCGGTCTCGTTGAGCACGTCAATCGCTTTTGAATAGAAATCGACTTGATCCGTTGGGGCGGCGTTGGCCATCATTTGAGCCGTCTCCTTGAGGCCACTTTCATTTTGATCAACGATCAGAATCTTACGGCAGCCCTCACGAGCAAAGGATACTGCGACTGCTTGTCCGATGCCTGATACAGGTCAGCATGGTGTGTTGATTGAACGATGGTGAGGATCAGACCAGAAGCGGCCCCGATCACAAGAGCAACGCCTGGGAAGAGTGTCATTCTAGTAGTCAGTCCACGTCGTCTGATTTTGTTTGCTTGAATTTGGTGTTGTCTCAGTGGAAAGTCGTAGGACACCCTTGCGGTGTCGGCCAGATGTGCCCGCAGTGGAGCTGATGAAGCTATTGATAGCCTTGTGCTTGAGATGCCAGCTATGCCCTAAGTGATCGAAAGTAGGTAGACAATAATTCTTAGCCGTATCAATTTACCTATGTGACAAGACTTGGACCATATTAGTCTCTCGATGATGAGAAGGCAACGCCAAACCCAAACGCCTCGCTGCATGATGACTCGTTGGTCCGAATGTAGGACACAGAAACGCAAAGCTCAAGATCATCGAATCCTGCCATGCTATGCCATATCAGTACTCACACCATCGCGCCAGCCAGATGCGATGATCAGTGACTCTGGTCCGGTCCTCCAGCCCCAGACTGCCCTGTGCCTGGCTGCCCAGTTCCAGGCGGCCTGTACGCAACGTACCCGCCCCACAGCTCCTGCGGCTCCTCCTGAATCTGCGTCATCGGCTCTGCTCTCCCACCGGGACTGTACGGCGGTGCTACGGAGCCATTCGTGCTGATCGAAGTCGTCGGACTGTGAATAACAACGTCTGAGCCGTAGAGCTCGCTCTTCCTGCCGCTCTTAGTCCGTCCCGGTGCGACTGGAAAGCTGTCGATTTCTGGCGCATATGTCCCAGGCGAGATGTTGGCGTAATTCGCTTCGATGGGAGATGGCTTCTGCTTTAGTGGCACTGTGTGGTATTTGTTCGACTGACGCATCTTGCGAGCGGAGAAGAAGAGAACGGTGGCGAGGAGGATCAGGGCGACTGGTATGCCGACTGCGAGACCGACGATGAGTCCGAGGTTTGACTTATGATGGCCTTTGTCGTGAGGGGAGCTGCTGCCGGGCTCGATGCCAGCCGGCGCAACGGTGACAACGTGAGTTACGGTGGAAGCCGAGCCGTCCGCGCCAGTGGTGACACTCGTCTCCGTGGTCTTCGAGGTTGATGTGGTAGATGCTTGAGAGCTGTACGAGGAGGACGGAGGTGGCGAAGAGAAAGAGGGCGAGCTATTCTCTGGAGGCTTCGTATCGACAGGTGTTCCGTCTAATCAATATTAGCATCCTGTGAAATAGTCATCTGCGCTCAAGCGGGTCTGGCTCACCGGAGACTGAAGCCGGCGGGTTGTCAACCGTCTTTGCCGGAGTCGGAGACGGGACACTCGATATGAAGGCGATCGGGCTTGGATCCGGCAAGCTGAAGTAATCGGTATCGGCCTTCGTACAGCAGTTGAAAGCGACTACATTGGTGGTCAGCCATATAGTAAGCTTGCTCACTCGCCACCATCATGCCTACCTCGATTGCCGTCGCAGCACCAATCGCCGTTCGAACACTGCAAGATCTGCGCTGGTGTCAGCTATCTCCTTTCATACACTCCGCCGAGGTGGCTACTTGGCGGAGTGTCTTAGACACGAGAGCTCAACTTACCGCCTCATTACCCCTGAGTCACATAGTCAGTCAAGGTCCACATCTCCTAGGCTCGAGTAACTCACGTAGCGGTGTTATTGTGCGTGCAGATCTGAGGACAACTCGAAGATTCCCATGTCTGATCAGTGCACGTGTATCGCCCGTAGTATCCAGCGTTCTCCAGGTAGCATAGCCCATTGGACATGCATTGCCAGTTCAGAGGACAACACGCCCCTCCTTGACTTGAGCATGTCGCATCGCCTTCCGTCGAGAGTGAGCCATCCGGATAGTAGCAATTCTGCGCAAACGCTCCGAAGGTGGTGAGGTGAAGTGCTAGGAAGGTGGCAGCGATGAGCTGGATGGTGATGGAAAGGGCCATCCTCCTATGAGCATTTCTAGGTATTGGCGTGGATGTGGTGAAAGAAGTGATTGAAGATTGACCAAAGATCGGAAGTGGTTGTGCCGGCAGGTCTCAGGTTGTACGCATGTGACGCCGGATGAGGTCGTTGTTTGTTCACCTGCAAGTTCAAGCTTTTGCCATCTTCCTCCTGACAGATTGAGCAGCCACCGCCCCGTTCGTGTAACAGCCCAACTTGGAGCTGGGAAGGTACGCCAATGCAATTCACTTACTCACAATGATCTGAAATATTGACCTCATCTCATCTGCCGACCTCACTGACTACTTTTCGCAACTGGAATACCCCCCTGTTCTGTCCTACCTCCAGAAGCCTTGGGGGTGGCAAACACACGGCTACGTGCAGCTCGCACGATCATTCCATCACGCATCCTGGAAGGCGTGCATGGCTCTGGACTACCCTGCACATAGCGAGAATTCGTGACCATGGTGGTCGGTCTCATCGAAGGCCGTGGTGTCGTCACGATATAGGGACCCCTGAGCAGCTATGGGGTCCACGCATCCTCGAAACACAGCAACCATGCTTGGACATCTGTCATCGTAACTCAAAGCCAGCGAACTGGTCGTCTACGCTGGACCTGTCGATAACAACGACCTTTACCTCATCGTCCGGAGAGATGGATTTCCGAGAACCCCAGCGAGTGCAGTCTGATGCAGGAAAGCGTGGGACCGCTGGCGGGTGGCTGGGCATGCGAAATGCTGCCTCGCTGTTACGGCAGGTTGCTTGTGCCCGAAAACCAGGTCTTGAGATGAAACTCGTTCGTTGTTGTTATCTACGATTGAAAGGTCATCCATTACGGACGCGAGTACGACGTGCTGGCCCTTGTTGTCATCGACCTCGCTTCACCAGGGCAGCCTCGGCTTGCTCCTGTTTTCACTCTCCTCCCACGAACCATACCGCTGTTGATGAACTCTCATTATCCTCAAAGAGATCATGGAAGGCTCTGCTACTGGATTTCCACACCTCCCCAGCAACTATACCTACTCTAATATTAATCCTCTTTGTCAAGTTGTGAGAACTATTACTCGAGCTTCTGCAGTATCGGGCTCTTATCCTCTACACAGCCAACGAATAACTCAGATTCCACTCAGATTCCACGACATGGTAGTACCGGTGCATGCAACCGAGACAGATCTACACAAGTAGATCCCTTACTCCCGTCTAGCACTACAATACACCATCGGACCAGAACCTCGAAGACTCGTGGTAAAACAATCCAATCTCTCGGTGTCTTCCGGCGTCATGTTGCCATCCAACTTCAAGTCGAATCGGCGGAACAAGTTGGCCAGCGCGATACGGATCTCGGAATACGCAAGACTATCGGACAGATCAGCAAGCGGACGACTTCCCAGATATCGAGCGAACATTCAGCAACCCTTCCGCACTTACTTGATGCCCAAACACATCCGAGCGCCCTTGGAAAAAGATACTAGATATCCTTCCAAGTGGCTGGCGTCCGGTTGAAGCCAACGCTCCGGCGCAAAGTCGCGAGCATTCGCGCCCCATATGTCTCGGTTGAAGTGCATGGAGTGTGCGGACATGCCGACGATAGACTGTGCGGTTCCCACCCGAGTTAGCATGCGCAATCTGGACGACGATTGCATCTTTCATTCAAGGGTCTTACTCCTGCTGGGATGACCTTCCCGTCTACTACGAACGGCGGCGACGGTGGAACGATCCTCGGAAGACGCCCTGGTGTGGCCATGGCGAACCGAACTGACTCCTTACAGCGAACGTCGGAGACAGTTGGAAGCTTAGATACGACTCCGACCGCCTCCATACCACGAGACAATGGGCACATCTACCCTTCGATCGGACTTTTTCAAGCCCCTACCAGGAATACCTTACGAAAGACGACTTCGCGAAGGGACACCAGGCTTGGGTGAACAAGTACGGTATCAATGTCTGGAACTCCACAACGCTTTTGAGGGGCTCGTGGGATGGGAAGTCTCAGCTCTGGACTCTCACAGTCCGGTGTGGTATGAAAGAGATCTCTGTAGTCACACGAAGTGTCATCTTGGCTACCGGTGGTGGAGGCCAAATCCCTTCCATGCCTGAGCTTCCCAAGCGGGACGAGTACAGTGGCGATGTTCTACACTCTGTCGATTTCAAATCAGCAAAGCCGTGGAAGGAAAGGAGTGCTGTTGTAGTAGGGAGTGCCAACACCGGGCATGACGTTGCCACGGACATGTTCGAAGCTGGCTGCTCCTCCACAACTATGATACAGCGCTCGACCAATTACGTCATGCCGACGGAATATTACAAGAATGTTCTGGACCAGAGCTACAACGACGATGTCCCAACCGTATCCGCAGATATGAGTAGTTCGTGGGCCCCAATCCTTGTCATCAGGCTCATCAGCATGCAGCTTGTCAACTCTCGGGCCGAGAAACAGTCGGAACGATTCGATGCACTAGAGAAGGCAGGCTTTCTCACGCAGAGGTATGGCGACATCATTCATCAGATCTTCGAATGTGGTGGAGGTCACTACATGGATGTTGGTGCCTCTGCCATGATCGCTCAGGGGAAGGTAAAACCCTCCTCTCCGATGTATGTCTAGCTGTCTGCTTACTATGTCCTCAGATCAAAGTACGAGCTGGGGTCGCACCCACAGAGTACAAAAAAACCGGGTTGCGGCTCAGCGATGGGTCCTCGCTCGACGCCGAGGTCATAGTATGGGCAACAGGATTCAAATTCAACGCCCGCGAGGATATCCAGGACTGGTTCGGCAAGTCTGTGGCCGATAAAGTCCAGGAATATTGGGGCGTTGACGAGGAAGGGGAGATCAGAGGGGCTTTCAAGCCATCCGGACGTGAGTCTCCTAACGTGCCATGTTAAGCTGTTGATGCTGTTCTTTTTTCATACTAACATAGCTGACGTAGACCCTGGCATCTGGCTCCACGGTGGTACGCAAGGTCAAGCACGGTACATGTCACGATTTGTCGCCTTGCAAGTAAAAGCTCTCGTAATGGGACAGCCTCTCCCGGTCTATAGTGAGACCCCGAGGAACGGGTAGTGGAATACAAGGGCATGAGTATGTAGCAGTTTACAGAATGTACACTTGCCGCCATTGATATGAAGCATCAGGAGCATGGCTACGCAACTTCAGTCGTGGCTGCTGCTTGCGTGAACATGTGGCCAGGATAGTGATCGCTAATCTCTTTCTGGACAGCCGCGGTGTATGCAGGCACTCCTCCGAAGTACATCAGCGGCGCCTTCTTCTTGCCCTTCACGTTCGCGCCTACGAGCCAAGAACCCACGTCTCCAGAGCTCCTGGAGATGGCCGTCGATTCGAACACAAAGTTGAGGTGCTCGCTCCATTTGGTACACCCCTCGACCGTAGACTCGCACCGATCTTGACCATCGGCCCTCATACGCTCAAGTGTACGGCCAATCCAGTCTGCTGTCACATCGATGATCATGGGCCCGTTGGCGAATGGTGACTGTGGTCCGAATATCATGAAGAAGTTCGGGAAGCCGTGCAGCGTTATGCCCATATTCGTGCTCAGGTCCTTGGCAAGGACTTCTCCGATGTTCTGGTCTTCAGAACCCCGGATATTGATCCGGCTGAGGCCGCCTGTGATGGCATCGAACCCTGTAGTGTGTCAGTTTTATGCTAGAGGAGCAGAATCCCAAGTCGAACTCGACATACCAATCGCAAAGACGATAATGTCGAAGTCGAACTCCCGGCTGCCTGTCTTGAGCCCTGACGGCGTGAGCCTCTGGATTGGGTCGTCCTTGATGCTCACAAGCTCAACGTTAGGCCGATTGAAAGCCTCAAAGTAATGATGGCCGCACGGAGGGCGTTTAGATCCAATCGGGTAATAGGGACTAAGAATCTCCGCGGTCTTCTCGTCGTTGACGATTGTTCTGATCTTATCACGGACGAACTCTGACGCCGCTTCATTGCCATCTGGATTGACAAGAATGTCTCCAAAGGTCTCGAAGAGGAATCGAAAGCCTCCCTTCTCCCAGCCCTTCTCCAAGACGCGACGCACTTTATCGGGACTGTCCTTCACACTGTCATACATCAGTGGCGAATCGACCATGTCGAAGCCCCAGTTTTGGCCTCTTGCTCGTGCGAGGATGTCATCGTAGTCGCGATTGATCTCTGCGGATTGTTCTGCTCCCAGCGGATGATTCCTGGACGGTATCACGAAATTGGGCGTACGTTGAAAGACAGTGAGCTGCTTGGCGGCATGAGCGATGATGGGTATCACTTGAACAGCGGTGGCACCCGTGCCTACAACAGCAACCCGCTTTCCGGAGAAATCGACGTCGTGTTTCGGCCACGTGGCTGTCCTATACCACTCACCCTGGAAATCTGACAATCCTTCATATGGTGGATCGAGCGGAGCCGCGAGAGGTCCGACTGCGGTAATCAAGTACCGGCAGGTTTGAACTTGTCCCTGCTCGGTGGTGACTGTCCAGACGTTTCGCACGTCGTCTCGATGAGCTGAAGAGATCTTGGACCTCAGCTGGATGTCCTTTCGCAGATCAAGGTAATCAGCAACGTGGTTGAGGTACTCTTCGACTTCCGGTTGCTGTGGGAATCTCTCCTTCCACGTCCACTGCATTCCGATCCTTTCCATGAAGGTTAGGATGTATACCTACAGAACAGAAGGGTAAAAGGGTTAGCAATGTCTTAAGTAAGTGAGACCCGCAGACAACTGTCAACGGGTACCCTTTCACCCATCAGTTCTTACCCAGCTCTCGCTATCAGTGCGAGCACCGGGGTACCGATTCCAGTACCAGGTCTGTTAGAAGTTAGCATACGCTTGTTGAGCAGCGACGTGCAGGCTCAGGGGGCGAAGGATACGTACTCCGCCAATACCGGTACCAGACTCAAACACACGGGCCTTCAGTCCCATTTTACGCAACTCATAAAGCATGCGCAGTCCGCCGAATCCAGCTCCGATAACGATGGCATCGTAGTCTACTGCGGCCATGATCTACTATAGTATCGATGGTATTCGAATATCTACCTTGGATCGCTCGGAAGCTGAAAGACTTAAGAGACGTGTGTTGGAGCAAGACAGACCTACCTTATTTGAGCTCTCCGGGTAGTGGTAGATGTTTGTAAGATCTTGCAATCGCGCCGACCAAGCCGATCTGCTGCAGGAGATGTCAGCCTCTCAAGGTCTGGAGCCCGTCCTGCTGTAACCCCGCAGATGTTGTTCAGAATTAGCTCGGGCAAAGATGGACAGCGAAGGGAAGGTCGTTGCCGCAAAGCGGCAATATTCTTTTTGAGGGGCTTAGCAAGATTGTCGCCAAGCTCGCTGTGATGAGAACGCGATGGGCGCGAGATTTGCTCCCTGGATCTGATGCTCGAACTGTATTATTAGAGGCAACGTCAACATCGTGTAGCGCACGAAATATGGTATGCAAATCGATGTGGTGGAAAGAATGTCGGTAACATTCAGTACCAGGTATACTCGTGAGTATCAAGTATACGCATAGCTCTGCCCTTGCTGGCCATTCCAAGCAGGGCCGAAACTGGTTCGCGGTATCTTCCGCTCCTCTACGTCTTATTTCTTCTTGCTTCGCGGTGTTCAATGCTTGATCTCATCATCCTGGTCGTAGAATATCACGCAGCACAGCGGGCCGTTACAACCACACGCTGTTTAGTAAGCCGACATCTTCAACCGAACACGAACCCTCAGCTCGCTCACCGCGAAGTCAGCTAGGGCCACCATGGTAAGGATGGCCGTTTCTCGGCTTTCTTGCTCTTTCATTACTGCTTGCAAGTTGATCTAGCGCCGTACAGCCATCAGCAAGCGAGTATCTTTGGCTGCTCGAGATTGTTATTCACTACGGATGATCGCCGAAAAGTGCCCAGCCATCAAGACAGGTTGTCTGTCATGCCAGTAAGAACTCTCATGTATGCTTCTTGGATTCAAGTATGGCTGAGTAATACCAATATCTGTAGCTCTCGCGGCATCCGCTGCGATCCCAGCAACGCACATTGCAAGCAATACTCGTCGACGACTTGGGGCACGAATCGTCTGGTCAAATATGCCTGTCCAGCTGCTACTCCGTATCCTACAGCCAGTCTGTCCATATCCTGGACAGGCACACGTCGCGAGAAGCAGTCTCTGCACTTCTTCTCGACCTATACGGCACCGGAGCTTGCTGGATGGCTTGACACGACCTTCTGGCAGTATCGTGTACTTCAGACTTCCCAACACGATCCAGCCATCAGACATGTGATCGCCGCCTTAGGCGCCTCGCATGAGCACCGCTTGCGGAAGCAGGCTGCTCGAGAGAATCTAGAGACCGGCGAGCTTGACGCATTTGCGATGCGGCAATGTAATAAAGCGATCAGTGACCTTTTGCGTCCATCGGAGCAGCCTCTCCGCAGCCTGATGAGGGCTTTAACAGCGTCCGTTCTGTTCGCCTGCTTCGAAAGCGCCAACTACAACCGCGAGCAAGCGTGTGTTCACGTGCTGCACTCACGCCGCTTGCTGGACCAGATCAAGACTGCTGCTTCGGGCTCTACCAGCCAGAACTCGTATCTGGTGAGCATTGCGCACTTAGAACCTCTGATCGCACATCACGAAACCTTCCTGGACCCCTATTTTCGCGGCGCCGACGCAACCGAATCGAACGACGTTCTTGACCTACTGGGCACGCCAGACTTCTCCAGCTTTTCGCAGGCGAGGGTGGCCTTGGAAGGAGCGATTGCAAGACTTGGAGTCGTTCTCATGGGTGTTGAGGACACCAAACCGACGGCAGCTGATATTGCTAATCTCAAGAGATCAAAAGCCACCTTCACGACCTGGCTACGAAGATGGGAGCATGCATTCTCTGCCTTCCTGGCTCGCGAAGCTGGCAATTGCGACGCCGCAACACTAAATGGCTACCGAGTCCTCAAAGCCCACCAACTAGCCAGCACCGTCCTCGCAGACATCAACTACGCAGCTGGCGAGCCCGCGTGGGCCGCTTTCACACCACGCTTCAAAGCCATAGTGGAGCTTGTCGAGGGAGTAATGCAAGGCTTCCCGAGGCGCAGCTTGTCCTCGCAAGCTCCCCAAGGGCCATATATGAGTGCGTCCATGGGTCTGACAGAGCCACTGTATGCTACGGCGTCGAGGTGTGCGGATCCAGTCATCGCGGAGAAGGCAAGAACGTTGCTGGCAAGACTGCCAGCGAACGAGGGCGTGCATTCATCGTGGCGGATTGCCTTCATTGAAAGAGTGCTTTGTGCATGTACCGGAAAACCATGCCTGGTCGCTGATACAACAGAGACCCAAGAGCGGGACTTCCCCACTGCAACAAATGTTACAGGCGAACCGATAGCAGCATAGCAGCATGATGCTACGTTCGCTACTCTGGAAGTAAAGGCCCACCACAAGTAAACACAGCACCCAACGGCGGGGCAAACAGAGCCGCATCATCGAAGTACTCCTCCGAATAGTCAATATCAACACACTCATAGTTGTCTGGCGCTTCACCACCCTTCGGCCCCACATGAGGGCAATGCACCTCAGGTCCCACCTGCGTCAAGACCAAATGAATTGCCCGGCATACGATGTCGTCTCCCCAGGCCTCATCAGAGCTGCCGAACGGTTTCAGCTGCAGCGCTGTGTTGCAAGTGAGTGTATCGAAGTACTGTCGGTTTCCACCAGTACAGCGTTGCTGGATGACTGGGCAAAGAGCGGCTGGCGCGGCATGGTCGACGACGACGTTGGAGAATTCTATCCCAGTGGTAGCCGCAATCCAGGCGGCGTATCGCAGGACCGCACCCGAGGAGTCGAACTTCCAGAATGCGATCTACGGCAATCTTCTGTCAGTACAACTTCTCGTCCGCAAACATTGAGTGGGCTGAGGCTGGGCACCGTGACCTTCGGACATACCTGAGTCAATGTACTGGTAGGCTTGCTCTTATCCAGCTCTGCCGTAACCGGGTCCACGGTGCCAGTCCGCTGGTACACTACCGACGCTGCAACATCCGGGCACCCTGATGTAAATTCTACCACCTCTGCAGCATAGAAAGCCACACCAGGATCGTTCTGCGGAGCCGGGGCTAGGGCAATGAAGTACTCGATTGAGTCGTCGAAGCCGCTGAAATTACCGATGGGGCTGACACGGCCGGTTGCTTCATTGTTGAAAAGGCCAGGCGGGACAGCAGCTGCACCGTTCTCGAGCATGGGCTTATTGTTGGGATAGACGGTCAGGTTATAGATGTTCTGGCTTGTGTGCAGGTTGCGGGTGCTCCATTGGGGAAGCTTCGAGCCGGCAGCGCGGAGGGTGAGTGCGGTTGGGCAGTACGAAAGGGTAAGGATAATAGGCAGGAGACGGGCCTTGAGTACGGAGGGAAGCATATTGCAAGACAACGATGCAGATCTTACCACTGGTCGCAGATGCCTTCAAGGGAGGACCGCTGGGAAACTCAAAGTCGTCTCATATATAACAATGGATCGGCAGTGGGTTCTAGGAGTATGGACTCCGACACGGGAACGCCAAGTTGCTACTCGTGTCGCACAGCTGTGCCAGCCAGGTCGATCTCGAGCATGAAAGACAAAAGTTCACGCTACACTGGTCCACCATCAGACTTTCTCAAGGCGCCCTGCTGAAAGTAATGAAAGGATAGCGAAGCCATGATGAGCCAGGTGCGGTCACACGAGAGTATATGTAGGATGTGCAGTGGATCGAAGTCTCCTTGTTTCTTCCCAAGCGAAGCAAAATATCTCGAAGCAGCTTGGATTCTGGACCAACGGGTTGCGTTCGCATCGCGATCGGATGAATCGCTCACGGGAACAAGAGTCCAAGAAAGAAGCCAGAACCAGTATTATAAGAACTCCGTTAAACTTCTACCGAAGATTATGTACAGTGAAACTCTCCAAAAGAGACACGAGAGAGTTTGCACCACCTTTTATCCTTTAACGGCAGTAGTATAACACAAGCCTTCCCTCCTCTTCAGTAATTCAACATAAGGAAATTGGTATCTTCATACAACCCTCTAATCCTCATCCTCCTCTTCTGTCGACTTGGTCGCAAGCGTCCATCGGCTCTCGCCAGTGTGCTCATCCTTCTCATGCTTGATCGCGAGCTTGCTGAGATGCCCGATGATGTTCTCCATCTGGGTGTCGTGGACATTGCGGTTCTTGCGGCCGAGGTCGCTGAGGGAGGGGATCTGGTTGAGGAGCCAGTAGGTGATGGCCATGATGATAATGACGCCGATCGAGTATGCCCAGATCACGACAACGGTGACAATGTCGGTGTGGCCGTAAGTGGATTGCTTGAACCAGAACTGCGAGTTCGGGTCTGGAAGCGGCAGCTGGTGCACGCCGCCAGAGAGCCATCCGAAGATACAGAACAGAGATGCAACGATGTCGACAGCGCCGATGGCGCCAATGAGCTGCCATGACGGGAATGTCTTGCCACCACGAGTCACGAAGATAAGCCAGTTCTCAGTCAACGCGACTTCGAGGAAGAGGATTTCCTGGATGTTGCCCCAGTTCTGGACAATACCGCCGTTGGGCACGTAAAGAGTTCCGCGAACGACCCAGGTAGCGAGAGCGAGTTCGATGCCGAGAATGACGGAGATGATCCAGATCTTGGGCAATTGCCATTCGACAGGGCGCGCTTCGGAATGAGCGTTATCGTACGCAACAGCCACGGTGGCCAAATCGGCGAAGAGAGCGATGAAGACGATCAAGTCGGAGCGGATGGTCTCATTGATGATGACCATGGATGTAACCAAGTAGATTTCCAGATGCAAGCAGAGAGCGATACGGTATTGGATGTATGACTTCATGCGCTGGAAAATCTGGCGGGCAATCTTGATGGCGAGGACGATAGTCGAGAGACCTGGTGCCAGGAAAACGATATCGGCAGCAGCCTGGGCAGCTTCGGAAGCACCCTCGACGGCAATACCACAATCGGCCTTCTTGAGGGATGGCGCATCGTTAACACCTATGGAGTGTCAGTAAACTCAACGGATAACTGCATCAGAGAATCATCAACTTACCATCACCAGTCATGGCAGTCAGATGACCACGTTGTTGCAGCATCTCCACCACTTGGTACTTGTGCTCTGGGAACACCTCTGCGAAACCGTCGGCACGCTCGACAAGATCGTGCTGGGTACTGCCGGAAAGACCACCGTGGATGAGCTTCTGTGAGTTGTATACTTTGGTACCGAGAGCCAGCATCTTGCAAGTTTCCTTGGCAATAGCGATGGCATCACCAGTCAACATCTTGACCGGTACACCGAGCTGCTGAGCCTCGACAATGGTCTGGGCAGTATCGTCACGCGGAGGGTCGAACATAGAAAGCATTCCCAACAGAACCCACGGGTCGTCGTTCTTCTTGTAAGCAACACCGAGAGAGCGGAAACCACGGCGGGCGAACTCGGTCGCCTTCTCCTTGAAGTGATCAGCGACCTCCTTGGAGCACTCAGTAAGATTGAGGACGGCCTTTGGTGCACCCTTGGCGCAAGTGAAGGTATCGCCACGGAGAGTAACAACACAAGTAATACGCTTGGAGACAGGGTCGAACGGAGTGAACTTCTGAGTTTGCCAGTCGTCCTTGAGGATGTCACGTGCCTTGGGGTAGCGCTTGAGGGTAAGGATGGTGACTTTGTCGATGGGATCGAGAGACTTGATGTTGTGGGAGGAAGCAAGAGCGGCACAGGCCATCATCCAGTTGACATCTTCGCCCTCAGCGACGTATGGCTCACGGATGGAGAGCTGATTGGCGGTAAGGGTACCAGTCTTGTCAGAGCAGAGAACATCGACACCAGCAAGAGACTCAATAGCGGTAAGCTTCTGCACAATGGCTTGTTCCTTGGCGAGGTATGCTGCACCGACGGCCAATGTTGTAGTCGTGACGACGGGCAGACCGACGGGCACACCGATGATGAACAGAATCAGGACGTAGCGGAGCAGAGTGTTGTCAGAACTGGACGGAGTGGCGATGCCGAGATGGCGGTAGAAGCCACCGATCCAGGCGATGAGAATCCAGAACATGACCAGGACAAGAAGCGCGGTACCAATGTTGTTCATGATGGCCTTGAAATGACCTTGATCCTTGGCGCCCTGCACCAGTGTCGCGGTACGACCGACGAAAGAGTACTTGGCAGAGCACTCGCAGACAGCGTAGGCCTTGCCACGCTTGCAACCAGTGGTGTAGTAGACGACATCGCCCATGTACTTGTCAACAGCGAGCGACTCTCCAGTGATGGCAGATTGATCCGTGGCGATGATTGAGTGTCCTTGGTGGGCAACACCCTCCTCACCCTCCTCGCCTTCCTTGTCCTCGGAACCAGCGGGATCTTCCTCTGGGTTGAGAGCATGTTGTTCGCGGAGTTCCTTGTACTTCTCGAAATCTTCGGGAGCATCGTAGTCACAGATCAAGCGGGCGTCTGCCGGAACCGTCTGGCCTTCCTCGATGACGACGATGTCACCTGGGACGAGTTCGCGAGCCTTGATATCCTGTTCTTGACCTTGTCGAATGACGACTGCCTTCATGGCAATGTCACCCTTCAAACTTGCGACAACATCTGCGGCTTGCTTCTCTTGATACCAGCCGACTGCGGCGTTGAGCATGAGGATAGCGATAATGACACCGAGATCGATCCAGTCTTGAAGACCAGCGGCGAGGACGACAGCGACTTCCATAACTGCAAAGAATTAGCTCGTCGTTCTGCTGTGATGTCTGCGGCTCTGCGCGATGCAAGCCAAGCATTTTGCGCCCGTAGCTCGAGCTGCACCGAGCTACCCGGCGGAAGCTCGAGAAAAGCAATAACAAAGGCTGCAAAGAGCCATTGCAGGCTCAAAACATGCGATGGATGCATCGGATCAGAAGCAGAAGCTGGAGGAGACTCACCATAAAGGATAGGACCAGTGAAGAACATCAAAAACTTGATGAACAAGCTCTCCTTCTCAGAGGAGATCTCGTTGTAGCCGAAGCGCTTCCGGCGGTTCTCGACATCGCTGTTGCTGATGCCCTGCTTGATGTCGGCATTCAACCACTCCTCGGGGACGGTGCCGTCATCATCAGACTTCTCCTCCTTGGCCCAGAACTAGAGCGATGGTCAGTGAGCGTCGACGCGTGATGGGAAGTGGCGGCGGGAGCAGCTTACCTTCCACGCCGGCTTCTTCTTCTTCTCCTTGATCTCGCCGTCTTCTGCTGCAGCTGCCTTGGGATCACGATATGTAGAAATGTACTTTTGCAAAGCGGTGTATTCGTCTGGGATGTCCATGTTAGCATGTGACGCGTGTAGAATGCGACATTGACGGCATTAGTGACGGGTCTACACACCAAGATCCTCAATGTTGCCAGGTGCTTGGGACCACTTTCTCGATCTCGATCTGAATCGCAGTCAGTATCGTGCCTGCCTGCAGCAGTTGATGCCAAAGGTGACAGGCGCGTCCGTACCTCTCGTCACCGCCGTTCGTCTCCAAGTCCTTTTCGCCGAAACTCACGCGCGGGGCCGCCATCGCAACGTAGCGATATCCAAATCAATGGTCGTCGCTGTGATGCTGCTTGCTGAGTGGAGATATTGACTTGAAGCTGTGGGAGGAGGAGGAAAGGAAGCTTCAGCTTGCAGTGGAAGAAGCAGAGCGAGCTAATAAAATGCACTAGGTTGCTTTAGCGGGACTGCGGGACCGGGCGCTGGTGGGAAAAAAGAGCCCATGCAACAGCACGCTGAACGCAAAAAGAGACGATAG
>JAABUK010006727.1_pt1 | contig 16988 bp, 14 predicted proteins | sample 5559141 | NCBI WGS metagenome assembly JAABUK01 (sample SAMN10711869, study PRJNA513367) | rock metagenome | isolation source: Antarctica rocks | place: Antarctica: Victoria Land, Pudding Butte nord | collected 2016-01-03
CGACCTCGCCCAGCAGGACGCCGGGGCCGAGCGACTGCGTGCCGGCGGAGAGCGGCAGGCGCCCCAGCAGGGCTTCGAGCAGCGTGGTCTTACCGGCGCCGTTGGGGCCGACTACGGCAATGCGGTCCGCCCACGCGACCTGCAGGTCGACGGGTCCGAGCACGAAGGCGCTGCCCATGTCGCGACGGTCGACGACGGCGCCGGACAGGGTGGCGACCACCGCGCCCGAGCGTGGTGCGGCGGCGATAGCCATCTGCAGCTGCCACTGCTTGCGCGGCTCCTCCACGACGTCGAGGTGGTCCAGCTGGCTCTCGATGCCGCGTACGCGGGAGGCAGCATGCGTCGCGGCCTCGAGCTTGGCGCCGCGGGCGTTGCGGTCCCCATCGGGCCGCTTGTTCTTTGCGCGCAGGGCCCCTCGGACGGACTGCTCGCGCTGCCGCTGCGCCTGGGTCACGAGGGCGACCCGTTTCTCGTCGTACTGCTCGAAGGCGTCGCGGGCCTGTCGGCGGCTGAGCGCGTGCGCCTCGAGGTAGGCGGTGTAGCCGCCGTTGAACAGCCGTGCGGACCGCGACGGTCCGTCGATGTCCAGCACGGAGGTGATGGTGCGGGCCAGGAACTCGCGGTCGTGGCTGACGACGACGAGTCCTGCTCGCAGGGACGTGCAGAACTGCTCGAGCCGCTCCAGCCCGGCGAAGTCCAGGTCGTTGGTCGGCTCGTCGAGCAGGAACACGTCGTAGCGCGACAGCAGGACCGAGGCCAGGGACGCGCGGGCCGCCTGGCCCCCGGACAGGGTCACCGTCTCGGCGTCGAGCAGGTCTGCCGGCAGGTCGAGGTCGGCGCAGACCTCCCGGCTTCGTACGTCCAGATCGGCCCCGCCCAGGTCCAGCCAGCGCTCGAGGGCGGTGCTGTAGGCGTCGTTCGCACCGGGCGCCTGTTCGGCGAGCGCCGAGGTCGCGGCGTCGAGGGCGAGCTGTGCCGCCCCGACGCCGGTACGCCGGGCCAGGAACGCGGCGAGCGTTTCCCCGGTTCGCCGGTCCGGCTCCTGCGGCAGCAGACCCACCGTTGCCGTCGGCGGCGCGAGCGACACCGTGCCCGCATCCGGGGCGAGCAGCCCGGCCAGGGCCGCGAGCAGCGTCGACTTGCCCGCACCGTTGGGACCCACCACACCGAGCCGGGTCTGCGGGGAGATCGTCAGCGAGATCTCGGACAGGACCGCGGTGGGGCCGCGGGTGACGGTGATGCCGCGGGCGACGAGAGTCGCGCTCATGAGCGCAGGACGGCGCCCAGGTCGAAGCGGACCGGCACCTCGAGCTGAGCGAAGCCGCAGGAGGCGGCGTCGCGGTCCGGTCGCCAGCGCTTCCACTGCACGGTGTGCCGGAAGCGGGTGCCTTCCATATGGTCGTAGGCGACCTCGGCGACGAGCTCGGGCCGCAGCGCGACGAAGGACAGGTCCTTGTCCCGGTTCCAGCGCGAGGGCTCGCCGCCCGGGATCCGCTCCGAGGTCAGCTCGCCCACCCATGGGTGCCGCGCCCCATCGGGCAGCAGGTACGGCGCCAGCTCGTCGATCAGCGAGGCCCGCCGCGCCATCGGGAACGACGCGGCGACGCCGACGTGCTGCAGGGCGCCCCCGTCGTCGTAGAGACCGAGCACGAGCGAGCCGACGACGGGGCCCGACTTGTGCAGCCGGTAGCCCGCGACCACGCAGTCCGCGGTACGGGCGTGCTTGACCTTCTGCATGACGCGCTTGTCGGGTGCGTAGACCTGGCTCAGCGGCTTGGCGACGACGCCATCGAGCCCGGCGCCCTCGAACAGCGAGAACCACTCCCGGGCCAGGGCCGGGTCTGCGGTCGCGGGCGTGAGGTGTACGGGAGCCCCCGCCCCGGACAGGACCTGCTCGAGCAGGGCGCGCCGCTCGGACTGCGGCCGGTCGAGCAACGAGTCCTCGCCCAGGGCGAGCAGGTCGAAGGCGATGAACGCCGCCGGGGTGGTGCCGGCAAGCATCATGACCCGTGAGGCCGCCGGATGGATCCGCTGCAGCAGGGCCTCGAAGTCCAGCCCGTTGCCGGACGCAATGACGATCTCTCCGTCGACCACGCACCGTTGCGGCAGCTGGTCCCGCACGGCCTCGACGACCTCCGGGAAGTACCTGGTGAGCGGTTTCTCGTTGCGGCTGCCGAGCTCGACCTCGTCGCCGTCGCGGAACACGATGCAGCGGAAGCCGTCCCACTTGGGTTCATATGTATAGTCACCCTCCGGGATGACAGCAACGCTCTTGGCGAGCATCGGCTTCACGGGTGGCATCACCGGGAGGTCCATGCGCCCATCTTGGCTGGAGGACGGCATGGCGTCGAAGTCGGATCGCCGTTGGGCCCGAGGTGTGAGCTACGCGCGCTTCAGTACAGATCAGCAGCACAGCACCGACGAGCAGCATGACAACAACGCTGAGTTGGCCGCTGAGAACGGCATCGACATCGTGGCGCGCTTCACGGACAAGGCTGAGTCGCGGACTCGCCGCAGTCGCCCTGAGTTTCTGAAGATGCTGGCGTTCCTGGTTGAGAACACCAACGTGGGCTGGGTCGTCGTGGCCGTCTCCGACCGGCTGACTGCAGGTCTGCAGCAGCACTCGGACTGGGAGGTCTTCGCAGAGGAGCACGACATCCGGGTGAAGACCAAGCAGGGCGACGTCGTGCCGTTCAACGGCGAGCATCAAGTGGCTGCGGCCAAGAACGCGGTGGCCGCGCTTGACGAGGTCGTGAAGATCAGGGAGCGGACGCGCACTCAGCTCAGGTCCAAGGTCCGCAGCGGTGAGGTCGTTGCGATGCGGCCAGCGTTCGGCGTGCGCTACAAACCGCTGGTTCTGGCGGACGGCTCGCCCATCCCCGACGGGACCGTCGCGGTCGACCCAAAGACAGGCCGCAGGCGCCGCAGTGGCGTGATCGAGCCGCACCCTGATGAGCTCCCGTGGCTGAGGCAGATGTTCGAGTGGGTAAGCCGCGAGGGCCTCAGCATGGACGAGGTGGCGCGGCGGCTCACACGTGCGGGCGTCAAGACCAAGTCCGGTGGCGTAGGCTGGCGCCCCAACTCGGTCGCCGGCATCCTGCGCAACCCCCTCTACAAGGGGGACATGGCATGGGGTGCTCAGAAGGTCGTGCATACCAGCAAGGGCAAGGTGCTGAAGCCCAGAGCGCCCGGCGATGCAGGGCGACTCGACTTCCCCAGTCCGCTTGGTGCGCTCGTAGACCCTGACCTCTGGGAACTCACCCAGGATGTCCTGGCGCGGTCTCTGGGTTCCAGGCCGCACGTGCTGCGGCAGAAGAACGACCGACGTGCCTTCGACGGCTTGGTCAAGTGCGCTCGCTGCGGCACGCCCATGTACGGAGGGAACACCAACAAGCCCCGCAAGGACGCCACGCGCAAGGACATCTGGAGGTACGTCTGCTACGGCCCGCGTCCTGGCTCGAGGCAGGTGGAGGGTTACGGACCTCCCTGCAGCGTCGGACACTCGATCCTTGAGAGCGCGATTATTGACGAACTCGCCAAGTTGGCTGCTGATCCTTCACAGGGGGAAGTTGTGGTGCGCTACGCCCCCCGTCTCGACATGAAGCGCGAGGAGGTGCGCTTGACGAAGCAGAAGCGCGACCTGGAGGCGCAGTTCAACAGGGAACGCGAGTTGGCGAGGGCCGGCGTGTACAGCGTGGCAGAGGCGGTGGAGCTCAAGCAGGTGCACAACGCGGCTGTAGTGCAACTGGACCTAGAGCTGGCAGCCCTACGGTCCCATCCGGTCCCGAGGGCGACGTTCACCATCGAGGCTGCGGACGCACTTGTTGGCGTAATCACGCTGCTTCGCGAGCGCACCTTGCCAGGGGAGGTTCTAGCCAGCGGCCTGCGAAACATGGGGATCACGAGGGTGTTCATCGACAACCCACGAATTGAGATCGAGTGGAGCGCTTAAGGGCGACTGCCTGAACTGCTCGGCAGCGGCCATGAGCCTTGCTGCCCCGCATGCGGCGCGATGAAGCTGGTGCTCGGCCAGTGATCTGCTGGTGTTGGGGGCCGGTTCGTCGGGAAGCGGGTTGAGGGCGTGCATCGGAGACCGCCTGCATGTGCTTGCGGTGGCTTGTGCTCCGAGTGCCTCTCGCTGGCTGCGAGCGCTTGATGCCCACCGGCGGTGGGCTTTACCAAAGTGCCAGACTCCCAGGTGGCTTCTGGGACGGACCCTGACCATAGCCCACACCCCAGTGCAACGCGGATAGATGTGCGGCAGTTGTTGTGAAGTTGCCTCTCCGCAACGTGAGGCAGTACTCGCGGTAGGACTGATCAGCGCGTTCGACCAGACGCGCTGAGAGACCCCCTGAAGTCGCCGTTGCCAGACGGCGAGGAGATCTCTCGCGCTCCTTCTCAAGCGAGGACATCGTCCCATGGCTGTGGCTCGACCCGTCGTAGATCGAAGCGACCCTGACGCCGTTGCGGGCTGGCTGGACGCCTTGTTCGGCGGCCAGCAGGGCTACGTCTACGCGCCGGTGGGTGTCGGTGGGTTCTTCAAGGACAACGGCAAGTACGACCACGAGAAGTGGGAGGGTGGCCACTTCTTTCGCTGGCCTGCCCAGCGCGCCCAGGTCATTGCGCATGTTTGTAGGCGGAGCGCGTCCGACGACGTCTATGTTGCGCCGCGGCTGCGGACAGGCCGTACCGCAAGCATGGGGAGCGCGCTCGATGGCTGCTGGCTGTTCGCGGACCTGGACAAGGAGCCGACGCGGGAGCAGCGCCGTTTCCTTCGCAAGCTGCGGGCCCGCAAGCACATGCTCGTCCAGTCCGGCTCGGCCGGCCATCAGCACGTCTACCTGCACCTGGACGAGAGCTACCCGGTCGAGCAGCTTACCGCTCTGAATCGCCGCTTGGCACTGGCCCTGGGCGCAGACAGCAAGTGGCAGGACAACACGGTGCTCAGGCCACCGGGCACCCTGAACCACAAGGCAGCGGCCTCAGGAGCGACGTCGACAACCGTCTGCCTTCTGCCCCCCACGCGGGACCGGCCCTGGACGGCGGCCGAGTTGGACGAGCTGCTCCCGCCGCTGCAGGCGAACAGTGCAGCACTCGCCAACGCTGTTAGCGACGTGGTCTGGGACGGCACCCTGCCCCGCAGCTTCGACGAGCTGATGTCGGAGGGCGCTGAGCGGGGGGACCGCAGCGAGCGGACCTTCTACTTCGTCATGACGATGATCGAGGGCGGGGTGCCGCTTGAGGAAATCATCGAGTTTGCCCACGGTCACCAGCCGACAGCGGATCGCGGCCGAGTGGACCGCGACGTGCAGATTATCTGGGACAAGCACCCGCACCCAGGCTCGAGCTGCGCTGACGTTGGTTGCGCCAACCAGAATGCGGGAGGTGACCGCCCGTCCGGTGTGGAGCGCCGCGTCCTGTCGCTGCTTCGCGCGTTGCCTCAGCAGAAGTGGTCAGGCCGCGACGCGTCCCGCCGCAAGGTCGTGATGGCTGCATGCCAGCTCGCCTTGGGGTTCGGGGACTGCGAGTTCTACGCCTCACAGAGGGACTTCGCACTGATCGCAGGGGTCAACCGCAAGACCTTCGTCAAGCGCATGAAGGAGTTGAGCGGCTGGGTCGAGTGCCTCGGCGTCGGGGATCGGCGCAACGCATCCCTTTTCCGGCTCGTAACGCGCGATGATGGACCACACCATCCACAGCCCACCGTAGTGGTGGAATGTGGTCCATCTTCAGCACCGACCTGGGGTGCCATGGCCGACGCCTTCCGGTACGGGGGACTCGGTGACACTGCCTCTCGGATCTACAACGACGGCCTGTCCTCCGGCCCAAGGTCAGCGCGCGACCTGCAGGCGAACCTCCACCTCGCCCGATCCACCATCAACAAGGGCATCGCGCGGCTAGCCAAACACGGCCTCGTCGAGCAGGCTCCGGTAACGTCCTTCACCCGCGTCCTCAAATCGCCCGAGGAGTGGCAGCGGATCGCCGCCGCCGTAGGGAAGCTGGGAAAGGGAGAGCGGCAGGAGAAAGCCAACCTGGCCGACAAGCAAGCCCTGCGCGCGGACAAGGCCCGCTACGCGAACAAGGAGCTGAAGTTCGCACGCGAAAAGCAGGCCCAGTACGAGAAGGCGGGACTACCTAGCTGGGCGAAGTACTGGAGTCTGTACGCATCAACTTTCGACGATCACGCTGGGGCGGCTGTGGACACTGTGGTCCAAGTAGTAACAGCCACACCGGCAGGGCGCATAGCACGCAAGGCCCAGGTCACGCATGAGAACAGGCTCCGCACTGGGCACATGAAGAGGTGACCCGCGGGACCCTTCAGCCAAGCAGGCGCGCGAGGACGTCGCGCCCCAGCGCAGGACTTAGCCCGAGGCAGCGAACCGCCGGCCGTTGGACGAGCACCAGCAAGGCCCCAGTGACGTACGTCGGCCAACCAGACTTGGTGAGCACGCGCACTGCCAACGTGGTGCAGCTCCGGGACGTCTCCGAGCAGGTACGACCGGACGTCCGGCACGTCGGCTAACGGGCATCGCTGGTATGAGCAGTTGGTATGCCGCGGGGAGTCGCGTTCGGAGGCAGGAGCGCGCACAGGCTCTGCGACTAGGTACGGGAAGCGGCTTTCTTGCTCAGGCCGGGACTTACTGGTCCTCGGGCGTCGAACCGTCTGGGCAGTGACGCGTGCCGGCGCGGGGTATTGCGGGGATTACGAGTGGTCAACCGGCAGGAGCGGCTCGCTCCAGCGCCGCGGCCGACGTAGGTACAGCCCGGCGTTAAGGGTGGCTCTGGCTGCGTCGAAGACCTGCTCGCGGGTGTAGAGGCGCTTCTGCCCGACCGCGCCGCGGCCCTGCGTGTGAAGCGTCGTAGCCGGCAGCAGCCCCCGCGACTCAAGGCGCCGGACGGTACCCACCGACCGCCCCAGGGCAGTTCCCATCGCCGAAATGGTGAACAAGTCCACGAGCTGTCCTCGATGGAGCAGCCGCAACGTGATCCCCGCATGCAGCCACGCAGGGTCGCTCGGCAGGACCAGAGCGCGTGGTAGCGGCGTGGACCGCCGCACGGGCTTGACGTAGTCGCTGCGGGCTTCGTGCTGGGTCAGGACGCGCTGCTGCCGCATGCTCACAACGGTAGGTCGGCGGCGGCAATACGGGCAGGAGATGGACCGCCGCGGCAGGTAGCGGGGGTTTGGCACGCAGTGCGGGCGAAGCCTTCCGTGCGGGCGTGCACCCTCGGGACGGCAAAGGGGCGGTCGAGGTCGCGCTGATGGATCCTGCCAAGGTCATTCACCAGGCAGTCGGAAGGGTGGACCGACAACGGCGATGCGGCCCGTGAGGCGTCGGGGCATCACGGCCGGGCTCTCTCAACGCCTGATGGTGTGGGAGGACTTTCCGAGGCGCGCGGCGAGTGCACCGACGCAGTAGACCTCGGAAAGCCGTCCGTCGGCGTCCCAGGAGGCCAGCGGACGCCGACGCGTTGTTGCTCTGGCTAGGGGGTCGCCGACAGCGGCCTGGGAGGCCGTCTGGGGCCGCTGTAGGGCCACGGCGTTGCTGCCGCTGTCACGAGCTCACGAGGGTAGGTGCGGGATCGGCCCCGCCTTGGGGAGGGCGGCGGTCCGTGGCCACATGTGCGTCCGACGTACCCAGCACGTCCAAGGACGCCCGAACCGCCTCGCCTCCCTGGAGGCTGCCGATGCGTCAGCCCGTCCCCATGTCCACGAAGCGTCGGTAGTGTCCCTGGAAGGCAACTGTGTGTGTCTGGGTCCGCCCAGTGCGGTTGCGAAGAAGTTGCAGGTCTGCCTCACCGGTTCGGGGGCTGTCGTCTGCGAACATGTCGGGCCGGATGATCCGCAGTATCACGTCGACGCTACGGCGAAGCTCAGGGCGGGCGTAGCCAGCCTCGAGACACTCTTCTTCCGGCATGGTCACCACGACCGTGCAATGTCGCCCGTTGGCGCTCGTGCGCAAGCGCCGAAGGGTCTCCAACATCGGCGTGACCTCGTCGCCGCCGTACAGCCAACGGAAGTCGTCAAAGTCGTCGATTACCACGACACGGCCGGAACCCTCGCCCACGTCGACGGCGTTGCACATGGCCTGTAACTCTTCCTGATGCTCGAGCGGTGACAACCCGTCGCCCGACGACCAGATGGACAGCGGCGATGTCCGCAGCAGCCGGCGGGCGTCTGCCACTCGGTCGGACTCATCCGACGTTTCAGTGCCGCGCTGGACGCGACCTGCAGACACCCGTGCCAGTTGGCAGTACATGTTGAGCAGCGCGACCCGACTCGGCTCCCGTCCAAGAACCAGCGACGTCGCCACCTGTGAGTGCACCGCGGCGTGGGTGGCGAACTGCGTCGCGAGCAGCGTTCGCCCGACGCCTGGTGTGCCAAGGACGAGCCACAACGCTCCCGGCAGGAAGCCGCCCGTGCTGTCATCCAGGTCTGGGAGGCCAGTCGAGACACCTTCTGAGTAAGCATGCACGTCAGAGGACTCGATCACGTCTGCGATGTTGGGCACTTCGAGAGTCTTACTGGAACCCCCGACAATTTCGACGGGAGCGTCAGTCGGTCGCTATTGGGAGGCACACTCTCGTCCATGGACTTGGCGTGTGTTACCCGAAACTTGGCTCGCTGGACCTCGGGGCAACAGTGGGTGGATCAGGCGGCGGCTGGCGGAGGACCAGACCTCATGTTCGTCCAAGAGACGCCAGCACCTGGGGGGCTCCGCACTCCTGCTGGGTACACGGCCTTCCCCGACAATCCTTCTCAGCTCCGGAGCAGGGGGCATTGCCGGTCACTCACGCTCGTGGCGGAAGGGCTCGCAACCCACATTCAATCGGCCTCGTACGTTCTGCCCGAGACCTTGGGTGACTACGTCAGCGAGACGCTGTTGACCTTGCCTGGGACGGCTCCGCTCCACCTGTTCAATGTCCACGCTTCTCCGAGGCCCGTGGATGAGCCGGCCGCGTTCCTGGAATGGAAGAGGGACGCGGAAAGGCACGTCTTCCACGCCGACGTCGTGGCCAGTGTCCTTGCGGCTCGGGCAGGAGAAGGGGCCGACGTTCTTGCTGTTGGTGACTTCAATGAGGCGTGGCTGTGGGACGACAAGCACGGCACCTCCTCGAGCCGGGAGTTCTTCGACCGGATGGCCAGCCACGGCCTCATCGATGTCACGATGAGGCGCTGGGGTGGGGAAGTGACGACGCAGGTGAAGCACCCGTACCAGGTCGACCGGCTCTTCGCCACGAAGGGCGTGGAGCTGGTCCTGGCCCAGCCGACGCTCAGTATCGGACCGCCCGACGAGCTAAGCGATCACATGCCCGTGACCTTCATCCTTCGGAGGTAGCAGGCGTCGCTGCGGTGTGTCTCTCGTGACAGTGGTCGAGGAGCAGCCGCAAGCCCATCGAGTCAGGCGGGTAGGGCGGGCATCCGTGACTTGAGCGAGTCGGTGGCCCTGCTCATACCGTCGGCTCCGGTACGGGCAGCCAGTTCCAGTACCAGCAGCGTGTCAGCGTCGCTCAGGGTCATCTCGGCCTCCAACGCCTTCCTCCGTGAGTCCGCCTGCCTCTCCACTAACTCCTTGACTCTGTAGCCGGTGAGTCCCAGGGGTAACACGAACGCTGTTGCGGCGGCCCGTGCACCGGCTGCTGCGGCGCTTCCACTGGCGGTTGAGGACCACCCGGTTCGGTGCTGGTTGGTCTTCGCCCACTGGGCACGAAGGTCATCAACAGCCTGACGCTGTAGGTCGACCGCCCTGAGGACTGCCTCACGAGCCAAGTCAGGCTGGTCCAGGTTCCACCAGCACGCGGTGAGCGCGGTGGCTGCTGCGACACGCACCGCCACCGGTGCCGCGGGCCGAGCGAGGACGTCAGTGAACTTCGCGCGTGCCTCACCGAGCAGCGTCGTCCGCAGGTCGGCGTTGACTGAACCCGCAGCCTGCTCCAGGCGGGCTAGCCCCTCATGCAAGGGCTGGGCGATGAGGCTCGCGACCTTGTCGTCCAGGCTCTCCAATGCCCGGTCGGCTCGGGTCCTGATGAGGCCAGTCGCCGTGGCAGTCCTGAGGCCAAGGTTCAGGAGTGCGAAGCAGATCGACACCGGCTCCATGGTCTACGCCCTACCGCGCCAGGTGAAGCCGCCGGGCAGTCTCAGCGACGCGCGTCTTCGGCCGCGCGATGACTGGAGCGAAGCGGGCCAAGACCGATGGAAGCGCCCAGCCCTCGCTTGCTGATCGTGAGGCGCACCGGCCCGGCGCGGAGGCTCTTGCGAAACGACATGCCCATGCCATACACGGTAGAGGCAGATCGTGATCGACCAATGGGTTACCAGACAATTGCAAAGCGCCCGCGAAGCCGGTGCTCAGTGCCTCAAAACCGGGTGACGGGTGCGCTGTCCCCGCTCGGCGGCGCGGTACACGGTGCTGCGGGCGACGTTAGACAGTTCTCCCAGAGTGCAGTCTTGCTCGAAGCTGAAGAAGACCGCTCCTTCTATGGGCTACGCGACCCGTGTTGCGGGTGCTGATTCGACGTGGTCATGTCATGACTCAGCCCGAGCGAGCGAGGCGCAAGAGCGAGCTGCTCGCTGACCTTCTCGCCGCCGTGGACCGGCACGAGCTCGCTGCGGACGGTTCCGCTGGGACGTCAACTACGCGCCCACCTGCAGCGGGCGCTTGCAGTGCTCGACGCGGTTCAAGGATCATCAGTGCCGGGAAGACTGACCCTGTCAGGTCACGGTGTCGGGTCGACCTGGGCAGGGCGAGGTCGCTTCGCACGTCGACCTGCGCCGACCCAAGAGGCGTCATGGGCCTTGCCTCCGAGTAGCGCCCCGTTCCCCTCGCACGTCGCGGAAGCCGGCTGCCATACGTTCTGGTCGCATGAGGGGTTCGGTGGTGGTGCGTGAGGCACCGGGCCGTGTGGAGGCGCGCTCGGCGGTGCGGCTGGGCTACCACCGCGCCGACCAGGTCGCCTTCCGAGCTGATCAGCAGAGCGCTTGCGCCGGCCTGGTCGCAGGCGAAGGCGAGCTCATGCGCGCGGTGTATTCGCACCCGCTGATCGCGGGCGACCCGGTCGATGTTGAAAACGTGTTGACCTACAACGTGGGGGAGGGCTGTCTGCGCACGGCGACGGTGAACGGGTTGCTGCTGGAGCGGGCGTTCGCGGTGACCCCCGACCCCTGGTTTAACGGCAGCCTGGACCACGTTATGACGTACGAGCTGACGACCCTCGACGGCTGGCGGCACTGGATCGCGGGACAGCCCCTCGCGAGCATCACGCTGCCCGACATCACCTCCTTGGTGAACACCAACGCCCGCAGGTTGTGGGTCGCTGCTCGCCGTGCTGGTGTGATCGCCTACGAGAGCCGAGAGACGCTGCCTGAGGCCGTCGTAGTCGACGTCGAGGTGCAGGCGCCCCTGCACGTGCGTGTCGGCCTGCTGGGGGTGAGGAAGCCGCTCGTGGACGGCCTGCTTGCCGCGGCGCACGGCTACAGCGGCGTCCACCTCGAACGGCTGGTGAGGCTAGCGACGGTGATAGATCCCTCGCTTCAGCCGGACGAGTGCCGGTCCTGGCTCATCGACCCGTCGGCACCGCTCGGCCGTACCCCCTTTGTGTTCCCGCGCGGCACGGGCGTGCAGGTCTCGCCGGCAGACGACCGGATCGTGGCTCTGCGGCTGGTGCGGAGACTCGGTCCCGCGAGCGTCAGGTGCTCGATCTCGACCGCAGTCGAGCCCTAGATGCTCGCCCTCAAGCCACCGTGTCACGCGCGGACGACAGTGCCGCAGTGGACCTCGAGGCGGCTGCGCAGAAGGAGCGCGATCAGAGGTGTGACCCGACGTTGCTATGGATACGTTGGTCTAGGTCGTAACGTCGTCGGTGTGGCTCCTGACCTCCTCCTCCCGCCGAAGCGCACTCGGGTGAGTGCGAAGCAGCGCCGCACGGCGGGGGCCGCGACCAAGGCCGTAGGGATGCTTCGTGTGTCCACGCAGGCACAGGAGGCCAGTGGCTTGGGTCTCGCGGCGCAGATCGAGGCCATCGAGGCGTTCGCGGTCGACAAGGGGTTGGAGCTCGTCGGCAATTACAGCGACACGGCAAGCGGCAAGACCGCCCCCGCAAATCGACCGGGGATGGCTCAGGCCCTGGCAGACCCCGCCGCTGGGAAGGCGGGCGTTCTGCTTGCTGCGCGCGCCGACCGACTGACCCGCGTCACCAGCGACCTGTACGGCCTGATGGACCTCTCAGCTCGTGAGGGCTGGTGCATCAGGACCGCCGACGCGGTAGTTGACACCTGCTCCGAGAGCGGGCAACTCATGGCCAAGGTCGCCGGCCTGTTCGCAGAGCAGGAGCGTCGGCTTATCTCCGCTCGTACCAGCGCCGCACTCCAGGCCAAGAAGGCGCAGGGACATCGCCTCGGTCGTCGGGTGACGACCGCCTCAGGCACGCGCAAGCGGATCAGGGAACTCCGACTGGCCGGAACGACCATGCAGGGGGTCGCGGCCATCCTAAACGAGGAGGGCACCACCACCGTCACGGGCAAGTCATGGACGTGGCAGAACATCCAGCGCGTCTGCAACAGCCTCCAGCTCGATGACCAGACCGCGCTCGCTGCGGGCAGGGCCGACGACGTACCTCACCGGCCCACCCGGCGGCCACACGTTCCCGGCTCCTCTTCAACCTGAGGGCAACCCCCCACCTTCAACAAACCCGCCCCACTTCAACGGCCCCGGTCTCGCACATGGGGTGCCCGCGAGCTGGTAGGACAGTGGCAACATGGATGCAGTGGCCCCCCGAGGCCCCTCCTCCAAGGGTTGATCCATCCGGAAGATGATCCTGAAGTAGCGGCACTTCCCATCAGTTGCCGGAGTGCAAGCGGCGACGGCGGTGTATTGCTTGCCCAGCGGCCAGAAGCGGAGGTTGCGGCCGGAACGTGGCCCTTACACGCCGCGGAAGCCGCGAGCTCTCGCAGCGTCTGCCGCTCCGCCTGAGGCAACTACGGTTGATCCATGGACCGGTTTACGACGCGACTGCAGGACGGCCGGCAGGTAGTACTCGTGCGTGGCACGCGAACACAGACGGTCAACGTGCGCACCCTTGACGGCCCGGCTGGCGCCTACGACTACGTATACAGGCTCCTGATCGCGGAGCGCGTCGAGCCGGCGGACCTCGCGGAGCTAGCTGACGCTGCGGCGCTGCACGACTGGGTGGCCAGCCACGGTGGAATCGAGGAGCAGCGAAGCGGCCGAAGCAGCCGCCCGGTGCTCCGCCTGGTTGACGTCGAGGCTGACCCCGATTGGCTCGCGGCGGCGACAGCCGCCGTGGAGAAGGTCTTGGACGAGGTGGTCACGGAGTTCGTTGCGCACCCGTACCTGCATCGTGTCGAGCACTCCTTGCATGCTGAGCTCTACTCGCGCCTGAAAGCTCAGGCTGCCCTGAGCGGGCAGTTCCCACTGTGTACCGATGAGCTCACGCAACTGGTGCACAAGGAGTGGCCTGAGACGCGGCCGGACCTCAGCGACGGAGCCAGCGGGAAGCGCGGCGCCTTCGACCTCGCGTTGATATCGCCGCAGGGGATCGCTGCTGCCCGTCTCGACCAGTTCCAACAGGGGAGGATCGCAGCGTCGATAGTGGTCGAGGTTGGGCTGGACTACGGCCTGAAGCACCTCGAGAACGACGGCAAGAAGATGCTGGACTCCGGCGTGAGGGCCCCGTACCTCCTGCATCTGTCGCGGGTGCGGGACGTCAACGCTGCCGAGATCGAGGCGTACGCCAGCGCTTCGCCCGGGAACTTGCGGGTTGCGTACGTCCACCACGACCCCGGTGGCAGCACTCGGTACAAGCACCTGTACGACGCTCAAGTGCGCCAGGTGCGACGGCGCTGATCGAGGGAGGCCGGCTAGTACTCCGGGTGGGGCGGCATGCGCCTGCCCACGATGCGGGCAGCGGCATGAGCGGACGTTGCAGTGGCCAGCGGGAGCCGGCGCTGCCTCGAGGCGGGACCGGACCAGCAAAAGCGTGGGACCTGGGCAGCGCGGCGACCTGGCTACAGCTCACCGTCAAGCAGAGTCACGTGCCACTGGGCTCGGGCTAGCAACTCATCGAAGGTCATGATCTCCGGTTCGTAGAGGTTGCGACGGTAGAGCTCGAAGGACTCGTACTTGGCGCGATGTACACCGCCGTCCGCTCGAAGCTGCGACAAGTTGCCGGTGATCAAGAAGCACCGCGGTCGTACGAGGTAGGTGTGCTCCCCCGTCTCGGCTCCGGAGTCGTCTACTTCTGGCAGTCGACCGGCTATGTCCCGCGTAGCGCGATGCACGGTCTGCTGCACCTGCACCACGCCGCCCGTCAGCTCTGATGACGGGGCCCAGCAGTCCGGGCGGTAAGGAGTCGCAGACTGGGCCAGAAGCGGCGTCTCGTGGTGCTTGATCTCCGCAAAGACCATGGATCGGATACGGCCGTTCGTCCGGAGTAATGCGTCCGCGCGCTTTCCGGCACCAGCTACGGAGAAACCAACGACGATCTGCTCCAGCTTGTGGTCGTCCCAAGACGTCAGAAGCTGGCCCGCTAGCGACGCACCCAAGATCCAGGGCTCGTCCTCTAGCAAGCGCTGCCAGACAGCTTCCTTCTTCCCACCAGCCTGCACCGCCGCCGCATCAAAGTACTCGCCGTCCTCCAGTAGACGCTTGAAGTGACGGACCACGTCCCGTCGGTGCGCTATCGCGATGACGTCGTCTGCTGTGGCGTCTGCCCGGATCAAGTCACGGAACCGCTCCGGATCTCTGGCGTACAACTCCTGCATAGCCGCAGGGTCGGCGAAAAGGTCTCGCAGCATCTGGTCGTCTACCCGTACGGATGTCTCACCCTCAACGGGGATGTATTCAAGGGCTCTGACGAGGTCGATCAATCGCGCCGAGGCCTCGCGGTCCAACGTCAGCAGCGTCTCGAGCTTCGTGTTGGTCGCATCCGTGGGCACCTTCTGCAGGACGATCTCCCGGACTCGGCCGGACTCCCGAGCAACCTGCAGCTTGAGCTGCTTCCGCCCACCTGGCGTGGTCATGACCACGAACTCCTCACGCTCAGTCGCGTCAACCATTTCAAGTGGCACTTCGTCAAAGACTTTGGTCACGTAACGGGCTATCTCCCCGTGATCTTGGGAGTTCCGCATGTCCAGTGGAAAACTCCGGCTTACGTAGATCCGGTCTACCAGCCTGCCAAGTGCCCACGTGACATCGTTGGCCTGAACAGGGTCCCCAAGGTGCCCGAAGATGCCAGTCCACTCCACGCGGGCAACCTATGCGAGTCCTGCGGCTTCGACGGGCGGCTGACGGGTGTCGTCTGCCCGTGAGCGGCCGCCCCTCGGCCTCCAGGCGGACGGGCCACCCGGGAGGAGAAGCGATGGCGACCGCCGATTCGAAGGCGGGCAGCCTCGCATGTGCCACCGCGTCGCAGGCCTGGGAGGCCTGCCTGTGCGGCCGAAGGCGGCAGGAGCGCCGTCAGCGGCAGATGAGTGCGTTCCGCACGTCGTGTAGCGACGGCTTACTGCGGATCGGACCCCCGGGTCTGCTCTAACCGTCGGACGCGTGCGCCAGACTCCGCGTGTGCCACGCCATCAGCTCAACGTCAGTGGCGATTTCGTCCGTCGTCTGGGGCGCAAGCCGCTACAGGCAATCGCCGAGCTCGTTTGGAATGGGCTAGACGCCGACGCCGTCAACGTCATGGTGGAGCTTGAGCGCAACGACCTCGACGGTCTCGCCTTGGTCCGCGTGACGGACGACGGTGAGGGCATGTCACCTGAGCGCGCCGGCGACCAGCTCGTTCGGCTCGGCGGCTCCTGGAAGCGGCCGGGCTCGACCACCACTTCCGGGCGCGTCGTACATGGGTCACTCGGGCGAGGCCGCTTCGCTGTTAGCTCGTTCGCAGCAAGGGCCACGTGGGTGTCCACCTGGCGCGACGTCGACGAAGAGCTCTGGAGGACCACGGTCGTCATCGACGGCGAAGAGCTGGAAAAGGTCGAGCTCGAGTCCAGGCGGGTCACAACCGGTGTCCCGGGCACCACGGTGACGGTCATCAGCGGCAGCGGCAGCGGCGGCGACCAACTCCTCAAGGCAGATGCCGGCGACGAACTCACCGCCTTGCTCGCGCTCCACCTGCAGCGCTATCCGGTCTTGAACGTCACCTATGACGGGATCCGGCTTGACACCGCAAGTGTCATCGACACCCAACGCAGCTACGAGCTCCCGGCAGCGCCGGGACAGGGCGAGCCAGCCTCCCTGGTTATCACCGAGTGGCTGCGGCCCTTCCCGCGCGCTCTGGTGATCTGCGACGAAACTGGCGCCGCCCTCACCAGCGGGGACGCGGGTATCCAGGCGCCCGGGTTTAGCTTCACCGCCTATCTGCGGTGGAAGGGTTTCCGCGACCATGCACACGACGTCGCTCTGCCTGAAGCAGACCCCGTGGTCGACCACCTGTTAGATGTGGCACGAGCACAGATGCGCAAGCACTTCCAAGCCCGCATCTCGGAACGCCGAGCGGCAGTGCTCGACGCGTGGCGGGAGGAGGGCAGCTACCCCTATGCCGAACCCGCAGGGGATGTTCTCGGCATTGCCGAGCAGCAGATGTTCGACGTCGTTGCCGTGGCCGCCGAACCTACGCTGCGGCAATCGGATCGGAGTTCCCGCCGCCTCAGTCTCGCGCTGATCCGCAGCGCTCTGCGTAACAACCCAGAGGGATTGAGCGAGGTGCTCTCCCAAGTCCTCAGCCTTACCACCGAGCAGTTGATCGACCTCGAGCGGCTGCTGAAGCGCACAACGCTGGCGGCGATAGTCGCAGCGGCCAAGACCATCTCCGACCGACTGGACTTCATCGCCTCACTGCCGACGCTGTGAGCTTCCCCTGAAACCGTGGAGACTTCTTCATGGTGGATGGGCTGTCTTGCAGGGGCAAGTTCTTGCTGGGCGTGTCGTCGACCTGGTCGCCGGTGAGTTCCTCGCTGAGGATGACTTCCTCAC
>JAABUK010006728.1_pt1 | contig 16986 bp, 9 predicted proteins | sample 5559141 | NCBI WGS metagenome assembly JAABUK01 (sample SAMN10711869, study PRJNA513367) | rock metagenome | isolation source: Antarctica rocks | place: Antarctica: Victoria Land, Pudding Butte nord | collected 2016-01-03
AGGGAAAGACGTACTTACCTAAGAGATACGCTAAAGAAGTAATCCGGGATTACTATAATAATCCTTTATTAGGATATCTAGGAATCTCTAAGACGGTGGAGCTCCTTTAACGAGAATATACGACGCCACGATTATGAACGCATATTAAGAAATACATTAAGGAATATATTCAATACTAGTAGAATAAGTCTACATGCTACGCTAAATATAGGTAAATCTAGTTTACACCTATTCTAGATATACTATGAAAGGATATTATAATAGACTTTATTATTAAATTACTAAAATTAAGGGATCTAGTTATAAAAGACATCTTTAACTCGATTATAATAATTATTAATAAGTTAATAAAGTATACTATTATGATTCCCTATAAGAAAACCTATAAAGTAGATTAACTAGGGTATATACTCCTTAATAGGCTGATAAAGGATTATAGTATACCTAAATCTATTATATTAGATAGAGATAGACTCTTTATATCTTATTACTAGAAGACTCTAATCGCCGTAATCAGGATTAAGCTATGAATATTAACCGCTTACCATCTAAAGACGGATGGCTAGATAGAACGTATAAACTAAATAATAGAAGTATACCTAAGGTACTACGTTAACTATAAATAAAATAACTAGGTATTACTACTTCTAATAGCTTAATTAGCATTTAATGATAAAAGATCGGATATTATATAGCTATTACTATTCTTTATAAATTATAAATGACACGCGAATCTTTTCCTAGAGCCGCGAGAAGGCGCTTAGGCGGAAAAAGCAATAGTACTAGCATCTAACATGAAAAGACTATATAGTAATATATAGTAGACTATTAGTAAGGTTAATACTAAGACTTAGACTAGAGTTAATAAGAAAAGAAAAATGTATCCTTAGCTAAAGAAGGGGGATAAGGTTTACCTTTATATTAAAAACCTAAAGAGTAAGAGACTAAGTAAGAAGCTAGATTATATAAAAGTTAGACTATTTTTAATTAAGTAACTAAAGGGGGCTATTAACTATAAGTTATAATTACTACTTAACGCTAAGGTACTTCTAGTATTCTATATCTCCTTACTAGAACCAGCCGACTCCGAAACACCTCTTTAAGAAAGTTGGAAGTTCGAGGCTAAGACCGAAGAATACGAAGTTAAAAAGATCCTAGATTAATAAGGTTAGGAATACCTAGTTAAGTAGAAAGGATTCGAGGACTTAGAAAATACCTGGGAACCGATTAAATATCTCAGGAACTATAGGAGCCTTCTATAGTAGTTTCGTTAGAGAACGGGCTAGAGGATAGCTAGTTAAGTGTCTTTAGAGATATATTAACGTTTAAGAAGTCGTCTATTGATAACGTTCCCGCGGTATACCTCTAAACCTCTTATACCTTCTCTAGATCCTTAAGTCTCTCTAACTCTTTGATATCACTTAAACCCTTATTAAATATTTATTACTCCTTCTCTTTAAGAAAACGCTTCTATACCCGTAGGCGCTTAAGCTTCAACTACTTAACACGAGTAACTTCATAAGTAACGCGGGCGGTCTTATTAGTAGCCTCCTAGGTAGCCTCCGTCTTAACCTCCTCCCGTTTAAGCTTTTCTATAGCCCTGTCAATACTACTAAAATTAACTACCGGCTTAGCCGGCTCGTATTTCTTCCTAGTATAAATGTACTCGCTATACTTCTAAGATAAAGAAGAAAGTTAATACTCCCTCTATTATCGAGTATAGCGAATATAAGTAACTATAGCTAAGATACCCGTAGAAAGAACTCGCTCTATTAAAGTTAAACGCTGAGAAGTCTTACGCGAAGGTATAGATATATCTTTAAGGATAAAGAAAGAAAAGGAAGGAGGGGTAATATTATAATTATAGGTTTTACTAAGTAAAGGCTTAGCATAGTTTAATAATATAGGTTAATGGGTTAATATTAGCTAAGAAGTATCGACCTAGTAAATAGGTCGCTAGAACGATAGGAATATACGGAGGGCGATCTAGTTAATCTAGGTAAATAGGTCGCCGGAATGATAGGAGCGTATAACGAGCGATCTAGGCGACCTAGTAAGTATACGGATCTCCTATATCTATATAGATAGCGATGTTTTCTAGTAGATAGGAGCTTTATACTTAACTTATATTATAATTCTAGTAATCTCCTAAGTACTAAATATAATACCTTATACTAGACCTATTTAATATAAGCTTACTTATCCTACTTCCTTAATACTCCTCTTTACGAGAACTAATCAAAGGTTTATCCTATCTACGGACGGAGTAAACCGTAATACTATAATAGTAATTAAGGTAGCTATAATAGTTAAGGCTATTAATTATAATAGGCTTCCATAGATAATAATACTTATAAGATAAGTAATTTCTAAAGGTATATTAAGGGCCTTATTACTACTTACTTATAAAAGGATTATAATAGTAGTAAAGGCTACTATAATAATAAGTAGAGTATATATACTAAATTATACCTAATAAGAAGACTTAGTAAGCGGTTTATTTATTAATATCTTATTATTTAGGTTTACTAGAAAGTAACTAGTAAGGTTATACTTAGCGACTTTACTAAGTACTTAATAACGCGTAAGAACTACTAATATATTAATATTATTATAGATAAAAACGTAGGATATACTTATATTAATAATATAGGTATAAGGTAAAAGAGTATCTAAAGTCTTACATTTAAAGATAAAGTTATTATCCTAAGATAAATAAAGTAGGCGCTAATAATTACTAGTAATAAGTATAATATAATTAGTATAAGGTAGTATTATAATATATACCTTAATAAATATAAAGGTACTAATATAAGGATTATATATTATAATAGTAACTAGTACCTTAATATTTTAATAGGATCCTAGTTTTATAATATTATTATTAAAGTTTATAATTATTTATTCTAGCTTTAAAATATTAATAGTAATAAGAGCTTTTATTAAAAGATTATTAATAATATAGAGCTCTTAGCTTATAATAGTAGTCCTAGCTTTACTAGAGCTATTAAAGCCTTTAAAATATATAGGTATCTTAATAAACTTATTAATATTATACTTCTTATTATTAATACCTTTTATAATTATAAGAGTAGGTATTTACTCTATTAAAGCCTTTAGTTATAAGGTAAGTAAGAAGCTCTAATTAATTAAGCTTACTTAAGCCTTAGTATTAGTATAGATATTATACTTAATACTATTTATTAAAAAAGTAATAGGAATAGTAATATAATAATAGCCTTGAAAGTTATAACCTTTAATAGTAATATTAGTAGAATTAGACTATATAATAGATTTACTATTAATATTATTAATAGCCTTATAGGATTTACTTAGGCGAGGTATATAGTTAGAGCGTAAATAATAATATAAGATATTATTTAACTTAAAGTTTAAAGTATATAAATTATAAGTATACTTAGTAGCTTCTAATCTCTTTAGGTTAATAAAATAACTTTTAATAGTATCTTCTTTATTACTATTATTAATAACCTTAGTAGAGGCTTTTATAAGATCTATCTATTAATATACTTAAGATTAATAGACCTCTTAGTAGTATCCTTCCTTATATACCTTATACTATCCTTACTTATTAAGGACCTTATTCTACTCCTCCTTTACCTTATCTTTAGTACTTACCTAATAGGTATAGTTATTATAAGGACGTTAACTAATATTTACTTAAAAAGACTTATAATAAGGATTATTATAATTTAGCTAGTTGTTTTATTATAATATTAAGGTTTTAGGAGACGCGTTTATATTTCCGCTAGTAATCTATAATTATTAATAACTACTAGGAAGGATATATACTTATACGCTTTACTAGTATAGTTTATTATTATTATAATTTTATAAATTAAAGGCTAGATTACTAAAATTAAATAATTTACTCTTATAAGGATTTAATAGACTACTATATCTACTAGATCCTTAGTTACGCTAGAATAGATTTAGATAAAAAGGATAATTAAAATTAGGATTAGGAGTATATTAACTTTATTTACCTATTAAAGGCTTTTATAATTATTACTTATCCTAAATTAAGGGCCTTAATTCACTATCCTTATTATAAATATTAAATTAAATATCCTTCTAATAGTATAGCTTATTAAGTAGACTACTAATAATAGATATATTAATAGGATAAGGTAAGTCTTACCTTAATTTACTATTTATATATTTATATATAAGTAAAATCTAAGATACCTTTATAGGAGTAATACTAGTATTCTTACTATCAAGTATAATAGTATTAATATAATTTACTAGATCTTAGTAATTTCTAGTATCTTTTATAGTATAATAAACTAGCTTAAGTAAAGATAGTAATTTATTAAGTAAGTTATAAAATCTTACCTTAAGGCTTTTATACTATTAATTAATACTATTAAGGTTATTCTATAATCTAGAGTAGGTAAGGTTATTTAGTTAGTTAGTATACTATTTATTAATAGTATTAAGTAGATAGCTATTAATGTTTTACTTTAAGATAGATAAGTTAATAGTAGAAGCCTTTACTCAAAGGTAATTAATAAAGTTAAAGATATTATAATAAATATTATAATTATCTTTTACCTTAATAAGTATAGCTTATAAATTAGGATTAAAGTATAATATATCTTTAAGTTAAAAGGTAGCTAGTTCAGGACCTTATTATACTATTATAGTAGTAGTAGTAGCTACTACTAGTTATTAACTAGCTACTTAAGTAGCTATAGCTTATACCTAATTAAAGATATTTATAGCCTTAGTAATAATAAATAATATTTCCCTACGTTAGGTATTTAAGAAGGAAGTAGTAGTTATATTAGATACTAGGATACTAGTATTAAAGGCTTCTATAGTTAATAAGCTAGTATTAAATAATATTAGTATAGGCTTAAACTTAGATAGTATAATATATACTTACTTAAGATTTATATACTAGGTTTAGATGTTAATATTAAAGTAATATTTATTAACTACCTACTCTAATAAGTATTATATTATAGTAATAGGTAAAGCTATTATCCTAGTCTACTATCTTATAATTATAAAAGATTCTAGGATTCTATTATCTTTATTAAAAGGATAGTCTATTAGCCTTAAATAGTTAATTATTAGGTATTTTAAAGTATAATAAGAGTTTATTAAGAGATCTCTTACTATTAAGTTACTACTCTTAATAAATAAATTAATTTAATATACTTAATAGACCGCCTAGTTAATAGTTACTTAATCCGCTAGCTTACTATTTAATAGGTAAGTAAGCTTATACTAATAAGGTAAGTAAAGTAGGAGGTAGTTACCTTATTAAAGATAATAATATCTTAATAAGGAAAAGTACTACCTTTACTTAATAAAATTAAAGAAATCCCTTAGTTATTTAATTAATAAGTAAGGATATATAAGTATTAAGGACGTTAATATTCAAAGGCTTTAATAGTATATAAGATATTAACTATTATAAAGTCTTTTATAAATAGCTTAAATAAGTGCTAAATAATATAGGAATAGTAGTAAGTAGAAGACTATTAGCTTAGTAGGACTAGTACTATAAGGTTAGTACCTCTAAGGCTAGCGTTCTTATTAATATATAGTATAGTACTTAGTAATATAGAATAAGATCCTTAGTAGTATTACTACTACTTATAAGATACGTTTATAAGGTAGTAAAAGGATGTATTACTAGAGAGGTAAAAAGCCTACCTAAGTACTAAGGTACTAGGCCTATTCTAGACTAGTAGCCCTGTTAGGCTAAGTAATACGCTAAGATATAAAGTCTTTAGCAATAGTTATAACAAGGAAGGATAGATATATTTAGTATAATTAAGTATAATTAAATTATTAGATTTAGTATAATTTTAGGCTTATAAGTACTTTTAAGATAATAGTATTAGATAGAGTTATTAGGTTTAGAGGTATATATATATATATATGATTTTTGATTTTAAATTAATTTATTAGGCTTTTATTTAGGGCTCTATTATAATAGTATTAGAGAGGGGTTTAGATATAGTTTTATATTACGTACATTTTAGGTAGATAAGGGTTTTTATAGTTAGGATGGAAATAGCGCCTAAGGTTGGATTACTAGGGGGGTTTATTTATTTTTGGATGAATTAGGTAGGTTAGGTGATCTGTGTCTTTTCTCTACCTCGTGACGACGGGTTTTGTTTAGGTGAGATGTTGGAGTTCAATGGTAGTCTGAAATTCCCGTTGAATTTATCGATCAAGCCCGTGTGATTTGCTTTTATGAGTTAAATGCCTACGCAAGGACTCTCGGTATACGCCGGTTGTCGTCTGGACTGAGAACTGGAACTCCCCCTTGAAATGCTGCATATACTGCTGTATATATCAACGCTGGATATGTACCTAAGTAAATCCTAGCTTCTCGGCCCCCAAAGCAATCGCGATCCCGGCCCCTTTTCTCACAAACGCGCCCGCCGCCATGATTTTCAGTGCGGCCCATCGCGCCTTACTCTCTTCATACGCTAGTGCCTGCTCAGCATGAGACCACGCGTCGTGACGGAACACAATCTGGTTGTATTGGTCATACGGCATCAAGGGTTCTACATGCTTCCCCGGCGTCGACGCGCCCATGGAGCGGGAGAACGCCTGCACGAAATCGACGCGGGAGCGGCGGCAGGTGTGGTAGAGTTGCAGGCGGGAGGGGATCTGGGCGGTTGTGGTGCCGCGGCCTAGGAGGACGGTGAGGGTGGCGGCGTCTTCGATTGCTTGGGCGCCGCCTTGGGCTGAGTAGGGCTGGAGTGGGTGGGCGGCGTCGCCGAGGAGGGTTGCGGAGGCTTGTGATCATTTGGGGAGAGTGGGGATGTCGAGGAGGCGCCAGAGCTGTGGGGGTGAATTTGTTATAATGGGAGGGGGTATTGGGATGCGGGCGTTTCTGGAAAGCGAATGATGGGCTTACCATGACTTTTTCTGCGAGCGAGGTCAGGGCGTGTACTTCTGGGCTGAAGTCGGCGAATATTTCGAGCATTGTTTTCTTTAGGTCTGGATCGGACGCGCTGGGTTGGGCGATACATTCGGGGAAAGCGGCGACGACGTTTAGGAGTTTGTTCTTGCTATGTTATTATTTAGCTCAAATGCAGCTGTGGGGATGCTGGACTGGTGTGGGCGCTATTACCTACCGACATGGGTACGTGATGAAATTCCTTCCTCCCTGGTCAGCCCAGACCGTCAGGAGTCCGTCTTTCTCGGTGAACTTCCGAGCTAGCGGGTCTTTGACGATGTCGGACGTGGGTATAAGGAGCCGAAATGTGGTGACGCCGAATGGATGGGGTTCCTGATCCTCATCAAACATGGATTTCCGAACCTTGGAGTTTATGCCGTCGGCACCGATTATCACGTCGCCAGTGACAGTCGTTCCATTCTCCAAGGTGACTGACCCGGCCTCGGGATCGATGGAAGCGACTGCATTCCGGAGGTGGATCTCTACGCCCAACGAAAGAGCTAAATTCCTGAGACCTTCGTGTAGATCAACCCGATGTATCGTTCCTGCCTCGTTAGGCGAGAAGAATTTCCTCAATTTACCAAAATCGACTTCCGTGACGACGTCTCCCTTCTTCGTATAGCGCGTCAGCCACTCTTCACGCGTCCCACCGTTTTCGTCTGGATTGAGCCCTAGCCTTTTCAATAGGCCGTCAACATTTGGTGGCACGGTAAGGGCGGCGCCGACTTCGTTTTTGAAGCCGCTTTTTTCGAAGATTTGCACCTCATGGTCCTGTTGCCGAAGGCCTACGGCGGCTGCGAGGCCGCCTATGCCTGCGCCGGCGATGAGAAATTTTAGGGGTGGTGCTTTGGTAGAAATATCTAAATCTAGAAGAGAACGGGCGGCAGATAAGATGTAAGAGAAACGAGTAACCCAGGCAAGCGGACTTTCAAATCTCAAGGCATATACCAGAAACTTCAGAAACGCCAAATAACGGATCACGACACGACATTGGGGCAAGCAGGGAGTGGCATGCTTCTGTATATCATGGCGTTTCTAGCGCTACAGTTCGAGATGGCCAAAGATGCAGGGCAACGTTTCATTGTGATGTCTTGCATCAATTGCGTGCTCAGTCTGCATGGCCGAAGCTTGCAGGAATAGCTCGATTGTAGAGCCAAGAGCAGCAGATGCATGGGTCGGCAACTCGGGATATAAGCTTTGTACCAGCAGCCGAGGCCGAGATGTTTCTTGTCGGAATGTGTCTCCGCCAGGAGGTATAGCTATTCCGAATTAGAAATAGGTGAAGCATTCGAGTAAGGCTTATATGAAGAACAATAGCGAATACCCTACTTTACTTAGAAAGAGGCGAGAGAGGCTTGTGTTAGCGTATACAAAAGACATCGAAGTCTTGGCGCTGACTTATGCGTTTTACTAGCTAAAGTAATTCCACCGCCAAGCATGCAAAGCATTAATTATTCTGCTTGCTTCCACCTTCACTCTTCTCCTCGACCCTCTCACAACCAACTTACACTGCACTCGACTAAGGTCGTCCAACATCACCAACTTCTCTTTTTCACACCTCAGCCAAGAACTTTTCGCTGGCAGACTCCAATTCTCTACTGCGCTTCCAGACAATCCTGCTCACCGGTACTGCAAGCTGTCTGCCGTCTTTCTCTTGACCGACGCTTGCCCCATTAGACTGACAGCTCTGCATAATCAAGCTAATTGCTCAGTCAGTCAATTTACGTTGGCAATTCGACAATCTGGGACAAAGAGGGATCATGGAGAGTCCAATAGCCATGCAGCGTCCTCAATTCTTCGACCTTCCGCTGGACATACGCCGAATCGTCTACGAAGAGTACCTGGACGATCTATGTCATCCGCCCGCCAAGATCATTCACGAAGAGCCTCTTTCGGCGGTACAGCAATACTGGCAACCATCAATCCTCACCGTCAACAAGCAAATGAGTGACGAGGTCATGGATGTTTGCCGCACTAGAACAACTTTTACATGCAGAATAACCTGGCAGGAGTTCGAGTACGATAAGTTCACAAGTTGCTGTGTTCGTGCTCGGGAAGACAAGCCGCACTATGGTGACATGCGGCATCTGAGAATCGAGATCTATCCTCCCCATCCCAATCGACCTATGGACATGGTACATATCCTGGGATACGTCGAGGATCTATGTGGTGCACTCAGACGAGTGGAACGACTACAAGACCTCTCGATCGTATTTCTCGAGAACGAGGTCGCTTCTTGGTCACAAAATGGGAGAGCCAAAGAGTCCATGACTTTACAGCCGTATCCAAGACACGATGATGGCTTCTCGGATATCGGCTACATCTTCGACCATTTCAACACTCTCACGAACATTGCCAAGGTTACCATGCACCTCCCGGACTCGCTTGCGTGTGACGAAGAGATACATGACGACCGAAAGGTCATCGAAACGAGAATGAAAGCCCCATGCGACGCCCATCTAGCTTTGACGATGGAAACCCGGAACGAAACAAAAGACTTGACCGCCGAAGCCGGACCGCGCCTAAAAGAGACAACAGGACAGCTCTCGAGGGCGATAATCGAAGCCATCTGCGAGTACGGCCTCCGCAAAATATCCATCGAGGACCTGGCCCATCTCAAAACCGTTTGGCCCTACACGGACGCTCTATCCGATCGCCATTATTTCCCAGATCACAAGTACACCGGAGTGGCGCCGACAATGTCTCCAGTGGAGTCATCTAGGCAGCCCTGCATCTGTCTCCGGAAGGCCCCAAGAATCGAGAGCGAGAGGAGGATAGCTCTTGCGAGGGCCATCACCAACCCCAAGTGGTACATGTGTCCGAGATTGAGACACAATGTAACAGACATACTGCTGTTGATGATAAATTGCGAGCTCTGAGTGTTAGCGATGGAAGACGTTGATAAGCGAAGCGTCACTGACGTGGGTAACATTTGCAGAGGCATGATGGTATCCGAGGACCGGCTTAGGTGGAGGTGGAGCATTTCTGGCCGAACGTCATAGTAATGTGGAAAAATCATCAGATCGAACTATGGCGACTCAGGGTCGAGTCAGGCCAGGGTAAAGTGGTGTTGAATGTGGGGATACCATCATCCAATGGATTGGTGGTAGCGCTGTGGACGAGTCAGTCTTAGCGGATGGTGCAGAGTTCTGGTGTCTGGGCAGATGAGACGTTTATGTTATATCCATGAAAGAGAAACCGGCGGGGATAGGATACTGGATGGTGCTATACTAAACATCTGGTTTGAGAGTGAGGGAGGATACTGATGTATATACGGAGGCTAGTCTTTGAGATTGGGAAATGGGAAGTTGTCACAATAGGATGTATATATAATTCGCCGTAATTTGGCAGGCCAGTCGGTACTCTCGAACTACGACGGGTGAAGGATCACCACAGGGCAACGATCTCCTAGAGGTAGGCAAGCTGCGTCTACCTTTGCTGATCTATGGGAGAGAGTTTGGGCGTCTCGACGGAAGATTGTGTCACGATCCCCCATCTGTGCAGAATTGAAGAGTGAGCTGAAGCTGGCAGGCTTCATCGGCCTGTTTCTTTTTATCCACGTTTTATCTACCAATCTGATCACCACCTCGACATCAATATGGATATGCCTGACTGGTTGTCGGCTCCACAGATAGCCGCCGAATCAAAAGCACCAATCCATCTAAGATGTCAAGTAAGTTCACCATAACTCTGGTGGATCGGGTCCACTAATGCACCATTCAAAGATAAAGCAGCACCTTTGCAAGATGCAACACCTTCGGTACCAATTCAGTTGCGCGGTAGTCTATCTTGGTGATGACCGGGGAGATATCAAGGCTACTATTCTATGGCATTGCAATATTTCGACTTGATGCCTTTCTATTTACATCATTTGCATTTACATTTTGCTACCGTTGGCGGATTATGAGGTACTAGCTACCTAACAGCGATATTGTACGCAGGGGAACTATATACAGCTTCCAGCTGATAGATACGCGGTCTCTGATGATTATGATGATGTCCGTGTCATCACCGAACCTCTCCACGCGCTCTTTTGAGACGTCTGGGCAAGCCATGGTATGAGACAATCACAAATGAGGCGCAAAATGTGGAATTTTACTGTGCATTGGAAGGTGCATTCAGCTAATGTGCTGAGGCAATGGTCAAGTACTCAGTGTACAAACGTATGAGATGGAAATCGAGGCATCTGTCCATTTCTTCGCATGCACCACAGTGTAGCTACAGTATTGACGTTATAGGAAAATCTGTCATATGGGCTTTTGAATTCATGAATAGCAGCACCGACGGCGCCGTCAATCTCTTAAAAATCTGTGACCCGATGAGAATGTTGCAAAGAATGACACGTAAGGAAAACATGAATGGTTGAATTAGAAGTATCCCGGACAGGAAGTCAAGCCCAAGCGCCACATCAAGGTTAGGATTGCGCTTATCTTCAACTCGAATATCTGATTTGAAAGGTGGGGATGGTGAATAGCAAAGAGTCATGAACAAAGAAAGCCCGTGCTCGAGCAGTGCGTTCAAATGGGGCTCTATAATTTGATCGTAGTACGACTGATGGCCGAACAAACTCAACATCGAGTGCATCGTTGACCGCGCCTACCCGCTGTGCCAATGAATGTGAACGATGGGCGGTTGATGGCTTGATCTGCGCTACCATCTGTGGCATGAGCCCTCATCTCGTTTTGGTAAACGCTGTATACATGCGCTGCTCTGCAGGGAGAGCCATTAAATTTGTTGGGCGATTTCCTGCGCGACGGGGTCTTTGGCTTGCCTGGTGGACTGTGAATTAGATGGTTGATCCACACAGTTTGCTCCGATTTCAGTACCTTCGAAACATGGAAACGACGCGTTAGACGGAAACCAATCGAGTCAGTTCATGCTCTCGTTCGTGTTCATCCGGTGACTGGCGAGATGTTTATTTGGACCGACCTAGAGTTCGCTACACGGATTCGTCAAAGGACATAACTTTCAAGCAAAGAACAGCTGATGAAAGCATCTCATCGTCAATTTTTATGGCCGTGATCCCCTTCGTATGCTTGTCTTTAGGTAGATAGTTTTGGAGAATCAAGTTCGCTGATCCGCTCGTGGATATTGCTACCGTGGACTACTACAGCGGCCTCCAGGCGTGTCATGTCTTCCGGTTGACTTCCATAACAGAATAGCCGCTCTCGTTAGCGAGGCTTCAAAAGCCTGAGTAAATGGATGTGCGAATGGCGATTGCGATGCGGCGCTGCTGTACTCGATGAATCCGTTGATTGAAGAGTGCCCATGCCAAAGCTCTGGCCTCCGCTTGCTGGATAACACAGGTCTCTCTCGTTTCCGCTACACCAGTCCCCGCATGTATATAATTGAAGCTCTTACTCATCAGCAATCAATCCGAAGAGTCTCGCCATTCAAGCACTGATGCATGTCGAGTAGTGATTTACTTGTAAAGAGGTACGAGACTGGGGCTGTTTTCTCTGATGGATGTAAGGTTCAAGCCACACGTGCGAGGAGATTCTCTTTGACGGTTGAGATATCGCGGTCAGAGAAGCCGCATTGAGTTTTCAGGTATCCGTCAGCACCCCGATATTCATTGTGCAAAACATAGAGCATCTGAGCCATGGCGTCCATGCTTGGCAATCGCACATTGAGTGTCAGTAGAGATTCTCAGATCCCGAGGCGCAATTCTTTCATACCTGACATCTAGCAGCTTGGAAACCTGCTTGTCCGTCCATTCCGGTCCAGACTTCTCATTCAGATAGCGAATCACAGACGGCCTCATGGCTTTCAGACCTTCCTCTGTCAATCGGAACTCGCGCGTGATACTCGCATCGTCGACGCCTGCAACGGCTAGGATGAGCGCAGCTGCAACACCGGTCCTGTCCTTGCCTGCAGCACAATGGATGAGACAGGCTTCTGAGGGAGCGTCGCGCAGGTGAAGGAACAGGGTCCTGAATGCGGGCCCTCCTGCAGCGAGAATATCCACATATGCTGATTGTGCATCCTGGCATCGTTGTCAGATTCGTACCCTTGTCTCTGATCATGGAAATGAATGCTTACACGGCGGTTGATGTAATTTTCCAAATTCTTGACGCTTTGATGAGAAGGATATTCGCTCTCGACGTATACCGGCACGGATACCCTGTCGACGCCCGCAATATCCACCACGGGTCCGAAATCCGCGGTCCGCTCGATTTCAATCCTGGAGCGTAGGTCGAAGATCTTGGTGATGCCGAGGTCACGAATCTTTTGGCAGCCTGTCGGTGTTATATTGCCTGGATTGGCGCAGCGGAAGATGCAGCCGCGTCGTACGGAGAGGATTGGGTCTTGAGAGGATGCGTAGCCTCCGATGTCGCGGAAGTTGAAGACGCCATCGACGGCGATGAAAGGGTGAGAGTGCAAGACCATAGTTGATCGGGGTTGACCTTGGCTGAGTAGAGGGAGCGGGTGGTGGCAGCCTCTGTGATTTCCCAGTCGAGGCGACTTTCAATCTCGATTGAGGCCCTGTCTGGTTGGATTGTCTGTGAACGGTATCAGTACGTAGCTAAGCCCCTAGCTTAGCAGAAGTGATTGCCACAGCTGATAGGTGTGGATGTTCTCGTCTAGCCACTATGGCTCACTCCGAGTGTGCTCAATCATTGCTGAAGCCGAACAACTTGGAGCAGAGACTAGTTTAGTGCGGCAACAATACCGCTGCATGACGTGTCTGACAGGCTGCTGTTGTTGTCATGAGGCGTACTTTACTTTAGCTGAATCCACAAGAGGCAAGCGCATCTTGGCAATTGGTATAGGTACAATGCCAGGTCTAACCTTTTCAGAGCTAGCTCTAGTCCTTTGGTTACGAGTATTGAAAAGGGAAGTCACCTTTCACTCTATCAACGAACTCTTCCGATGCTTGACTCGAAACCTTTTCCAGGTCATCTATTGCCTTGTTCATATAAAGCTCATGGCGGTAGAGAACATCCGCCAACTCGTGAAGACATGCTAGATCGCCAAATCAAAATGCCACCTCTTCGATCCCCCGGCCGAGTCCATGCCACTCCATATGTCACAACGATCACTCGAACTCTTTCCCCATGGTTGTATGTACAAACTTTTTCTGCTTCTCTCACATATCCCTCTTGACATGTACAACAGGTCCTGCGTATCTGTGCCGTGCGACAATCACGTAGTAGATTGTGAAAAAGGTGACGATTCCGCCAAAGATCACAATCGACCTAAAAGCAGAAGAGCATGATTAACACATATGACAAACTGACATTATTTTGGCCGGTCGCTTACCAATTCATGGACGTCCCAGTCGGATTCGGTGCACTCGGGAAGAATTGGAAAATCCAGGCGACAAGTAGAAACGATATCGCTGTGATATTGATGACATTGCCGGCTTTTCCAAGGCTGAATCGAGACGGAGGGAAAGGCTCGCCGCGAATACGCTTCTGAAGGATGCCTGCTCACTGTTTAGGATGGTCGTGTGCACCTCTGCCGTCGTGCCAACTTACATGCTATGCAGATCATATAGCTGCTCAAGAGACCGGAATTGACTAGAGTGACAAATACACCGTATGCAGTGGTACTTCCAATCACGATACAAGCGAGGATGACGGTGAAGCCCAAAGAAACTGTCATTGCATTCATCGGGCTTGAAGCACCATTAGCGGGCATGGAGCGATTTGCAAGAAACAGCGTAAGAGACTCACATGTCCCAGGCTGGTCGTACTCGCGAAAGCCACACGCTAAATGGGGGTCCACCGTCACGAGCGAAGGACCACAGCTGCCTTGAACTGGTTGTAACAGTGTTCACGGCGCAGGAGATCAGTAGGACGAGCATCACAATGGTCAAAGCGATTGTAGCGCCGCTTGACCGCGTAGCATTGAGGAGAACCTCGACGTATGGTTGACCAATTGGGGAGTTGATTGCGTCGTCCAGGTTGCCGAGACACATAACCAGTGTAACTATATGAGAGTCAGTCAACCTTGGATTTTTGAAGTTGGGTGGAACGGCTATACTGATGGTGATAAAGCCAAACACGTAGTTCATCACGGCCGTCGCTATCATTGAGCGAGGCAGGATCCAAGAAGCATTCTTCAGCTCCTCTGCTAGGTGGACACTTGAATCGGCACCGATAACATCACCGACTGCCGCGCTTATGCCAACAAGGGAAGCAACACCGGGACTGGACCAGCCGTTGGACGAAAATGTTGTTAATACAGATGGGTCGCTCCTCGGAGCCATTACCCTAGCAGGGCGAGTCAGCCAATGTCCGCATGTGGCTAAGATCGTGTAAACCTTGACGCATCATACGTACCAGAGGACGACAATGAATGCACAAAATCCGAAAACATGAACAAACATGAAGATACCCTCTAATATAGGCAATCTCCGGAACAACACGGTATTGAAAAAGATGGATATGGCGACGACGGCCCACGCGAGCAATGCAGTCTGCCAGGTGTGGATCATGTAGTTGGGATTCGCAAGGACGATGATAGCCTCGACTTGTTGGCCGGCAGCATAGCAAGTGCCTGCCAAAGAGGCGTGCCAGCCTAATACGCAGAGATATCCAACGGTGTATGAAAGGAACTTTTGGTACTTCCGCGGTGCAACTGCGTCTCTTGTCAGCCATTGCTCGTTGAGAATTCCAGGTGGCCGTACATTCCGAGCACCAATGATATTGCCCTCCTCTGTCGATCACGTCAGCGACTACTGCAATCCTGATTCGATGCCTGATCTCCTACGCTGTGGGAGCGATACTGGCCATTTCAGCCATCGCTTGCAACGTCGATTAGTGTCGTGTCCAAGGTAAAGGTTAAGCGCACTCACAGAGCACCACGAAGAACATGCCGCAACAGGTGATGAGGAACATCCAAACGCTCCCTGCAGTGCCTCCATTGGGTAGCGACAGGACGCCATTGCTGCCGAAGTCTTGTCAGTACGCTCTAGACTCGGCAAATGCCAAGCAAGAGTGCCACTGACATGAGCACATATTCCCATGAACATCCAAGCAGCACGGCAAAACCCCAAATGCTGAAGAACTGGAACTCGCGACGCAGCTCTTGCTTTTTCCCCATACGTATCATGCCGCGTTGGTCGTGCTCGGTGCCCAGCTTCTCGTCAGTATCTCCTTCGGTAACATCGACAACTGGGCGCACGTCGAGCTCCAGTTCAGGCCAGCCATTCTCACTCTTCAAGGTGTCCATGCTTGCGTCTGGTGAGGTCTATGGTTTGGCGAAATTGCGATGCGATATGGTCATGAGTTGACTTGATTTGATGCAATGGTCCACAGCAGAGACGGTGGGCTCGCTCTTGGCGGCAGCAGTTCGTGTCGGTGTGAAGCCTCTCAGTGGTGGCATGGAACAAGGAGCTTGAAAATCGGCTGCAAATGATGATGGAACGTTCCGAGAGGAGAAAGGAGAGGATATCCAGCATACCCTGCCACGCTAACCTTGAACATCCCTGAGATGAAGGAGCCTCGACCACGACTAGTTCTACGTCCGGGGAAGCGAAAGTCTTGCGCCGGGTCCCTTCCTGTTCCCCGGGCCGTGTACAGCACTAAGGTACCGTGTAACCTTGAAAGTGTTGGTGTGAGATAACAGGGCTTTATTAGATCGGAGATCGACTTCTACCACATACCAATCATTCAAGCAGGTTCAGACCCTTTTGTGTGATGGCCCCCGATGTAGAGCTAGCGGTTCCACTAAGGTGGGCTATCACCAGGGTGACCAAAAAAATAATCGTAATCGATTATAATCGATTACATAATCGATTATTTAATCGATTACGATTTCACTCCTAGATGACTAAGCATAATCGATTATAATTATTTAATTTCCAAGTAATTGATTATAATCGATTATTAATCGATTAATTGTACTAATAGTATATATACGTCGAAAGGTACGATTTTAATTAGTAAATTATAGAAATTAATTAAAAATAATTAAAATATATTAATTAAATGGGGTCTATATATATCTAAAAATAGATATAATTAATATAAAATTAATATTTAATTAATATTTATTAAAGTTTAAAGATAGTTAATTAATTAAAT
>JAABUK010006730.1_pt1 | contig 16978 bp, 20 predicted proteins | sample 5559141 | NCBI WGS metagenome assembly JAABUK01 (sample SAMN10711869, study PRJNA513367) | rock metagenome | isolation source: Antarctica rocks | place: Antarctica: Victoria Land, Pudding Butte nord | collected 2016-01-03
AAACGAATGCCATGTCGTCGCGACTGATCAATCTTGCATAGCAGCGGCCTATGAACACGCATTCGGTGCGCACATGTTGTCGAGCGCTAAATTTGAACGAGCTTTAGTCATTGCACTCCAGTACCGGCGCCTAAGCCCCCCTCCGGTATTTCCCCAGGTATTTCCGGGGGGGGGGCTGTCCATAGTTACGCGTGGTCATAACGCCGTATATGGCAGTCAATAGCACTTGCTGATCAACAGCACCGCAGGCACCCGCGGTGCCATCGCCATCCGATCGTGCACTCTCACATATTGTTTGCAGAAGCTAGGCCAACCTGCCGCAAGTTACATTGCAGGCTCAAACGGTCTGTGTGACCGGCGCGTTCAAGTGCGATCTCATAGTTGAGACCCAACCTCCGCCTGAGGCTGTTGCTGCGACCGGCCCTGATCTAGTCGGCCCTGGACAACAGTGGCTCTGCTTGGTCGGGAGGCAGGCCCGGAATAATGCGGCGAAAGGAGACCTCTTTTGAGAAACTGCACAGGTGCTTGGCTAACGGCGGTCATGTCTGCCAAGTTCGATGTCAAGTTCCTCAAGGCCAGCTTGTGCACTCCGTTGCTCACTTCTCATGTTGCGTTGTGCAGATATCGAGGGGTGCTGACAGTGGTGTCAGTTCCGGTACGACCTTGTTTACGACTGCACAACTTGCTCATCAAGTACACTATAGCACTCAAGATAAAGTTCTGTGGGAGAGCACAAACTGCATGCATAACATTTTGCTTACAAACACACCTGGTATAACTGCAAGCCGCAGTGCACTGATGCATGACTTGTCCAAGTGGTGTCTTGTAGGTACTGCTGATATTTTTCATCATTGTGGTCATGCCACGTTCATCTCCCACAGACTTCTTCACGCCTGACATCACTGACTCTGTCACAAGCGGCAATGTGATAGATCAAGCCAAGAGCGCCAACCCACTGCCAGCTGGTGACAGCCAAGAGCTATATGCAGTTGTCTTTGATGCTGGCAGCACTGGCAGCAGAGTACATGTTGTGCACTTCAAAGAGAGCCAAGGCGTGCTTGAGCTCCAGAACGACGCACTGCAACATCTGAAACCTGGCTTGAGTTCTCATGCTGATGACCCCGAGAAAGCTGCGCAGTCGCTCGCACCTTTGCTTGACTTTGCGCTCAAAACAGTACCGGAGGAGCTTCAGGTATGCAGCACTACTGCAGCCAATGGGCACAAGCTGTCAAAGACTGCGCCTTTTGGCACAAGCTGCTGCACTCTCAGTGCTGGTGTGACAGGCAACATGGCTGCTCAAATGTCAAGTATGTGCCCCGTGAACCTTGCAGCTACTATTGCTCTTGAGTGTATGCTGGGTGACATCGCAACAGCTCCTGTCATGTATCAATGCCACACCTTTTGTCAACAGTCTTAGGCTAGCATCTTACCTTTAGCATCACAAAAGTCATGCTGCAGGCGCAAACCAAGATCAAATTGGGCGCAACAGCAGGCCTCAGGCTGCTAGCAGATGGTAAAGCAGAAGCCATTCTGGCTGCAGTCAAAGCCTATCTAAGCCAAAGCCCCTTTGATCTGGACCCAGTGACAGGCGTCACTATTCTGGACGGTATGCACTCCATGCCTGGTTGCTCATCATCATCATCGTTGTCACTGTAATACGCTTGCTAGTATGGCTGCAAGGCGTGCCTCAGCAACGGCTGATGTTAGTTCAGTCACCTTGCTCAGGAGGAGCATGCTTGCACGTAGTTTTCATGGACTGCATCAGATTTGAGTGTCAATATTCGCCGTCGAGCTTGCAAAGGCATTTGCATCATCTTGCACCATCATGTAGCATCTGGTCCACCTGTGACTTAGCTCTTTGGCAATGCTCTGACTGCCTGGCAGCACGCTTGTCTTTCTGTCTGTCTGTTGTTTGTCTGTCTGTTTGGTTGTCTGGTTGTACAGCATCGTACCGAGTGTGTCTACGCTGTGCAAACAAGCAATCAGATTGACAGATCAACCGACAAACAAAGAAAGCTACATGTGCAGTCAGATGTGTGTTTGTGCTAGGAACAACCTGGTGTGGCATTAAACCTGGACATCAAACTGATGCAGCACATTGTGCAAGCATTATTGAACCTGCTTTGCTCATTGACAGATCAATTGTGTCAACAAAACACGGGTCAGTTTCAGCAAAAATGCAAAAGCGGCCAAAGTGTTGAATACTGCTGGACGTGCAGGGCTGAATATCTGTTTGTATCAATATCTTGTTCATTGCAATGCATTGTCATCTTTCAGAACTTACTGCAAAGCTTAAGTTTTGTGTAAAACCGAAGTGTAAAACTGAAGTCTTGTTGCTGCTTGTTCAAAACCTTCTTTGGTTTATCTCAAAATCTTGTGACCCCTGTTTGTTCCACATGAACCTCTGATAGCCGATGACATGAGCAACATCACAGGCTACCAGGACTTGCTCTACACTGGCATCTGAACTCAGTGCACCATGAGGACTGTCTACATGCTTCATGCTTCATTTCAACAAATGGCTCTCGGGTTGCTCCAGGGTCTGATGAGGGGGCTTTTGCGTGGCTGACCCTGAACTACTTGTTAGGTCAGCTGGGGGAGGATGGGGAAGACACTATGGCAGCCATTGACCTGGGTGGTGGGTCTGTCCAAGAGGCTTTTGCATTGACAGATGCTCAGGCAAAGGCTGCGCCTGACCCACTGTACATCACTAAGCTCAAGGGTGGTGGCAAGGAGTACAGCGTCTATGTTCACAGGTCACCCTGCTCTCTTTCTGCATCAACAAAGTTGCTGTCTGGGCTGTGCTTGAGCAAGCAAGCATCGCTTTCAATGATTGATCTGTGAATGAATGTCTGGGCACATTGCTTGTTGCTTACATCACATGTGTTGTCACCATTCCTTGGTGCATGCTTGGTTCCTTGACCAACTCAAGCAAGTACAAACTTCGCTTGCTCACTCACTCACTCACTCACTCACTCGTTCACTCGTTCACTTCTGTATGCATGCATGCAGACATACATGTGGTCATGCTTGCAGACATGCATGCACACACTGCACTCTGCCATGTCATTTCCATGATCCTGATTGCTGAAGTAATTCCCATTCACCTCCATATACACTCAACCCCTGACAAACACATCTGCTTGCTCGCTCATTGTTTCTGCCTGTTGTGAATGCTCAATCTGTCTGGTGATTTATGTTGGGGCGCCGTGCAGTTACCTGGGGTATGGGTTGATGGCAGGGCGCGCAGCAGTGCTGGCCTGGGAAGAGGCCAGAGCTGCCAACCCCTGTGTCCCAACTGACCACTCGGTATGTCCCTTCAGCTAGCTCCGCGCTTTTGCTGTGCTGTGCTCTGCCATGCTGACCTTTGGCACAGCGCAGTGTTGGGGTGTGCTGGGCTGTGCTGCATTTGAGCATGACAGACAGGGCTCTGCTGAGTTGCGCTGCATTTGAGCATGACTGACAAGTGTGTGATCAGTCTCCAGAAGACAAGTTAGCCTCTGCCTTGATTCGTAGTGGTCACTCCGGGCTGAATGTCATCTTTGACTCCTACACAATCAAGCACGGCTGACCTGTCACCCTTGGCTCCTGCGCAATTGAGCATGGGTTCTGTCTGTCTGTCTGTCTGTCTGTCTGTCTGTCTGTCTGTCTGGTACTGTGTGAGCATTGGTCAGTCACGTGTCTCTGTTGCTGTATGTGTTGCTGATTGTGTTCCTACTGTTCAGGGCATTTTCGAGTATGGAGGGCAGACTTATGGCCTGATGCCTCACCCAGAAGGGGCTTCAGCCTCAGGCTGTGCCAAGCTGGTCAAGCTGGTTCTCAAGCAAAACGAGCCCTGTGGCGCTGAACAGGTAATAATAATACTAATTCCAGCTAGTCCTTTTTGGCGCTGAACAGGTGTGTCCTGCTGTAAACCCGAACACTGCCCTCCTGACACTTCTTGTAGTCATGCTGTAGTCATCAGCAGCCTTAAACTAGGGGCATAGAAACAGTGTCTGTACCTTGCAATGTCCCTGCAAGCTATGCAAGATACCATGCCTCCTTGCAGGATCACAAAAGGTGCTGCATCACTGTTACACACGTGTTTGTGTGCTTCATCACATGTCAGGACATGCACCTTTCACTGCTATGCTTCTTTGCCTGCTGCATCTTCTTCTTCCTTGCCTTGTTCCTCTTCCTGTTTCTAACAGCCATGTTGCTGCAGACGCAATGTAGCTTTGCGGGGGCCTGGGGAGGGGGCCATGCGCCCAAGGCCTTCTATGTCTCATCCTATTTCTGGGACAGAGCTGTGGAAGCAGGTCAGAATTGTTTACCTCATCAGTCTTGTCTTTGTTTTGTCTACTCAATCAGTCTTGTGTACCCAATAAGTCTTGTCTACTCAATCAGTCTTGCCTACCCCAATCAGTCTTGCCTAATCAATCAGTCTTGTCTACTCATCCATTAATCTGTATGATAAATGTGTAGCAATGTGTATAATAATTTGTATAATAAGCTGTATGATAACCTGTATAACATACATTAATCTGCGTAGTAATCTGTATCATCAATCTTGTCCACCCACTCAGCATGCTCAAGCTTTCATGATTGCGGCCAAGATGAAGTCTATGCTGCTGCCTTCTGCGTTTTGCATAGCTCTGGTGTGCCAGTCTTTGTTTAGCAGAGATATGCACGTGCATGATCTTCCCAGCAATTGCATGCACAATGATGTTGCCAGAGGGCCCGTATGACATGCTTGAGCATGCGATGCTGAGCTGTGGTCTGTAAGTGTAATTGTGCATTGTATATGGCTTGGTGTTGCTTGTGCAGAGATCATCAAGGATCACAAAGCGTTGACGTACAGCTTGAAGCCCAAAGATTTGGAGGAAGCAGCTGAGAATGCCTGCAAGCTCAAGACATCTGAAATCAACACCATTTTTCCAGATGTGAGTTTGCCTTCTTCATGTTCTATTTACTTTTCTTGTTTTGTGTGAAAGCAGAGGAGATGTGTTGCTTGTATAGCTTGTTTAACTTGTGCCATCATCTGCATGTCATGTACTTCACGTAGTGTTGCACTGTCTTAGTAGCCTTTTGTTGTGTATCATGGCATAAGTGCAGATTTTGTTTTCCGTACATGCTGGTGGTGGTCATTGTTGTTGAAAGAAAAGAAAGGTTTACGCTTTTCCCCGATCATAACAGGAGCCTCCTAAGGCGGCAGCCCGGAGCTCATTGTTGTTGATTACACCTCAAACTGTTCCGCTGGCGGTGATGTTATATGGGATCTTGTCTGCAGGTGGATGAGAAACAAGCTCCCTTCATGTGTTTGGATCTTTCCTTCTGTCATAGTCTCATCACGCAAGGCTTCAAGATTGCAGAAAACTCCAAAATCACACTCGTGAAGAGGATACAGTATAAGAACGAGGAGGTTGAGGCTGCGTGGCCGCTCGGTGCTGCAATCAACATGCTCAACAATTGACATGGTGCATGTCAAAATTCATGTTTACCCTTTTGCATGTGCCTGATCTATGCTCAACACAGCAGCATTGGGTTAGGACTCATATCAAATGGGATTCTAGCCATGCGTAGAATAGACTACATACATTTTCCTCAGGATTCTCAGTGCAGAGTTCAGCAAGAAGGATACCGGCAAATGGGCTTTGCATTGCTGCGGATATATGTGAGACTGTACAGTGTTTCGATTGTGACTCTGTTTACAAGGTTGCAGGTGTGTCCCTCAATCTCAGGTGTTTTACTTACACCTTTCATGCACACCTGATCAGAAGCATTGCTTTTTGTTCAATTGTGGCAACCCTGACAGTCTCTGACAAAACATAGCCGTGACAAGAGCTCTGCTGCTTCCTGTAGTCCGCTGTCCAAATGCAAAATGAACGCGTTTGGACAAGTCAGTTTGCCAGCTGGGCTGATTTGCTGGTGTTAGCGCATATGTGGATGCATGCATTTGGTCCTGATGTAGATTGATAAGTGGTTCTTGTGGACTTTGCCATTCTTGAGTCAACAACAGAATGAAACTGGTCGGTCTTTGGGACAACCTCCTGTAGAGTAGGCGTTCATACAGTTGCTGCCTGCAACCGTAAAAGAAATGATGTGAGGAAGAGGTGGCAGAGAAGGAAGGCACAATATTGCACAAACTTGGGCTGCTACTTCTAGCAAGACATTGATTGATATACATTGCAGAGGTTTTCAACACATGCAACTGGTTCCAGCAGATTGTCAGCGAACGTGCATAAGTATATATATATGGTTTAAAGTAAACTCTGAAGGGCGATCGCGAGGGAACGTGTGTGAGCAGGGGCTCGGGGATCGCACCTGAGTATGCAATGCATATATATATGGTTCCAATACTGTAGAGAACACTGTTATGTGACACATCATGTGACAATGCATCTGCATCACACATAGCACGGACTACATGTGTCCAGCTAATCTGCAAACACACAGCGTTTGGCGATGGATCAGAAGTGGCTTACCACCCTGCTCTTCCAGATCCTGTCCACAGCAGTAAGGGTTTGAGTCGCCCTGCAAAACATTCTGCACACGTCAGATGCTCATGCACGCAAAGACGTATCATGCTGGGTTTTACTGGTCACAGACATCTGAGATGGATCACCAACTTACAACTTTGTCTGCTTTTCTTGCTTAAGAACTGTACATGATAAATGTAGATGCATGTCCATCAAGCTGCAATGCATGTCTGCTGACCCACCGGACATTGAGTGTAGTCGCTGAAGACAAGGCAGTCTGGTAAGTCCATTGCCTGGCAGCAAAAAGGCGATAGATGATCTGGACCTGCGCCGCTCTGGTCTGCGCATCGTGGGGCACTCGATCCGTCCGAGGCTGTCAAGGCTTGCAAAGGCGGGTCCCCGAAAAGCGTCAAACAATTTTCGGAGGTTTCTGAGGCATCGCAGCACAGTCCGACCTGCTGGCTGTTGCATGTTGGCCCCCCGGCCCCGTCTGAAGCTTGTGCGCAGTTCTTGCCGGTTCCCTGGTTCCTGCAACCACGGCGAGATTCACAGGCCGCCTTCACAGGCCGCCTTCGCATGCCTAATGTGTTGTCAACTGCTCCGAGGCTGCGAATGCACGCAACAGCCAAGCGCCCACGAGGGTCAGCTTGACGTAGAGCACAATGCGCATGCGGGCTCACGTCGGAAGGGCTGCGCCGCCAGTGAGGTACAAGACCACACACGACGAAATCAGAAGGTGCGCCAGTTTTCGGTGCATCAGATCACTGTGTGACACCCACTACTGCTCGTACTTGGTAGGTGACACCCAACACGCAGGGTGCACTTGGGATATTTTGGCACTTCATCGGAGTAACATCGGAGTAACATGCACTATGTACTGAACTGGGAACCGAATCGGATTGGATCGCATCGCGATGCGAAGCAGCCGGTAGCTATAGCTGCTAGACCGCAGCTTCGCGCTCTTTCGTGTTGTACAACACACGTGCCAAATTGCTTCCACGCGGGGAAATGCGCGTAATCTCGTTTCATGCGTGGGGCCTGCTAACCTATACACGTGTTGACACGTGCTTCATGTCATATGCTGTGCTGTCTTTCGAGTCAGACTCTTCTGCCTGAGCTGCTTGTTCATGCACAGCGAACGTTGGACAGTGAACCGGTCCAAGGAACCTTGGACAGTGAACCTTGGCTGCTGTACTGTCACGATCATTGACAGGCTCTGCATGGCCCGCATGTAATTTCTTTACATACGTTACAACTGCGCCCTATCTTTCGAAGTAGACTCTCTCGTTTCGACTCAACACTGTCAGTATAATGGAGATCTCCTTTGGAGACTACGTCTGATAATTCATGTCAGCATGACGGCATACTCTCTCAATACTCTATCAATCATTAGCTCATGCGCACATAACAACCTTAAGGGGGTCCACATCAAAAGCAGGCCAAGCTCATCAGCACTATCTTTGCTTTGCTTCCACATCCTTGGGCAGCTTGGTCTCAAGAGTCCTGCACCCATCAGCAGAAATAAAACCCCACGACACTGCATGGTTGCCCGCTGAGTGCCAGGGTTCTATGTGTGCAAGTACGCAGAGACAGACTCCGAGGCGAGTCATGAAGTCCTACGATATCATGATGTCCTGTGCCCTCATACAGGAGACTTTGATCAGCGTGTCAATGACCTAAGCATGGGGGTTCAAGTGATGCAGTTGCTGCTGTGCAACAACACAAGCACCCTCAATCCTGGATACATTGTTGAAACTCCCTATCAACATGCGAAGCCTGTCTTCCAACAGGACACCCAAATGTCTAAATTGTTCAGCTGGAGCCTGAAAGGCCAGCAGTAAAGATGCTGCTGACTATTGTGCCAATCAAGTCAGAGTGCCCTTTATGCACCCCTGATGACTGCCCTTCAGGTCTTGAATCGATGGGCAGATTTCTACTCATTAGCTTCTTGACCATTGGCCTGTCATGCTCCAGGTGTGAAGGGCAGAACCCTACCTGGCTCGCCAGTCATTGATCCACTTGCGGGCATCCTTCTGCCTCTGCTCAATGGTGTCTGCTGAGCCAGCAGCTGCAGTTGTGGCTGCAGGTTGCTTGCTCTTCTTCTCTGGGGCAGACTTCTCAGCAGCCTGCATCATAACAAACCACTTATCAACTGTGCATGACAGCACATATGCAGTGCGCACATCATACACTTGACAAGCACTTCAGCATGGTCTCACAAATGCAGTGTTTGTTGGGCGCTTGCTCATGCTTGCGGTCATCATGCTCAGCATGACAAAAATCTGAGCATGAGTCGGATCAAGCCCAAGCGTTGTCAAGCCATATGTAATCATCACAAAATGGTACTTGACAACAATGTTCTCATGACACAGAGGGCCTCTGAACATAGTCTGCAAAACAAGCAAAATGCTGACTAAAGGGGCCGAGGTTGTAGACAAAAACAAATGGCCAAAACAAATGCAGATGTAACAAAGCAGAGCACACCTGTTGGGGCTTGCTGCTGGCTCCATTGCCCTGCTGCCAAGGCAGCTTCAGCCCACCAAACACATTACCCAATTGCTTCCCCAGATCCTGCTGTGTCCCTTGCTGAGCACTGGAAGCTGCCTTGGCAGTTGCCTGCTTTGCCTGCTTTGCTGGTCCTGCAAATCGAAACATCAGGTTTGAACAAACTGCAAGGGTTGTGACACAACCCAATCAACTTTTGAGGGGCGCATGCAGAAGCAGAAGCATGCTGAGCAGCCATGGAGGGTTGCAAAAGCCTCCATGCACCATGCAAGGCATAGAATATCTTGTACATGATGATGACAAGCTGTCGATACAGAGCATGCAGGATAGCCTGGCCGCCTTTGGTTTGGTCTATAGCAATGCTTTGTGTTGATTTACAAAGCACAGCATGCTGCCCTGATCAGGATCGTAAACAACTTTTGAGATTTGTACCATCTACAGCATATCAAAGGACACTATATATGTGACTGTACTTTGTACTTGACCACCCCTTACCAGCTTACGTACTATGTACAGTTTACGGTCGACCTGACTGTCATACCTTTTGTCTTGCCTTCCCTCCAGTTGCTGATCCATTCCCTAGCTTCCTTGGCACCTTCTGCGGCCTGCACCACATCACTCATCTTGTCAGGTTCCAAATGCAAGTTTTGTCCCATGCAGTTCCAACTGTCTTCAACTGAATCAATACATCGACGTCATCAAAGGGCAAAGCAGAACATGACACCGCTGAGAAAGAAGCAAGTCATCTGCCAAAATGGGGATCATTTGGACATTTCACATTGCCATTTGGACAAAAGACATTCTGACTATGTTCAGGGTCAAGAGCAAAACTGGTTTTGAAGAAGAAGCAAAGGTATATGGCTCACCCGCTGTGCTTGCTCTTTTGCTTCAGGGCTGGTAGCAGCAGATGACTCCGCCTTGCCTTCAGTCTTCTTCTTTGGCTCAGCTTTGGGAGCTTCCTTGGGAGCTGCATTGGGTGCGGCTTGAGCTTCAGTCTTTTTCTTTGGCTCTGCCTTAGGCGCGGGCTTGGGTTCACTTTTCTTCTTCTTCTCAGCAGCAGCCTGAGCAGACAACAAGTCTAAAGGCTCAGCCTAGAAGCTTGCTGATGGCCAACTTCTCAAAAGACAATCTTCTTCTTGTGTTGTGCATCTGCCTTGGTTGCAGGTTTGATTTTATGGATATTATAGATATGACCTTATAAAAACATAATTTACATATCCTGTCCGCCACTTCATGCAAACATGTCAGCCCAAAAAATAAATGCGCAAGTCTAAAAAAAGTCCCTGGATGTAGTTTGCTCATTGCAGCTACCAAGCTACCACCAGGTTGAACATTTATAATGTTACTACAAGGTCATTATAAGGTTACTATAAGGTCACTATAAGATTATGATAAGATCAAACATTTCTATCACATCGTGCTGAGAAGACATACCTTTGCCTCTGCATCCTTCTTTGCCTGCTGCTCCTGCTTCTTCTTGTCTTCTTCTGCCTTCTTTTTGTTCTGAGCTTCCCTTTCCACCTGAGTTGGCAAAACACAACATCTTACTTTGGCTTTGTTGCAACGTGATCATACTGCCTCACTGAGATGTACAAGATATACCATGCAAGCATCCCGTTTATTGTGACGCTTCACATGTACAAAACATCACCATGCAGAAATAGAACACCCCAGGCAATCAGTACTTGAGCACAGCTGAGAGATCCTTGCAGACACATTAGACAAAACCAGCAAGTGAGAAAACACAGCAGGGATATTGAGAGGAGATCAAACAAGGCAGCAGCATGCAGATAGCATGCATGTCACACCTTCCTGTGTGCCACAGTGTGGCAGGGTACAATGAGTCAGGGACTTCTAATGCACAATGTGGGATTTTGCCCTACAACACACAGCTTCTGCTTTACTCCTAGCATGCACGCACGTCACAACTCTATGATGCCACAGCTTCTATGTGCCACCTAGCATGCATGACTCACCTTCTGTTTTGCCACAGCTTCTGCATTCCTCCTGGCATTCTCTTGCCGTTGTTGCTTGCCTTCAGCATTAACCTTCTCTCGTGCCTCCAGACGTTCTTTGTCTAGCTCTTCAGCTGACTGCAGCAGCAGCACATTCTGATGTACATCTGGCAAATGCACAACAGTCTCTGCCATGACAATTTAGCAATTCTGCGCTCACATCTACACCCCCCACCCCCTGCCCAGGGGGGGCAATATCATCAAACAAGACATGGTGCTATGCCATGCTGCGCTTTCTCGTGCTATCCTGTGCTGTAGCATGCACAGCATTGTAGATGTCTTGCAAGTTGCTATGCATGACTGTCATTGCCAAAGATGATTGTCATTGCCATCAACATGCCTTGTGCCATGCATTTATATACTTGCTTTGACGCCTCTGACGCCTGATGCATGATTCAGGATCAGCGTCAAATGCATTTGACATCACCTGGTGCCATGATGCCATATTGGGTGCTGTGTGTTGCTACAAAACAAAATAAGCCAAGCCAGCAGAACTATCACCCGTTTCAAGTGACGATAGATTCAGCTTGCAAAGGGATTCAGCTGTACCGGCCATGTACACATACGCATTACTTGGGGTAATCAAAACGTAATCCTTAGTCATGGCGCATACCTCGAAGAAGCTCTTCTTGGCAGTATTGACGGCCTCCTTAAAGTCTTCTTCAATGCCATCTGAATCAGGGCTGCCAGGTGCAGCCTCAGCAAGGCTCTGCTTGCCCTTGGAGACTGCTCTGCTGGCTTTTGACTTGACCTCCTGAGGAGCTGCCTGGGAAGCTGCCTCCTTGGCCTTCTCAGCTTTCTGATTTGCCTGCAGCATGTGCAATTTGTCACCACAGTAGAGCAAACAGCGCAGGGCAGCACAGACTGAAGCTTTATTGAGGCTGAGCAGAGCCGAACAGAGCAGGGCTGCATCAGACAGGACAGGGCAGGGCAAAGATCACAAGGCAGGACAGAGCAGAGATTGTAATGCAGGGCAGGGTAGGGTGGGGTGGGGTGGAGATCACAGGCAGGGCAGGGCAGGGCAGGGCAGGGCAGGGCAGGGCAGGGCAGGGCAAAGATGACGGAGCAGGGCAGGGCAAAGATGACAGAGCAGGGCAGGGCATCACAGGGTCACCTGCTGCTTGGCTGCTCCCAGCTTAGACTGGGAAGATGTTTGAGTCTGAGTAGGCGCCTCGCCCTCAGCTGGGTGAGCTTCAAGCAGCTCCATGTAAGACAGCTCTTCAGCTGTTTCTTCAGCCACAACCTCCAGCACCTGGGCACAAGCATATATAACTCAACAATGATTGTGCAATAAGAGACAAAGAAAGCCACAAGATCAAATTGATATTACTGGAATTGTGAAAAGAAAGTGTACTGTGTTATGCCATGTCCAGCGATGCCATGATTTGCTGCATCAGGTTTCTGTAAGACCATGCATTAGGACCATGCATTCAAGTCGTTTGTCTCAGCTGGACCCTGCGGCATGATTTTGAAGACTATGTGAAAGCTTATGGCTGATTGACTGTAGTGCTTTGTGCTGCTGAGTGACAGATCAGTTTGGAACCATGGCCGGAATCTTGAATGCCAAGCTGCAGCAGCCAAAACACTGACTGAGCAACCCACTACTGCGGTCGTGAGTCCTACACTGTTGGCTTGAAACAAAGGCAGGCTGCTTTTAAAACACTTGTGTGCATGTTGTCTCGCCCCATGTTGTGCAGCATCCACAATCTTACCTTTAGGGTTTCAGGCCTTTAGGGTTTCAGACGGATTCAACTGCAGTGCGCAATATCCAAGGTCTAAGGCTGTAGGGTTATTAGTGGAGTATCCAGTGTCTTAACAGCAAGGGTACAGGGTGAGATACCCAGTGACTTAAGGTGCGGTTTCGGTGGCTCACGCTTTAAGGTGCAACCAACTGGAGTGTGCAATACAAGCATTTTAAGTTTTAGGGTCTAGGCCACAGTGTGCAAGGTCTAGTATCTTATGGTTTTGGTTGAAGCAAAAACAGAATGCAACATCCAATGCCTCAGGGTTGAGGGTGGAGCGCAGCCGAGCCTAGCCTCACCTTGTTCTGTGCAGCATCTGGGTAAGTGACAGAGGCAGCTATCAGCTCAGCGACCTGCAGCCTTGACACCTGGCCTCCAAAGAGCTTACCTCTAAGAGCCAAGCACAGTGTGACACATCCCATATCTCAGGGTTGAGATGTACGGGTGGAGCTGACCCCAGCCTCACCTTGTTCTGTGCAGCATCCGGATAAGTCACAGAGGCAGCTATCAGCTCGGCCACCTGTAGCCTTGACACCTGGCCTCCAAAGAGCTTGTCTCTGGTTGCCAGCCTCACGTTGTGGGTGCGCTTGTAAGAGTCAGTCGGCCTCTCCATCCCTCCAGGCCTGACAATTACGTAAGGGATGCCGCTAGCTTCTAGAGCCTTCTCTGCCTTCTTCTTGAAGACCAGCACGCCCCAGAACAGGTTCAGTAGACCTGCAATACATACATACATACATACATACATACGTACATACATACATACATACATACATACATACATACATACATTACATTTCTTGTCTTTAGGCCTGCAATATCAAGCTTGCAGTGAGAATATGATAGCTCCAGGCTGCCGCCTTAGGGGGCTCCCATCATGCTCGCTGAAAAACGTAGACTCTTCTTCTTCTTCTTCTTCTTTCTCTTAATTCCGGTTTTTTTTAGAGCATGTGATGACCAAGACCATGAACCTGTCTGAAGAAGAGTAGGTTCAGTAGACCTGCATGATGAAGCTTGCTGTGAGTATGTGACACACAAGAAAAAGCAACTGTCTGCCTTCTTCTTGGACCACCAGCACGCCCCAAGATAGGTTCAGAAAAATTGCAGGATGAAGCTTGCTGTGAGTATGTGACACACAAGAAAAAGCAACTGTCTGCCTTCTTCTTGGACCACCAGCACGCCCCAAGATAGGTTCAGAAAAATTGCAGGATGGAGCTTGCTGTGAGTATGTGACACACAAGAAAAAGCAACTGTCTGCCTTCTTCTTGGACCACCAGCACGCCCCAAGATAGGTTCAGAAAAATTGCAGGATGGAGCTTGCTGCTGCAAGCAACAGGCAAAGAGATGCATTTGTTTGCAAGTGCCTGCATGCAAGGGAAGCGGACACTGGTGTAGATGCAATGCTTCCTTCTCTTGCTCAGTTTGTTTAGTTGCTGTGGCTCAATAGAAATTGAATTCAACAGAAATCCTGCATGAGAAACTTTGCAGGTAAGGACTTTACAACATTTGGGGCATTTCTTCTGTGTCTAAGAGCTCAAAGAGGACATGGCGGCACAGCAAAGTACACTGTGAGGGCAAGCTACGCAAAGTTTGAAAACACATACGCTGGGCATGAAAACTGCCCAGCTCTGAAGCAGCATTTTTGCCTGATATGATAGAGGCTGATGCCTGCAATCATGTCAGGTAGAAATCTTGCATCAGAGCTGGACAGTCTTCAAGCTCAGCATACGTGCTCTCAACCTTATCATAGCTTGCCCATGCAGTGTGCGTCCCTATATATCCATTTCCTATTTGAGCCCTTGGACACAGACAAGTCCCAATGACCTAATGATACAACATGAGATGCAGGTACTGTGGAGCACACACATATGGACATCCAAAAGATACCAACCAGCAGCTCCTCACAATTTGAATGCGTCCAAAATGGAGAAACGTGACAGCCACAGCCCGTTGAAACTGGGCAAAACTTGTTTGAATTCGGCCAAAGCTGTTTGAATTGGGCAAAACCTGTGGCACCTACTTGCTGGGAAGCCAACTTTGCCAGTCCCAAGGGAGGTGACCATGATGTATTGCTGCACGCCCAAGTCCTTGGCTACATTCACCAGCTTGATGGCTGCCTCTCCATCAATCCTCTTGGGAGCACCAAAATCAAACAATTTGGTTTCTGCTGCACCGATTGCTTGGACTACCTACAGAGACAAACCGGACTCAGGCCTCCTGACAGCAACAGCCCTGCTCTGCCCTTGGTGTGTTAGGAGTGCGCAAGCACTCTGAATTTTGCCATACTGATTGCTTGGACCACCTGCAGGGACAAAGCGGACTCAGGCTTCCTAACAGCCACAGCCCTGCTCTGCCCTTGTTTTGTAAGGAGGCTGCACTCACCCACAAGCAGTGGGCAGGAAATGGACATCACTTTGCTGGAAAATGTACAGTAGACTGGATGCAATGTAGTTTCTGCCGCACTGATTGCTTGGACTATCTGCAGATGTGAAGACTGAGTCAGGTCCGTGGCCAGCAGTGGTCAAGTCCTGACTTGCCCTAGCATTGTTGCGGGAATAGAAAAATTTGACTGTTAAAAAAAAAGTGAAAAAGAAAAGAAAGTCATGCAAGTTGATGGCTGCACCCATTGCCTGGACTACTTGGACAAACAAAGTGAGCTAGGACTTTTGATAGACGGACTCTCGACAGACAGACTCTTGACAGACAGACTGACAGAATTAGAATCCATCTGACAAGAAGTTGTCTGTCTGGCAAACGTCGGTCTTCCTGTCAAGACTGACAAGACTTGACAGACAGATTCCTGACAGAAAAACCGATTTGCTGTGCCCTTGTTTTTCTAAAAGTGCTCCAGCAATCCAATTTCTGCAGCATTGAGTGCATGGACGACCTGCAACTCCGTGAATTCAAATCGGGTCCCTGGACATTGATAGTCAAGTCCTGGCTTGCCCTCGAGCTGAGCAACAGCACACACGCAGCTCAGTCTTTGCAGTATCAATGGCTCACAACAGAAGTATAAGCATCAAGGCATCAGCCGCCTTACAGCTGACCTTGCTAACATGTTTGCTCTTCCTCAAAGGTGTTCCAGTCATTCTGTTGTGTAAGTCTTCAAACAGTCAGGGAGGCCAACTAAGCGTTTCTATGCACCCGCATGTCTACGAACAAGCTGATTCAGCTGACTGTACAGACCGAGTCTGAGGTCCAGCAGCAGACAGGGGAGTGAAGCTTGCCAGTGACATGCTGAGGTCAGCGCGTCACATGCTGAAAACTTACTCTGGATTAACTCAAAGAGAAGCTGACAACTCAAACACTGTAGAGTTGCAGCAAGTACTGCAGGAGAAAGTGCATGCTGCTTCTGAGCATAAGGCGCCTTGAGAATCAGGGGTTAGACAGTTCACTAGCAAAACACAACACCATGGAGTAATACCATAACACAGTTACAACATCCAAAACAATTTCAGAGACTCTCTGCAGGACAAATTCTGTTGCTGATCAAGCATCAGATTGCAGAGAGCAAGTAACGAAGAAGAGGACCCACCCGGCCAGCATTTCCCACAGCTGGGGCAATGCTGTCCTCATCTTCCAAGTCGACCGGCACAACAGTCAGACGGCGAGCTGCATCACCAGTCAGAATGCCATAATCTGTCGCTGTCTTGACCAGATTCCTGGCCTCCTCGGGATTTCTGGCTCCAGCCCTAACCTTCAGCTTTTTGTTTCGCAGCAGCTCCAGCACAACTCGGCAGCCCAGCCGCCCTGTTGCACCAGCCACAAACACCTGCGAGGCAATTTGTTGGTCAGCCTGGCACCCATCTGGGACAATGATGATGATTTGAACATGGACTGGGCCAACAGGCATTAGGTGCGTGACACATCTGGACACATCAGGCAATCAAGCTTCTGGGACTCTGGTGCCTGAATCTTGATGCCCGGCTTGAGCACTGCTCAGCTTCCACACTTTCCATTGTGAGAATTGCCAGAGTGTTGCAATCTGATGTTTGATGATGTCTGAGTTATCTGCACCCAGCAAAGCAGGCTGCAGGTTCTCACACTTGCAAGGTCGCCATGCTATATAGTTACTACCACTGAAGAAGCAGCTGCTGTGAACCCTTTGCATCCAAACACTGTGATTTGCACAAGTGTTTCTGATGCTGATGCTGTGGACAATGTTACGCTACCAGTTTGACACATGGCATTTGCTGCTCAGACAGCAGCATTTGCTTGGGATTGCTTGCTGGAGCCTTGCTGTGATAAGGTGTGCACACAC
>JAABUK010006732.1_pt1 | contig 16971 bp, 25 predicted proteins | sample 5559141 | NCBI WGS metagenome assembly JAABUK01 (sample SAMN10711869, study PRJNA513367) | rock metagenome | isolation source: Antarctica rocks | place: Antarctica: Victoria Land, Pudding Butte nord | collected 2016-01-03
CCACAAACAGAAGCTCATGGCTGAAATGCAAAGTGCAACCTGCCAGCTTAAGTATTTAGTATTACAGCATAAGAAATCTGTCTTCTGCAGCTAACTGGTCAAGGTGCCAATAAAGCAACAAAAGCAGGTCGACAGGCTGTCACATTAAAAGCATGCTACATGAAATTTCCATCACCTGCAGTGAGATGAATCATGATCAGATGCGCATCAGATGACTATTTTAAGGTTTAGGGTAAAGGCATAAACCCTAAACCCCTTTTAAAAAACCTCACCTCATGGTACTGCTCAAAGAGGTCAGGCTGCCCCTGCATCATGTTGAACGCTTCTTCGCCTTCGCTAGTATACAGTTGCTCATTCAGCATCCTGAACCTCCCTCCAGACAGCTTAGAGCGCATCTGCTCCAGCAGGCTCTTGCTCTTCTTCTTGCTGGCATCTGTACTGCCAGCTGGCAGCTGTCCGCCAGCTGCAGAGGGGGTCTGAGTCAGCGGATCCTGCTTCCCCTTCTTCTTGCTCTTCTTGGCACTACAGCCACTGCCAGATAGCAGCTGTTCAGGAGTGCCTGCTGCGGATGCAGGCTTACTCTGCCCATTGAGGGGAGCCGCTTTTCCTTTTGAACCTGGTTTCTGCCCATCAAGTGGGGCCAGCTGCCCATCGACAGGCTCGGCTGTGCCCTTTGCTGCTTTGACTGTAGCCCTTTTGGCATCAGCAACCTTCCCAGACTGTGCAGCAACATCAGTGCTGACATCATCAGGCGCATCATCAGCACCAGACTGTTCCTGCTGTTGCCGGAAGGCTTGCCGTTTCAGACGCAGCCTGGCCTTGCGCCCCATCTTCTTCGGCTTGCCGCCAGGTGCACTGCCAGCTTCGCCTGCAGCTGCAGCTGCCCCATCAGGATCATCAGCAGCTGCATCAGCGCCTGCACTTGTGACTACAGCAGGCTGTGACGCAGTGGGGGCAGCAGGTAAGGGGTGAGACACCCCAGCTGCAGCTGACTGTGCGTCTGTGCTCTGGTTCTGCTTCGCAGCCAGCTTCTGCTTCTTGGCTTTGGGCTGACTGCTCTTGCTGATGTGGCTGCCTTGAATCCCGCCACTTTGACTTGCAGTGGCAGCTGCTGCTGCTGCTGATGCTGCTGCTTGACTGCTTGCGACGCCTTTGCTGGGCTGTTTGCTGCCTGCTGCCTTGAGATTATGCTTGGCTGCTGCAGCAGTGGCAGCTGCAGCAGCGGCAGCTGCAGCAGCGGCAGCAGCAGTGGCAGCAGCAGCAGCGTTTGCAGCAGGTTGAGTGGATTTGGAAGTGACTGGCATGACAGGATCTGGGTTGTGGTTGCTGGCCTCTTGTACCAGAGCCATCAGCTGTGCCATGTCTGCTTTGCTGAGGCTGTCGGTCTCAATGGCATCGCTTGGCTTCTGCTTTTTTCCAGGTTTCAGGGGCTGCCCCTTGCTGGAGGCTGGCACCCCCTGGGCTGTGACTGTCGCCCCTTTTGTTGAGCCTTTCAGCAAGACTGGTTGCCCATCAACCAAAGCCTGCTGCCCTTTGGCTGAGCCTGCCGGCCCTGAAGCCAATGCTTTCTTCCCTTTGACTGAAGCTTGCTGCCCTTCTGCTGATGTTGACTGGCCCTTGACAGTAGTGTGCTGCCTTTCTCTGGTGACTGACTGACCTCCAGCTGTTCTGACTGGATTCAGCTGTCTGTCGCTCTTGGGAATACAAGCCTGTGCTGCCTGCTCTGCCTGCTTTGCCTGCTGAGGTCCTGCTGGGTTTGATTGTGTGGTTGCTGGCAAACTTGGCTTGACAGGAACAGCGCCTTGACCAGCAGGTGTGTCATCTGACTTGCGACTGCTTGCTGCAGTCTGAATCTGCACAGGTTTGCAATCTTAGCAATAATTTGATTTTGAGCAAATGGCCAAGTACAGCATTGCAAAAAGTACTCGAGGCATTTGATGTTACTGTTTGCATTACTGTTTGCATTGTAACTGATAGGTCACCAGCAGAAGGGCTACGCATTTACAGTCTCCCTGAGCGACTGAAGTACATGAGCTACTGCATGCAGGCACGCTTGCAAATTGTCGGTAGGCACGCTTGCAAACATTGAGCAGGACAAACCTGAGCTGTGGGCTTGTTAGCATGTTTGTCAGGGCTGATTTTCTGCTTCTTGTTATTGTGTCGATCTGCAACAATCACAACCAGGACATACACACAATTGTGATTACACAGCGTGACATCTCTGTGAGTTGCAGGATTTGTAACAAAGCTGCGCTTTTAGGTGCACTCACCAGTACCCTCGTTTTGAAGTTGGTGAAGGGGCAACTGAATGGGTTCGTCCAGCAGCGCCTGTAAGTGTGTTTGCTGTTGCTTTCGTTTACGCTTTGCTTTCTTCTGCGCGTTCAGAGAGGTGGGCGCTTCTGCTGGGGCCAACAAAGACGGATAGTCCTGACCAGGAGCGTCTCCCCAATCTGGCACTTCCATGTTTACGACTGTGCACTAGTATGTGAAGAGCTCGGTGTCCTGCTAAAATGTTGCGCAAGAAAAGCCGCTTGACGCCTCGCAAGCGCCGTTTCATATTATGCTTGCTATTCACTACTCTGTTACTAACCGCGAGCAGTCCGACCGTCAAAACCATAATCGGTCAAACTCGGTCGCGACTACCGCTGCCTCGATCCTGCTTGTGAGATTCTGCAGCGACTGGCACCGATGGCGGCCCAATGCTTGCAGCCAACAGTTGCGCAGCGACTGACGAGTCGTTCACAACGAGCGGCGCCGTGTTTAGCAGGATCGACACTGCCTCTGCGACATGAGCGTCAACGGCAGAGACTGCGGAAGGCTCTTGTTGTCCGTGCAGAAGTTGACGTTTCCCAGCAGACAGGCGCATTGGAAAAGACTGGCCCTGACTTTAAGCCGTTGAAAGATGTTCAGGCAATCATGGACATTTTGCCTCACAGGTGCGCATCCTTGAGCTCGCTGATATTACTTTCACACGATGCAAACTTGTATTTCAAAACTATGGTGATGATGCATGTCGCGCACGTTTCGTCACGCTTTGCAGATTCCCATTCCTGTTAGTAGATAGGGTAATTGAGCTAGAGCCTGAGAAATATGCAGTGGGATACAAGAATGTCACTATAAATGACAATTTCTTCCCTGGGCACTTTCCCCAGCGTGCCATCATGCCAGGCAAGGAAACCTGATCACACTGCTGACCTATGCCAAACCAGTTCAGTTCCAGGTCTTAAGCAATGGCTTGGCTGCTTTGACATTGCAAGCCGTCACAACCGCAGCAACCTTGCGCACCTATCCATGCAATGCAGCATTCAGTGAGACTAGTCCCCTCTGCTTTTGTTCCTGTCAGGTGTGCTGCAAGTTGAAGCTATGGCGCAACTTGGTGGTCTGCTGATGATCGATCCTGAAAATGAGGCTGCAAAGAACAACTTCTTCTTTGGTGGTGTTGACAATTGCAAGTGGAGACGCCCAGTAGTGCCTGGTGACTGCTTGGTGAGCTTCCCTCCCAATTCCATGCTGACTGCATATCCAGCATAAAGTACGGCATCGTTCCTGAAATTCTACACCATGGCGTTTGCTATCAGCCCAAACCTGCTGCTGTCATTACACCATGCTACAGCTTGTCCCTGCTACAGCACAGCTGACAGTTGAAGGACAACACTTTGAGCATCTTGTCAGTCTGACCGAGCCAGTATTGAGCATTGCGCACAGCCATTAAAGCTCTAGCCTCCTGAGCAGAAGGTCATGCAGCGTCTCAAACACCTTACTTTTTATCACACCATACAGTATCATATTGTGACTCAGCAACATCCCAAAACCAGTATCCAACCTTGTGTCGTCTGCATTGGTGGCTGACATGCTTCCTCATGAAGAGCTCGCTGCTGCCTCTGTACCTACAGCATGTTGCACATGACATATGCTGCGTGCTACCTGAACCATGACGTGCCTATACTGACGATATATCCATATCACCGCCAATATACTTGGCTGTTATGCTATATGTTTAGTCCACACATCACACTCACAGAGTGTATGTGTATGCTCAACACAGAGATTGGTTTACCAAGATTGACGGTTTCTCATAGTAACATTTTCTGTGCCACTCAGATGATGAGAGTGGAGCTTGTCAAGTTTAACAAGAGATATGGGTTTGCCAAAATGCGTGGCACATGCCACGTTGGTGCCAATCTGGTCTGCGAGGCTGATTTGAACCTTGTGATGGGCAAGTAAATGTTTTTTCCCAATCACAGCAGAAAAGATGACATGCTACCACCTGAGCATGTGTGTTGAGTGTGAATAACGATTCATGAGCCGCCATGCGGCATGCGCTTGCTGCAGCTGATGTCTCAAGTTTGCAATCACCAATTGCTCTGAGCCCTGAGATGACAAACAAGAATATGTTGCACCATGTTCTCTGTGTAGTACTTGAGCGTCTGACTTGAAGTGAACTGAGCTGAGCGAGATGTGGGAAAAGTGAGAGATAAGTGTTTTTGTTTGCACCCTTCTGACTGATCATGATACGGCACTTTGCGTACAGTATTGCTGCAATCGGCAAACATGAGGCAGTGAAACGCTGTTTACGATTTAGAGAGTGTGAGCTTGCAATCTGAGCATCGTATCAATGCCACAATACTGGCACGACCTGTACTTGAAAAAGCAGCAACCAAAAACCCCGGGACCGACAAACAGTACAGCACCAGGTGAACTCTGTTCACACAGATCTAGATACGCAGATGCATGCAGATGAAAGTGTACCTCAGATCATACCTATCAAGGATACTCAGACTTGCGACGGCTAATCTCAACAATCTTGCACCATGGTGGTGAAAATTCTTGCCACAATAGTAATGCAACAAGAATCTGACTGATTCAGTCATCATGACTGTTGATCACTCATCCCGACAAGCTGATCAGCTGAGCTTTAAGTCAGCCAGGTCACACGTCACGACCAACTGGTGTCGAGCCGTCTCTTCCGCAGGGTGGTGACAGCAGTTTCAGAATTCATTCAGTGCATCCATCCCGGGATTTGAGCGGCGATCCGCAATTCGTCGTTGCAGCCTTCTCCGGGAAAAGTACGTATGTAAGCTTGTGTCGGTCTGTCGTGAGTTAGTGGCGGTGTTGACGTACTCTCGTGAATTCTGTGCCGCTGTTTGTACTTTGCCTGTCGGTTCTAGCTTCCAACTGCTCAGTTACCATTGAACCATACCATTCAACTGATACCCCATAAGATGCATTTTCCCTCCTGAGCCTTACTTCAAAAGAAACTTGAGCTGTCTAAGCGAAAGATTTTGAATGCAAATGAATTTGGTGTTTGCAGCAATGCGGCCAACCTCACTCTGAGACGATTTGCAGGGCTGCAACAGCACGGAAGGGGATGCACCACAGTTTACCAAGCTCAACCAATCGGTTGCACCCTGGAAATGCATCCCTCAGTAAAGTATGCATACAAGTATATATATATGCAAAGCTGGGAAACAATGTCGATTGACCAATTACAAGCTTACCCTCAATTGTCAAGAGGCAAGACAAGTGATGAATTGGTGCTACCAGCAATGCTAAAAGCATCAGTCTTACACTGGGACTGATGCCAAGCCCTTGGACTCAACAGGCACTTCTACATCTGCACTTGCTTTTCTGATGCAGCATGCTCTAAACATGGCTACAGTCTCTCTGCACACAAACCAACCAAGGAGCAATGCACCAACAAGTCCCAACACAGCCAGCACAACCAGACCACCTAAGTACACAATGTTGGAAAGCCATAGAAACAATTGAAACCAAGCCAATCTCACAGTTCCGTGTAGACAGCCCTCAGTGGGAATGTTGCTGAGACTGCCATAGCCAACAGCCTTGGTCACCCATGCTGTTATGAAGCCACCATTCCCATGGGTACACGCTCCTGGCCAGCGGCACGATTGTTTTCTTTTTTCTGATAGTCATTTTGGTTGTCTAGCTCTGGTTTTCTGATATTGCCCTCTGGCCATGATGCAACATCGGTCATGCCGGCCCATGCACCGCCGCACATGCACACAAGGACAATATGAGCAATAAGGATAACGATGAAGGCGGTCTGCAGCTGTGCAGAGCTGGCTTTGTCAGCATCATCATCTCTTGAGCAAAGCCTTCCAGCACCCGGTGCAACATAGATTGCTATGTCGGCTGCCACCAAAAGTGCCCAAAGTGCAGTGAAATAACGGCAGATCCTTTCATGAATTGCCAATTGGATTTTACATATAAAGGTATGTATTGATATCAATATTGGAATGTGAACCTCAACCAGTCAAGTGACTGATCAGTGGCTAATGAGTCAAAATGTGATCGATGACCAAGTTAAGGCACCTTGTTGAACAACATCTTGGTTGCATGCATGCAACATTGTATGGTGTGACCCATATGGTGTGACCCATATGGTTGAGCCCCTTTAAATTTAGTGCCGCGTATCACAGCATATCACGTACATGCATGGTCAACTCTCTTGTTTGAGCACCAGTACCCACAGCCTAATATAAGTTTGTAGCGACACTGCATCGGGTCCCATACCTGTATACACAGACACACACTCTTGTTTGCCTAACTGACATATCCAACTGTGAAAAAACAGTTGGATTGTCAGTGTGTGTGGAACGCCGGGTTCAGCTCAGGTCATACGTGGTACCCAATCGCCTCGCTGCCCTCTCTGTATCTTGAACGGCACATGCAGTCTCCACCAGCTGTGGTGACAGCATACTGGCAAGGTCCGGAAAGTACTGGCCGAGAGTGACAGCGCGAACCACGACGTCGACCGTCTTGTTGCAGCAAGCTTTGCCTTCAAAGACTCAGAACTTGAGGTATGTTGTTACGACTCGATGAATGTACTCAAGACGCGCAAGCGCCCTATGCAGCTGTAATGACACAGGAAGTGCACAGATCAGTCTAGACTTGCAGTGAGTCGGCCGGTCACCTTATAAGTACACCTAATTACTATATGCAGATTTATGCAGATGTGGTTTGTACAACCTTCAGTCCCTCCCAAATGTCCATTGATATTTGCGATATCACCAGAATGTCTACAAACCTACTACACAGTTCGGCTGTGTGAGCAGACACGTGCTCAATAGTGAAGTTTTGCTGTGTGCAACCTCGGGTCACACCTGTGACCCAGCCCTGCAGTTCTTCTGGTCTGCAGGGCTGCAAAGGGATGGAGGCAAATGCGAGACAACCTATGCCACCTATCACTGTCCATGCAAGAATATGCCGCCTTTTAGCATGTATCTGGGCCTTCCTGGTGGTAGTGGACATAGCAATATATGTTTCACCTGGAGCTGGGAGGCATTGTCTCAAAGTCGACGGGGCTGAAAATCCCAGCTCTGCACAATTGCGAGGTGCATTCTCTGCTGTTCTTGTTGCTCACATTGTGCACATCTGGTTGTGCGGAATTGCATGGATCAGCATGGAAGAAATCGCCAAGTGGCCAGATGGCAATGAGAAAAAGGCAGAGCTACAGGGGCGCTCTGAAACTGAGCTCAAACGAGACTACGTTCTTGTAGTTTACTTTCTACTTGGCATTGCTGCCTTTATATCGGCATGGATTACCAAATGTAACGGCTACAGCAGCCTCAGCAGCATTTCTGCTGTTGATTGTCTGCATGGGACCTTCAGGCTGGCTTGGTTTTACTCCTTGCTTTGGTTTGCAAACATTGTGTACCTGGGTGGCGTGGGCGTTCTGTGTGTCTCTGGAGTAATCGGTGCAGGCTATTGTGGTCATGCTTTGTTGCAAGAGTTTGTGGACATTTGCAAAGCATGCCGCACTCAGCAAACAAATTCACAGGAGCTCCCTGAGAAATTGTCACCGGTGATACCAGAAGCAATTGTAGCAGACTTGTCTGATGCTGCATAAAACCATACCATCAAGTGTGCTGACCTTTGTAGATCATGTGTGCCGCCCCCCCTTTTATGAAACGACTCTTCTGTTACTAGATCTAGGGTGCAAGCTGGCTTGCTGGCAATATCAAAGCCTATTAGTGCATGCTTGTTTATATTATGTAGTACATTTGGATTCAAGTTGAAGCTCACTGACAAACAGATTAAAACAGCCGGCTGCGCCAGGATGACTTGCTGTTTATGGGCGCTGTGTAGCTGTATTGTGTTGAAATCAGTACTTGGGTGCAACACCCAAGGATTTGTAACCGGCTGTATACATGCACATACTTATTGTTACAAAATAGTAGTACTCATCATAGTGTATATGGCTTGACAGGCAATGCATGAGCCTCTTTTTGGATACACGTTTGCATCCATATTGTGCACATGCTTTCAACCTGTACATCCACATTGTGCACATGTGTACTCAAGGTCTGCCATTTGCAGCCACCTTGCTTATTTTCCTGTGGAAAGGCGATCACAAATACAATCCACTGACAGAGACACTGGCTGCTGCAGGTGCAAAAGCTTTGCTGCAAGAGAGATGAACAGAGCACCTTGCACCTAAGCTCTGCTACACATGGTGCAATTGCAGTCTGACAACAATGGGAATTATTGCAGTTTGTTGACTGGATTCAGGTCTTGATTCAAGTCAGCATGCATGCTTGACCTATGATCGTTGCGCCGGTCGTACACTGCTGCAGACAAAATTTGATAGCGGCTATTGACGAAGCAATAATTTGTTTGGTACACAAATCTCGTTTGTGTGGCCCTGGTAGCTCGGTGCCGTCTCTGATTCCTGCACTATGGCGGTCCAGGCGCTGCAAGCCTACGTGAGTGAGCTGCAGAAACGTATCGATGACAACGACTATGAGCCCCAATTTGATGACAAAGATGAGAAGAAAGACAAGGAACTCCGGTACGTTGCGCTTTGTATGCCTGAGTATCGCACACAGCATGCACGCACTCTCACGGCTCCTTGCTGTCACAGGGAAAGTGAAGATCTGAGTCATGGAGCGGTTCTGAAGGGCACGGTAGAGCAAGGCGCTGGCAATAGACACCCTCAAGAAGGGGACTTGGTAGGCTGACCATACCTGCTAAGCAAGTTGCTCCTCAGCAAGGTGCTTTGGCAAAGCACTCTGTCACAGTCTGCTCTTGGTATGCTAGGTGTATGTTCATATCTCCATTAGATCTCCCTCAAGTCAGCTTCTGCATAGCACAAGGCTTGAGGAAGGTGGTTCTGGGGTGCCCATGGCCCTGGTGCTGGGGAGGGGTGTGCGCGCCCCCAGGGGCTGGGAACTGGGCTTGCAAGGTGACTCGGTCAACAAAATTACCGCACACAGGAGTCTGTGCACAATCAACGCCTGTGCCGAGATGCTGCAAAAGTTTACAACAGCTTGTGCACAGCTACACCTTGTGCACAACGGTGTCTATGCGCACCCTCCTGACATACACAGGTCTGCTTTGCAGCAGCCGTAGCCTCCTCTGTGTCTCTTGTAGACTTTTTATGTGCACCAGATTGACGCTGAAAGCAAAGCTTTACACAGCAAACAGCCAGCACATATGCACAGCATGCCTTTCATGTCACCGCAACAAATGCTGCATCCTGTAATCTCCATGTTGGTTTCATGCTATCAGACATTCCAGCAGACCCACTCGCTGTCTTGCAATTTCTTGAACTGCCCCTCGAGGAGGTCAAAAGTCTGATCTTCACCGTGCACTGTAGATATGGTATGTCAACAGAGGTGCCAGCTCACAATCAAACCAGAGTATGGCTACAAGCACAAGGATTGCAACATGACACCACCCAAGGGTGTGTCAATCGATGACACCATGCGTGTTGACATCAAGCTGCTGGAGATATACAGCAAGGAGGATGTAAGGGTGGTTGGTGCCAATGAGAACATCTACAAAACCATCAAGCAGAGGTCTGAGTCCTGGGAAAGTCCCAGAGAACCGTATGCGGTGAGCTGCCATATTCACACTAAAGAAAAGAAAAGAGAAGTTGACGCTTTTCAGCGATCATGACAGGAGCCTCCTAAGGCCGGAGCTCACATTCACACTACGCTTGAAGGGTGTGAGTAGGCAGCAAACCCTTGGGGGTGAATGTGCACTGTGTAGGCTTGCGGCATGCCTCTATGTAATGAGCATTCATGTTGCATTACGGTGCAACCACACAGACATTGAGTGATGCTGATAGTAATTGTCTACAGCAGAACGCTGATGCTGCCCTTGAACTTGCATCACATCTGATGCCACCAACACCCAGCATGCCCCCACCCCCCTGGATTCCTCCAGCCCCTCCAGCCCCCTTCAGCCAAACTGCACATTCTTTTGATTTCTATGGCATTCATGGCAGTGCACGGCAATTGGTGTCCTTCACCATCAATCTTGCATTCACTGGCAGTTTGTTTGCGCCATTGACTAATCAAGCTCTCATGCAACTGCTCCAACACCTGTTCAGCTGTCCCAGGATGGTCACATCATTGTTTAGATGACTTAAGACATGCGCTGTTTGTGGTTGACCATGGCTTCTCACCGCCAGGTACTGATGTGAGGAAGATGTGTGCAGGTGGAGGTGAGCTGTGCAGCGCGTGTGCCTGCCCCCTCAGGGCGGCAGGGGGACAGTGCCCCCTATTTTGCGACCCCCGCCTTGGGATTTATCATGGGATCTGGCACAGCGCCATCAGGTACAAGGGCTTCTGCTCTTTTAACTTTATCTAGATTTTGAGACAGCACATTGAATCTTGCCAGTCCACACCTCCATGCATCCGCTTTTTTGTGACACCCTCCTTGGAAATTTACCATGGAATCTGGCACAGCGCCATCAGGTATACGGGCTTCTGCTCTTTTATTTTTATCTAGATTTTGAGACAGCACATTAAATCTTGCTAGTCCACATCTCCATGCATCCCCTATTTTGTGACGCCCGCCTTGGGATTTATCATGGGATCTGGCACAGCACCATCAGGTACAAGGGCTTCTGCTCTTTTGATTTTATCTAGATTTTGAGACTGCACATTAAACCTTGCTAGTCCACAAATTTCCATGCATCCCCTTCTTTGAGGTGCCCTCCCTTGCAGCTCATCATGCAAAGGTGTCTCTTTGTTTATTTCAGGCAGGAATTCCCAATTTTCCCTGCCTGATTTGCATGCGGCCCCAACAGAGCGGCACATCAGTGGTTTCAGTACAGTCAGGTGCCAAACGTTCTCATGCAGATAAAAAGAAAATAATCAGCTGTGCCCACATATTCAGCACTGGAGAGGCCCGTGTCACAATGCTAAAGCGTATGGTGGATTGTCAGCCTAGGCTCCTGTGTCACTGGCAGCAGTCCAATGGTACAAGTTTCACAAAGTGTGATTTTTCCATTTCTTTAGTCTTTTAATCAAGCAGAAGCCCAAACATGCTCAATACACGAGCCAGCAATATTTGCAGACTGTTGTTATGGTGCTAGCAGCAAAAGTCTTCTGGCCAAATGCCACAGCGACCAGCCCTATTGCAGGATGCTTACTTCAGCTTAATCCTCAGACAACCAGGCTTTCTTACTTTGCCTAGTCAGTAATGTTGCTGTGAGCAGAGTGCACACATCAGCACCATCTGTGTGATGTGACATCATATAAGAAGTAGTGAGCCTGTGAGCCTGAGAGCATGGTTGATAAAGCCTTGATGAGACTGGGCTGCCACCGCTTCTATGTGCAAGAGATGCACCTGGGGCTGCAAGTACTGATCCGGACTGCTAGCTCAGCAGCTGTCTAGGAGAGTTCATCAGAGCTACTATGTGCCAACAGTGTCAACGCCGTGCCCAGCTTGCTGCTGTGTATGTGAGGACCTTCTCAAAAAGTCCTGGACAGAATGATGGCATAGTAAACTCACAGACTTTTGCTTTCTCCATGGTTGACGTGTCCTGAGGCATTTTGATTGTGCAGGTCTGGAGGAGGCGCTGTCGAGCATGACCCAGGGGGAGAAGTCTGTCTTCAGCTGCCCCGCCGAGAGTGTAAGGGGCAGCAGCATGCTGCCGGACCCCCCACACCAGCCTGACAGGGTTGAGCTGGACCTGCACCTGCTCAAATTTGCTCAGGTGCGGTGACTCATACTCAGTCAGTGGTCTGATGCGTTGTTGATGTCCCTTATTCCCAGGGAGATGGAATCGTCACTGTGTCTAAAGCCATTTCTCTGCAGAGAGGAAATGCTTAGCGTCCACTCACAGACATGGTCATCATGTGGAGGTAAGCGCAAATGTACAAGCATGTATGCCCCCCCCCCCTCCCCCCCAGCCGTGTATACACAGGCTGTCAAGGGTACACGAGGTGTGCAGCAAGCATTGCATGCTTGCCTCCTGAGCTGGCAGACATTTGATCAGTGCTCTCCCGGAGGGTAATCAACTTGATTGCTCTGTTGCTGCATGTTTGGAAGGCTGCATTAGACAAATTTGCCAATAAACTTCATGCAATTGTATCGATGAAATCAGCTCAAGAGCCACCAGACACTCGTTGTCATTTTGCTCACACAAGAATGACATGGCTTACTGAGCTACTGACCATTCTTCATGACTGCAGATGTGAGGCGCAGAGGACAGCACTAATTTGACCAAAACCAAAATCAACAATTTTTTGCTTAGAAATCTGTTTTTCAATGGACAATTTGCCTTTCGTACCAAAGGCTGTTCAGCCAAGCTTCTGGAACACCACCAGCTGACTCGGCGCCTGCTGCCTCATGTGCCCCCATCACAACTGAGTGTACGAGTGAGGCCTCACGTGGGTGCAGGTGCGAGATATGACAGGCAATGGTGAGGTGATGAAGAGGCGCATCAGGGAGGGCAGAGGGCAGTTCCCCATGGACTGCCCCATGGCAGACAGCCGCCTGCAAATACACTACAAGTACGCTCTGCTCTCATGCATTACAAATCCCTGAGGCAGATGACTGGTGCCTTCTGAATTCTCCAATGGTCTGAATCTTAATTGAGTGAGTTTGACCATGTATTACGGGACTTCTCTACTCTCAAGCATGCCACATGCTGCACGCGTTCAGAGCAGTGATGCTGTGCAGCAGCTTGGCAAATGTGTTGTTGAAGGGGCTGTGATATGGCCAATACAAGGCAGAAGTTTGTCAACGATAAAGCAGTCATGCGTGACCTCAGATGCACAAGCTGCGTACAGCATATGCACGCTTTTTATCCATTTTGGCTTTGTGGCCAAGCTGTTGTAGGGTAGCACTTGTCAACCTACTACCTCATGGGGTAGAGGTTTAGCCTGGGCAGGAATTAAAGAGTTATGCCGGCAACCATTGGGCTATGCCATGTACAATTGGCCAATCACGACTAAACTAAATCAATGTACTGCCCTTGTTCAGGGGTCATGTGGTTGACACAGGGCAGGAGTTTGTGAACACTAGAGGAGCTGACAGCAATGCAGAGCCCCTGGAGTTTGACAGCGGCATGGGCATTCTTCCTGAAGCTATTGACATGACAGGTACAAATGACCTGCCTGGCAGCCGGCACTGGACGCCGGCTGAGTACATCGTACAGGGACTACATTTTACTGTGACAAGCATCTCTGCACACATACATACAACCCAAACTATCAAGTGTGTCTGACAGTTGTTGATATGCATCATGCTGCCAAGCCTCATGTCATCACCTGCACCAGCAAAAGCCACTGATGCAGGAGTCAGTCTCTCCTGGAGCAGACTCTGCGAGCCAGCTATCATGCTTGCCTAAAACCATTCACTATCAATGTTGAAAATATATTCACTAAAGCCTTCCCTTTCCTCAGGTAGACATACTCATTGACAGATCCTTCTGAGACTTCAGCAGCGCTAAAGCTGTTACCTGCATTGTTGCAGTGCGCTTAATGACGCCAGGAGAGGTTTCTCTGATCACAAGTACCAGCCAGTATGCCTATGACGGGCGGCCCGACAGACCCTCAGGGGTGCCTGAAGGGGCCAAGGTGGAGTGGGAAGTGGAGCTGATCAGCTTCCAGAAGCAGCCAGACTGGGAGCGGGCAGAGCCAGATGCAAAGATCAAGCATGCTGGTAAGCAAGTTGCCGAAGTATTGCTTACACTGTATACCTTTCATAGAAGTGCTGGGGATGCGCAACTGAATACTGGGGATGCACAGCTCAATGATGGGGCTGCACAGCTATGCTGGGGATGCGCCGCTCAGTGCCCAGACCAAGCATGCCATTAGGCAAGAGTGTTGCTATAAACGGCACAGCATCTTTGCATCAGGTCTCATTTCACATCTGAAGTCTACTTCAAAGCTGACACAGCAGTCAGGGCGGGTAGCATTACTGATGAAGTTGGACCACAAACCTTCAGGCCCAGAGGGTGTTGTTTTGACAAATATTGTACTAGCACCTCAAGAATGAACATGCATTGTTCCCCCCATCCTCTCCTGCCAAAGTAGCGACTGCAGTTCATCATGTTGTGCAAGCACCGGTTGAACTGCAGGCGAGCTGAAAGACCAGGGCAACATAGCTTTCAAGGCAGGCCGGCTGAAACCTGCAAGGAGCAAGTACACCAAGGCACTGCGCCTGGCTGATCGCATCTTTGATCTAGAGACTGAAGAGCAGGTGTCATTACATTCTCCCTTGCCTACTGCTCTGAATCAGAAGGAACTCTGCTGACAAGCCTTTGCTGGAGCTGTGTGCATGTACCCATCTGCCCATGTTACAAGGGTCAACTGTTTTTGGGACGGTCAGACTGAATCATCAGGGCTGGGGTGAGCACTGTATCAAAAATCTTGGCAATGCAGGCCTTGCCAGACGTGCCTGTTTCCAGCAAACACAGCAGCACTGTTTCTATGCTCCAGTCCAGTTCTTTGTTAGAGGTTCTGTAAGCGTGTTCCCCATATACCTGATCAAGCAGGACCCCTTTTCAGGCACAAAAACAACGCTTAATGGAGATGCATCTCAAGGTCATGCACAAAGCTATGTTGCCATGCAGGCAGAGGCTGCCAGTGTTGTGAAGACTGCTTGCCTGGTGAACCTAGCTAATTGTGCTCAAAGGGAACAGCAATTTGGGGAGGCCCTAGATTGGTGCAATAAAGCCCTCAGGTGATGCTTACTGACCCTGTGTTGATGCTGCAATGTGCCTCAATTAAAGCATGAGCCCAATGCATGCAATGAGCCTACAAGTGCAATACAAGTGCACAGAATAAAGTCAACAGCACAGCATGCAAAGCATGGCCCACAGCACCTTTGTGTTTAAACGGCATAAGGCAGATTGTACTCCACATTCACTGCTGGAATGTCTGATCTCCTGTCAAAACTTTGTCACATGGGCACTTGCATGCATTTTGCTGTAGCAATTTTGCAAGAATGCAATCACTACCATGACAAGCTCTTGCATTGACTGCATGCATGTCTTACGCCTGGCAGCAGCTGACTCTTGTCATGCAGGGAGAGCCATAATCATGCAAAGGCTTTGTACAGGCGTGCAATGGCTTTCTCAGCCCTTGGGGACTTTGAAAAGGCACAGGAAGATTTCACCAAATGGAAGGAGGTGGACCCCTCAGCAAGTGCTGATGCTGATGCTGATGCTCAGATAGCCAGGCTGAAACTACAGCAGAAAGCAGCAAATGCCAAGCAAAAGCAGCAGTTTAGGAATTTCTTTGATCGAACTTGAAGTCTGATTGGGATCTGCATGACACACATTTGTGACTGTTTTGGGTTTTTGGGATTCTGTTTCAACAATTCAGTAGATTTGCATCTGTTGATATGTTGCATCCATATGTCACGCAAAGGGTTTATCAATTGAGCTGCAACACCTTGCATAAGTAGGAATGCCATTGATGCAAACCATTCAGACTAGTTTTGGATTATATGGCAAGGCAGTCCAAACAAGCCAGAAGAAGGAGAAGATTACAAGCTTTGGCCAGTGCTGGCAGAGCACCTTGCTGTGCTGTCTGCATCATTGCATATTGTTACGGTTACGATTGTTTCGATACCACCGTCAGCTTGCATTCAGATTTGCGGTACTCATGAGGAAGTTGATGGAAGCGTCGGAGGAGCTAGACATCGCCGCTAGTCAGCTCAACCTGTTTACTTAGTTACCGCATTGTCTTTGTCTCGACGTTTCAGCAACACTCAATCTTGCTTGCTATCTTTGCTGCCGAGATTAATCGGAACCATGACTGGCTATACAAACACCAACGCTGCTGGCTCTCAGGTGCCACCAACAGGCAGCGTGCCTGCGCAATCCGACACTGCTGCCCAGGTGTGTGTTCTTCGCCAGGCTGACGGCAGCTCAGCTGCTGCATCCATCCCCTGCACCTGGCTCGCAACGATCTTCGTCGACCGGTGACTGCTGCTCTGCAGGGAGGTTACCTCGGCAAGGCTCAAGGTTGGACAAACAGGGTCACAAACAACTTGCAAGGCCAGGCTGAGCACCTCAAGGGCAAGTTTGCAGGCTCTGGTGCCACGGTAAGTCAACTCACCAAGTGTGTACAAGCCTGTAGTCTCAGCACCAACAACCTGTTGCAAGCTCACTCAAGATCAGTCTTCCGTTTGGTCACAATCACAATGACTGTGCAGGGCCAGGGTAGCACCACTACAGGTCTGAACACAACTGGCACTAGAACAGGCTATGAGCCAACTGGCACTGGCACCGGCTACAGCTCATCTTCTGGAACAGGAACCGCAGGCTACAGTGACCCCAACCCCAACAGTGGGTACAGCACGGGCGGCAACCAGCCAGGAGTTGCACATGGTCACAACGCTCACTTGAGCCAAGGCTATGCACCTGCACAAGCTAACACTGGTACTGCAGCTGATGGCACATATGGCAATGCAGCTCAGGTATGGTCAGTTCAGTGCTTAAAGTTGCCTTAGCGGTTAAATGAGATTTTTGTCAAGGCAATGTCTGCTTGCCTTCAGGCACCAGCCCAGCCCAGCAACAACTTGATGAATCAATAGATCATGTTTGATGCATCCTGCTTGCTGCAGAAGCCAAGCTACACAGACCAGGCCAAAAGCTGGACTGCAAAAGTTGCAGACAACCTGCATGGACAGGCTGAGTACCTGAAGAACAAGGTGGCTGGTCCATCCACCACAGCGGTACGCTCTTGCATGCTCTGCCAT
>JAABUK010006733.1_pt1 | contig 16971 bp, 7 predicted proteins | sample 5559141 | NCBI WGS metagenome assembly JAABUK01 (sample SAMN10711869, study PRJNA513367) | rock metagenome | isolation source: Antarctica rocks | place: Antarctica: Victoria Land, Pudding Butte nord | collected 2016-01-03
AAAATGGTTCTCGAGCTCGCCACGGACTGGGAATCGACCAACTTTCTCCTGGACTGGTACTGCAGATATGCTGATGTACCTCGGCCAATCCCGTTCAGCTCTTCGTGGAACATCCAAACCAAGGTTGCGCTCGATACCCTGTGCAATGCCCAAAAAGGCATTCGTCTGCATAGTGGTTTCATACACTGGCGTCAAGCAGGCGATGAGGTTGGATGCGGCATCTTGTACTTCTTGGTGGCACTGTTGGATAAATGGATCGAGCTTGTTTCCGGAGGCAAGCTGCTTGGTCTTTCGGCTGCCCTGAACGACGAATTCCGGTTCGCCGTCGGCTTCGGACTGGCCTATTATCTGATAGGTGCCGTCCTTGTCGATACAAAGGCATCTCATCTCCACGCACTGGTCAACAAGGTTGAACCAACAGGCATCAAGACCGCCAGAGAAATACGCGCACACCAAAAGCGAGAGGTTCGACAAAAGCGTAGGCTTTATTGGACCACTCTAGGCAAATTTCTCGGCTGGCATTGTTGGGCCCTGGCGTTGACCACAGCTTTGATATGGACGTTCCAAAGCTCTCTCGATGCAATGATCATGTTTGGCGCCTATGTGATTGCGTATACTGGTCTCCTCTGGTACCAATATACAAAGATCTTTTCTGGTCCACATGCATTGAAACCGCTCTTGATCTCGGTCTGCCTTGCGCTACCTATTGGAGTGGCTTTGAAAAAAGCGTTCCCGGACTTCATGTATACAAGCGTCGCGGCACTTGCTTTCGCAACTTGGACTTGCGCCATTCTGTCCATGTGGACTGCCCAGATTGGTATGCCCAAGAAGATCGATTCTCCCGTCGAACTGGGTCGAACTTTCCACGCTTACACAACGCCATGGTCCGACCCAGACTGGTCTCAACAGGAATTGCAGACAATCTACGACAATATTTCCTCGGTCCCTGCGGAAAATCGTTACAAGCTTGACCCTTCCATCCATCCTGGTGCCGAAGTCAAGGCACTTCTACGCAACTTCAACGAAGATCAGAGGCTAGTGGACGCCTTCCCAGACGCAGCACATCTCGTCAACTGGAGCATAGAAGCATGGGAGAATGGCAATGTTGCTTTGGAGCTTGTTCCCATTTCTCACCTTGGTCCCGGTCTTCGAGCCATCAGTTGCGCGACCGAAGGATATCTCAGGATTGTGATCGGCGCAGGCAGAGGGCCAGACAAGCTTATTGATGTCAGCAGCAACTGCCAGCTGGTCGCCGAGACTCTTATCCACTCCGTTGCCGAGGCATTGCTTCAAATACCCCATGACTACGCAATTCTCACCGAGTCTCTTATCAGTCCTGACGTCACGCAAAGCGTTAGAATGCAGTTGCAGGGAGAGTCTGATTCTTCTCTTGTCAATCGCTGGGCAAAACGACAGCTACTGAAGCAATTGTGCCTGGGCTTTCAGTGTGATACAGACTGGGATCGCCTGCCGAAGGGAATTCGTGGCGTGCTTCTCAAGCGTTGTCTTGGTGAATACTGTCGACTATCGGAATCCCAGTGGCAATGGCTTACTGCGAGCTTGTGTCGTTTTGACACGCAAGATCTAAACGTACATGTCGCTCGCTGCAATCTTGGTACGGCCGTTGCCGTCAACATTCTCGACTACGCCCAAACCGTTGGATCAGAAGGTGCTGTTGCTCAGGAATCACCAACAAAGGAACACATTGCCCATGTGAGCACCAAGCTAACATTCTTGAAAAAGCCTTTCAGCTATTTGTACCATACCCTGGGTACCGGTATCAAGTTCTTCGTCATTGCCATGGTAGCCGAGCCGGAATTCCAACGCGAGTTCGATTATTCGATGTCGCGAAAGCCTGCCATTATCCGTGTTCCCATGGTATTCCTCTTGAACGGCATCTGGACCTATGCCAGATTTATGCAAAACCTTGCCCTTTCGTTCTTTCTATTTCACGGCAGAGACAACGTCCATCGGCTGTGGGAAGAAGCAAAGGGTATGAATATTGCCCTCAAGCGCAATCGCGTCTTGATCCAAAGCCAAGGCGGCCCGTTTACTGCCTTTCGTCACAATGAGCCTGGTGGTGGCTTCAAGCTGTTCCATTATGAAGGCGTACACAAGAGCGAACCTGAAGGCACCGTCACCCTGTGCACCATTAGTACTTACTCCAAGGATCTTCTACTGGATATAAAGGAAGAGTACGATGGACCAAAGCTAACCAACGAATACCATTATGACTATCAAACTCCCGCGAAACGCTCTCTGAAACTATCCAAGGGTGTCAATCCGAAGCTGCCCATTGGCCGCCGCTGCATTCGCGGTCCGAAGAACTTGCAAAGTGTGCAGTACAACCGCAAAGGCTTGATCGAAGCCGGCTCATACATGAAGGATGGAAATCTTATACGCTTCAAGTTCCATTATCGGAAGAACACTCGATTTGGCGATGAATTGCTCCGCGCTGAATTCGTCCTGGCCCACATCAGTTGCACAGTCTCTTGGTGTGCTCCTCCCAGACGACATCCAGAGAAGATCGAGCGTTGGATTCCTCATTCGAAGATCACGGAAGCAACCTTTGTCCAGGGACCCGACGTCTACGAAAGCAAATGGCTCTACGACCACAAATTCCATCCCACAATCTTCACGACTCTGAATGGTCAGAAAGTGAAGACACCACCCATGATCGAGTTTGACTACCTGGACGTCTTGAGAAAACCTAAAGACACCGCTTTCGTCCGCGATAATCCATTGGTCTATTGTGATACGCTCAACTCCAACGTCATCTCTCGTTGGCTCGGGCTAAGCAAGCAAAGATTTCCTGTTTCCACATCCAGATCTCGATCCCAGATGTGGAAGGCATGGAAGGATCGCAAAGACCTAGATGGTGTCATCGTTCGCTGGATGGACGATAGACTTCTTCGTAGGGACAAGGTCTTGAAGCCTTACTGGGCAGCTCGGAATCGTGGTAGCCTCGTGGCAGCCAAGAAATACCTTGACATCCGTGCGGATGCCATCATGGCAAGTGCTGATCTTGATGGTGATGTTTCCAGCTGGACTCCCTTGGCCTTCAAGATGAGCGATCTGTTCAATTTCGGACCTGGTGGTGATGCAGTTGTTCACACTCGTTCGAAGGATGTTGGATTTGACACAGCGAAGACTCTGCACGTTATGGCCGCAGATAACGGCACCTGGCCGAATGAGGGTGGTGGTGTGTCAGCATGCAGAAGAGACATGATCAATTCGCTGAAAACAATCAAATGGCATATGATTTGCGAGTCTGCCAACGACTTCGGCATACCCAAGCACCAAACCGAGCAGAACATTCAGTCGCTGAAGGTCATTCCGTTGTGGGGTCTTGACTTTCTCATGCCCACTCACGGCTTGTTCAAGAATCGCCTTGACTCAGAAGTCGATGCCGTCGTCACGGATGCCACGGATCTTGACATCAAGCGCAATTTCATCCCAACCCTGACGGCGCTGGTCAAGGGTGCACGAGCCATCAACCTATCCAACGCCGATGTACAGCAGGCAACTAGAGCTCTCGTCAATCTGAATACTTACTTCCAGGACTCGCGACATTGGAGTCAGGTCTGGACCAGTGAGATTGTCAAGGAAAGCTGGCGTGACCTCTGGTTGAGCCAGGAGATGCCAAATGCAAAGCCGTCAGGCGAATGGTTTGACACGGAGCTTCCAACCTTGGGCCACCTTGACACTGCTTTGGATCTTTGGTTTCGATATCTGTTCATCTTCTCGATCCCAGTTCCGGACAAAATCCCCGCGGTCTTCCAAGCATCGCATCACAGTGTCAGCGCGTCCTACGGAGTCGTCTGCAAGATCAAGCGCAAGTGTCAATTGCAGATCTGGGATCATGCCATCAGCTGGAGAGAGACGAATCTTTGCCTCTCATCTGCACTGTGCAAGCTTCCTCCATTCGTTCGGAACTCTCTGCTTGGCCTCATGCGGATGACTTCGGTCCTCATTCTACATCACGCTGATATCATACTTCCCTGTGCCGACTTCTTCAATCCTGGCTGGGAAATTGAGATTGGTACCTGTCAAGGTGCGATCGAACATCGCAACAGCTTCAAACGCAAAATCGATCCTGTCGTCAACGGAATCGTGGACATGACCTCGTTCTCGCCAGTCAAGGAGATCAAGAGCAAGGTCCCCACCGTCACTATGTTGTCCCATGTGTGGTACGCAAAAGACATCAAGACAGCTTTACTTGCCGCAGACATTATCATCAACGAGTGGGGATTTGATGACTATCATCTTGACATCTATGGCGCCATTGACAAGGCGCCTACGTATTCGACAGAGTGCCAGGAAATCATTGCATCCAAATCACTTCGTGGTCAAGTCAGACTTTGCGGCACAGCCAATCCAATGGAGGTGCTTGAGAATACTTGGTTGTTCTTGAACTCTTCGCTATCTGAGGGCCTTCCTCTTGCTCTCGGAGAAGCTGCTTTGACAGGAGCTCCAGTCGTCTGTACTGATGTTGGTGCCTCCCTGCGCGTGCTGAGCGATCCGGATGACTTCTCCCGATACAGCGCTGTTGTCGCACCCAATGACGCACGTGCGCTGGCCAAAGCACAGATCAGCCTGCTTGGTCTTCTTGGTGAATGGAGCAAATACGCTGAAGACACTGGGCCCGCCCCGACGCTATCCTTCAATCCCACCCGACAAGAAGTTGTTGCGATTCAGAAACGCATGTACGACAAGAGCGAGCAGCGACGAAAGCTTGGCATGATGACTCGCAATATCGTGCAGAAGTCTTTCAGCGGTGAGCGTTATCTGCGTGAACATGAGCAAATGCTCTGGATTGGCAAGGCCAGGAAGCTAATGGCCAATCGTGTTACTGGCGACCAAGAGAATCAACAAGAGGTCGCCAATGCCATCGACATCTCTGCACCACCTGATGAGGAGGTCATCACTATTCCTAGGAGCGCGGTCCACTCTTGGAGATCCTCTGCCGCAAGTGGTATGTCATCTGCGTTCACCACTCTGTCCAATTTTCCCACGCTGGAAAACGGTCGGCCTGTTTCCATACGATCTAATTCAGGATTGAGCCAATCTTCAAACGAGGAATCTCTCCTTCGAATAAATCCCAGCCGCCTTCCCGTGTTCGCGCCGAGAGAAAACAATGGAAGATTGAGTGCAATGAGTGGCAGAAGCGCGCGCTATTCTGCTCTTTCTGGTGGTAGAGACTCTAGCATGTCCGGAAGGGACTCGGTGATGTCTGGCCGAGGAATACCACGAGGCCACTCCAGACCAGGCTCACGAGCTCGATCACCGGCTACAAGCCCGATGCTCAGACCTCTGCGAGGAGACGATTCGAGGACGTACCGAAACAGTGATGTCAGTTTGCTGATGAAGGATGATTACCGAGGCAGCGAAACAACGAGTCTTGCTCGTTCTAATTAGAAGAGCATAAAATGGCGTTGAAAGGGTCATCCATTTGATGTTTGTTTTGATTGAGAAATTGGTTTGAAGCGGACGGGGATCTGGGGGAAAGGACCACTGATACCACCAAGATTGTCAAATAGAGTATTGCCAGTCCCAACAAAGCTTTTGTTATCTTTGATTGCCTACATGACCGCAATGTGAAACATCCAAGATCGGAACAAGTCGGCCAAGCTGAGAGGAGGGAAGTCAATGCCAAGCATCTCCGCTGGCGGGGGCTCTGCATCTCCAGCTCTCGAGACTTTGGGCGGAACCGTGGGGGTGGATGCGGGGTGGCCTTGCACGCACCATCAACCTCAGCAAGCGCATCAACGCCGAGCTTGTTGTGACGCTTCCAGATAAAGTGGCATGAATACTTACAAACTGACCGTCTGACAGACCCTACCATCGACACTATCCCGCAGAAATGTTCTCATCCTTCGTCCCCCTCTCAACGGTCAAATTCGGCTTCGGCCGGTCCGCCTCCACAGGCTCCAAGGTTGACTTACCCTCCGTCCCTGTCCACGACACCGAGCGTGGCACCGAGAAGCGTGACCGTCGCCTCAAACACCTCCTCAAACTCAACCACGTCAACCATGCCATCCTCTTCAACAATCTCCACTTCCACAACCACACCCCTCATATCCTAGGTTCCGCGTACGTCCTCGGTGGCGATCCGGACCATCTCAATGCTATCTATGACAGCGAAGCCGCGGCGGGGCTAGTACCGTGGAAAGACTCGCCGGGTGAGATCGCCAAGTACGATTGGCGCGACTACCTCGGTGAGCGGGAGTATCAGCGCGCATTTGTTGATTTCTTCGAGGATGAGCTCGTCCTGCACGGATATGACTGGAAGGCCGTGGTGTCGGAGTTCCTGCTTGAGGGGAAGGAACCGCTGGTCAGTAACCTCATCTCGGGGCTCGGCCATCCGCTGATCCATCTGGGTTATGCGTACGAGCTTAATTCGAGGGAGGTGGCTATGGAAGCGCTGGGTTTGGCGGCCACCAATTACAATTACATGCACAAGTATCTGGATGATCCCAAGTACTCGAAGCAGCCCACGCAGTACCAGACGAGTAACCCGCTCGAGATCTTGGCCCGAGTCAATGGCGACAAGAGGCTTGATGGCCTCTTCTCCGAACCAGGGGGAAGTAATCTAGACGAGGTGTTTGGCCGGCACGAAGCTATCCTTCTGGAACACTGGAACGCATGGAAGATCACAGAACCGAAAAAGCAGTTCGAACAGACTCAACAAGCTGCCGTTGCGCTGCTGATTTCCGCCGCACACTCATCACCACTACCACGGGAGACCTCCTCGGAGAAACCAGACCAAAAATACGATTTCTTCCTTCTCCACCTCCTCACAACCACCCACTCCATCCGCATCCTCCTCCCCTTCCTCCCACCGCAACACCACCTTCCTCTCCTCCGACAATGGTTCCTCCTCACCACCGCACTCTACATCGCCCAACTCCGCCCCTTGATCTCCATCAAAGACAACATCCTCGATTACGACGTCCAGGGCAGAGATTGGGATTGGGTCGTGGTGCAATCGCTGAAGGGTAAGCATGCGCTGGACGCACATTACGTCAAGGGAGTTAGGGCGATGAAGGTTGCGGCTGAGACGTGGGGCGATAGCGATGAAGGGAAGGGAATAGGGGATCGGTTTTATCTCAAGGCTGCGGCAAGGTTTGCAGGCGAGTTTGGGGGGTGGGGTGGGTTTTCCGTGGAGGAAGAGGAGGAGATGAGGAGGGAGGAGGCGGAGGAGAGGCGGAGGGGTGCAAAGCAGTAGCTGAACGTCGATGTGAAGAGAGCAAAACCAATTGTTGACGAAGAAACAGAGCGACATAAGCGTCTAACATACACAAAATTGCATGCGAACATCGTGCATTCAGCGATGGAATGGGTCTCAACCGTTATCCAGGGCGGGAAGTTTTATTCACTGTTGTGACATGACACAACCAAAAGCTGGGGAACATTTTGACGAAGACGCCGGATACCTGATGCAAGGGCAGCAAAGCAGGCAAATTGAGAGGAAGTTGTGCGTGATCTTTATTGACACGGAAAGCAAGCAAGTAAATGTCTACTTACGCGCTGGAAGTCAACAATTGATGGGGTCTTTCTGACAGAATACTGACGTCTCGATGTGTAAGGACTTGATATATGTTCATGCTATCATTTTTCTCAGATGGATATTCTGTTCCATACGTCGCTCGCGTCACTCACCACCGATGCCTAATCGTGCAGAGGTAGTGCAGAATGCGACGGCTTTGCAGCTGCTCTTCAGTGACTCAAAAGCCGATGGTCGAAAGCTCTCCCTTTGGGAAGTAGTAGAGATCAGACGACATAGTGAGCCGGGTGAATCGACTGATCGCATGCACGGTGTCACAGTTTGGAGCCATGGAGACAGCAGACCTACGGCCATCGAGAGCTCTTGCGGGCCGCGTCTGGTGTCAAGATTGGTAAGAAACGAGCTGGAACCGTCGATGCAATCCTTCCAATCCACGCCAGCGCTGAGGCACGAGTATTGAAGGTGCGGGATCTGGCCCAGTGAAGAAGAGGAGGACAAAACCGCGGAAAGGCCCAGGTAGATGAAGGGAATAGAACGGGGCACGGTGGGAGACTTTGTCCAGGTCCAACACCCTGCCACTCCTCAGTTGCAGTTTTTTTGCCAACGTTACCTCTCTCTACACCTAGAGTGTTCTTGACATATTCGGAGTATCAGAAGTTTCCATGCCTCGATCATCAAGATGTGGCATCCACGCTCGAAGAGAAAGTGGGCAGTACAGCAGCAGGCTTGACGCGTCAAACCAACGAGGGAATGGTCGCTGGGATGGAACGGTGGCGGGACTCCGAGCACCACGAGAAGAGGATGGATGTCGAATAAGAAAAGAGAAGAAGGAAAGGAGGGTCAGGACAAGATTTCACCTGTTTTCCAGCAAGAAACCAGAAGGAATATTCATGCATTAGGTGGGCATCACCACATCAGTACTCCAGCAATCAATCTCCAACATTTCCGGTCTACTTACATGCTGGCATCTCGTCTCTGGCACATGGCATTTTCTTTATTCAAAGTTCTCATACTACTTCACCCCCCTGCGTCGCCATCTCAAACACGACCCAGCTTGATCCCTCCCTTGATCTTGCCATCCCAAAAGGCTCGACAATCGTCGTGACTGGCGCGAACGGCTTGGTCGGCTCCCACATCTGTGCCGAGCTCCTCGGTCCGCAATGCTGACAAGGCCAAGCTCACGACCGACGCCCTGGGCTCCTCCGACTAACAAGCCTCTGTCGTCCCAGACTTGACAGCTTCCCAAGCTTTCGATCACGTCGTCAAGGGCGCAAGCGCGGTCGTGCACGTTGCCAGTGATTTGTCCTCTCGAGCTGTGATCCGAACCAAGTGATTCCACCCGCAGTCAAAGGAACAAGGATGGCGGTGTGGGCCGCGGCTGAGCAGGAAAGTGTGGGCAGGTTTGTCTACACGAGCAGTTCCACAGCTGCAACAATGGCAAGACCCAATATGAGAGATTCCGTATCGACGGAGCAAGCTGGAACGACGAGGCATCGAAAGCAGCATGGCAGCCTCCGCCGTATGAGGCTGGGAGAATGTGGTCAGTCTATGCAGCCAGTAAGGTAGAGGCTGAGGGGGCAGCGTGGAAAGTTGTCGAGGAGCAGGGACCGGGCTTGGTGGTGAATACGGTCCTGCCGAACACCAACGTGGGCAAGAGACTGGTGAATCCGCCAACCAGTAGCGGGACGTTGGTGCCTCGTCTCTTGAAGGGAGACCTGGGACTTGTCAGTCTTCTCCCGCCGCGTGAGTGACTCCAAAACGCCGCTCCTGGCATGAAAAACGACCAGTTACAGCGCGCATCGTGCTGACCACACCGGATGCAGAACACTTCATCAACATGACGTCCTGGTTCTTCTGCGACGCTTGCTGCCGGACCGCGCCATAATTGCAGACCTGCCTGACTTGGGTCGCGATTTGGAGTACGGTCGACAACGCCCTGGGGAGGGAATTGCCGAAGAAGTGGTGGGATCAGAGTGGGTACACGACTATGGAGGAGAGTGTGAAGCAGAACCTCGATGGCATCGAATAAACGAAGAAACATCCGGAATGAATGGATTTTGGCTAGCAATATCTGACATCAGCAGCTGAGAGCAGGATCCCCCCCCCCGGCGTCCTGGGAGTTTAGAATTCTATCTGATCTGTCCCTCAAAAGCCCATCAAAGCCCACATCTGGATCCCTCCCTGCTGTGCTGTGCTGTGCCGTGCCGTGCCGTGCCATCACCGCAAAGAGTGCATCTTCTGCGCCGGAGAGGAGATCAATTAAGAAAGATAAGTTCTCCATGACTATTATATACATGGAGATTTCCAAAATAAAATATAGAAGAGCACCATAAGACCAGGGGTGTGAAAATCCTGATCTAGCAGCCATTAGGCGATACTACTGGGCCAACCACTTGAGAGGAGATCTGATCTACTTCCACAACAGAATGACACGGGGGACACGGGCAGGGCGAAAGACACATCTTTCTGGAAGGCGATCTCCGTGACGAAATCGTAGAACTTGTTGCAAAGTCGTGGCAGTCTAAAGGATTCAACGCCCCATGCTGTCGCCGGCTCGATCGAGGATTCAGTGGTACAACCCGAGTGCCTTTGTCCCTATCCCTGTGCCTGTCCCATTCCATACAATGCATCAGTCGACTCCTTCAACACCGCTCATAGCACTCAGCACGACTCCTCCGGCATCCTGTTTCACGTATCTCAAATCCGATCCCAAGTCCGAACCTAAATCCAAATCCAAATCCATGCATTTTGCCCCCCCAACCCAACCATCCCTCCAAAAATCAATCAGGCAAAAGAAGCAAACCTTCCCCTCCCAGCGCACGCTTAAATTTCCTCCTCCCGTCATCTTGACCAGCTCCGGCTCGGCCCTCGAGGGGGATTGGATCTTCTGTTTTCAACCACTCGCCGTTGAATGCGTTGATGAGCCAGTTATTTAGTCCTAGAACGAGACACACTTGAGTTAGCTCTGATCTTTTCTCTCTCTCTCCCCCCGTTTCCCCATGTAGACGCGTTTGCATCTCGGGGTTTTGAGTAGTCAGGGGACAGCGGGGTGGCAACACGTACGATCATAAACCATCCTATTGGCATTATGAAACCGGATACTATGATCCGAATCCGGAAAGACATGAACATCATAGTTCTCCACGCCCGCCAAATCCAGCTTGTCAATCAGTGTCAACGTGGACTGCATGTGGACATTATCGTCGGCGATGCCGTGCATGACCAGGAAGCGGACATTCTGACTCAAAGCTGTCATGTTGGTGATGGCTGAGGAGTCGTAGCCGGCTGCGTTGTGCTGAGGCGTGTGCATATACCGCTCCGTGTAGACGGAGTCGTAGAAGCGCCAGTCCGTGACTGGGGCGACAGCCATGCCGTATTTGAATGTCCTACCTGCATCTTGCTCTAGCGTCTTGAGGGTCATAAAAGCGCCGTAGCTCCAGCCCCAGATAGCGATTCGTTCGGGATCGACGTATTTCTTCTTCGCCCAGATCTTGGCGGTTTCGATCTGGTCGTGGGCTTCGTAGTGCCCGATGTCGTCACGGATGATGCAGCGGGCTTTGCGGCCGATGAAGCCAGTGCCGCGGCCGTCGACGGTGACGACGATGTAGCCGAGGCTGGAGGCGATGTAGGAGTGGAAGTCGACGGTGAATTTACGGTCGACGGTTTGGGAGCCGGGGCCACCGTAGAGGTGGAAGAGGACGGGGTATTGCTTGTTTGGGTCGAAGTGGCGAGGGCGGCGTTCGACTACCTGGAGGGTGAAGCTGTCGATGGTGACGTCTTGATATATTTCGTGGGGGAGTTCGTGCTCGGAGGCCATTTCGGCGAGGTCAGAATTTTGTTCTACGGTTTCCTGGTAGGGTTGTGTGTTGGAAGGAGTGCTGATGAGTTCTTGCTTGGGAATGCTGGGGCCGTGGTAAGTGATGAGAGCATAGCCGGCGCCTGTGGAGAAAGAAGCAGAGTAGTAGGCGGGCTTATCGATGGGGACAACGGGTGCTAGGTTGGTGCCATTGAGTGCAACTGAATAGATATGTCGTTGAGTTGGGGCCTGCTTCGTGGCTTGAAAGTAGACGAGCTCGTTCTTCAGGTCGATTGCTGAAGGTGCTTCCACCACTTCCCAGTCACCCGTGGTTAGCATGGTTGGCTCAGAAGCATCGAGAGGAGAAAAGTAGCCTAGGTGATCATTATTGTCGTAGATGACAGTGTCGATGTAGCCATCGTGGGGTCGTCCGTTCTCTGGATCAGCTGGGACAAAAGCAGTGGTCTGTGATGGTTCTACCCAACCACCATCCAGGCCCGCCACATCTTGAGTCCTCACAACCTTGCCAGTCCTGCTTTTGACGTCGATGAGGACGAGTCGGATGGTGTCACTTTCGCGATTCGTCTCGCGGACCAGTAACTGATTCGAAGCAGCCCAGACGATTTCTATGATCAAGCGATCGTCATCGGCAAACCCCCCCGCAATGTCTACAGAGAATACTTGTGCTCTTTCGACATCATAAAATTGTAGGTCAACAGTTGGATTGGGGGCACCGGCTTTGGGGTACTTGATCTGGCGTACTTCGGGATAATTCTCAAGTCCTGGAGCCGGTTTCTTCCCACTAGGTCTGGACAGAAAGTATTGGACGGGATATTCGGGCACAGCTGACTCATTGGTTCGTAAGTATGCAACATATTTGCCATCTTTAGCCCACCATGTGACACTGTTCGTGTGGTACACTTCTTCTTCATACACCCAGTCTGGAGCACCATAGAATAGCTGTTCGCCACCATCTGTTGTGACCTGTTTGACCTCGCCAGACACTAAGCTTCTTAAGAATATGTTGTTGTCCCTTGTGAAGACTACCGCGTCCGAGGTCGGCGACCACGAAGCAAGTTGAATGCGACGATCAGGATGAAGAGGATCCAATGGTTGGCCTTTCTGTGTCTTCACATCAAAGATCCAGTAGAGACCAGTAAATGAGTGTCGCCAATTACGTTGATAATCTGACAGGACCAATACAGACTTTAGATCCGGACTTGGCCAGACTGTATCTGTGTATATCTTCTTGCCACTGACATCAAAGGCTCCAGTTCGCATCAGTGTCTTGCCGGCCATTGCATTAGGATCGCCCCGTCGACTTCTCACATCCTCCACAACGAGATAGTCCTTGCTAGGTTGATTTTTCTCAAGGAGCAATCCATCCTCACCATCCGCACCTCGGATCCAAGAAATCTCCTGACGATGCGCCGCCCATTGTCCGCTCATGACCTGGTTCAACGTGACCTTCTTGCCCGAACTCTTCGCCGGCTCTTCATGATCATATGGCAGTTTCGAGGAATGTTTATAGTTGCCATTGACCAAGAACGACGCAAGCGCGAGAGTCCAGCCTGCAATGGCAATTACCACAACCAGCCATATAATGCGCTTCGTTCCCCTCGAGACAGGCTCCCCTGCTGGGGAAATGTATCTTGGAGCCTCGATATCCTCGTCATCGTCTCTATACTCGAATTCGTGAGTCGGCTTGCCCTTAGGCACTCCACCATTCTGGTATGGAGGAGCATTGAGTTGCTCGAGAACGAGAGATGTTGTTGAGATGGAGGTGATGGAGTCTTCAGAGATGCGACCGGATGGTGTGGTGGAAGAGTCTTGCTTGGTAAGAGGTTCTGTTTCCTCTGCATTACCATCCCGTTCGTCTCCCATCTCGCTCGCGTTCCACGCTGCGCAGCCTCCACTGGGAGCACGTTCGGGCCGGCATGCGTTTTGTTGGCTCTACCTCATTGCAATGGGCCTTTGCCAGGAATTTCAAGCTTGAAGTGAGACGCAATGAGAGACCGATATCAGCCAAATGTGGACCATTCCGTCCTCTTGATGTAAAATCCAGATTCAAGTCGAAGTCAGATATTGCCAAGCCTTGGGTCCGTGTTCGTCAAAGGGTCCGCCACTGCGTAGCAGAAGCGACGGGCGTTATCACCCTCTCTGACTACGACAAAGCGGCCACTACTTTTGCAATCTCGCCTTCGGAGCGTGGACCCTGGATGCTGATGTGTTGAGTCGTCTATTGAGCTACACATACGGACAAAAAGAATAATGAAAGCATCTGGTGACGCAGCTTCCGCCAGTGTAATGTTTTGTAAATTAGCGATGTCCCGTTCGATTGCAAGCAGAGCAAATTCCCGCCATTCTGGTGCGCTTGTCTTTCTGGGACAGCATCAATGCCAACTTAGTTCCACAACTATCACGTCGCAGCAGGTTGCACAAGGATGCTCCCGCCATCCGGATAGATGACCTGTGAGCTCAAGAACAAGCTCCCCGGTCCAGCAAGATAGAGGACACATGCCGCCATATGCGCGTCATTTCCAGGCCTTCCGGCCGGATTGCTCAGCTTCGTAGCTATCTCGCTCTTCTGCGCGTCATCACTCTTCCCCGTCGTCATCACGCTGGAAATAGGCCTGGCGCAATGCAGTCCACCCTAATTCTCGTGTCGGTCAATGTGGTAGCCAGCATGCGCGTGAGGTGAACAAATGCGGCTTTGCTCGCTGCATAAGCAAATTGGCCCCCTGAGCTGCTTTTCATGACTCCGGAAAGGAGGCAACGTTGACGATGGAGGCGTAGCCTCTGGTGTTTTGGTTGCCAGGGGATAAGAGAGGGAGGGAGGCGGCAGAAATGAAGTATTGTGCGGTGACGTTGGTTTCGAAGGTGGAGGTCCAATTGGAGAACTCGGTTTGCAGGAGGTCTTTTGATATTGAACACGTCATAATCAGTCAAATGGATTCTCACTCAATGGCAGCAGACCGTCGTCTGTTGCCTACGTGAGCTGAAAATGGCAAATTCTCAGCAGTGGCCACCCAATGCCCGGTCTTTCAAACTCGCCCAACGCCGTCTTTCTCCTGGCACTCCCACGTGCGAGGTCCGATGATTGAGAAAAGTACCCATTCTTCTGGTAAGGTATCGACTAGTAGTGTTAGATGGTGAGTTTGTTTTGGCACAAGCCGACCTTCTCGGCCACCCCAATCGGCATCCAAGGTGATTGTTGTCCTGATCATGGTTATGAGCACGCCAACGGGAACGTTCCCTGTCAGGAGCTGAAGGGAAACGGCATGTTATTCGTGTATTCAGCTGTGGAGGTCTTGTAGCCCTCGATTTGAGATCCGTGATGGTATTGACAATGAAAATTGTATTTCTTTTGAAGGTTAGCTGAATTTTGGTTAGAAAGGAGCAGCGAAGATGCTTAAACGAAGATGTCCTTCGCAGAGATAGAAACTGATGATGTTGATGAGGGAAAACAAATTTGAAAGTCCGCCGCGGCGGGCAATAGGCTAGCTGGTCCTATGAGTGCGCTGCTCTCAGGTTGCTAGCCGTTGTCTGCACTGAGTGCTCTGCTCAGGAATGGTCTAGATCTTCAAACTGCTCAGGTTGTTTGAGAGGGAGAAATTTAGAAGTGAAGTAGGAGGGGAATACAGGCTAGTTCTAGAGTAGATTAGTGCAGGCATTTAGGGTGATTAATTCTAGGCTGCGTAATGGTCCGGTCCGGTCCGGTCCCAGGCTATGTGGGACCGGACCACCCGGTCTTTAATCCCTAGGTTTGAAAGACTAGACCGGATCGGACTAGATCTGATCTAATTCGATCTTCCAATTAGGCTATTAAGAATATTAAGAAATATTTTTACTAATCTAATTAGAAAGAAGTAAATATTATCTCTTATATCATTACAATAATATCCTTTCTATTTAGAATTAATATTTGAAGAAACTTATACTGTCTGCATCGGACTAATTATTATAATAATAATACTAAAAATAACATTATTAAAAAGTTAATTGCTAAGACTATCCCTTGTGTTACTGAATGACAACAATCTCATATTAGGATTAATATTCCCGCGTTATCCCTTGTGTCACTGAATGATTGGCTTTCCTCTTTAGGAATAGCGTTGCCGCATTTTAGTGTGGAAATTTGCTGCAGTCTTGGCAGAAAGAACATCAAAGTTCAACGTCACTTAAATCATGAAATTGTCTATACTAAGCTAATTATTATATCTATAAATCTATAAGAAGTATTATTATATAGCTCTTAAAATTCTCTATTTAATAGTATAATAAAATATTGAAGAACTCTTTAATAAATAGCACTGAATGATAAATTAATATTATTTAGTAATATTTATAATTATTTAATTATCTGTATTAGATTAGTTATTAAAGTTATAAATCTATAAATAATATTAATATATAGCTCTTCAAATTCTCTATTTAATAGCTTAATAGAGTATTAATAAACTCTTTAGTAAAGAGCGCTTAAAGATAATTTTATATTATTGTATAATATTCACAACTCTTTAATAATTTATTAACTAATTATTATAGATTAAAATTATTAAATAATAGAATTAAATAGAGTTTAAAACTCTTAATTAAATTCTATAGTTTAATTAAATTTAATTAATTTAATTAAAAATAGAACATTAAATTTTAAGTTATTAAATTTCAATTATATAATATATTAAAATTCAAATCTACTTAATATTATATATTATAAAAATATAAAAGATAAATCTATTAATAATAAAATAAATATAATAGAAAAGATTAAATAGAAAAAATTATCTCTATTCTATATTTAAATGACTTAAACTCCAACAATCTTTACAAATATACTTCTCACACTCTTTACACTGCTGAATAGTGCGTTTTTCTTGATAATCTCTTTCTCTTTTTAAATTAGAGAGCTTTTCTATTTCAATCAAATTTTCATTTAATTGAAATGTAGAAAAGTCTCTTTTTTTAGACCAATTCTTTTTTGAATTCTGTTTCTTTGAACAAATATTATAAAATCCTCGTTTTTGAGCAGAATTCTGAATATAAGAATGATTTGAAAAATCAGAAATAGTATGTGAAAATTTCTCTTTTTTATCTGATTTTGGTCCTTTTGAAACTGGCTGATATTCGTATTTTGGATAGAGTTTTTGAGTAATTTTATCAGAAAAATCTTCATCTTCTATACAGAATAGAAGATTTACTAATTCTTCAATGAATTCTCGATGTTGTGTAGATTTTCGATTTCCAGTAGAGCTTGTTTTCAATCTATTTAGAGCCAAATTAAGCTTATAACTATTAATAACAGCTATATCAATAGCAAAAAAGACTTCAGAAAAGAATTCCTTTCAATTTCGAGGGAAATGAGTAGTAAAGACGGCTCGGAGCTGATTTGCTTGATCTACTCCCCCCATATTTTGATTATAACAATCAATAAATAGAGGAATAGAAAGAACTTTAGTTGATTGATCTCCGAATGGTTTTTGAGTAATTGAGGCATTTGAAGCAGTCTTTTTATGGCGTTTTCATAGGCGTAAAATAGTGTCTTCAATTCTATGTCCAGTAGTCATTCCTAAGAAATTATTAATATATTATTTCATAATATTAAAATTCAAAAAGAGAAAATTCCAGGAAAAGTTTATATAAAAGAGAGTATAACTTAATAAAAAAA
>JAABUK010006735.1_pt1 | contig 16969 bp, 26 predicted proteins | sample 5559141 | NCBI WGS metagenome assembly JAABUK01 (sample SAMN10711869, study PRJNA513367) | rock metagenome | isolation source: Antarctica rocks | place: Antarctica: Victoria Land, Pudding Butte nord | collected 2016-01-03
CTGTTTAGTCTGCTGGTGCTCTCCGTCGTGGCCGCCTCTGCATCAGCGCAGTATCCAGAGCACGCTCCATGTGCAGTGAGCGATGCTTATGATTTTCAGTCCGGCATTGCCAACGCAGATGAGTGCAGCACTCTGGAGCTGCAGAATAGTGTTGCACTCACAGCCAACAGCTTCTCATCCGGAACCTTTGTCATCAACAACCAAAACATCACAATTACAGCCAGCGAAGCCGCAACAGACGCACCGATTATTTTGGACTTTGGGACCTATGCACTGAGTGGCAAGATTTCAGTGACGGGCACCTCTACAGTGACCTTCATCGGCCTTGCAGTTCAAAGTTATGCAGCTACCTCTGTGCAAAATGGCAGCACATCGACGTTCATGTCTCTGTTCACCTGTGACAGCACATCCGCTCTGCACACCAGCAACGTGCAGTTCTTTGTGGATGCTGGACGGTGCTTGCTCGACAGCAACTACACAAATGAGCTTGTCACACCAAAAACAGCATGGTCAGTCTCATCCAAGCTCTCCTCATACGTAAACCAAACTTGCCTCTGACACTGTCTGCCCTGGCCTCATTCAATATGATTTGACTGTTCTTGCCCCCTTGCCCAGCCTCTTTTTGGCATAGTCAGTGTCATATCTTGAAGATTCTTCTCATTTCCGAGGTGGTCACACTGTACAGTGACATGCAGGCTGAATTCTCTGGATTTGGAGCAGTTGACAGGGTCAGGTGAAGGGGCAGATGGAGTGTTTCGTGTGCAGCATGCCCTGGTATGTGCCATCATCATATGCCTTCTCCCTCTTCTTCAAACCCCTTCATAAGAGACATATCTTGGACATTATGCTTGTTATCAGACAACAGCAAGCATATGAACTGTATCAGCTGTCTTGCCTGCAGGCGCCGCTCACCTTTACTCGTCAGAATCTGACCACCACTCTGCCAGCACAGGGCTCTGGCACAGTCACTTTTGACAACTGCACATTCTCCTGCCCCACCACCACTGAATCTGTATCCTCTTACCAGATTGTTTCGCGCGTGTGGACGCCTCTCGAGCTGCTGAGTTCTGTCAATCTGGCAGACTCTCGCATGCTTCTGCTGCAGCAGAGCATTGCCACGGCAAACAACTCCTGGGGCTCCACGCCAGTGCTCATAGCGGAGTCCATGTGAGTGGCTGTGTCTTGCTTGTATGCTCAGGGGAGCCTGCAGCAATCACTCCTGCCTCTTGCTTGCTGAAATTTACATTGTGCAAGCCCACTTATCAAGCCTGACATCACTGCATCTGAGTCGCCAAGTCTGACATTGCTGCATCTGAGTTGCAAACGTCGGGCTCGACATTGCTATTGCTGCATGCTTGATGCAGATGCAAGGTCTAACTAACAAATAGGCAACTGCATTCCTCTGCAATGCAGGGTGGGCCAAAGGATGCTATACATAGTTGGCGCAGCAAATGCTACACTGGTACCTGCAGTGACATCGCCAAGCAACAGCAGCAGCCCAGCAGATTCCATGGCAGTGGTGCTGTCTGACAGCTATGGCCCTGAGCCCACACCAGAAACCTTCTTCACATGGACTGTGAACGATAACACAGATCTGCTGCAAGTGGGTTACTTGGGCAGCCTCACATTGACAGCCCTCACACTCAAGCTTCCTGAGCCATGTTGCGTCACCATCTCTCTTCCGGGTTCCTGGTATTTCAGTAATCAGCCGCTGCCATGGAACATCTTTGGGACAGTCCTGCCAGGGGCTTTCAGCGTGCAAGCTGTGCGAATCCCCCAGCTCAACGTGCCGGCGTACATGGTGTTCCGGAATGTCACCATTGTGTATGCATCTTGCGATGCGTCATTTGCTGCGGCGGCAGATTTGCTCATTTCCAAGACGAATGAGGCGGATGGGGACAATGACATCAGCTTTAGCAACCAGACTCTTGTCTGCAACCCTTGCATATTCCAAGGTTCTGAGCAGGTGCCATCAGTGTATGGCAACGCTGTTTCGCAAGTAGAGTTGTATGACACCAACATCACGTGTCTTGATGTTGGGCCAGATGCAGCTGCATTCAACGGCACTCTCCAAAACTCTACCAGAGCACAGCAGCATGCGCCACCTATTGCCACAGCTGGGGCAGCCTGGGCACCGCCTGCATGGCTGCCTGTGTTGTTGGCCGCCGCAACATGTTTCCTGGTGGCCATAGGCCTAGCTGCACTATGGCGGCGTGTTCGCAGTCAGAGGCAAGCAGATCATTTCACCAGTTTGAGAGAGGCTGGTGAAGCCAATCGTCGTTTGTCAAGCAGAAGACCTTCTACTGCACCTGCTCCAGTGTATGTGCAAAGGACAAAGTCAACCCTAGGACGTGCACATTCTGCGGGAACTGGGAATCAAGTCCAGAGTAGTAAGCTCTCCAATGTGTATCCTGCCACTCAGCTGCTGTGATGAATACATGGCTGATAAACTGTGCCTGGTCGAATTTTTTTGCTCCGTTTGATTGGAATATTTGGTTTTTGTGTTCTGCATGCAACTTTGCTCTCATTTAGTTACCGCATATGACAACTACTTGGCCATCATTGTTGAGCCGTGTAGCCTGATCTTTCAGGCCCATGGCGACTGCCCAGCTTGTCTAATTATTGCGTCTTTTGCGTCATGGAAGGGGATTTTTTTTTGCGTTAATGAAGGTCTTCAGCATTCACCCTCCTGCCATCAGCCTAAGATCAGCCTTTGAATGATAGGGCTTTTCTCTAAGTATTTCGTGCATCAAGTTCCTGACCTCACATGAGCAACCACTCATTTCTCATTTTGTGACTGGCTGTGTACAATAGTTGCTCACGGGAGTGACTGTTCTATCAGCTAGCTACAAGTCCAGCTTGCAAGTTGATGACCCTTCTTCGATAGTGACAACTATTTTGGCCTCTGCTTTTTCTTTGTTTTTGCTTTTGTTAGAACGAAAAAGTTGAATTAAGAAGCCTGAACAGACAGCATGCAGACAATTTCTATACAGTATCCGGGTTGATCCAAAGGGTGGTCAAAAGACATGAGCTCCTTCGAGCAACGCAATGTAGAATGGCACGCTCTTGCATGCACAGACTTGTATTACTAGTGTAAGTCCATGAAAGGTAAGGCCTCAACATCGTCTAAAAGCATGCACTTTTTGCTGACAACCCAGGTCATGGGGCAGAAGACTCCATGTTGCATAGAGAGCTCTCGAGAGTATGAAGCAAGGTCAGGAAGTACAGCCAACAGCTGAGCAACGCCAAACACAAAACAACCTGCAAAAGCTTAAAGCAACAGCACAAACATGCAGTGTCCTGCCAAGCCAAAAAGAGCACATCTGAGTCAGAGCCAACAGTTGTTGACAACAGCATGACTCCAGAACCTCAGTCTATCTGGAAGGTTTTCTTTAATTTCAGAACAAGTCGCCAATCATCCTTGGTCATGTCTTCCTTGAAATGGAGTTTCAACAGCTCAATTGACTTGCGAGAAATCTTGCTGACCAAGGGATCCTGCAGAGCAGATGAACCAAAACGGACTCTCAGATGACAAGTCATGCTGCATGTGCTATATACATGCAGTGATATGCAATTTGCATGTACAGTCTCTCTGGAATACCTGCCTATGCAATTGGCAGGCGTCTCAGACCTAGATGGCAAGAGGCTGACAGGCATGCATGGCTCAGGCACAACTGCCATGAAGCTGCCTAAGCTGTCCAGTCCATGACAGGGCAGCAGAGAAGGAGCACCTTGAAGTCAAAGTGACGCCCGTACAGCCGGGTGGCCTCGGTTGCGTTGGCTGGTTCGATCTTCATGGCAACAGAGTCGCCCCGCTTGGCTGTGTCCACGCCCTTGTGGTTCAGCTCCATGCTGGCTATGCGCCCGATCTCAATGCCAGCTTGCGTGGGAATGCATAGGGGGGTGCCCACCTGCCATACCATGCAACAATCATTCATTTTCATTTTATTACTTACAGTCTGAGGTGTGGCGCCAGTTGTGACTCATCAGACATCCTGGCTTGAAAGCACAGGTGTAATAATCAGTCCTGCACTCTCTGCAAGACACTCCACACTCCACTGTTGTGGTTCCTGTGGACCCTAACTAACATCCCTCGCCATGTGCAGCTCCAAAGGCTAGAAGCAGTGGAACAACTCTTAGCTGTATGACCACACTTGGACACAACCTTATAAGACAACCAACATGACAAGGTTAGGCAGGTGTACACGCACAATGTGAGATCAGCGCTTGACTTGTCACCATGTCAGGCAGGTATCCTCATTTGGCCTCGTTACATGTTAGACTGTATTGTCTGTATGACACAAGCTAAGTTGGGGTGCAAATTTGTTGCGCTACATGCAGTGAAACTGGCAAATAGTGTGCCATATGTAGTCCAGCATGAGTGGGGCAGTCAGGAAGGTGAGCATGTGAGAGGTGAGGGGCACCTTGGCAATGCCCTCCTCAATGTCCACACCCACAATGATGGGGTCCTTCTTGTTGAAGACACAGGCAGGCAGGATGCGCAGGATGCAGGGGAACACTGCATCAAACTTGGCTGCTTCTTGCTCCTCATCTTTCACCTGAAAACAGACCGCAACTATGGGTTTCTGACCAACAGCTTCTGTACAGCCAGCCAGAGAGCTTGCTGATGTCATTGACAGTCACCATGGTGAACATTTTAAGTGCAAAGCAAGAATGGGACAACAGACATGATGCTGCTGATGGTGTTGTTTACAAGATATTGACAGCCACAACTGACCACTTGACAGCCACGGATGGTTGCCTGTGTAAAAATCTTAGTGACATTTGTCAGCTGTGAACTCTGTCAAGGTCAGCACACAATGTGATATTGAGAATACCGTGCACTGCGTATCACATATTGCAATTGCATATTACGTATGGGCACACATTGAATGCTCACTGTTTGAGGTAGGCTGCTGCTGAGTACAGACAGTCCATGACATGACCTGTGACCAGCGTCAGGAGAGTCACAACTCCATGCAGCACAAGCTTACCGTTTTCAGGTAGGCCGTGAACTGGTCAAACAGGTGGTAGATGATGTCAGCTGTGAAGACTCTGACCCCCAAGCTCTCAGCCATCTCCCGGGCTTCGCGTGTGACAGGCACGTCAAAGGCCAGCAGGCAAGCAAACTTTTTCCGGCCCTTCTCCAGCATGACGCTGGCTCGCATGATGTCCTTCTTGTGCACTGGCCCGATGTTGATGCCAGATACAGGTATCTTGACTGCTGGGGATTTGAGGAACTCCAGAAGCGCTTCTAGGGATCCCAGCGTGGAGGCTTGGACACACACGCCTTCACCTGCAGCCATGCCATGAATGATGAGAGGGAATGCAAGGTGACTATGCCCATTGTGTATGGTGCAAGGCTTGCCTGAGGATGGTGACATGATGAGCCACATGTTGGAACAGGCACATGCCAAGTTCTGCAGGCCAGGATGCATCTCGCATTGATTGTTGCTTGTGAGACATGCCCAGCATGCCCAGCATGTCATCACAACTCCAGGCAGTTAGCAAGTAAAACAGCTAAGCAGCCAGCAAAATTTCTGGCCCCTGGTTGGTCAGGCTTGTGTAGCTACAGCCATGGGTGTCCCTATTGGAATGTGATGCTCACCTGCTACAAGAACCGTTCAAAAAAGGCCTGATTGCATTTACTCATTCTGTTCTGAACCATGTGCATGATAGTACAACCTTAGCAAGTACATGCACTCCATTCTAAGGTATACGACAGGATGCATGTGGGCATTTTCAGTGTCTGACAGTGCCTCTTGCACAAAACATATGTTTCGACTTTCAACACAGTCAAGTGCTGCAGCACGAGCATGGCAGCAGATAGTGAACCTGATCGGTCCACACTGCCAAAGATGTCCTTCATGTCCTCCATGACTTCAGCCTTCAGGACCTCCACATCATCATTGGGACCCGCCACCAGCATCTGGGTGCCGGCCACCGCGCTCTCCAGGTTCTGGGCAGCAATCTTGACCCCCTGGGCTGCCTTGATCTCCTTGTGATGCAGGTAGCTCCCACGCACTCTCAGTTCCTGAGACAACATGGGGCTAGGGTTTGAAATAAAGCCTGAACGTTGAAGCCTGGAGTCGCTGCAAAAGTCAACTGGGAAAGAGTCAAAAGCCCACGCTGCCTTGACCTGGGTATAATGCAGGTGGCTGCTGCGTGGTAACAATCCCTGTTGCTCAGACAACAAACGCCCATCAGCCAATTCTGATTTGCAAAATGTGATGCCCCATAGTACCTGTCCCCCTCACAAAGCTGCAAGTGCACAGCTCTTGTAGTATGTCATTTATTTCGTCAACAAGCACAGCATGAGGCGCCACAGCAAACGCACAGGCTACCTTCCCAACAGATTTCTTGCAGCAGGCTCATTGCCAGGAGCCATGCTTCATTATGGACCACAGTGAGTCAACACAAACCAGAGTTGAGCAGGAGGTACACAGGCGGAAGAGCCAACTTGCCTTGAGAGGGTGGGGGGTGAGCAGGGATCTGATCTGGGTCACAATGGGGCCGCCCATGCCACACAGCACAATGGTGTCGCCTTCATGCAAGAGGCCATTGACCAGCACCACATCAATGGTGGTGCCCAGGCCTTCAATGACCTTCACCTCCAGGACTGTACACTGGGTCTCTGAGATCACCATCAGCCTTGATGCCATCATGGTCTGCATGTGACACACATGTCAGGCCGGCTGACAGCAGCAACCCTGCCACCTGTCACTTGGGTCTCAGTCTGATATGGACCACCTCATTGAAGGTGAAGATACCTTCATGTGTATGTATACCTGTGCAAGGTGTCTGTCCATGAACAGCAGTATTTGGCCCAAAGGTGTTTCTTGATTTCAAGGTTCTATTATGCAATGGACGTTATTCCAACTTTAGCAGCAAGTTTGTGTTGGTCAAAAGCTGCAGAGACCTGCAGCTGTGAGCCCTAGAACTCAGCCAGAACCCAAAGCAGAAGAGACTGATCCCATGACAGGACTTGACTGGGCATACTGGGTGTGCATAAATCAACACCCCAGCTGGGCAGTTTGACTTTTCAGATGTTTACAGTTTTCAAGTTAACAAAAGAAACAGGACTTGCTGGCATTCAATGTTTCCAAAAGAAACAGCACTTGCTGGCATTCAATGCATGCCATTCAATGCATGCAAATGTCATCAGGACGGCAGAGAAGGATCACAAGCCAATGCAATCACGCTTGCATGCTTGTGCTCAATGCTATGGAGGTGCAGAGGGAGGGCTGTGTCTGTGTCTGACCTGTGTGAGGTCCACCAAGAGCTGCAGCATGTCGGGTAGGCCCTCTCCCGTGATGGCGCTGGTAGGGACCACATTCACATACTTGCGCTTGTCAGGGTTCTGCCAGTAGAGGGCCACATTCAGTCCCTGCTCATTCAGGTTCAGCACTGACTGCTTCAGGCGCTCGTCGAACTCACGCTTCACGTGGTCCTTCTGGCTGTTGAGGGTCTGCTGGATGGGGGCATCTGTCTGTGCCTTCCAGTCAAAGAGCCTGTCGATCTGCACAGTGTGGGCGAGGTAGGTGAGATATGTGATGGCCTTGGTTGATGCTGTGCTGCTGGTACATGTACCATGTACATCACGCCCCAAAACAAGGTACAGCCCTGCCTTGCTTGCTGCCCGTACAAGGTACAGCCCTGCCTCTGTTGTTGCCCTGAACAAGGTACAGGCCTACCTTTGCATGTCAGACGCAAAGGCAGGGCTGTACCTTGTTCAGGGCAACAATAGAGGCAGGGCGATACCTTGTAAGGGCAGCAAGATAGGAAGGTCTGTACGTTTTCCGACAACAAAGGCAGGATTGGACCTTGCTTAAGGCAGCAACAAAGGCTGCGCGGCAGCTTGCTTCAGGGGGACAACAAAGGCAGGGGGGTACCTTGTTAAGGGCGACAACAAAGGGAGTCTTGCGCATCTTGAGGAGGTTGATGGACTCGATGGTCTGCTGTTCCAGGCCATGCATCATGTCTACCACCAAGATGGCAATGTCACACAGGCTGGACCCTCGCGACCTCAGGTTGGAGAAGGACTCGTGACCTGCAGTGCACCATCAGTGCTCTTGCTTTGCACTTCATGCAAAGTTATCATGTGAGGGCCAATGCAGACTTTACGCTATGCAATGTTGTGGTGTCATCACCGCTTTGCACTTCATGCACTGTTGTGGTGTGAGGGCCAATCTGGACTATGCACTTCATGCCTTGTTGTGGTGTGAGGGCCAATCCAAGCTTTGCACTTGACGCATGGTGTTGTGGTGCGAGAACCAATTCAAACATTGAACTTCATGCATTGAGGTGTGCATTCAAAGTCAATTCATGTGACACCGCCCAACATGCACATGACAATTTTGCAGCAATCGTCATATCTCAGTTGTTTATCATGACAATTACACCATGATCTTTGATGCCATACCATAGTGGCAGGGTGCAACCATACCTGGTGTGTCAATGATGAGCAATCCTGGCAATTTGAGATTGCTCTCCTCCCCACTTTTCCTCAGAGCTTGTGTTCGCTTCAGCAGTGCGTCTTCAGGGACGTAAGTGGCACCAATCTGCTGTGTGATGCCGCCAGCTTCCCCATCTTGCACATTGGTGCGCCTCACATTGTCCAGGATCTTGGTCTTCCCTGCAGTTGCATCAGTCACAGGGTGAGAGTGGAAGCACCTCATTCTGTTTGGCACACATGCAATCATGACCAAAGACCTCCATCGCTGTGGCTCAGAAAGCAGTAGGCATAGAGCTGTAACTGTTTTAGAGCACGCAAAAATTGATTCCCAGGGAGCGAGGCTTCACACACTCACCCCCCATATTTACCACCTCTGCACAAGAGGCATGGTCACTTGACTTGTTTATGTTGCTCAGATGCACAGACATCTTACAAAGCAGATGGCTTGATGCTAGGATCACAACCAGCTGAGCTGACTTGCTGTGGTGAAGACTGTGTGTAATCAGAGCTCACTGTTTTTGATCTGTGAACAAGTCAGCTCAGCTAATGCCACGAAAGGGTAGACTGCCATGGTGTGAACATTTTCTTGGCTTGTCTGAGTAGTGCAAGTGCATCTAACCTGTGTCAACGTGACCCAGAATGCAGCAGATGGGAGAGCGCAAGACTTCCTTGCTGCCGGCGGCCATGGCAGCCTGCAAGCGAGCCTGCCGCTGCTCCTTGGCTGCCTGCAGGCGCCGTTCAGCCTCTTCATCGCTGTCCTCTTCACTGCTGCTGTACTCGCTGCTGCTCTCCTGCAGCAGCAGAAGTGCAGCTGACGCCAAGTTGGCTGTGGTCAAGGTCACACAGGGCGTACAACAAAATCGAAGAGTCCAGAGATTATGCCACAAAAACTATGCTGCAATGATGTGCTGAAACAGGAGGAATGGTTTAACCGAAGCTGTCTTGTGTACTGAATGCTAATCAGCAAGATGACGTGATTGACAGATTCCTTACATGCTGAGATGAATAGGTGCAGGCCTGACAACCTGACAAACACCAGAAGCATTGTGAGATATTGTGCAGATGAAGCATCTGGATGATGGTTGACCATACTGACTTGTTTGTAATATCAGACGTTGCTTGCAAACGACCAAATCGATTGTACTCCAGCAGACATTGGTTGACTGCTCACCTCATCAGAGTCTTCCTCAGACTCATCATCAGAGTCAGATTCCTCCTCAGAGTCTGACTCTTCCTCGTCTTCACTCTGGGCCGCTTCTTCTTTAGCAGCTTTGGTAGGCTGGGTGTCAGGCTTCTTGGCAGCAGGAGCCTCCACCCCGCCCTCCAGGAGTCGCTTGGCATCCCCCTCATTACCCTGTATCAAAGAAGCAGACAAGTGTGCTTGCTCCAGTTACCAGCTCTTGCACTTCACAAGCCATTGCTATGAAGCAGCATGGCATCATTGAGCCGTGCGCTGTTGGGTGGTTTTCAGTTCATGTTAGCGCACAAGGCCTCAGATTGTGATGACAAGAGAGCCAAGGTGATGAGAACACATGAGGTGTTGACCCTGCACCTATGACCCTCCCACAGCTCACCTGCCCTGTGCCACAACTGTAAGTTGTATGTGCAATATGAAGAGGCATAGGGGAGAGGGGGGCGGAGGGGGGTTGGGAGGGTTGGTAGATCATGAAGGGCTCTTTCATGCTCTCCAGCTAGCATTTAGGTGGCTGTGCTTAGCTGGGCACAACCCTGTTTAAGATGCATGACAGTCAGATCAGGGCTCCCGATGCATTGCAGCTCTTCCTGTTTCAACCTGCATGCAACATGCAACAAAGAGAGTGTAGAGTGGCACCTTCTGCTTGGCTTGAACTGCAGCAGGGCCAATAGCTGGCACAGCGTCCATGTCCTCCCAGCTCTCTGTGTTGGCCTCCCAGTCATCCTCTGACTCCTCACTGGGTTCTTTGGCTTCCTGGACCGCCTCCTGGGCCTGTGTATGGCACTCAGCACAAGTGAATGCATGAAACATTGTGGTCAGGACTTGCTAGGCATGCCTTGCCGTCCACTGTTCCTCCAGCACATGGACACAAGCTGACAAACACCCAACAGAGAACACAGAGACAAAGTTGTCTTGAGCGCAGAAGTGCAGTCGCGTCGCATTGAGTTGCAGCCAATGTCGCAGCATGTGTGCAAGGATAAGCAAGGCTGATTTGATGCATAATATCTACACGACACAAGGCAAAGCTGAGGCATGTACCTCAGCTTCCTGTTGCTTCTGAGCTTCTTCAGCTTGCTGAGCCTGTGCCTTTGCCTCTTCAGCTTGTGCCTGAGCTGTAGCAATGCCGGCTTCAGCTGCTGCCTGCGTCTCAGCAGCTGCTGCAGCACCTGATGAAGCGCTGGCCAGCTGTGCGTCAGTCTCTGCAGGCTTTGGCTTAGGCTGGGGCTTCTTCTTCCCATACACCACCTTCTTCTTCACAGCAGGCTCCTCGCCCTCAACTGCAAAGCCGTCCGCTAGATTGACTGTGTGTGGCAGACTGACAGTGCTTTGTTTCTTTGAAATTATACTCACAAATGAGTGATGGGATGAGTATGAGAGAGAGAGGGGTATAGAGATGAGTATGAGTACGATGAATAATAATCCTGGTGGATGCTGCATGCTGGAAGTGCAGTATGCCAAACATCTTGGCTTTGTTATATTGCCCAACGCTGCCAAGTCTCTGCCAGACAGTAGAGACAGCAGCAGCAGCAGCAGCACAGACGAATTAGTTGTAATGAAGAATTTGGTCACAATGGACAATACACTATGTATATAGCAGCTGTCACTGATCACACATGAGTCATGTGACATGCCTGTCAGACATCACTGATGCTTCAAACAGCCCTGAGCAAGCCTCAGCGCAGAAGGTAGGCCACAAAATGGGTACAGGTGGTGCAAGGCAGCACACCTGCTGGTGTTTCCATGCCAGACTGCTTCAGGAATTGCTCCCTGATAGCAGCCAGCCGCTCAGCCTCCTTCTTGGCCTTGCCAGTCAGCAGCTTGCCCTCCCTCTTCAGCTGGGCCCGCCTCTCCAGTCGCTCTGCCTTTCGTCTCTCAGTGTCCTCCCTCTTCTGCCTTTCGTCCTCCTCACGCTGCCGTTCCTCCTCTTCTTCCTGCACGCGATGACAGGACAGCACGATGAGCTGTGACTGATGCCCATGTGGCACAACACTAATAAATGCCACATAGGATTGAGTCAGCTGTCTGATGCAACAGACTCATGTCTATGCTAGTAGCAAGCACCAACATTGCGTCAGGTCATGGGTCTTCCTATGGAGACATATCCCATTGATCAGCATGCAATATGCACAGCGACCTACAAGAGGCTGTTGCAGATGACACATATTTGAATATTGATGCATGTACGGCCACAAGTATAAGGCTGCAGGCTGGTGTTTACCCTGATCCGCTGCTCCTCAGCGAACTTGACTGCTTCTGCCTCAGCCTTTTGCCGTGCTTCTACCTCTTCTTGCATCTTACGCACAGCTGCTGACACCTAAATGTGACCAAAACAAGCCTTGCTGCTGTACACACATGATTTTGCACATGAAACACATGACACAGATGCACATGTATGATGCCCAGACAGAGTCATAGCATGTTATTGGCACAACTTGTCTGTGTGCTGCTGTGTTGCAAGCATGTCATATGTAGTACCAACAAAGCAACCTCACAAACATGATGCTGGACTGCGCACTGAGTGGTTGGTGTAACGGCACACGGGCTGGGGCGCTGATGTGCTTCATGCCTGATGCAGCAGCGTACCTTTTTGCCTCCTTTCTTTGCTGCGCCACCTGCAGGCGCTGCAGCATCATCTGCATCACCGCCAGCTTTCTTTGCCTTCTCCCTGGCTTTCTTCTTGGCCTTCTTCTTTTCTGCAGCTGTCATCTCCTGCAGCAAATCCAGCATGGGAGCGCGATTAACATGTCGCAGCGCGGTTGATGATTGCAGCTGTATGCCCAGCGGTCATAGGCAGGGTAGCTTATGTAAGAGGGCAGGGGGGTGAAAATTGCGTGTTAGGCACAACTCACAGCGGTCTGTTAGAAGTCTTTGTTGCATCTCAGCAGCATGTAAGCAGCAGCTGCCTAGCATGCACACCTTGTGCTGGTGATAAAGTGGCTGCCATTCTTACCAAGATTACATCATGATGACTTTTGCAAAGGCAGCCAATGACTAAGCAGTCCTTGTCATCATTGATCTAGTCAAATGCATGCTCACCTTGCCATCTCCATCAGCAGCTGCGTCTTCGTCATTCTCAGCAGCGGCTGCAGCTGTTTCTGCAGCAGCTTCTCCGGCAGCTTCTGCCCCAGAAGGCTGAGCCTGTGCATCTGTGGTGCGCTCAGCCTCGGGCTTAGCAGCAGGAGCCATACCCAGCTCAGCTAGCACAGCATCCAGGTCTTCTTCATCCTTGGCACCGCCCTTGCCCTTCTTCTTCTTCTTCTTGCCTTTGCTGGTCTCCGTCGGTGCCTCCGCAGCTGCTGCAGCAGCTTCTGTCTGAGCAGCTGCAGCAGATGCTGTGTCAGATTTCGGGTCAGCAGGTCCGTCCAGCTCTGCCAGCAAGGCATCTATATCCTCTGTGTCTGCGGCTGCCTTGCCCTTTTTCTTCTTCTTGGATTTGCTGGCTGGCTGTGGCGAGGTCTCCTCTGCAGGAGCTGTCTCTTGCGTTGCTGCAACTTCCGGACTGTCGCCCCCAACTTCTTCCAGCAGTGCGTCAAGCTCAGCATCTGCTGTTTCAGCTTTGCCATCTGCACACAGTGGGCACACGATGCGGCCAGGCGTGCATAGCAAAATAAAATACTGTGTACAGCTTCGCTATACCGTCTAAGACTCTGGAATGCCCAATCTGTTGCACAAAGCAACTGGTGCTGAAATTGAGCTATGCACTCAGACACCAGCATCAGGTACAGTGATTAAGACCGAGCTTAATAATTGTATGATTCACATGATTCTGTGAGACCTGATCTGCAGCCTCAGCATCATCTTCAATGCAATTGCCAGGCAATTTGATGCCAGGTCAGCTCACCTCGCTTGGATTTGCTGCTCTTCTTCTTTTTCTTGCCAGAAGCTGCAGCATCTTCGTCATCATCATCAGCATGCACACCATTTGCAAGGGCCTCTGGCTGGGCATCATCTGCCCCAGTGTCGCCATTCTCGGCGTGGCCATTCTGATCCAGAGCGGCAAACACTGAGTCGAGGTCGGCTGTTTTCTTCTTGGACTTCTTCTTGCTTTTGCTTTTGCCTGTAGGCCACCGCACAGTCTTTGCTGGCAGCTATCATGAGGAGCAACAGACTGTGTTTGGACTTGGGGTTTCAACATAGGAACAGCTCCATCAGGCATGAGTGGATGCAAGTTCATGCATGAAGCTGTGATGATCAGGTCAAGATGAAGCTGTAGCAATGAAAGCCTCAGCAAACAGGTCAATACAGGCTGTAGAAGCACGATTGAGACACATCGTAACATTATACAGCATACACTCTTTGCAGTAATCAACAGGCCCAACATGCAACTGCACGTCAAGCTTTCCGCATGGCAACCAGAATATGCATGACTTGCATGCACAGCACAAACTTGTGATGAGGTTACAAGTGATCTAGCGCACATTAGACATCAGAAGCATTGTCTGTCTTACCGAAGAATTCTTCCTCAACATCAGCATCAGCAGGGGTCCCTGTGGAAGCATCAACGCCACCATCAGCAGGCTCAGCATCGTCTTCGAGACCAAGAGCGGCAAAAGCTGAAGCTGCATCTACACCTCCCTTCTTGCCCTTCTTGCTTTTGCGAGGGGGTGCGGAAACTGGTGCATCCTCAGCGATTGCCACATCAGCGGGGTCGGCAGCTTCTGACGTTTGCTCGGTCTCGTCATCATCAAGACCAAGAGCAGCAAAGGCAGACGCTGTGTCAACCTGCTTCTTCTTGCCCTTTTTGGACTTGGCTTTGGGAGCTGCCTCTGCTCCATCTACTACCTCATCAATTTCAACTGGGGGCTCAGATGCAGCAGCTGTCTCTTCATTCTCATCATCCTCATCATCAACACCAAGGGCAGCAAAAGCTGATGCTGTGTCAAGCTTCGTCTTCTTGCTCTTTCTGGACTTGCCCTTAGGCGCTGCTACTGGTGCGTCCTCTGCCTCGTCAAGGTCATGTGCAGACTCAGCATGGCTTTCTGCCTCTATGTCGTCATCATCAATTTCAAGAGCAGCAAAGGAGTCAGCCTGTTTCTTCTTGCCTTTCTTGGGTTTGCGTGTTTTGGACTCAGCCACTGAGGCAAGCTCTTCTTCATCTGGCACAGACGCAGTACGTAGGACAGAATCTGCAGGCTCTACATCTTCATCTTCCAAGGCTGCAAAGCCCACGGCAGCTTTCTTGCCCTTCTGCTTCTTCTTGCCTTTCTGCTTGGAGGGAGCTGCCTCAGCTTCTGCCTCAGCTTCCAGCTCAGGGTCATCCAGATCTGCTGAGAACCCAGCTGACTTGCCTGCCTTGCCCTTCTTGCTTGCTTTTAAAAGTCCCTGCAGCGGCAGAACAATAGGTGAATAAGCAAGAAACAGGAGAAGAAGAGCAGACAATTCACCCATTAAGAGAGCCACTCAGAAATCTGCATAGCATGACTCCAGTGTTGCAATAGCAACCAGGCACAAGATGCTTCATACTCAGCAGAGTGCCTCTCATGCGGAGTCACTGCACTATGTGTAACAAACCTCGGAAGCAAGTTGGGGATGCAGGTGCAGGTGGATGTTGATGATTGAACGCTTGTCTGTCAGATGCATACATACTGAAGCATCAGTCACCAAGGAAGTGGTGATTACCTTTGGAGGATCAGCAGGGCAAGCCTCCCCAGGCTGACTCTCATCAGGCATGACAACCAATACACCATCTGCCTTGTCAGACCAGCCAATGTCATGTGCAGAACACAGCATGCCAAAGCTGTCCACACCTCGCACAGCAGTCTTGCTGATTGTGATACCTGAGCCAGGCACTGTGATGCCGATGCCCTGCAGTGGTACCAAAGACTTGTAACGCGTACTGCAGTTGCCAGTGATGCTGTAATGCCTGACTGGTAACATGGGTAGGAAGTAATTTTGAGACTGATGCTCCCTTGGCATGCACCAGCAAAGTAGCACATGCTGTGCTAGAGTACAGCATGCATGCATGTCTTTTGTGTGAAGGCAGTTTCAGGTGTGCCTTCACCAAGGGTGGGACAGCATTAGATGCAGAAAGCAAGCTAATGATGCAACAGAGTTTGGCAAATGCAAGCTGATGTGCATACCGCAAAAATGACTTTCATGCCTGCTGCAGCCTCAGCTGCATTAGTGACAACTTGAGCAACATCATGTCCATAGTCAACAGAACAGACTCGCAAGCGATCTGACTTGGGGTGCGCATTGACACTGAACACCTCTGCTACCACAAGGCCGGCCTGCGGGGATAGAGGGAAGGTTTCAGCTAATGGTAGGAAGTCAATTTTGCATATGATATGCATGCAGCATGTGGCAATCACTGCAATCGCGTCAACAGTCATGTGCATGCATGCAGTGGTATACTCAGACGCAATGCATATGTACCGTCTGATCATAAGCATGCACTGCAAGCTGTGATCTGAGGTTCAAATAGAACACAAAGTGCATGTGAATTTACCAGCAACACGATGATAAGCAGACTGTGCGTTTGATGCTATGTAGCTGATACCTGCTGATCAGCCTCGCTGTCTGCCTCATCGCTTTCAGCGTCGCTTTCTTCATCTGTGCCTTCTCCATTTTCAGCAGCTGAAACATTGCTGTCTTTCAAAGCAGAAAAAGAAGCTGCAGCCTTTGAGGGCTGCTCTGCTTCCTCATCACTGCCTTGCAGTAGATCAAAGGCGCTGGCTGCCTGTTTGCGCACGGGCTTTTTGGCAACAGGCTCTGCCTGAATATCTTCATCTACGTCAGCTGAAAGCACTCCAGCTGCTTCGTCATCCGAACCCCAGCCAGAATCTTTCGCCTTTCCCTGCTCACAGCAATGAACATTGGTATACCTGGATTTGCGACAATACCACTGACGCCTCGGCAGGCTATGCGTGCCATAAAAGTCACCTTCTTGGCCTTTTTCTTCTTGTCCTGCTTTTTTGGCGCTGCAGCTGAGACACCTGGGGTGTCTGCGTCGACAATAGCGGGGGCTTCAGATGGCTCGGGAAAATCGTCGTCGTCAAGATCGGGGGCTCCTTTGCGTTGCTTCTTTTTCCCCATCCAACTTCTTTAACTCAGCAATGGTCCGTGCTGCAAATACAAGCTCCCTTGATGCTCCGAACCAGCACACGGAACACGCCTTGATCTGCTTTTGTAAAACTACAAACTCGATGCGCTGCTGCGCACTGGTGTATTGCCAGGTATTGACTGCAGCTCCTGGCTTAGGTGGCTGTATGTCTGATTTGTTCGTTTGTGCTTACTGATTCGTCTGCACTCGCCTGCTGCGCAATCCAAAGCGCAGCATGCACAATGTTGACGACGGAGATGATTGCGCTGAGAACCAC
>JAABUK010006736.1_pt1 | contig 16969 bp, 5 predicted proteins | sample 5559141 | NCBI WGS metagenome assembly JAABUK01 (sample SAMN10711869, study PRJNA513367) | rock metagenome | isolation source: Antarctica rocks | place: Antarctica: Victoria Land, Pudding Butte nord | collected 2016-01-03
ACGACAGCGGCGTCCGGTCGTATTCGTCCTTCGAATCGGCGGTGACGTCATTCCGCTCGATTAGCAGCTTCACAACCGCCTCATGCCCTTCCTCGGCCGCCCATGACAGTGGCGTCCGGCCGTGATATTTATCCTTTGAGTCGGCGGCGACGTCATCCCGCTCGATCAATAGCTTCACAACCGCCTCGTGCCCTCCCTCGGCCGCCCACGACAGCGGCGTCCGGTCGTGATTGTCCTTCAAGTCGGCGGCGATGTCAGAATCTCCGCCTATTTCTGACAACAGTCTCTCTGACAAATAAAGCAATCCAAAGCGCGCTGTTAAATGCAGGCTTGTTATTTGTCTGGGAAAGTATTGACTGTAACCACCATATTTAGATTCTGATATTGACATGGTTTGTACAGCACAAGAGACCAAAGTCATATCCTGCAGGAAACAACATGCTAATTTATACACCTGCTTTTGGACTGTCCGCGCATGCTGACTCCAAAATCGAGAAGCATAATCCAAGAACACATTCTTCTCGAGTCTGCTCTCGAGTTGTTGGTCATCAGGACAGCTACCGCTCCTAAAAGGATCGAAGGAGAGGTAAGTGAGACAGGCTGATGCAATTTCTTGCTGAGCCCGAGGGTTCCAGCTTTCTCGAATACGCTCGAAGTACTCCTGAGTGGTGTAATGGACAAGACGTATAATGTTGCTCTCATCATCAACTGTAATAAGGCCAGCGCAACACGAGACCATGTCTTCAACCTCTGGAACGTTATCGAGGTCCAGTTCTGATTCGCCTAGTTCCACAGCCAAAGCATGGCTTAGCTCTCTAGCAGTAAGCGGCCTCTGGGCGTACGTGATCCAAGATAGAACATTTCTTGCCAGTATACGATGTCCGGCTAGCTGGCCTTCGATTCTCTCGATTGCATCATTGTATGCATCATCTAGCGCCTTCGAGCCTTTGGGAAGTCCATTCAGGGTAGATAGAATTTTCTTCTTCGTGCTCTTGTCGAGGAGCGAGTCTACATGTAGACGGGCAAGAAGAAACCTGGCTCAACCATAAGCTTGCGGTACCGCTCGAAAGCAGATCAGAACTCACATGCCGTCCACTGCCATGCTGATCTCATCTTGCACAGCTTTCTGCAGCCCATCATCGCGCTGTACGCATCTAGGTAACCGATAGATTTGGCCTGCGACGAAACGTTTCACATCAGAAGCACTTGCTCGAACCCTTAACACGGGCGAGAGACTGAATTTCTGCACCACTTCTGGAATAAAGCGCGACGTGGCCATCAAGCTCAGATTTGCCTTGGACTGCAGATCACGGAGTATTGCCAAAAGCTGGCTGCGGCTACCATCGTGGTCCAGGCACTCATCCAAAGCATCGATAACCACGTAGACTTTCGAGTAACTGGAGACCACTAATCGAAGTGCAGTCTGGATCTCTTCAAGCGATGGCCGTGTCCTTCGGCCTGCATGGCGATCATAGAGCACTGTCACAGATTCTGCAATAGAAGGTCGTTCCTGGATTAGTTGTTTGAGGATTGTGGCTGCTAAATTAGCAGATTTTTGATCTGCTTGCGTTTTGTAGTTACAATAAATATAGGCCACGCCGATGTCTTTGTCTTGCACATATTCCCAAAGGTGACCGACTGCGATTGCGGCAATCATCGTCTTGCCAGCTCCGGGAATGCCAGGACAAAATAGAGTTTGGTTTGAGCCATGAAGCCAGTTCCGGAATTCAGGAGAATCAGTAAACCATACACCAGTTCCTTCCTGTCTTCGGCTGATGACGTCAGACTGTTGCGCAGCAAAGTCAATCGAGGATATCCAATTCGTGATGTTGTGGTGTCGTTGACGCTTTTGCTCTCGAATCACGGAAGTCTCGTCCTTGATCACCTGGTCGTTGTTGTGAAGGGTGTCTTGATCCCACTTCCTTTTCAAGGACTTGCTGATCTTCCTTTGTAGCCGCGTCAATGCTTTTTCCCTCCCTTCCCCATAGATAAGAGGCATTTGGATGTCGAAGATACCTAAAAGAGAATATGCCTTATCTTCTTCGCGTTTTGTTTCGCGATGTTCCGCCCAAGACAGTCGCTCCTCAACCCCAAAACCCTTCAGAGATCCTCCGCGTAGAGCTCCGATAGGGATTCCTGTTATACTGTGAATGAGTTCTTCCAACGATTCCTTGCTGCCTAGCCGGGTGCCCTCTCGTGAGAAAAACTCGACTGATACGGGGCAAATAAGCTCTTGTAGCGTCCAGCCTCGACTAAACCATCTGCTTCCCCGAAAAGCCGCTTCCCATGTAGTTGGTGAGGACTGAACATCTGCAGCATGCCCAGATGTCGAGACGTCTGACAAGTACACGTAGCATTTTGACGCCTTCTGATACCAGCGAAACATTGAATTGATGGCCTCAGAGAGCTCAGTGCTGCTTGATATGTCAATGCAGCAGGTATCCACCCAGAAGTGTTGAAGATTATTGCTAACAGCTTGGTTACTGCAGAATTCGATCTTGTTGTAACCAGCCTTCTGCTTGCCAGTGTCTTTTATGAGGTCTCTAAATGTCACTTCCTCGCCATCAGCTCCCCAAGTATGTGAAAGTATCGCATATCGAGGGATGTTGTTATCGTGATATTCCACCAGATTCAATTTACCGTGTCCTCGATCTACGAGAAGGCGCATCGTTATGACGTTTGCTGCAAGGCTCAAAAGAGCGCGATCGTAGGTACGTGGAAACAGAGCACCTCGTCACTCCGTGGCGACCTGAATCGCACGCGATGGTGATCGATGAGGACTGCCGAGAACATCGCGGAGCACAGAACCAACGTGGAGGTGTGTCAGTGGGACAACCGCAGCTTAGCAGAAGACATGGTGCGTGTGATACATGGTATAGAGCCTTGCGAGCCGTGCCTGCGACTGACCATTTACATGCGGAGCGGAGCCAGATTCCTGACACCTGAATGGTGTGGCAAAGCCAACAGCTCAGCCTCACGTGGCTGAGTCGCCATCTGCTCATGATGGGTCTTCTTTCATATCACGACTTCATATTCTCAAGAACAAGTCAATTGTAACAGGCACCGCCAAAGTTATGACCTACGACGACATTATTGAGGCACAAAAGAAGCGCGATGTCAAAGAAGCAACTACAGCAGGCGCAAAGACACCAGGACGCAAGCGTCAAACCCTTGCCACGGGTGGAGTCAAAAGAGCCCGTGTTGAAGAGCTGGAAAATGGCAGGCTTGAGATCGAAGCACTTGGATTAGAGGAGTATTGTTCGGTGTTGCAGTTTTAAAACATAGGTCTCGAGAATTCGAGCCTGCCAGAACAATGAATACGCAATACGTTTACTTTGCAGCGCTTTAATGTGCACTTCCATGGTACAATTGTTCCACTTGCTCGCGATATGCGGTCTTTAGCGGCCCCGAAGACACTGATGTCACAAGGCTGGAGCTTGTGTGAGGTATGGGAAGGGAGTCGGCACAGTCGAATGTTATTCTCAACAAGGTCCCGAGCGACTCAGAAGCCACGAGTTCTGATCAACGACGGGTTTGGGACGCATGAATCATTGGAAGTGAAGATATTTTGCTTTGGGATAGGAATCTGCAGAGACGCACTCGACGGCAGTGACAAGGATTCGCTTGACTCCAGCGCCCCTGCAATTCCTGAGATCTTCTTTACTTACCAGAACTTTGAGAGAGCTCAAAACACTCAGCAAGACGCCTGTCTCGTCCATATTATAGACATTTTCTGGAATAATAGCAGGATCGTGGAGCTCCTGACCTATCACGGTGAACCACTGCATCACCTTATCGTAGACGTTGTGATCGTGTCGTGCCCAGTAGCTTCAGGGTCCCAGTGCGTGTGCTCAATAACTGGCCAAGAAGTTGCCCAATTGCTCGCATTTGGGGAAAAGATTGCAAGTCTCGAAAGGCACCTGTCTGAAGTTTCAACTTTGAAGTCCGATCATACTATCCGGGGTCGATTCGAATTCCCAAGTGAGACGGGTTGAGAGCTCGTTCGCAGAAAACTACTGCCTTGCGATTACCGCCATGGGCTCTTCTGCTACCATGCTGTTGTTGAGAGCCTCGGAGGACACTTGCACGGAGAGCTCGTGTGGGGACATCTTGGAGAGAGCTTGCCCTATTGTGATATCAAAGCTAGGCGAGCTCCACCCTTGAGCTAGCACGTGACACTGCTTGGCACAAGGCCTTGGCATAAGGCCTTGGCACAAGGATCTATACTTAAGAATGCGTAATTACTCGTAATCTAGCAATCAATCACCTTTTATTTTACATCTAGTAGCTTTATATAAAGTCTCTATATAACTGATTATAATTATTATGCGGGATCAGCGAGGTTCTTAGAGTTATTCTCTAAGAACTACATTACTGATAATCTATAGAGATTAGCTACACTTCTATTCCTCACTGTTATTAGGAAATCACTTACTATCTTTAATAGCAGCGATCTCTTACGAAATAATATAATAAGATATATATAATAAGATCTATATTTCTCTTTTCGCGATCTCTTAGTTATTAGAAATTCTAAAGTCTGAAAGTGAATAATATATTAAACTTTAAGAAATTAGTTTATGATAAGTTATAATTTACTTCTTTAATTTCTAATTTATTTTAAGAATTCATTAAATTAACAGATTACTTATAAAAGATATTTAATATGTTTCGTAATTATTTAAAACTCATTAATGAATATTATTCTCTTTCAGCATAATATTTACAGGAAAGTGATGACGCGATAACTTATGAGAAGTTTTTAGAAAGAAGAAAGAGATTATAAATAAAAGAGGAAATATCTAAATGAAATATATTATATATATATTCTTATTTCCGCTTAATTATAAAGATATATAAGTATATTCTTCTCTCTTCTTATATTTATATCATCTTCTTTAGATTAATCTTCTTATAATTATAATATAAATCAAGAAAGTTAATCTTAGTAAGAAATCTTCTTTATATAAGATCTCTTATCAGCTTTTATAGATAATTAATAATATAATTAAGCTACTGTAATAGAATTAACGTAAGTTATAAGTTAATAATTTTAACATTAAATATAACAATAATAGACTTAAGCGTTATTATAATTCTTTATATTTACTTCTAATTTTAAAATTAAGAAATCATATTTTTATAATAATAATCGGAATAATAATAAATTAGATAATTATATATAAGATATTATAAACTAAATCAACTTCTATAAGCTTCATAATTATTAAATAAGTTTACACGAAACTGTAAAATAAGCTTTAAATTATTTAATTAATAAAATATATCGCATTTATACGCTATAAAACGTAATACTTTGTAATGTTAATAATTATATTATATAGTTAAGACTTATATTTTAAGATTATAATAAATAATAACATTTATATTAAAATTAATAAGTAATTATATAAAATAGTAAAACAGTGTATAAATATGCTTCTAACTTAATTTATTTAATTGCGCAGATTATTTTTATAAAATTGTAAGATGAAATTAAGAAGCATCTTTATATAAGTCTTAATAATTAATTATAAATTAAACTTACTAAATATTTAGAATAGAATAATTTTACACTTAATTAACTTATTAATCGCGCTAATTAATAAGAATAAATTCAAGTCTCTACTTCTTATTTTTATAATACTTTAAAATAACGCGCAGAAAGTTATAATCATACTTACGCGATTACTAGTACTCCTTATTAAGAAGATTAAAAGTCCTTCTTACTAACTTATTAATCTCATAAAGACTCGCAGAAATAATAAGATTAATATAAATCTTAAAGCGCGTGTTATAAATATGAAGAATAAGAATATTCTACTTAAAACTATTTATAAGAGATTATAATTAATAGCAAATTATTATAAGATCGCGTAAACTTTCTATACTTATAAGAATGTTCTATTAGCCGCTCCCCATCTTATAATTATAATTCTGCGCGCTTCTCTTTAATAAATTAATATTTAGCGCAAAGAGATATATTCTTTATATTAAGAAAAGCTCAAATCTAAATAATTTAAAAGTATTATCACAATCTAAAAAATATACTTCTTAAAATAAGATTATGAAAGAGTATAACTCTCTATTATATTAAGATAAAATCTTTTCTATTAATTCATATTTATTAAATAAGAGTTCTATATATATCTTAAAAGAAGACGTAACTTATTAAAGTTAGAAGTATTTAATATATATTCTTCTTAATTTAGATATTAATAGAAAGTATATTTTAATTAACTTTATTTATAAGATTGGATTAAATGTTGAAATAACTTATAATAATGCGGAATAGATTAAGATTATTAATGACAAATATTCACAAATTTCTGATTAAGTCTCTATTATATTAATAATAGAGGAATATTAATTATAAATACTCGCAAAGATTTTAAATCTATCTGATTTTAATATCATATTTAATCTTAATTAATTACGAGAAGTTAATCTTAATATTAATTAAAGAACATTATAAATCCGCGTTTAAGATGAGAGAGAAATCACTTACAACTTATCTTCTACTACTATAATTAATTACGTGAATTCACATTCTTCTTTATTTAATATTAATATAGAATAATCTCTTATAATCAGTTAAATTCTATATTATATACACGAACTTAAAGCTGAATTCTTTCTAATAATTATTTAATAAACTTCTAATCTCTCACGCGTGAAAATGACGAGTAATAATAAAGAATGAGAAGAAGTATTTATATAAAAATAATTATATATTTAATTTATGAATATCTTTAAAGAAGAACTTCTAAAATAACTTTCTTCTTCTTATAATCTGGATTATATGATTGAAACTAAAGATATAATATTAATTAACTTAAATTTATATTCACTATCACTTATATATCTAACTAAATAGTCGCAATAAATTATAAAGCTTCTTAAATAAGATTTAATTAAAGAATTATTTAGTTTTTAAAGATTTCCTATTTTATTTATTAAGAAGTCTAACGGAAAATAATGAATATATATTAACTTTTAAGTCTTAAATACGATTATAAAGAAGAACAACTATTTATTATTATGAATTTAAAAATATCTTAATTTAATAAATAAGACTTATTATTTCTTAAAGATTAACTTTATATAGAGTTACTATTAAATGCTTATTACTAAAAAAGATCGCGAAAAGACCGCTTTTAATATAAGAGAAGATAAATTTTAATAACGCGTGATATTATTTAGTCTTTATAATGCGTCTACCTCTTTTTAAGCTTTAATGAATTATATTATAAGATTGTTTCTTAGAAAATTTATGATAATATATTTTAATAATATTATTATATACTCTGAATTGATGACTGAGTATATACATCATCTTACGCAAATCTTCGAGCTTCTATAATAATATACTCTTTATATTTAACTCTCGAAATGTATATTTTATATTCACTTTCTTGAATTTTACGAATATCTTATTAGATCTGAAATTATTTATCCTCTCTTATTAAAAATTGCAGTTATTCAGAACTGATTAATACCGATCAATATTCATGAAGTACGCGTTTTTTTAGATATGATTATATACTATTAGCGCTTTATTCGTGTTTTCGCGTAAATAATTATACTTCTTTTTAATTTATTAAAAGAGATCGATTTTAAAATTAAAAAGAAGAAGTATTGAAGTATTACTTAAATAATATTTATGACTACTGCGTTTAACGCACTGAAACTAGCTTTTATAACTGCTCCCGTGTTATAGTAACTTAATATCACTTAATCATTCCTTATTTAGTGCGATATCAGTAAATAAGTTATTAAAATTATTCTTCTATAATAAGAAAACAACTCTTTTAATTTAAAATAATTATATTTTATTGCTTATAATAATCGCAAACTTATAACTTCTGAGATTAATTATTTAATATATGAAAAAGAGTTATTAGTAATTAAGTATACTTTATAAATCTGACGAATTTATATTAATAATGAATTTACTATAGTAATCTATATTGATTATAAGAGTCTGAAATATCTCTTTATTATACGCAACTTATTGAAATAACTCATAAGATAGATTGAAGAGTTTGGAAAATATAATCTAAATATTTAATATTAAAAAGACTTTACAGTGATAATCTCAGACGTAATTAATCATAGATTAGATCTTATGAGTGAAGATACTTATAATCGGGCAGCTATAATTATAATTATATAAGGATTAGATAAGAATGATTAGACTACTTATATAACTTACTTCTTAAAGAATAATATTAAATCTTCAGATTTCTTTTATATAAATATTTACGAGACTAAAAATAATTTTATCGTTAATAGTAATGAGTATCTTCTTTAATAATTAAATAATAAATTATTCTCTTATATTTCTTATACATTTCGAGCCGATTTTATTAAATATATATATTTAAAATATGAGTATTTAAATCATTCCAAGTTATTAGAAGTTATAAATAATTGAGACTGATGATATATACTTGAAAAAGATATTAAAGAATATATTACGATTTATTCTAAGTATTAAATAGCTTAAAGATCTTAACTTAATTAAGAGCGTGAACTCTTGTAAACGCTCGCATTTAAGAATACTTTGTTATTTTATTAATAAGTCATCAATCTTATCAATATTTTACCTCAAACATCTATAGAAAATTGATAAATTCTTATAACTATTAAATATGTCACTAAATAATTTGTTATAAAAACTTTATTAAATGCATGAGTGAAAACGATCGCCCGTATTATTTATAATAATATTATAATAATTTACAAATTATTAAATAAGCTTCTCTCTAATAATAATAGTAATCTAATTAGATAAGTTTTAATCATATATACGAAACTACTCTTTATAAAGTATTAAGTTATAACTTCTTATTACTTATGAATAAATAATAAAGTTGAAAACTTAAACGAATTACTTAGAAGTATTTTAATTAAAATGCTTATTAATAAATTAACTGTTTTATAAAACCAGTATCTTTAATAAGCGATATTCTTCATGCGTGTATAAATTCATGCGATAACAGAATATTCATCTTATTATCTTATATTCAGAAAATAATCAAAATTACTATTTAATAATAAGAAGTTACGATCTCTTAAGAGTAATAAAGAAATATTATAAGCTCAACTTAATAATATTAAAAAAATGTAATATATCAGAATAATTACTAATAAAAAGCTTGTGAAAAAGATAATCAAAACTTAACAGGCTTATAATTAGTTAATAAAGAACGTTAACTTTTATAAGAATTAGTAAGTACTTATATGAGCTGAGAGTCGCAATAAATTTAAAGAATAATGATTTAATCTCTATTGAATTAATAAGAAAATGCTTCTAAAGATCTATTATCTCGCTAATTTAAAAGGAAATATTATTAAGAATCTAATCAATAATTAATAAATAATTATGATAAATATTTCAGATAAGTAATATATTTTAAAACTCTGAAACTCTTTAAGAATATAGAAGACTTTACGCAAAAGAAGTATTAATATATTAAACGCTTTTTCCGAAGTTGCAGAACTTTTTAAAAATGAAAATGCAGATACGCTAAATTATAATAAATTAACGTTAATTCTGATAAAAGAATTAAAAAAAATAATGGAAAATCATAAAAAAGATGATTTATTATAGGTGGGAAAGAAAAATCAATTAAAATTTACTATTAATAATCTTAAAGTCTTAAAAGAAGATATTAGAGAAGATCTTAATAAAGATTAGTTTACAGAAGATTCTTAATCTTTATAAAAAATAGTAAGAGCTATTAAAGAGACTAATAGATTGTAAGCTATCGCAGACTTAATTAATATATCGCAAGTTATCATATCTTCGTGCGAGAAGAAGAAGAGCTTAATGAAAGTTAAGATCTCTTAAAGAAATCAAAATCTAGATTAAGAATAAGAGAATATAATAATAAATAATTTAACTCTTAAATTTAACGCTTAAAGCGAACAGAATCAAGAGATTATAAATATTAATTCAGAGAAAATAATGAAATCACTTTTAACACTGAAATATATCAAGATTCTTTCATGAAAGTAAGAACTTACAATTAATATCGCGAAATATAATTAAATAACAACTTTATATAAGTTATAATAAAGATTGAATAAAAGAACGCTATAAAATTAAATCTATCTAAAAATCTATATTATACTTACTTTTCCTTTCTTATATTATATTATAACTACTTACAAGTTAATATTATTAATTAACTATTATAACTCTACGCCTTTTCTTTATTTAAAGTCTATATTATAACTTTGTTATTTTATTACTTTTAAATTAAGATTATAAGTCATTATCTCTCTTTTCTATTTAGATCAGACTATTAAATTACACGCTATTACGCACTTTAACTACTCTACATCTTCATATTAATTAGCATCATTTAATAAGTAAATTATAAGTAAATATTAAGAAAATTATGATAGAGTTATAAAGAGAAATAAGTTAAAAGACTTAAAAATAACTATAAAGACTATTAAAGATGAGTTCTTTATCCGAAAATAGAAAATAAGTAATTAGTTAATTATAATTAGAAGTAAGTCACGCCGAAGAATCTTACCGCCTAATTATAGTAAGTTATGATCAGAAATAATTAATACCGCTCTATTTATTAATATTATACTCACGATCATTCATGTTAATAACTTTAGATTATGAAAGAAGTTAAATAACTCTACTTCTTTAACTTATTAAACTTCTTAATCTTAGTTATAAGATTATTAGAGAGATTATAAGCGGAATTAAGCAAATACTTATTAATGCGCTTTAAGATGTTTATCAGCTTCTTTAAAATAACAAACTCAGCTTTAACTTTAATTAAGTGACACTTCTTAATATTTTCAATCTCTATTATTATAATACAGTTAATTATAACTTAAAGTGATTAATACTAACTAAATATATTAATAATAACTAAAGTATAGTTTATTTACTTTAACTATTATATATAATAGTTACAGACTAAGAGTAATCAGTTATAATTACAATTAAACAGTAATAATATAGTATTAACTATTATAATAAGTCTCTTTAAAAGAGTAATAGAATATAAAAGCTCTCTTCTCTTTTCTACACTTCTTATAAATTACTTATATTAATTAAAGAATTATAAAAGAATGCGAGTACTTATTTTTAACATTATCAGAATCTATAAGCTAAATCAGTATCACTTTCTTCCGATAAATATACTTTATTATAAAATCAATATTAATCTGATTAGTTATAATTAATTATTTCTATTTACAATTCATTCTAAATTATTATATCTCTCAGTATTAATCTTAATTATATTATCGCGAACTTTAATTATTATTAAAGTTTTCGAAATATTCATTATTAATATAAAGAAGTTACGAAGAGTTGCGATCATTATTATTCTTTATTCCGTTAATTAATTTTATCTACTAACTTCTTATTAGTAGTAGCTGTCTGAAATTATAAATAAGTTACAAATAAAAATAAGTAGAAGTAATCTTATTATTATTATTAATTTATTCTTTAAAGATCAGTTAGAATACTTATTAACGCGAGATATTATTTAATTATAAAAGAATGCGAATAAGATTAATTTTTAAGTACTTATAATATAAGATTAAATTACAGATACTAGTAATCACTTTTATATTAATTTTCTCGTTTATAATTTATCGCATATTTTCTCATTCGAAAATATAGAATGAGAAGACTTATCTTAATAGTTATAAGAATATATTTAAAAGAGAGTGTAACTTAATAAAAAGAATAGATTATATAAGAAACTTAAGCTTAATTAAATTAAGATTTCGTTAAATATTAATAATCTCTTTATTATTCTCTCTTATTATTCTTACTCCCGAATCACTTAATAATATATTACTTACAGTACACTATTATAAAGTATTATAATCTATCTATTTATAATAATACTTAAATCTAAATAAGAAAGAATATAATATTAAAGCTAGACGAGCTTCATTTTTAAGCTAACACATGACACTACTTAATATAAGATCTTAATATAAGGCCTTAACACAAGGATCTATACTTAAGGATGTGTAATTACTTGTAATCTAGCAATCAATCACCTTTTATTTTACACTATTGATCGCATGCTGCGATCGCGAGAACAGCACGAGCGGCAATAAATAGAGTTGAACCTCCATACCTGGGAAGCGGCATCCTATCCCATGCAGTATCTGTCGCAAATCCTCAATCCTCAATCATATGCCATCGAAGCCGAGCGATCTGTCACAGCTCTCCAGATCCTCACGGTGATCACCCCATCATGATATGAACAAGGATCTTGTCAGACAGCCTGCGCCTCAGCCTGCGCCTCAGACTGTTCATCGGCCCAATTGAGCTAATCTCCGGCCTGTCTTGGCCCCATTTCCTTCATACTTAGATCTCATTTCAGGAGGTATTCTAGATACTTGCTAGACAGTCAATTCTATCACTTTAATTATACTCAATTCGATTCTAACAGATATTTAGATCTATACTAACTATTTAAGTCAATTTATCTGATAATTATGAGCCCGAAGTTGTTTTCTATAAAATAACATTTATTTTCCGATTCGTGCCCGCTTTTCAGCTTAATTGATCTCAATTACAGCTAACAGAATAACGTTCACTACTGTTTCTATATTCTCAGCTGTTAAAATGATTATTATTCTTAATTCTTTAAGAGATTAAAATAAATGATTATTTCTAATTTAAAGTAGAATTAAAAATAATAATATACTGTTGTATATTAATACTGATTTAGTTTTAGAATTCTTAACACTTATTAAATTCTTAAATTCAAGATTAATAGATATTAATTAAACTGTTAAGTTTGTTATTAATTTAAATTAAAATAAGAGAGAGATATATAAGCTGCTTTAAAATAAATATAAAGCTGAGATGATTATATATAAGAAGAAACGTGCAGTACTTAATAATCTACGAAAATTTATTACTGAAATTATTACTTATATAAATCTAATTTTTATTATAAATCTCAAAATAATATATAAAATTCTTTAAGCTCTTAAAAAGAGATTAGTATTAATAGATAAAGCTCATTAATTAAAATTATCTTAATAATATTAAGTATTAAAAAAGACTTTAAGAATTTAATAGCTTAAGAAGTAATTATAATTATAAGAAAAAATATATATAAACGCGAAAAAGATAAATCTATTTAATATTTAAAATGAGAATTCTTTATACAACTTTATAATAATTATTAAGAGCGTTAACTTTATCTTCACTAATTTATATAAAATAGCTTTAAAGAGAAATATTTATAAAAATATTAATATATTATTAATTATTGATTTAATTAAGTTATTTTAAAATCATCTTTAAATTAATAAGATCATCTTTAAAACATTCTCTTATATAGCTTTTATAATATTATAAGAAGAATTTGCGAAATCAGTTATAATTACTTAATTCTCTATAAAATTATATCTACTTTCTCGCTCTTATCTTTACTTAAAGCTTTATTTCTTCTCTATTTATCTTTATATTATTAAGTAACGTAGATTAGTCAAATAGATTTTAAATGCGGAAATATAAGAGATAATAAATAAAAAAATTAAATAAAATAAAGAAATTAAGAAGATAATAAAAATTATAAGAAGAAGAGCTTAAAATAAAGATAAGAAAAGTTTAAATTCATTATCTAAATTAAGAAAAGAGAATATATAATCTAGATTATATATGTTAATAACACTGATATTATTTGCGATAAATTAGAAGAATTATAAGCTGTGAGATATATAAATTCTTAATTTAAAGACTAATTCTCATATTTATAATAACTTATTTAGATTCAAATTCGAGCGATTAATAATGAAGAATAATTAGTTAATAGCAAATAAATTTATATACTTAATTAAGATGTTTAGAAGTATTAATATCTTTATTCAGATATTTATAGATTCGAAAATAATCTCTTTAATTAATATTGCTTTTACGCCCAATTTTTTTATAAATATAATCTTTCTTCATCGATTTATATTAAAAGAGATATATTAGAATATAGAAAAATAGTGTCTATATTATTAAGACAAGATCTTTTACTTTATATAATATATTAGTGATTATTAAGTACTTAAGTATAATTCTTATTTAAAATCTATAATTATCTCTTTATTTATCTTCAGTCAGACTTCTCGAGCAGATATAAAGATATTAATCAATTATTAATATGCTCTCATAAATTATTTATAATAAGAGATTATATCTTATCTTTAATAGAGTATTTTAGGCGTGATTATTTAAAACTCGTTAATTTTATTTAAATATGAGATTTATGTGTTAAGTAAGATAATAGAAATAGTATTAAGATAATCTAATAAGAAAGATTTTACGAATGAGTCTTTTGCCCGCGTTATATATAATCTAATTCAGCTATTTATGATCTATAATAACAAAAAATGAATCAGTCACTTTCACTACTATTTTACTGATATGAATTTTATTTATACTCACGCAAAAAAGTTTTAAAGCGTTAATATTATTATTAAGTTTCTTAATATAATAAGAACTTAATATAAATAAACTATTTATTATTTTCGAATTAATAATAAGATCTCTTTAAATCATAAATATAATAAATTAGCTGTAAATAAAGATATAATTATAGAATGCTTAACATCAGTTACTTAAGCTTAAAATAGCTCTGCTAAACACTTTAAAGAAGTAATTATTCAGAAGACTTAATATATGTGTATAATAAGCTTTCTATCAGATAATTTATAATCTGAAATTATTAAAACAGCTAAATATCTTAATAATTATATATCTAAATATTATTTAAGCTAGAAAACATTTATTAAGACTCTTATTAATATAAAATCTAATCTATCATATCTTCACGTTTATAATTATTAAGTCTATTCTCTTAATAAGTATATTTTCTATATTTAGAAGCTTAAGTTAAGAGTTTATATTAAATATCTTATCAATTACAATTTATTAAATATTTATAGAATATAAATATTTAGTTAGAAGAAAGTAATTAGAATAAGAGACGTTAAATTTAATAATTCTTAATTCTTCAATTTAGAGAATATCGATTTAAATCATTTTTTACGTGAGAAAGTTAAATAAATTATCGAAATTATTAATATTCAGTTTTCAATCTCTTTATTATTGATTACAGCTATTAATAGTGAAATAGATAAATTATCTTACTCTCTTAAAAACTTAAAATTCTTAACTCTTTTAAATTCAGCTTTAATATCTTTTATAAACTTAAATTTAATATTAAATTAGTTACTTATATTTAAATCTACTTCTAAACTCTTTAATATCTTTAATCTATTTAAGTAAATTCGCGATTATCTATTAGATATCTGCGAAGAGCTTATATTTATAGCTTCTTCAAATTCTTATATAATAATCGAATTTAATACTCAAAATATACTTTTAAAAGACGCGAAACGCACTCGAAAATTTATATATTATATAATTTACGCAGTATTTCTCTTTCAGAGCTTAAAGCTTATCTTCTTTTATTTTATCTTTATTCTGATTTTCATATAAGATTAAATTAATAGAAGAGAAGATTTATATAAAGATATACTTAGGCTGCGTAACGGTCCGGTTCCAACCCGGGTAGTCCAGTCCGGTCTGGTTCTTAATCCGGTCCAGTCCCAAATATAGAGGGATCAAAGATCGGTCGGTTCGGTCCTAAATAAGCTGAGATCGGACCGAATCAGACCGGATCTATTAAGAGCCCGCCAAGAGAAAATGGGCTGTCAAGAGCTTTATAGAATGCCAAGAATTCTAAAATTTCTTGACATTATTTATTAAAAAAAGCTGGATTTTATTATATTTTTATTAATTAATAATGATGACTAATAAAACTTTTAAAATATATTTAATATTTATTTTTATTTTTATCTTAATTAATTCCGTCAAGAGAAAATAGATTATTAAGAGTTTTATAAAATATCAAGAATTCTAAAATTTCTTGGCATTATTTATTAAAAAAAGCTAGATTTTACTATAATTTTATTAATTAATAATGATGATTAATAAAACTTTTAAAATATATTTAATATTTATTTTAATTTTTATCTTAATTAATTCCGCCAAGAGAAAATAGATTATTAAGAGTTTTATAAAATGTCAAGAATTCTAAAATTTCTTGGCATTATTTATTAAAAAAAGCTAGATTTTACTATAATTTTATTAATTAATAATGATGACTAATAAAACTTTTAAAATATATTTAATATTTATTTTAATTTTTATCTTAATTAATTTTCTTAAGAGAAAATAGATTATTAAGAGTTTTATAGAATATTAAGAATTTTAAAATTTCTTCATATTATTTATTAAAAGAAAGCTAGATTTTACTATATTATTATTAACTAATAATAATAGCTAATGAATTTTCTAAAATATATTTAATATTTGTTCTAATAATTATCTTAATTAATTCATTTTTTTGAATTATTTAAATATAAATATTCTAATAATAATTTATCTATAAATAAATATTCTATTTATATATACCTTCCTAATATAGCTAGTCTGAAAATAGCTTGACATTCCCTCAATGCTTGGCAGTCCAATTGGGGGACCGAATCGAATCAGATCTGGTCCGGTCCGATCTGGTCTTTCAAATCTTGGGATCAAAGATCGGATGATCCGGTCTCATATCTCTTGTGTCACTGGAATGGTGACCTCTCCTTATTAGGAATAGTGTTTCCGTGTTTAGCGTGAAAATTTGCTGCAGTCTTGACATTAAGAACATCAAAATTAAAAATATAAAAAGAGCTTAAATCAGCTATAGCAGATTAACGACTTGAGATGATATACTATAAATAAGTTTATTAAAAAGCGCTAGAGAATCTCTATATAATAGTTTCTTTGTTTCTATTTATAGTCTCTTAATTAAGCTGAAAATTAATATTTAGCTTATTTTTATAAAAATCTTTAAAATCTAATTACTTATAAAGGGCTAATAATTATAGCTGAGATTCTATAAATAGTATCATT
>JAABUK010006737.1_pt1 | contig 16968 bp, 20 predicted proteins | sample 5559141 | NCBI WGS metagenome assembly JAABUK01 (sample SAMN10711869, study PRJNA513367) | rock metagenome | isolation source: Antarctica rocks | place: Antarctica: Victoria Land, Pudding Butte nord | collected 2016-01-03
AATTAGCGTTTATACGATTTGTGTTGCTGGTTGAAGGCAAAGAAGCTGCATCAAGCAACCCTACACCCACCCCAGCGCCTTCAGAGTCACGCCCAGCTCAACTGATAGAAGAGTCAGCAACAACAGCTGCAGCACCCTCAACAACAGCAGCGTCCATGACAGAAACAGCAAAAGCTGCTGCTCATCAGCCACCAGAAAACACAACAGTCCCTGCAGGAGTTGCTGTAGTTCCTAAAGAGCCGCAGGTGCATGCAAGTCAGACAGTTCAGTTACAGATACACTTGCCGGATGGCCAGGCAGTACGGTGAGCATTTAATGTACCTGCTGATGCTGCATGGTTTACCGAGATACTCATGGTTGAGAGAACTCTATAGCTTGCTGCACTTCGGTCTGCATGAGCCACTGTACATTTGGACTCCAGGACGGCTTTGCACCTGCTGTGCTGTATGAAAGCCTTGTCAAGCAGGACACAGAACACGCCTGTGACAGCATAACAACACATGAAGGCAATGATGATCTTATACCAGATGGCATGCAGGAGGATGTGCCACTTATCCATTTTTATTTGGTTGTGATAGGCCTATTGTACATGGCACACCTCAATGGTTGCCAGCATAAATTACATTCCTGCCAAGGCTAAGGCCCTACCCCGTCAAGGGGGCATTGGCTCTTGTGAAGATGGGCCACTTCCACATGAGCTGTGATGCATATGTGCTGCTCAGCTACAAAAGAAAAAAAGACATGATATGATTGCAGGGGAAGCTTCAAGGGGGGTACAACCCTGCAAGAGGTCTGCCACTATGTTGATCAGCAGAGTCAAGCTACACTCAGCCGAGACTGCCAGCTTGTCATTCTGCATCCTCCAAAGGAGTTCTCGGCCAGTGACCTTACCAGGAGTCTGGCAGAGCTGGGCGTTCAGTCACAGACAAGCCTGCGCTTGCGCCATACTCAGGCCTCAGCAGGTAAAAACAGAAAAGCTTTTTTTATGCTTTTCAGCGATCATGACATGAGCCTCCTAAGGCGGCAGCCTGGAGCGCCTCAGCAGGTATACATCATCATGGCCATGCTCACACCTGCTACACTTGACATTGGGCATCTTGCGTGACTAGACAAGCAGGTTCCAAGGGCTCCTGGAGGCTTTGTTGCTGGTCATAACCTTGGTGCATGACTTTGCACACGTGAACACGTGTTACAGAGTGATAGGTAGGGTAGGATAGTCAGAGGGCCAGTCAATAGTGACTATACACTACAGGTGGGTGACCCTGCTTGGGCACCCCTGGTGTTGCTCCTGATCATTTTAGTTGCTGCTGTCACTGCCCGCCTGACTGCACAAGGCACAAATTGAATCAGCTCTCAGAAGTGTCGGAGCCTTGAACACAATGGGTGTCTCCTTGTGTGACTGGTGCTTTCATGTTCTGGTATAAGACCAAGGTTGTGTCAGGTCTTGCCAGCATCAAACATGCTATTTGCCTTGGTAGCATCTCTTCTTCTCCCGAAACCACATTGCAAACTCATTCTGCTTGATGTGACACCACCATCAAGCAGGTGCCTCTTACGGTGTGCATGTGATTGCTGCTGATTGTCCTGGTCTGGTTGTGCTACAGGCAGCAGGGTAAGCCCAATTGCGCAGCTGATGCAGCTACTGGTCAGGCTGACCCCTGTAACACTGCTACGCTGGCTTGCAAGCCTATTTAGGAACCCCAGCCAGGACTTGCACAGGGACAGTGGTGCCGCCACATCACAGCAGCAGCGCCAGCAGCCGGCCTCAGGCAGTGCCACGAGCAGGGAGGCTGGTGCTAGCCAGGCTGTGAAGAGGAGGAACGCAGCACCTGGAAAGATCCACACTGTACATGATGCTGGGGAGGGGTCTGAGAGTGATGATCCTGACAGCAACAAATACTGGAATGGCAACTCGACTCAATTCGATGGGAAAGACCAATAACTAAAGTCAGCCAAGGCAGTAAATAGTGCTCAAATGTGCTTGTCACCAAACCAGATGTAGCTCTCACATATACATGCCGTCACAGTGATGGAGCCCTTGACTGCTGAAAGCAAAATTGCCAAGTCACAGGATGGTTGCAAGGGTAGATACATTGATAGATTGAATTTCAGATACACATCCCCAAGAATACACTAATCTGCAAGGGTAGATACCCAGCAACACTGTTGCGACCACAATGGTGTCATGTCTGTCCATGACAATTTTTGGCATTGCCTTGCAACCTGCACGTGTGATTGCACCAACAACGAAGACAAAGAGAAAGACAAAGCAAGCAATCATGAGAGAGTTGGACTGAACTACACTAAAACGTTCCAACAACAATACAAAGCAAATACCTGGTGCAAAATATAATAACACAACCCACTCTGTCATGTGGCTTCATTGCAATCAAAATGCCAATCTGTAATCGTTTGGCCTTGCATACAGGGGACACCCATAAACAGCTGTGACGCAAGGATGAAATCTGGCAAGTTGCAAGGCTTCTTGCATGTCTGCAGCTTGCATCTCAGTCAAACAATGTCGCAGACACACAGATGTGAACCTTGCAGTCCCTGGCATGCTGTGCTTCCTATCAGCGTTTGTCATCCGAGTATCCTTATCATCATGCTCACGCTCATCATGATCCGTGCTAGGCTCCGCATGATCTGTGGTAGGACCTCTGTGCTCTGTGCGAGAATCCCCAGGGGATTCAGGCTGATCATCTCGCCCTGGGATGTAGCCCCGCATCAATGATTTGTTCAAAGCTATCTCCTTCACCAGTTTTTCTAGGTAAATTGATGCATCCCAGATCTGACTAAAGTCCCAATGCATGCGCTGATGTACATTCAACCTAGTATCGTAGACATACAGAATCATGCTGTTGCCATCTGTGAGCAACATTGGCACATGCCGATGTGTCGCAGACTGAAACGCCACGTACTTCATGTATGGCTTGGCTTCAGCAGTTTCCTGCAACAACAGGGCATTTTGCTTCGGCAACAAGCCTTCTGCACAAATTCTGAGCACAAGGGCTCTGCCTCAAATGCTGGATTCTTCCAGGGCGTGCACACGCAACGTGCCAATGACAAGGAGTGCAAGGTTAGGGAACACTACAGAGCATCTGCTGCAACAGCCCAAAATACAGCAACAACAAACAAACAAGATTGGTCTGTACCAATGCCTCAGGGCTGAGGTCCTTCATCGCTTCAATCAAGAGAAGTGTATCCTCCAGCATGAAGCCACCTGGCTCTACATTGGTGTGCTGCAAAACAATGTGAGGCTTCCCTGCAAACAGCAATCAAGGGGGTATCAGAGCACTGTTGATTGAGTGTGTGTGATGAATGACCCACTGCGCCACCAGAAAAGAAAACAGAAAAGAAAAGGTTACGCCTTTCAGCGATCCTAACAGGAGCCTCCTAAGGCGGCAGCCCGGAGCTACTGCGCCACCAAACTGGGTGTTGACGAGCTGTAGCATGCTGATGTATATTGCACTTTAGAAGCAGAGCGAGTCCCGAGCTAGGCCGTGTGTAGACACACAAGAGTGTGACTCTTATTTTATATGGACAACACAAGCAGAGCAAGCGTGCTGGGTGAAAGACTCACTGCCAAATTAAAAGACGCATACACACATGTCCAGGTTTCATTGATTCCCCCTTGCACTGTCACAAGTGAGAAAATTTTCAGCAGCAGACAAATGCATTGCATACTTGTGACTGTGAGCAAGGACTAGGATACTAAGCACGTGCAGGGTTGATGCTCACCAGTAATCTCTACTCGGTTAGACTCATCTTTGATATGCACATCAAACAGCATCTGCGTGCGAAATTCCAAATTAGAGGGGAAGTCATCCCAGCCAGTTAGGGCTTGCAAGCGCAGCCTCAATCGCTCTAATTCCTCAGGAGTGTCCTCGTCCCCAGTCCATGCAAACTTGTTGATGCTGGCAGAAGGATACTGGGAGAGCTGCTGCTGAATGCGTTGCCGCTTAGATTGTTCAAAGACAGGGGGCAAACAAGGAACAATTTGCACACCACATACACTTTCAACCCGTTTTCTTTTGGGAGCTGTGGCAGAAGAGGAGGCCGCCTTGGCAGTCTGGTCTTGGGCCTCCTGCCTCTTGGTGACATGATACATGTAAGCTATCTTTGCCTGAAGGTCTGATGGTCCTGCAACAATCAGAAGTGCCATACACCAAATGTTGTGGGGTCCAGAGCAAATGGCAAATGCATGGTTCCTAAGCAGGGCTTTGGGGAAGCAACATGTTGAGCAGACATACGCTCCTAGTACACTTAGCTCTGACATACAAAACCTGCTAGCCTCAGCTTGTAAAGATTGAATACAATAGCTTCTGAATAAGAGTGCTGCCAACGTGAAGACAATGCAGAAAGCTTGCATTGGGACAGTACAGCCCTCGGTTGAGTGTTTACCGGGATGCTTCAAGGCTCGTCTGACTGCTGTGCGATCAAGAGCATTGAAAGTTGCTGGCAGGTCTTTTTGCAAGGCTTCCTTGAATAGCTCATCACAGTCAGCATCCAAACTGGTCCCGAACTCCCGACTTTGCACGTGCTTTTGCAGTACTGCCCTGTTGTCAGCACTGAGATCTGCTATAGAATCAATGAACCTTTGCACAGTAAGCATTGACACCTGCAGAGCAAGGTAGATGCTGCCTAAGTCAGTGTGTAGCGCAGCATGAGAATGATTGTCGGTTGATGAGCGGATCCTTGCTTTGCGCACAATCCATCTGACACTGGGCCCGGACCCCTGTAGGGGACCCCTGTAGGGGCCCTCAATTTTCCCCGGTCTGTCTTCTGTCCATGGCTGTGAGTGTGTCATTCCTCACAAGCAGAAATAGGCTGGCGCGACACACGTCGCTGCAGCATGCCAAAGTTCCTTGGAGTCCACCTGGTGAGGCGGCAACATAGCGAGATCAAGGCATGCCTGGCTTTGTATTATGTTCTGCCCTGACAGGTGGTTGACAAGATGCTTTGTGTTGTGCCACAGGACGGGAAACCGATATTTTATCTACTCGAGCGCGTCAACGCAGGTGGCAAGACACAGGCTTTCGTTTATATAGGAAGTGCACCTGCCTTCTCACAGGCTCCAGAATTTGACGCTGTAGTTGCCACTGGGTCCACAAGTTCACAGACTCTTGCCAAACCATGTCGCCTATCAGCTGGAAAAAGATCACTGACATGCTTGAATCTGCAGGAACGTTCCACTGAGCTAGCTCAAGGAGGAAAGAATATCCCTTGTGCTGTATATACAGATTTGGAGGGCTTCAAGCAAGTCAAGCAGCTGACAGATGAGGCCCTGATGGACGTAGTGGAAGCTGGTGTAGTGCTTGTCTAAACAACGGGCCTGATACGCTGACTTGTTCACAAGTCATCGGCTTCCTCAATAGCACTGGTTACTGAACATGTTGTACTAAAGAAGACAATGCCAATAATGAAATAGGGTATTTGCTAGTAGTCCTGACCAACTACTCAACCAGGGCTTGAGTAGTTGAGTAGTCCTGACCAACTACTCAAGCCCTGATTGAGTAGTTGGTCAGGAAAATGCTGACATTGGAACAGGTCAAACTTGAGTTTGCAAAATGGTTGCCATGCTGATGCACATTGTGCATCAGCTCCAAAGAAGGCTTGGAGCCATACAGAAAGTGAGTTGTATTCGCACACAGAGCACAATTGCCATGATTGCAAGAAGCAGCTGCAATCCTTGGGCGTAATGCTGCAACTGTAGGCAATCATTGCAACTGATGATGTGAGATGTGAGACTTATGCTGAGAAGCCAGATACAGTTTTGTCAATGTTTTATACTTCCACTTGCGTGATGGTCTCGGTTGTCTCTGTAGCAAATCAATGAGGTCTGTGACATTGTCTTGTAGGATACTCACTATTTACCTGTAGCTATTTGCCACAATTGTGAGACGTGATCTTTGGCATTCACTCGACACTAAGGAGCATAGCAACACAGGTTGATCATGTTTGAAAGCTGTCTGATCGCGACTTCATCCTCTGGACTTGAAGTGTTTTATGACATTACTGTTTACTATCCCCCAGGCGTTTCTGAGTTTACACTTCCAGTTGTAGGGATGACGTTTCTGCATTGAGACAGACGTTTCGGGATTGAGAGAGCCTTGAGGTTGCAACGATTTGTCAGCCCTGCACGAAAAGTTGGGATCCCCAGTGAAAGTGCAGTGAGGTCAGAGTTGTGTCGAGGTTTTGCAGAGTTACGGTATCACGCTTTCAATGAAAATGTTAGCGTGTGATTGTTCTATTGATATTGTAACATAGACGCCGTCTATGGCTAATTCTGTAGCTTTCTGGGCCAGACTCTGAAGGTTCAGGTCCGGACTACTGTAGCTCAAGCTTGTGCTTCAGATCATCTGTAAGTCAACCTCAGATGCTGCAGACGCTGTGTAGCGTCTGCATACAGAAAACGAAAAGTCTGCACGCAGAGTTCTCCAACTCTGGCACCGCACAAGAGGGTCTGAGATTTCATACGTTGTGCTATGAATGAATCATCAGCTTTAGGGCATAAAGTTGAGCCTCACTTATGCCTTGACAAAGGAAAACAGGGGGGGACTCAGCCTTACTCACATCTCAACTCCTGTCGAGGAGGTCAACTCTGAGACCCGCTGTGAACTCTTTCACAAATGATGTAAATAGGGAAGTAAGAGGCTTCAATATTGCTCCAGTGAGGGCAGGGCTATTCAACACTGCAATCAGGGCTTTTGGCATTGTTGGAATCCACTTCCCCCAAACACCCTGTTTTTGTGGGGTTATGCAGACACACATAGGTCTTGATGACTCGCAATTATTGCTAACATAGTACATGACCCTGATGTAAGCAAGAATCTGGTAAAGGGTCAGCGCTCAGTTATGCAAATGTGTGTCATTGTTGCCAAGCATGATAGCTTGACATACCACTCTTAGCTAGATGGAAGATGGGTTGCCTCTAAAACCCAAATACAAAGCTGTTGTGGTGAAAGATAAACATCACAATTTGAGCTGCCTCTGCAGCCCTGCTGCTGAACTGCAGCTGGCAACACTGTATATACATATATGTTGCACGTAGGTTCAACAATTGTAAACTACCTGCTTTGCAAAATTGTCTTGCAAAATTGTCAGCTGGTCCCTCATGGTGTGTTTTGAGGGTTCACGTCACAGAGGCGATACCAGACACAGTGCCTGGCGCAGGGTCAAACACAGTTACGATCTGCAACTGTCCAGATGGGCAATGACCAGTCACCTGCAGTTAACCAGACCAGATCAGCTGTCAATAACCAACTCCTTCACATGCCTCTCAGGCAAGAAGACAGCAGTCTGATTTCAGATAAGACATGCTGTGCTACAACATAGCAGATGGCAGCGAACACTTGAGGTGCACAACGCAGGTCACACACATTGCCACATGCATTGCTACAGGGTGAATGGTATGAGCAGAATCTGTGGAGGGAAGGACGTACAGGGCATGAAAAATAGTAGACTCCAGGTTGTGTCAAAGTTGCAGTGTAGTTGTTGTTTACGGAGGTTGCACTGGAGGTGCTGAACAACATGTTTGGTCCAGCTGTGTAGTTGGTAGGACACTGCAAGCACACCCTTTTTGAAAAGAACTGAGTTTGGCAGCCACAGACATGATATCAAGCAGCCGTGCATTATGCCTTAAACCCTGCAGGGGCGTTGTTACCTGGGAGCTGCTGAGTAAGTACACCCCGTGGGCACCTGAAGTAGATTGTGCGATCCGTTAACCCAAGGAGTGTACACTACGATTGAACAGTGCAGGCAGAGTCAGCGGGGCAGCCATATGTGACTCACCACTCCAGACGAACTCTATTGAGCTTCCGGTGGGTACAGAAACAGGCGCGTAGATTCTGCAATGCGGGTGTATCAGCAACGACAGAGCATGCAGACCGGGCACGTGCAGGCACCGCAGTCAGATCCGAGCCAATACTTACTTGCCAGCCATCCAGGGGTTGACGTTTAATGTGACAAAAGATTCGGTAGCATTTCCAGTCGGAGCTGCAGCAGACTCTGGAGCCGAAGCAACGGAAGGAGCTGGAGCGGGCGCTGCAGTCGATATGCCCGGACCAAGCGCGACTGCAGTGGCCACAAGAGCGAAAATAACGGAGTGCATCATGTCAGCAACGTCAGGGTCGGAAATATTGTCAGTCTTAGTCTTGCGCGACTAGAATCTTTATCTCCCAGTTGACCCAGTTGTCACCACGCTCTGCATGTTGTGATCAGAGTTGAGTAAGGTTCATTTCATATTTGGCCACGCTGATGCAGATGACTCATGACTGATCAGTCAACAGTCGATAAATTTTTCTAGCTCGCAGACAAGCTTCGGGAATGTTGTGACGAGGACAGGGATTTTCATACCCCTTGTCGCCAGGCGGCACCCAATACTCACATTGCACTGCGGTTCGTGCGGCTGAGTATCTGTCAAGCTCCAAAGTCGGTATTGTGACCAGACTTGCAGCACACGGCCAGCTCTGACCTTTTGGCCATGACATATTCGTTGACGCCAGCTATTGTTGCACCCATCATTGGAGTAGCTCTGTCGGTCGCTCGTAGCCTTGTCCCCATCCGTGAGGTCGTGTCCATACGAGCAAATCGTCGTCTCGGAGTACGTCTAATTCGCATCAATCACTTTGAAGCACTGTCCCGCACATTCCTGCATAAGAATTGGCATAGACTTTGAGACGCTCGTGTTGTCTGTAGGAGATGAACCCAGCCCCTTACGCTGCCATGATTCTCAATCACGTCGGATGGGTCGTTTATGCAGTGCTCAGGACAGACTGGTTCATTTTCTCTGCTGACATGATAGGACTCATCAGCGGTGTGTGGATCACATTTTCGTTGTATCCTTTGGCTAGCCTCAAGGTAAGCTGGCATACTGTACAAGCAAGAGCCTGACATTACCTGCAAGCAACTGCCAAAATTGGGGATCAGCTCTGCTTTCAGAACACTTAAGCCGCCAGTGAAGGTGCAAGTCTGATCCAGGTGCAAAATCGCCTGAATGGGCTTATACTGCTAGCAGCAACTTTGTGGGGAGCACTGGCTCTGGTCACCATGATTTTGTCTTCAGCTGCACCTCACGCAACTCTATCACTGTGGTAAATTCTGCCTGACACTTGTTTTACCTCTACCCCACAATTGCCAAGACAGGTTGTTAGGCACCCCGTTAAGATGCTGCATTGGGATGTAATTTATCTGGCAATGATGTGCTCCAGAATCATGCTTTGCCCAGTCACAATCTGCTTGCTGCATGCGCTTTGAGCCTTTGCAACTATGCGTCATCGCATTGGTTTTCTTTGCCTGCATCACCAGCCTACTCTTCTTCTGAATGGCCCATACTGGCTGCTCCTTTCTGCAGGAGTTGGACAGTTAGTGTGACTCAGATACTCCTGTTTGCAAGTCCCTTGTCTACCCTGTACAAGGCTGTGGTCAGCAGAAACTCAGCATCCTTCCACTTAGGCCTGAGCATCATGAGCGTCATCAGCTCGGCCATGTGGTGCATCTATGGCATTGTGAGTCAAGCCTTTACTCATGTTACTCATCGCTCAGGGACTCTCAGCCGTGCGTAATCCTTCATGCAATCCATTGTGATGCACCACACTATCACTATGTGCTCCACATTGTGAGTTAGACTCACAATACATGGTTGCCTCTGTACTTTTCCTGCTCTTTCCTTGTCTGGATTGATGACGCCCTTACTTTTGCAGAAGTGTTGCTGCATTTTCTGCCTGTGCATGCAACCATGTAGCATAGCATGCAATGTATAGTTGCAGGCCAGTATTCAGGGCATCTTGGCATCCATTCTTTGGCCAACACACAACTTGCTCTACACCATTCACTTGTTGTACCCAATAGAAAATCTCATTGCTATCGTACAACACATGCATGTGCTGTCCTAAGGCACACACACAAGGACAGCCAAGCTGTGTTTGGACCAAACCAACAAGTCTGTGTGCTTGCTTATCTGTTGTATTGATTAGAGAATCTGATTGGTGCTGCAGACTATCAAGAACCTGTTTGTGCTGGTCCCCAACCTCCTTGGGGCTTTGCTATCAGGCGTCGCTCTGGGGGTGTGTGTCCTCTTCAAAAGGTGGGCGTGCCTTTGCCTACATGTATGTGCTGTCATGTATGCTCTGTCATTCCATGTATGCGCTGTCATGTACGCCCTATAACCATGTTTGTGCTCTCAAGCTCCAGGTATGCCCTGTAACTCCATGTATGCACCATCATGTATGCCCTGCGATGTGCTGTCAGGTATACTCTGTGACTCCATGTATGCGCCGTTAGGTATGCCCTGTCACTGCATGTGTGCCCTGAAATTTCATGTATGCCCTGTCACGGTATGCTCTTCATGCATGCCCTGTCGTGGTATGCTGTGTATACACACAGTAAAGTCATGTAACTTCATGTATGCGCTGTCATGTATGCCCCGTAATTCTGTGCCGCTGGTCCCAGCTGCAGCACAAGGCACAGCTGCTGTTGCTGTTGCTGTTGCTGTTGCTGTTGCTGTTGCTGTTGCTGTTGCTGTTGCTGTTGCTGTTGCTGTTGCTGTTGCTGTTCTTGCAGCACACACTCTACTCAGCTAGCATGATTGCCTCCAGGAGCAATGGATTCTGGTGAGTAAACTGTGACAGAAACTTGATAACTGTTGTTGCAGGTCAGAGGTGACGCAAACCACAGCACAGACAGAGCTAAACCGCATACAAGCAATCGGACAGACTGTTGAACTGTGATGCGCCCTCACTCTCATTACATGGCAAGTTGTAGTCACTCTCAGGTGAGCGTGACAGCTTCTGTGTCACATGTTCACACAGATGACAGTCCGTTGCTGTCATGTTGTTTCCCTGGGTAGTGTTCATGTAGAGCATGTTGTCACACATATGCAAGCAGTTTGCCGTGTATTTTGGGAGACTTGCCTTATGCATCAGACCAACTTTACTGCTGCCTGGTACAGATCTCAACTGTTTCTGCATGCGGCTGTGTTGCATTTCAGCTGTGTTGCATTTTAGCTGCAAGCAATGTTTGCCAGCAAGAGACAGACAGCAGCTGATTATTATGTTGAAATGGCCTCTCCAGCAGACTTCATACAGTGGCACTGTGTGTTCACTTTGTACAATGGGGCTGTAGGAACAAGGAGCAAGCTTCAGAAATGTGCAGCGTATGTCATGCCACACAGGCTTTATGGGAAGAAACGAATGATTGAGAACTGAATGAAAGACAGTTGGGCGTCAATCTTGGGTGGTACACTTGAAATGCTGTCTTGAAGGAGCTTGTAGCTGAGACTCCTTACACCGCAATCTTGGGAAGCACACGTTACATGCTGTCCATATGAAAATCGTCAAAGTGCTCCACAGAACTATCATCCCTCAGAGAATGATCATCTCTCTGCATTCTGTGGAGCAAGCTGCATCATGCAACTCATTGATTCACAACATACTCAGCTATGGGGATGTCAGCATAGTACTAACATGTTCATGCATACTTCTATGTCCATGTCTGAAGTTAAGCTATGTTGTACTGTCACCAGCACGTGTGTCAGGGGCGTGCAAATGAACCTACCACTTTAGACTGGGCAGCCCGGTATAGTGCTCGGCTTCTCAATCAGTTGAAGCTGTGTAGCCTTTCCTGTTATTTTCTAGCTTCGTCAGAGTGTCACAGAAGCTTCATGACCTTGGTGTAGATAGGTGCTCAGAGTTACAGGTTGCTAAACCTTCAGGTGGAAGGGTTGTGATGTCGAATTGTCATTTCAATTGTCTGTCAGGAGCTCGTTGAATGGAGAAGGCCCTTTTTGGGTGCCTTGACCAGCTGTTTGTATACTATTGTTGGCTTTGAAAGGCAACATGATCAGATTTATCTCTGACAAAATGTGATTTACCACTTGAGTTCTACATACTGTGACTGTTTCTGGCACATATGCATGATCTTGTGTGTACATGAGACGTTGTCGTATCAATGGGCCCATTGATTCCTGTGGGCATGTGGGTCATAGCAGAAATTACAAGCAAGGGTGGCAGCACAGCGTTCACAGCAGCAGGAGCAGCAGCAGTGCCCTAACGCAGCCGAGATGCTTGAGCAGCCTTCGCTGGGTCAGCATCAGGCGCAATGATTCTGAGCAACTGAGCTGGCATAGCAATGCACTGTGCACCTGCCATTGCAGCTGATGGGAAAGGTGACAGCAGCAGCGCCCTCTTGCAAAGAAGAGCAGGAGTCAACATGCAGGGTGCCAACAACATAGGTAGGGCAATTTTCTTTGTGTCTCCACAGGTGCTTTTGACCTCTTATGAGCTGAGAGGCTTTTCTTGCAACGTCTCCCCAACCTGAACAATGGTGCTCAGCCCAAGATCAGATTGTAAACGTTATATGTGTTCAGTCGAGTCAGACTTGTTGGCAGCATACTACTGAGCATCGCGTCTGTAGCCAGCATCAACATGTGACAGTTTGGTGGCAATGCAGACAGAGCAAAGGCTACATGCGCTGGTGACAAAATCTGTTGGCAGGCCCAGAGAGCTGCAAAGCTCTGCTCATGGCCTCATTTCATAGTGGGAAGCTGAGTCACACATTGTTTGGCTCAGTATGCTGGTCATTGCCCCAGCATGATCAATGCCAGGGGTGTTTTGAAGCATGCTGGCTCCAGAGCACAATGCTTGCTTGGCGTGTTAGTAGTTTGTCAGTAGCGCTAGCGAGCTTTGCTGCTCCTGCTTAGCTTGAAGTGAGACTGGTCAGCGCATAAGCTCTGTTGGCTGCATCGAATGCCCAATGTGATGCACTGCTTTGCAGAATGCACTGTGCAGCAGTCATTAACAGTCTGAGCAATAGATGCAGGTCACTACTTAATAAGCTTGACACAGTTTTTGTCCCCTCTCTATCGGACTGGTTAAATGCACCACCAGCAAAGCCCAGCTGAGCGGTTCTCTGATATCTTTACATACCGTAGTCACAGAAACTCACCGCGAAAAACTAATTATTTTGAGCGCTGCGTGAGCAAAAAAACACCATTGGTGGGTCTACGCGATGCACCTTCGCGGTCCAAAAAATAACTACTTGCCAGGCATGCGCGATGCTGCTAAAGGGTGCTGCATGCTTCGCGATGACCTGCGCGGAGCTTAAATTAATTAAAAATCCGGCCGCTTCGCGGTGAGTTTCTGTGACTACGGTATGTCCATGCCACTGATCTTAAAGGAGGGGCCGCTGTACAGTGCCGATGTCAAAACAGACCACGCTACATTTAACTGCAACCACTGAACAATCCAGTCCGGCGCAATGACATATCATCAGTAGTATACAAAGTTGACACAAGCAATGGATGATAACGTGCTTCACAATTGTGCATTGCAATAACCCACAAGAAGTTCAAACTTAAAATTTGGTCAACAGAATTGCGGCTGCACAGTATGTACCAAATGCTGTCCTGCTGATAGCCTAATTTCCTACGCCATGTACATGCCACATTGCCTACACCATGCATATGCTACATTCCCTCAACACATATACAATTGCACTGCACAGCGGAATCACATGCTACCACGTATGGTCAGAAAATCCCCAGGAACTTCCTGTCAGGTGGAGGTTCAACAAGTTGGTGGCCCTCAGCATGACTGTGACTGTCAGCAGTCTCAGGCTCTTGGTGCTGTTCATCAGCATCCTCATCCCTGACTTTTACTGTGACCTTGTGCAGTCGAACCTTGTGTGACACATCATTCACAGCCTGTTTTGTGCTTTCTGACCCAAACCCTGTCTTGGCAATGACAAATCCAGCTAGCACAGGCAGCAGCAATCCCAGCAACATCCTGCCTGGACTCGTGTGCCTCTGCTTGGCAAGAGTCTTCCTGCGCCACTGTGTGTATCTGCAACAGTGCAAGTCCAGGTGAGACGCACGACATCGTGGATTGTTGTATTCACAAGACAAACGTGCTTGTACTCAACATGCAAATCAGTGCAAGTCCATGTGAGACGCATGACAGACTTAACACAAAGATTGTTGTATTCACAAGACAGGCATATGCTTGTGACCAACACGCATCTCTTGGCTGTCGTGGAGACGCACCAATGCACAGCCCCAAAATCAGCAGGAGACAACATGCTTTGGACTGTGACAGCTCTCAGCTGCAAAGACAACATGTCCTACATATGCGGCATGTTCCAACAATGGAGCGAGCAGCTCGAAGGTGCTACTTGAGCAGTTCCTCAGCTTGGAAACCACAGAGCACAGCTGATGTTCATACTTGATGCGAACACTGTTACTGCACACGCTGGGTTGGCGCAGACTTTGCCAACTTTGTATGCATTCATTGCAGATAGTGCTCCATGGTGTGGTGATACCTGGCTCGTTTAGCTGCAGACAGCTCATCACAAGCTTCCTTGAGTAGCAGCAGGCGCAAGTGCAGCAGGTCACTGTGCTGGGGGTTGAAGGCTTCGCTCACACCCCAAGGGTATCGCCTCTCTGGCCAGAACACTGGATCTTGCCCATCCAGCTTGTCCTGCAACCATGACATGGGGTAAGCGTTACATGTGCAGGGCTCATGCCAGGTGCAGTTGCATCAGCAGCAACTGTGTCATCTCAGTGTTTTTCAACCATTTGCAGAGCCGCCTCTGGGCAGAGGTCGGACGCCCACAGCCTGACCTTGCAACTCATGCCAGTCACTGAAAATACTGAAGCTGTGCAGGCATCATGTCACAGCACTTAATTCCACACTTGAAATTTTCAAGCAAACCTGGCACTTCAATGAAGGCAGTCCATGAGAACAAGCTAAGCCAAACAGTTGGGGCCACGAGAGAGTCACATGTGCAATGCCTGTCTGTAACCCAGGGCACGAGCAGCATAGGCTCACTTTGCTGCAAACTTTCACCAGCTTTGCAAACTCAACGACTTTAAGCATCTTTGTGTGTCATCCATGGAGGCACAATTCAAGCATGGTTACTGTAGTGCTTTTAATGCTAGTCGGCTTCTATATAGCGCCTTTGTCAGGCCGTCATTTCCATCTGTATTTATGGGTTGTAATGTCACTCGCACTGTGTAATGGGCATGTAATGACAGTCGGGCCAAAAACAATTATTTAATTGATCGACCAACATTAAAATGACTACGGTATGCAAGTCGTTATCATACAGTGGCATGCCCGGTGAGGAGCACCCACCTGATTGACATCATTGCTAGCCACTACCAGGAAGGGGGGGACTGTCTGAGACTGGTGTGACTGCAGCAAGCCTGCGCGCTCCAGGGTGCCATCCTCAAAGGTGAACACATTGATAGCTGATGAGATGCCTCCAAGGGCTGCAGAACCTGCACAACACATTCATTCGTTCGTTCATTAACTCACTCATTCACTGAAGCATCCATTTGCGTATGCACTCAATTGCTCTCATGCCAGGTATATACAGTCCTGAGTGGCTCCCTATGTGAGTTCCTGTTCTGTAAGTGAGCATATCAAGCATGAGCTGCATCCTCACACCCTGTGCTCACCGACTCTTTCCAATGCTTGCAAATTCATCTGCTGGGCTGTGGCTGCAGACATTGCTTGGTTTTGAAGAGTTGCCTAGGTGAGAGCCCTTTCAGCAGACCTGGACTCAATCTCTCTGTGAAAAGCAGTGTTGGGCTTGACCACAGGTACAAGATGCTGCTTGATCTGTCAACTTGCAGCAGAAACAAGTGGCAGGAGGAAATTCAAGGTACATGCAAGCTGAAGCCACAAGGCAGCAGAGGAGTCGCTGAAGTGGGGCTGCAGTGTCAGCAGCCCTTGACAACTGCTCAACTGACTGGCAGCTTTGACCATGCTGTGGGTTTGAGTCATCTTGGGACGAGAGCCGATGCCCCCTTGATGGGGTAGGGCCTTAGCCTCAGCAGGGATGTAAGTTGTGCCGGCAAGCATGGAGGTGTGCCAGGTACAATAGGCCTATTACTATAACAAAAGGCCTATTACTACGACAATAGGCCTATCACTAAGACAATAGGCCTATCACTACGACAAAAAATGTCACCTTGGGGCTCAGGAAGTTGAGGGTTCTGCAGTTTGCGGTACACCTCTCGCCTGTAGGTGGCAGCTTCCCGGATGGTCATGCTGTCAGATTTGGTCACAATGGGAAGAATGGGCACCACCTTGCCCAGCTCTGCCATAAACCTGTAGTCATCACGAGCACAGTCATAGCTTGCCGCCACAGTGTCTACAACCTAGTCTGAGCTGTGCCACGCTGTGCTTTGCTGTGTGGGGCTAAGCTTCCTCAACAGCTTTCAACCATAAAAAGTGAAGGTGTAAGCTGAGCTAGCATTCAGCTTGCGTAAAGACTTGTCTTGCTAGGCTATCACAACTCATTTACATGACACAGCTTTGAATGAAGAATCGTGAAGACCCATGTGGCAGAGATCTTGAACCAGCAAAATGAAGGATTGTGTGCCTTGATGTCAGGAAGGGCATGTGCCTACCTGAGGTCGACAGGGCGCAGCCTGTGAGCCTGTATGCAGAAGAGGCAAAGATCAACCCTTGGGTCCTCAACATCTGCTAGATCAATGCCCCTGCCTTTGTCCATTTCTAGAGCCAGCCAGATCTTGTTCTGGCGCTCCACATACTGTTGCAGCAGATGTATGGAGTTCATGATGTTCAGGTCATCCCCATAACCTGTAGAACCAGCTTTCAACACCAGAGCAACGTCATTTCCCAAGACTGTTTCCAGGTAGTAATGAACAAAGTTGACTGTAGGTGGACGTGTCAACTATTGATAAGGCTGAGACACAGTAGCGTGTGACAAGGCACAGATCAGGCAGTCATCAGGCAGAGATGCAGGCATAGCTTTTCTACCAAGTACTTACGCATGCATGCGGCTCAAATCAATGTTGCTCACAGCTGCTGCGATCTGAATCAGCTAGCAGCTGAAGATGGCTTCTCATGTACCTGGTGTGTCTTGAATCTTGTACACCCACTTGACTTTGTCAGTTGTATCATCCCAGCTGACTGTGCTGCACAAGCTTTCAGCATCCTC
>JAABUK010006738.1_pt1 | contig 16965 bp, 19 predicted proteins | sample 5559141 | NCBI WGS metagenome assembly JAABUK01 (sample SAMN10711869, study PRJNA513367) | rock metagenome | isolation source: Antarctica rocks | place: Antarctica: Victoria Land, Pudding Butte nord | collected 2016-01-03
CTGCTTCAGCTACTGGGGCATCATCAGCTGCTGAGCTGTCAGCAGTCGTTGCAGCAGCTGGTGCGTCAATGTTAGCCATCATATGACCGGCAGCAGCAACAGTCTCCTGTGCGGTGGCATCAAAGGCGTCATCCCCGTCAGCTGTTGTGTCCATGGCTTGGGCTGTGTCAGTGTTGCCTGCTGCTTGTGCTGCAGTGGCGGCATTCTGTTCAGCTGCGACCTGAGCTGCTTGAGCAGCTGCTGCTGCCTCTGCTGCTGCAGCTTCCTGTACTGCCTGCTGCTCCTTATGCTGCTGTACTAGCTTACTGGCAATGGAGGCACGCTCCTGTTCAGACACCAGCTCTGCTGCTGAATGCCCTGCTGCATACTCATGGAACCTACAAGCCAGCAAACATACAACTGTTGGACAACAATGCATGTCAAGGTTGCATTGTACTGTACTGTGTGTACTGTATTGTATTGATTGCATAGTACAGTGTTCTTCTATTGCAGCACTGTGATCATGCAGATGATTTCCATACCTGAAGCAGGACTGCAGAGTTACAATCATGACAGACGCTTTTTGTAAAGTTGGGCGCAAGTCTCTTCTTGCAGCACAGACAAGCAAAGGCACTGTAGTGACAGAAGCGAATGATAAAGGTTGTGCTTGGCATTTAGCCTGAGACAGAGCCAGCAAAGCACCACAAGCTGCAGGCAAGCCACTGCCAGGAATGTCACCTGGTACGATACTCATCCAAACGCTGGATGGGCATCCTTAGTAAGCGTGAATAAAGCTGTGCAACTTGAGCATGAGCGCCAAGCCCAAGCTCATACGTCAAGTACTTGTCCCACAAACCATGGGAAAGGTAGTCCATGCCCACATACGCCAGGCCACGCTCAAAGAGCCTGTGGTCAAACATGCACATAGGTCAACTCCTCTTTGATCAAGCTTTATTTTACAGATATCACAAGCTGCTGACCACTGTTGCTTGTATGCAATGAGCATTCCTCTGTCGAATCAACTAAAGCACAGCGTGCATAGCATCAATGACAGCATCAGAATAGCTTCATGGGCCCACATCAGAGTTGACAACAAGCAATGAGAGCAAACTGGTGACTCAAGCTCATTGAGTAGATGCTTGCAAAACAAGAAGAAGTCTGACCTCTCCACATCCTCAACTGGCGCGCCAGCCTTCTGCTTGTGCATGGCATAGTGGCCCCAGAGGTCCACACTGTAAGGGACGGCTGCCACCCCCCGGTCATAGACAAGACTGGCTTCTTCAAGAGACACATACTTTGCCTCTGCGTCTGCGTACTTCTTCCAATACCCGTAACAAAGGGGATACTCTGCAAGAAAGGCGTCGTAGACCTGGCGTATGCGGCCAATGTCTGCCTGCAGACAATGTGATGGCAAACATGATCAAATGACGGCTACGTGAAGGAGTTCCTGATGCAGCATGTTTGGCATCTGAAAGCTAAAAGAGCTAGCAGCAAGCATCAGGACTGTTGACCGTCACCATACCAGGTCCCAGCAGGGTCATCAACATAGGCAGCTGTGCAGAGTGAGCCTGTGGATCACAGCCATTAAGGGGTACGCAGACACCTGTGGTGTTTTGGCAGAGATGTCAGCCTAACAAGCATCCAGCAGCAGGCAAACCAAAGTTTGTGCACCTAGAACATGATCAAATAATGACAGCATGTGCAGAGAGCTTTAGCCACAGCAAACAGGCGCACCAGCTTCTCTGCCGCACTGATCAGGCTTGTCCAGGTGTTGAACTCCGTGGGAGCCTCTCTAGCTTGCTTGAAAAGTGATGTGTACGGTTCTGGCAAGGGATCTGGCACAACCACCTCTGGTTGAGCAGCAGCCGGCTCAGCTGCAGACAGACCAAGTTGGCATTTGCAGCTACAAAAAGTACGGCTTTAGGGGGGCATGAACACCATATGCGTGTTCCCCAACTTGAAGGACACTGACAAAAATTTGCTAGGGACCAAACAGCAGCAGCTCATGTAACGCGCAGGAGAGAAGGCCTTGTCTTTGCCCAAGCATGCAACAGGTCTTTGGCTACCTGTAACCTCCTGAGCCAGAACTGCTTGCTCCGAAGGCGAATCATTTGCCGCGCCTTGTGTCGCTGCCTGAGTCGCGGGCTCCTGTCCTGCAGCCATAGCAGTTGATCCTGCGACAATCTCAGGTGCAGGATCTGTGACGCCAGTCACCGCGTGTGAGGCCAGTCCAGCGGCATCCATGATGATCGAAATCTCGTATGCTCGAAGATCACCACGCGTTGCTTGCACGCAGACCTAGTTCCTGCGGCGTGTGTGTCCATGCGTGAGTGCGAAGTGCGTACAAGAGCAACCCTCGATTGCTAATTATAGCAACCCCTGTGCATGCAACTCACCTGCACTTGACACTGAGCTTCGAAGCTGACCAATCCTGCCGTCACCAACGCCATTTGTATACTCTCAAGGTTCTATCGAGGCGCGTGCTGGTGTTTACAACCGTGCGCCTGTCGGTGCTTGGTTAGAATTTCTGAAACAGCTGTGATCTGGTCGTCCATCTGCACTGGGAGTTCAAATTTTGCTTGAACGATCCTCCTCCGGTCAGCCATGGCAGTGGCTGATGATAAGGACATCGAGGAAGGGCCCCTACTTGGGAACGAGGCGAAACCTGTCGCGGCCGCAGACTCGCGCCGAGTCCTAGGCCTGCCTGTGCACCTCGTATCAGGAGCGGCGTACTGTGTGGCTTCCGCAAGCATGGTACTTCTCAACAAGGCGGCTTTGAGTTCCTTCGACTTCAATTCCACCACCAGTCTACTATTCTTCCAGTGCCTAGTATGTGTGATCTTGGTCAAGCTGGCTGATTTGCTCGGCCTGGTGACCCTTGAACCTTGGAACATGAAGATCATCCAGGTGAGAACATTCTGCTGCAAAGGCTTGTGGGCACTCGCTACTGTGCATGTAACCTGATTGCTGCAACTGCAGGCATGGTTTCCAGTCAATTTAATATTTGTTGGCATGATCTGGACCAGTTTCTTTGCACTGAAGAACCTTGGGGTGCCAATGTCAACAGTGCTGAAGAACTTGACCAACCTGTTTGTGATTGGTGGAGACTACTTCTTCTATGGCAAAAGCTATGGCAGTGCTGTCTGGCTGACTCTTGCCTTGATGATGACCTCAGCAGTCTGTGGTGCTGCCACAGACTTGGCTTTCAACCTGACAGGGTATCTCTGGCAGCTGGTCAACTGCTTCTTCACTGCAGCATATTCTTTGTATTTGCGGGGAGTCATGGACAGGCTAGTCGGCATGACTGTGAACAAAACACGTCTGGATGAATTCTCAATGGTGTACTATAACAACCTGTTGTCTCTACCATTATTGTTAGTATTGATCTGGCAAGCTGGCGAGTTTGAAACCTTGCAACAAGAGCCAGATTTGCAGAACCCTTACTTTTTGACTGCTGCTATTGCCAGCTCACTGCTAGCTTTCTGTATCAGTTTTGCTTCTCTGTGGTTCCTGTCATCAACCACAGCCACAACATACAGTCTGGTTGGCTCTTTGAACAAGATTCCCGTAGCGCTGCTTGGTCTTGTTGCATTTGATGTCCCATGGAGCCCGCAGAACCTTCTTAGCATTCTTGTTGGTCTGGGTGCTGGAGTCATTTTTGTTCGGGCCAAGCAGGCCCCATCCAAATAAACATATTTCAAAACTCGTCTTTCTGTGATGAATCTCTGCAGTCATAGATACGGTGACCTCATGCAAACGTGCTGCGTGCTTGATTCTGAAGCGAGAAATGCTGCTAGAACCCACACAGCAAAAAGTCCATGATATTTGCTTTTGCTTGTAATAGTATTCAACAGTGTCAAACAGTCCATGACACCTGGTTTTGCGTGTAATACTTATCAAACGTCTCAAACACGAAGACTCACTCGGCTTCATTGTAGTGTGCTGTAGACATTATCATTTGAAATTACTAGTACTGCCTGCAAGCATTGCAAGGTGGTTGCTGACGACACCATCAGCATTGTATGACTAGGGCTGCAGCTACAACAAATAAGGCTTTCATAAACGCAGGCAGAGCATTCACTTTGTTGACGTTCTTTCATGTAAACGTCAGGTATGCATGCTATTACTGCATGCTATTACCATAGTACTACTACACCTAGATATGATCTTTTATAGACAACAACATCAATATTGACATCAAACTTCATAACGAGACGGGTACAAGCGTCTTCTGTTCCAGCTGAAGCGCGGCAAGGCTGACTTGCGCCATGCAAACACCATAACACATCCAACAATGAGCACAAACGGGTACACATAAGAAGACTGTGTTGGAGAAGCTTCAAGAAGCTCTCGCGGCTCTTCTCTTGGATGGTGCTGCAAGGTGTCCAGCATCATTGTCGCAGCATCTGTGCTGTGTTCACCTGCCAAAGGCACACCTGGCTTCAAATGCCATTGTGCTGAAGAGGTGACATGAGAAAAGCAGAGCTAGCATCTGCACAGGTGCAGCACCACAGGAGCTGGAGAGGTGTGTCAAAAGCCAGTGTATCAGAGAAGTCTGCATTTGTGAGCAAGCATGGGCACAAAGGGCACACACCGCGGCTCGACGACGAGATGTTCAGGTCGTCTTTGGCAGTCCTCAGTAACTGTTGCTCTTCATCACTGCCAATCCTCCTGCACAAGCCCAAACAATTTGCTACTTCAGCCTGAGCATAGGCTGCCAACTTTTCCTGGGCAACCTTATGCTGCAGAGTCTGAGCAGATTGCATACAATCCAGTACCAGCAAGGCGCGTTGCATGCAAGTTGTATGAGGAGCATACTTAGCCAGGTCCATTTTATGTGTAACCCCTTTTGGCAAAGGCTGTTGATGTTGCTCTGCATCCATGGCAGCATGGGAGGCCGTTGGGTGGGCTGCCAGATGATCTGCCAGGGTTAAAAGGGTGGCTACCCAACTTATCACTACCTACATCATGTGCATGTTACCTCAAGCCCCAGTGGCATTTCTCTTGTAGTTTCAGAAATGCCACGGAACTGCAATTGCTTGATCAGTGGACAAGACAGCAAGCCTCACACGCCATGTAGGGCGCAGGTAATGTAGGACACAAGTCATGTACTGTCAAAAGATGTGACAATGATGTGACCAGATCATGCGAGTTCAGCTAGCTTGCAAAGCTGTTTATTGGCAAAAGATGTAAGAACCAAATCATGAGAATTTGACACAGCAAAGATGCATGCAAGCAAAAGCAAGGCTGATGAGGCCTGCACAATCTGCTGTGGAAGACGCACTCACAATGCTTCTGGCATATGAGCCCACATGCAGCGCAACTTCAAGTCTGCAGCAAGCACACAAGCATCACCTCCTGGTACTCCTGGACAGTGGGAGGGTTGAAGGTGGCAAAACAGTCTGCCTTTCTGATGGGCACTGCTTGGGCCTGACCCTCAACAGCCTTGCCCTTTGACCCCCCGTCAGAGAACTGCTCCTTCACCTGCTGTTGACTGTGCTGCTCCTGACTGCGCTGCACCTGACTAAGCTGATCTTGACTAATGGTGCCTTGCTTGAGCTGGTCCTGACTATGTAGCTCCTCATGATTATCACTGCTGCCATTTACAGGCTCAGTGTCCTGGTGTTGCTGCATGTGTGGAATATCATTCACTACATTTTGAGGCTGAGTTTCCAAACGGCCTTGCTGGGCTTGGGCCAGGTGACGGGGGTGCCCTCCTGCAGAAAGTTTCCCCAGCCCTTTGGATCCATACACCTGCAACATGTTACACCACATCAATCATCAAGCATGATCACCCACAACATGCACAGACAACATCAAGTCTTGCAGACTGAGTGTTGAAGTGCAAAGCTTGTATGCCTGGCAAACCCAGGTAATTAAGGAAGATGCGTCTGGCACTACAGACATGTCGAGACATGTCGAGTTCGGTGCACAACATTACAGGTCTGTAAGTCAACGGACATGTCCTGCATTGCTTCTATCAGCGTTAATTTTGATACAGACTGCTGCAATCAGTGGCACTTGTCTGCAACACAGCAAGATCTGAGCATGCTTTCCTGCAAGACTGTGGCTCATGTACAGAACAACTTGCATAGGCATGTCATATTTGCACACGCTGGCACTGCCAACATCTGCATGTGAGCATGACAGCACCCTGTGAGAGGTTACCTCTATGGTCAGGGGGTAGGGCACGTGCAGCCTTTCATACATGTAGTCCATGCTGGTACCAAAAGCAAGATACCTGCAGCCACACTGACTGGCTTATTTCACAATCAACAGCAGCAAGGGTCTGGTAAGGACAACATCAAGCACCCACAACACAACCAACAGCACAACACAGATACACAGTGAGTGATTGCTGTCTGTGTCGTGGAAAGCGCATGTTGCATGCAGCTCTATCCTTGCAATACAATTGGTACTCTTCTGTGTGTTTGACATTGTGCTTGCATTGGTTAGTGCAGAGGGCCGGAATGTAGCAGGGAACAGTTGTACATGCCTACCCGGCTACTAAGCCCCCTGCTCCGTGCATACACTGACACCATATGTTCAACTGTTCCAGGACCACATGAGTGTCGGCCTGCATGATTGCAGCAAAACTAGATGTAAGCATGGTTTTACCATCATTGATGCTGACACTTGAACTTCGAAAACTTCATCAGCATGCATGACAACTGCTGCACAGAAAACATGTATTAGCACGGTCACTATGTGAAGGGAGTACAATATCATCATGCATGTGACAAGAAGTTGTCAAACTCCAACGAACCCTATTTTTTCACAGTACAAAACATGCACACAAGACACCATGCAAGATGCAACAGGCCACGACTACATAAACATTCTTCCATAACTAGCTTGTTGGTTGTTGAGGGGCAAGTAGGCTCACCATGAGGCTTGAACCCAGGTCAGGGTGACTGTCCCAGGGCACGTACAGAGCATACTCCCCTGAGTGGATATTCACAAAGGACCTGATGGGTGAGCTCTCAGCTATGAGCTTCACAATGCGCGACTCAGGCTCACTGAAGGGGTGAGGGCCCCCATAGTCCTCATCATCCAAAGCCTGTCATGCACACTTCTTTGTTCAGTCCTTCAACAAACCAATCTTTCCCCTGAGAGTTGAATACATAGAGTCCTGAGCAGCTCCCCTCAGCAGGGTGTGAGGCGTGAGACATAAGGGGTGAGGTGTGAGGCATGAGGGACGAGACATGAGAGGTGAGGTGTGAGGCATGAGTGCACAGCTGTCAATATAGTTCCAAACAGGTCAGTCGCTTAGCAGGGGCCAGAATGGCTGAAAGCCTGTATGCATGCACAGCTGGTAATGAAGCCATAACAAGATGGGCTGTTGCGTAATTGGTTAGCATGAGCAGGCAGATGGGTATGAGCACCAAGGGCTCTGCTGTATGCACTCTTTGTGCTGTTACAAAGGCAGCCACACAACACAGACACAACTGGCTGCCACTGCGTGAGCATGGGGTGTTAATGGTGCAGCAGCAACATGGGTCCAGCATAGGAGCATGCATTGCACCAATGTGAATCAATAACATGTGTGGCATACATCCACACCTGATTACTGACAAAAACGTGATTGCATACAGAAGCGCTAGCGTTTAGGTGCAAACCTGCTGCTTCCATTCAGTGCCCCAGTTGCGGTTGAGGTCAACCCCAGAAAAGGTTCTGCGCAAACAGGTGTCCCCTTCCTCTGCGGCCTTGCGCCCCTCAATGTTCTCAATTGGCACAATCTGTACAGGCAATAAGGCTAAGATTGCATGCAGCTGTGCTGCGTCATGCTCCATAGGCTGAATTGTATGACATGACTGCTGATCATGTGTCCAATGATTGCTAACGAACGGCAGCTGCAGCAAGAATGCGTTTTGGCACAATGCATCCTGCGAGTGCTGCTGCGCTAGGTGCATGCATTGCTCTTCATCACTGGCTTGTGCTGAAAATTGCTCGTATCACTGCCGATTCTTGCACATCGCATGATCAAGATGACATGCACCGTGCAACACAGAGTGTTCCCTGCCCGGTGGCATGTGCCAATTTGCATGACACATGTCTATCTAGGCTACTATCAGCATAGATGCAGTTGATAATCAATGCGATGCAACACTTGGCTTGACAGAATGGCTGGACACACTTCCTACAAATATAGCATTGCTGGGATGCTGCAGTCATCAAGGCAGCCGGTGGACACAGGCCATTTGTGTTGAAAGCATTGACAGAACCAAAGTGCAGCAGACTCTCCAGCAACACCATTTGGCAATACCTTAAACACAACTTTCTTCAGCAGGTCCTGCACCCAGTCCTGCAAGTTGCCTGCCCCAAGCCCCATTTGTTTTCGCTGGGATGCAAAAGATGCGGCAGCTGGCCATGACAGCAGCTCTGCATCTTTGCCAGTCAGGACTTGGTACAGCCAGAACACTATCTCAGAAGTGATGAGTTCCCTGCATATGTGCTGCAACTCTGGCAATGTCTGGGCATGATGCGGTCTGATGCGCCAAGCAACAGCCGCAAGGTTCAGCCGCGCCCCTCTGGCTCACGCACTTTGGAAGTGGCAGGACTGCAGTGCGACAGAACATTGTGTGAGGTTGACTTGCCTTGCATGTTCCCCTGCTATGAGTAAAATCACTTCCTTGCCAGTTTCTCCTGTCTTGAAGTCTGTGACAGTGAGAAGGGGCAGGGACAACTCCGAGTTGTGGTCAGGGTCGGGGATGTCTTGATACCTGGAAATGGATTTGAAAGCAGGGTTGACAAAGCCACCTTGAGGAGCTGTCCATGCTGTCACAGCAAATCACCTTGCAAGATTCGTTGTGTGCGCCGAGGCTGACTTGAAGAGGTCGAGTATCTGGCTGGTTTTATGATAGGCCTGCAGGTATGCAAGCCTGCTGCAGAAGGAGAGCGGCGGAGTTCATAACCATACTTCGCAAGCTGCAAACTTGCGGGCACCTGCCAGGGAATGTCGGCAGCGGCAACCAGCGACCCACTACTAATCAAAATCACAAGCCCAAAGTAAATCAAAGACCTCGTCACCATCTACCGGAAGACCAACCGTGAAACACCACTTGCTGCTTCGTGTGATCAGGAGTCTGGGCTGAGACCAGGCTGCTGTTGGGCCCCTAGTCACCAGCCATGCGACATCTCAAAGCGCAGAACGAGATGGGTATACTGACTTGTGGGACAAACTCAGTTTCTGCGGACTTTGACACAAATACAGACTTGGTCAAAGCCGATGACTCCATTTGCATGCATGACTAATGCACAGACTAATGCATGCTATACAAGGGCTTTTCTGCTGTCTCAAGAGCATTGATTGTCTGTTATTCCTTGTCACACCACGCTCTTGTATACAGCCGTCTCATCAAGTATTATCGAGATGTCGATTGCAGAGATGCTTCAGGGCACCAAAGAGTGCTCAGGGGGAACTGTACAGCATGGAGGTTGAATTGATGCAATACTGAACCGATGCACTCACAGTGGCCCTCAGTATAATCAGATTGCAAGGTTGGCTGTCAGTACAATCATCGATCAGCGTTTGTGTGTAGGTCTGCACACTGTCAATGACAGCAATACTGCAATGCATCATCAATAGCATAAACAGTGCTGCACATACGTACCTGACCTTGTTGTACACTGTTAGCAATTTTTCCACTTTGTTGAAATTCTGGTTTTTAGATACCCTTGCTGAATCAAGGACTTTTGGTACCTGGTATAATGAAAAGCGTGCTTGTGTCAAATATTTTACGGCGATGATTTTTATGTTGACATGCATAGTAGCAGAGTCCTGAAAAGCTGAGTGCGGTTCGCTGTGTACTTTATGTTGCCTGTTAGCAATTACAAACTGCCATTTGCATGACAGCTGTTTTGCCTACTCTCAGTGACTTGCCAGCCTATGATGTAAGACATATATTTTGCAGCAGCCTACACATTGCATGCCTGCTTACTTGCAGTTTCAAAGCTTGTCACATCAAAGCTATGCAGCCTCACAAATCTGGAGCCCCATTGCATGCCTGCTTATCAGTTTTAAAGCCTGTCACATCACAGCTGTGCAACCTCACAATTTGCAAATCTGAGGCCCCAATATTTCTAACATGGGTTCGGAACTAGTACAAAGTTGTTTATACACATGTGCGATGACACATTTTCTGTTGAACGACACTTTCAGGATCACGTTTTGGTGCGCTGCACATCCAACACTGGTGATCTTCTTCATTCTGAATGGTTTACTGCTTGTAAGAAGAGTCTAGCGCTTGTATTTACTCTGCATCAGCTTATCTGGGTATGCCACGCCCACCAGGGATTAAAGTATGGTGTCTAGCACAGAAGCTCAATGGACAGCATCTAGAACCTGTGCAAATAGCCTTGATCTGACTGAGATGATTTGTCCTTTGAGGCTGATGACAGCTGGTGGTAGCATTTACAACAGTTGCACTCCATGCTGAGTAGCTTGCACTCCATGCTGAGTAGCTTGCACTCCATGCTGAGTAGCTTGCACTCCATGCTGAGTAGCTTACAAAAGGTCAGCGTGGCCTGCTGCCTCACAGTTGCAGCGTCTAGGTCAATGGTTTGTTTGGATCCAACATATTGCCACTTTGCTCAAGCTGCAGGCAATGTTGAGTCACGCAACTCATCGCTATTTCGTGATGAATGTCAATGCCTTGTGAGGTGCAATAGCCTTGCAAGGCAAAGGCAAGACAAATGGCTCAGGGACTTCATTATTGGGCACTGAGGCACCTCAACAATGCAATTTACAGTGTGAGCCGTGGCACCTGCTTGCACTTCAAAGACTATTTTGAGGCTGCCCTATTCAGGGCCATAGCCCTGAGCCATGGCCAGCAGGAAAAAGCTACAGCTGAGTCCTCAGGGCAGGCAGGCATGTGGATGCTTGTTCTCCAGGCTAGTCCAGTAGGTGGCTTGTAGAAACCAGAACAGGCTTCGAGCTGTCAAAGAACATGATTACGCTACGCGCTGCTTTCCCTTCGCTGACCAGAGCAAAGGCAAGATTTGAAGCTTGCTTAAGCAGAAAAGACGGGTCAGCAAATTGGAGCAGGTATGTTTCCAATGCAGGGTGCGTGCATTCTGCCCAGTACATTTGCTGGCGAAGGAACCCACTTACTTATAGACTGGATCTCAAGTACACGTTGCCAGGGGCGCAACGAGGTTTAGAGCTGGGTAACATGCCTGGTTTCTGGAGATAGTGCGTTAAATTCAGTATAGTAAGGCTGTGTTGGGCCGCGCGAAGACACCCATTTGGAAGCTTCGAAGCCGAGGTTGCGCAGAGCGGACAACAATGTCGCAGGAATCCTCACCTGTGTGAGCACGATGTCCACTGATGATCCAGCACGGGTCTGCCTAGCCTACAGCTGCCAAGATGAGTCAGCACCATGGCAGCTCTTGACACTGGCATATTCAAAGCAAAAGAGAGAGGGAGAGAGACAGAGGGAATTTGACTTAGAGAGAGAAGTGTCTTACAGCGAGGGCAGCGTCGTGGAAATTGACGTACAAGTGTGGACGATTGAACTGCCTCGCAACTCTACCCCGCAGGGTTCAACCACTTGTCCCATACCTTGGCATTGTCGTTGTTGCAAGCAACCATTGAAACACGTGAATTTCAGACCCCTACCTTCACCAGTTTTTAGAACGCGGCGCTTGCGCAGCTTTCGAGAACTAATTGAGCACATGCTCCTTGTCGCTCAAACGCACATACAACCCAAAATCCAAATGGGTTGTCTCCTATAGTAATAGGAGGTGTCCCCACCGGGGGTCCGATGAGGCCAGGGTGACGGGCTCTGCTCGGCGGCCTTTTGGCGCCGCAGAGTCTATTCCTGTGCCTCTCTGATTGCCTGGTGACGGGCATCTCCGCCCAATAAATAAAAATTGGGCCCAATACATGTACAACACCAAATCACCACTATAACACCATATTCATATCAAATATCGTCTATATCATGTCCATATCACCCTATCGCAAACATCCATCACCAAACATCCACGCTCCTGTATTCAAGCAGGCAACAAAAATTGATGCATTGATGCTGTTGGTGCTTTTCATTGTGCAATGCACAGTGTTGCTGACAGTGTTGGCAGTACTTCTCTGGTGGTCTGCAAGCATCATCATGCATGGACTCACTAACAGAGCGACGCTCAAGCATGGCTGGCCAAAGCCGTATGTACATTGGCTTGACATGCCTTTTGGATACTGCACACCACCACTTTGACAGCTGCACCACTATGTAATGCCACCACAGCAGCACAAACGGGGTGGACCAGCAGCAGCTCTGAAGCCCCTGAATTCCTGCTGCCATCACATTTGCATCATGCAAATGGCATTACTCCCTCACCTAGTACTTGTTGCTATGTAGTAGTGATCAAGGCTGCATTCTTAAGTGCTATTAGACATTATACGAGAATGCTGCATGCAGCAGCATATCGCTATGGCACAGTCAGTCTGTCAAGGAAACTGCAAATAGTGCTATGGGAGTACTGTCCATGTGGACAGGCCTCCCACCTACAAATAGCAAGTGCAGCTGAACTCTGCAGAATCAATATTGCTGTTGCTGCCTCAGAGATATTGAAAGCATGACTACGGTGCACCTTATTACATTTGTGTGCAACGGTGTTGTAGACACTGCAGCAAGTCTGCCTTGGGTCTCCAGCAACAATGGTACAGAGTCAAACACAGTTGCTGTATAAATAGAAAAAGTATTCCAGACATGATGGCCTCGTACAAAAACATCGTGCAGTCACAGGCAATGCATGGTCACAAAACAAACCAAGGCGCAAGCATGAAAACACATCATAATAATCATAGCAGCTTCACATTAAATGAATCTTCATCACCCCAAACTTCAGCAACATCAGCCCTCAAGTAAGTATTCTGAATTCCGTATTGGCTATCAAAATTTATTGCAGCATTCCTACAGCAGTCATCTGCGCAATCCTATCCAGCGCTTCAGACTTGATTTTGAGACTACTGTAAAGCCTGACTTGGCGAATCATCGGCAAGGCCAGCTTCCACAACCATGGCTCTGAAGGTGCCATTGGGGATTTGCATGAGATTGGCTGGTGAGTCATATTCTTTCACCCTACCATCTTCCATGACCAACACCTGCATGAGTCAAAGGCACATGTGAGTGCAGAGTTTCAGGTCACTCAAAGAGCTGGTCCCAGAAGCAGCTGCATGCAACAAAACAACATTCCTGCACTGCAACAAAGCACAAAAATGCAAGCAAGACGCTTGTCCAAATCAGATCTGACAGCATGACAGGTAAGAGCCAGCAGCCAGCTGTTGCACAACAGGCTGAAGTTTACCTTGGTCGAATCCAAAATGGTGTTCAGCCGATGCGCAATGGTCAAGACAGTGCTGTCCTTGAAGTTGGCTCTGATGGTACGCTGGATGAGTGCATCTGTCTCTCCATCAACAGACGCTGTTGCCTCATCTGCTACCAGCACTCTAGGCTTACGCAGCAGGGCACGAGCCACACACAGCAGCTGGCGTTGCCCCATGCTGAAGTTGTCGCCCCCTTCTGCTACTCGCGCTCCTAGCCCATCTGACAGCTCACTCACAACTTCCTGCACCCACATACAGAAGCTGTCAGCACAACTGAGACCTACTTATGACAGGCAAGGTGACATATCAGTGTGCAAGCTGTATGCAAATGTTTGTCAGCAAGCAGCCAGTATGTCCGCCTGGGCAAATACCAAAATGGATTGACACTGTCAGTGCACGATGGGATTGAGATTGCACCTTTGGCTCTGCACACCTCACAGGTCTGCAAGACTGCCAAAGAACAAGCAACAGTGGCCCCTAGCGTCAGACAAAACTGCCTGACAAAACGCAGTAGGGTTCAGCAGACAGGGCCTTGCATGTGTCGTGTTTATACTCAATGTGCGCCCATGCAAAAACATTGGACACTCATGTCCCTGCTGAACCAAGCAGCTTTGAGCATGCTTGCTTTGCCAGGCATTCAAGTGTCCAAAAGCTTCTGCAGATGGGCGCACAAGGTGTATGAGCACCATACATGCAAACCCCTTTCAATCGAGCAATTTACATTTCCTGTCTTTAAGAATCATCAGGGGAGTCAACAGACAAAAACTAGGGGAATGCTGACTTTTGACAATGCTGGCTGGACCTAAACAGATCCGCTGTACCTTAAGGGCCACATGGCTCAGAGCATCCCAAATCTCATGATCCTCGTAGCGGCCGTAAGGGTCCAGGTTGGAGCGCACAGTCCCACTGAACAAGACGGGGTCTTGTGGAATGGCAGCAATCCTGCCTCTGACATCATTCAGACCCATACTCTGTAGGTCCAAGCCATCCAATGTGATGGAGCCACCATCAGTCTCCACAATCCTGAAGAGGGTGACAATGAGACTGGACTTGCCGCTGCCAGTACGCCCTACAATGCCCACCTTCTCACCGGCTGCCACTTCAAAAGACACTCCCTATAGCATACAAGCTGCCAAGTCAGTCAAGCTTGTGACATGACCACATCAAATCTGTATCTGAGTCTGCAGGGTCACAAGTAGATATCGATACAGATGTCTGCAGATTGTTTGACGACTGTCCTAGGGTTGAGCTAGGCTTCAAGCAAAGGCAAGCAGCAGCAGATGTGTGATGCTATGCATACAATAAAACTTCTGGCAGAAATCATGTTGATTGCAAGCCAGCCTGCCACATGGAACTGATACCTCATGTAAGCCCACAATGATCATGCAGCAAACTATGTATGCTGTACATTGCAGCCTGAACTTGGTCAGCTGACTGGTATGGAGAATACAAGATGACAGCAGAATGGAGCAAGTGGTAGGGGGGGGGGGGGGACAACAGAAAAGCTATTGAAGCAAGCAGATGTTGTAGCGCACCTTGAGAACAGGCTCCAGCTCTGGCCTGTACTTCATGACAACATTGTTGTACGAGATGGCGCCTGCTTGAGGCCAGTCAGGGGGTGCCTGCTTGCCCAAAATATAATGAGGAGCCTCTGGCTTCAGCTTGGCATACGCCAAAATCCTCTCCACGCTGTTGAAGCGACTCTCAAACATGGCTGCACTCTGGACTGCATACTTCATGAACTGAGTGACGTCCAGAACCTGCAGTGAAACAGCGCTATGTGTCAGCATGCTGTGTGTAATCCACATCCCAAGACCACGCATGAGCTGAAGCGCGGCTTAGCCACAAAATTTGATGAAGCAGACAAGTGGAGCAATACAGCAGCTATGGCTTGAGACACAGACAGTATAGTTGCACAGGGGATGGGTGATAGGTGCAGGATTGTACCTGACTGAGTGATAGGGCTGCTATGGCCGGGGAGATGTGGTCGCGCTCTGCAATGGCCAGGATGGCAGTCAGCAGAATGAGCATAGACCCAATGAAGTCCAGTCGCAGACTGAGCCACTGATCAGCGGTCTTCAAGGTCCAGTACGCCCTGCACCATCAACCTCACACTTCAGCCTGCTGTCATTGCCGCACACAGCTAACAGTCGTCAGAGTTTACTTGCTGCGAGTACTGTTAGCTCTATGCTTTGGCCACAAGGTAGATACATGCTGCTGTGACAGCATCCACATGGAGCAGGGCAGGGACTTGTTGAAGCTACTCACCACATGGCACGCGAAAGAGATGGATGGCACGCGAAAAAATTGGATGAACCAAGGGCAGCACGTGCATACTATACACTGACTCATGGACAGGGGTGGGGGCAAGCCCAAGGACAAACAGCCGGGCATTACCGGTGGTTGTAGTCAATCTGACTATCACTCTTGCTGGCAAACTTCTCCTGATACGCAAATGCTCGGATGGTCTCAACGCCTGTCAGGCTCTCACTGAAGTGAGCATACACAGGAGAGCGGGAGGTTGCATCACATCTCTGAAGTTCTACATAGGAGCGGCGGTAGTACTTCTGGAGGAAGAAGTACACAACCATGAGGGGGACCATGCCTGCAAGACAGTCACCATGCTCAGCAAATTGCCGGGCCCAAGGACACTTGTTGAGGCACTTTGGGAAGGAAGATGACGTAGTCCAAGGAGCTGCTCAGCAGCTTTTGTGCACAGCAGCATGCAGCATGTACGATCACTCAGCAGCAACATTTGATGTAATTGAGTTCACAAGTTTGCATGGTTGTTGACATTGCAAACACTGAGTGACAGGCGACAATGAGTAAGCAGGAGCAGGTATGCAGGGTGATGTAACTACCTGCCAAGAAGATTGGCTGCACAATGGAGACGAAGATGAGTGTGGCAGCCAGCTGCATGAGGCAGTTACCCAGCTCTGTGATGCTCTGAGGCAGCAGGTAGTCCATGTCATCTGTGTCCTGTATCACTCACCCCCACATCCAGTCACCAAAGCATGTGTACTGATGGCACCAATGCACCAAGATGTGTCCCCAGAGAGAGCAGATACTTCCTCAGCTGTTGGGGTTGGGCGCATTACATGGTCACACACAAAGCTCAGGCCTTGCTATGAGGGCTGTAACACCCTTGATGCTTTTGGTCTTCTTGCATTTTTGTTGTGTTTAGATTTGCCCTGCATCTTGATGTGTTAGTGTACCGCCTGAGTATAATACTAACACATCAAGATGCAGGACAAATCTTAACACAGCAAACATGCAAGCAGACCGACAGCATCAACAGTCACAAACTGAGCACTAAGCCTCAAGAGAGTACCACAAGAAAGGGCCACAAGAGAGTAGGTGGGTAGGATGCAAAGCAAAAAGGCCAGATTCACAGTAGGCTGAGTGTACAAGCCCAACCTTGGCAAATCTGTTGAGGATGCGGCCGATTGGGGTGGTGTCAAAGAAGCTGATAGGGGCCAGACACAGGGAGGCCATGGAGGCATGGTGAATGCGCCTGCTGGCTTGCCATCCTGCCAACAAGTTGATGATGGATCTGATGGAGACCAGCACTACATAGCCAAGGCCAAAGCCGATGTAGCCTCCAAGGTACTTGCCTCTGGGATCACTCACACGCAGGCCTGCAGGTGCAGGGACTGTTG
>JAABUK010006739.1_pt1 | contig 16961 bp, 12 predicted proteins | sample 5559141 | NCBI WGS metagenome assembly JAABUK01 (sample SAMN10711869, study PRJNA513367) | rock metagenome | isolation source: Antarctica rocks | place: Antarctica: Victoria Land, Pudding Butte nord | collected 2016-01-03
GTATCCGCTCCCACATCGAGAATATAGAGCTGCAGAAAACTCTCCTCGTACTCAACGACAAGTATATAGTGCGTCCCATCATCAATATCGCATATTCGAGCACCGAGACCGAAACCCTCGCAAGAATTAAGGCCATACGCTAATCTCATCGCTTGGAGGGAGGTAATGACCTGCCATTTCTGACGCATTCTCGGTTCGACATCCTGTAGGGCGTCCATGACAGCAGCTTTAGACGAATCGTTGAAGTACTGTGGCGCGCTGACAGCGCCAAGCGTGATCCGTTGGTCAACCAAAACCTCTGCTGCAGCTTTTTTCAGGGAAGTCAGAGCCTCTGTGAAGACCGCTCGCGCACGTTCGGGATCGTGGGTATCTGGAGGTGCTGGGACCAGGAGATCGCCATCTTGAATGAACCAATTGCCACGCCGCTGTCTGGACACGTTTAGTGTGCGCTAAAGATGTCCTTTCGGGATGGGTTGACTAACTTCCTTTTCCCTTCACTTGATAGAGTGTCGGCGACGTACGCTCGATATGTAGGGCTACCAGCAATTCGGACAACCGACACTGGCTCATTTTGTTTGTTGAAATGGGCAGCTGTACTAAAAAGAACTTAGAAAGTCAACTCGACGACTTCTCGGCTCCTAGAACTACCCACAGGTATCTAGGTCCAAGGCCGACTCCTAGTGCTATAACCACATCAGCCACCATATCGACGCTTCATAGCTCAAATTCAAATAACAATACACACAGTATGCATTATCTTGATGGGCTGAAATCGTCGAATAGGATATCGCCGGTATTGTGATAAGGATCAGAAATGTTGACGGACGCATATTCTTTATGAGGAACTAATTCTAAAGCGAAAGTGTTTTACGCAGAGTCTGAGCTTTGGTGAGAGAAGGCGAGACGCACTAAGTACAACGAGGGAACAAGTGTCCAAAATAGATCAATGTAGCTTTTTGAAAGTTGCATTAGCCGCCCGGTTGGCTAGCGCGTATACTATCCCGCTGAGTCTCGGCGCCAAGCCAAAGTCAAAAATCGTCTCCCTCGTCCTGGCGCCTTCCCTCTCTTCTTCAAAACGTCGATCTCTCACCATCGCTGCTCGAACCGCCAGACCATCCCTGTTCATTTGTCTCACATTCTGCGGCACGCACTGGCCTGCCTCTCTGCCATTGGAGCCTCGTATTCGATTCACTGAGTTTTCGCTATGCCCCACGGACATGTTTTGCTGGACCCCTCGCAGGACGTAGAGGGAAGTCTAGGATTTGAGGGGTTCGAAGGATTCGAAGGATTCAAACGATGGCTTTATTGTCGAATCACCCTCTACTACGAACCTTATGCGCTCTAAGCAATGCTCCTTGCTATGAATCGTGAACCTTTGTTTCATACTACGGCTGAGAATCCTCTGTTTCACGTATGTGCCGGTCCTGTACGCCGCGTCATTGTATCATCTCGGCTTCCCTTGCCGATTCCAAATCCATTCAGATACACCAGCGGTATCTAGCCTCTACTTCGTCCATTGGGACAAAGAACAGCATGATCATATCATCGTTTAGATGGCTTTCGCCAGCCTTTGCACCAGAAACATCTCAACGCGTTCTCGATTCTGACTATCCTAAGCGTTGAACTTCGAGTATTCTATTGACTTCGTAAGAGTAAGTGGTGGTCTTCTTCTTTCTATAGCCCACCGTAGGAATAAAAAAGCCCCTTGAATATTATAGCCGCCGAGGAACCCTTCTCTCTTGAGCCTGAAACCTCCAATGCAGGTAGGCTGCTATGCGTTAGAACCTTTACATCCACATATATATTTCCAAAGGCATCGAGCATTTTTGCGCGCCTTCTCTTAAGGATAAAATACTAACGTGTCTTTTCCTTGTACAACACCCAATCCAAACGTGCTCGAGACCTGGTCGACTGGCAAGCTTCAGCAAGGATAATGCATACCCTACTACTGATCATATCCGTATATTTTGCGCCACTCATCCACGCGATCCCAGTGGAGAGTTTTCCCCGTCAATATACAGACAACAATCTCGATTATGCGAAGAACACATTCCCAGGAATCTACTGGGACGATGCAGCCCAAACCTGTTCTGGCGATCATTTCAACATTCTTGCAGAAGCGACGCGCATGTTAGTACCTTTCAGCAGCATCAGTCCCTTTCATTGGGACGATAGCCCTGGTTTCAATCGTTTCTTTGTCTCGCCGAGGAAGGCTAAATACGGGTCGAGCTGGCATGTAAGTGAAATTTTTCTGGCTCGCTGCTCTTACTGATAGCATCGGCACAGGACTCGTCCAGGAATCAGGATGCATATTTGAGCATCAAGAGTAAGCTCACTATTCACGACTTCAAACCTTTTCTTCCTTGCGCATGATACCAGAGTATCACATGACTGTGCAATCCGTGGTTGGAAGCGCCTCAACGTTGCTAACAGTATTCAATAGGCAACATAGTTCAAGTCAATAAGTTCCCCACCACGGGCAAGAAGAATAAGGCCGGCAAGTTCACTCAAGGAAAGTCGGTATCCTATACATGCAAAGAGGAAGGACAATTCGCTGGCAAATGCGCCAATTCCCCAGGTCTTGGTGCTTACCGCATGAGTCCCTCAGCCTACCACAATGCAGGCTGGGGCATCATGCTTTGTCCTTTATTCTTCACGAAACCATACCTCAACACCTTGACCAGCGGGCCGCAACAACCAATTGCAAAATTAGGAAATTTGTACACTTACGAACACTTGTTGGCCCACGAACTACTGCATTGTGACATTATTGGAACCAAGGAGCCAGGTACGCCTCCATCGGTAATTCGGATGAAATTAACCGGAGTTGCTACTAATGTTTCGCACGAGCAGTAAACGACCTGAGCGGCACCGTTCCTGGTACCAGCGGCGAAGTAGCCATCTATGGTGCAAGTAGGTGTAATAACTGGGCATGGAAAGACCAAGGAAATGGGCCCGGTCCGGTTAACATCATGACCGCACTAAACGGTAGGTCAATGCTTCTACTTTCTTACCCACACGCCCAAGTCCCTCTTTGCCGAGGACCACTCTTGAGGATTATTCTGACGTGGAGATGACCCATAGCGGATAACTATGCGTGGTTCCTAACAAACAATTGGTTCAACACTGCCTGGAATTGGAATGAATATGTTGGCGGCTATCCTTTTCCCCCTGTGAAAAGAGATAACTCATCGGACGAGCCTGCGCCTATCGACGACCTCGATCCACCTCAAGCGCCAAACGAGACCCCTGATGACACCACCAACGCAGGCTCCATCCTGGACTCAGCCTTCCTTGAGGCCCCGAATTGCCATAACACTACAGGTCCAGATTTGGGAGATGATGCTGTGGTGTGCGAGTACGTGGGAGAGAACTATAGCGATTATCTACTTGAGCAATCGGAGAATTTCGACTCAACTGGCGGATGCGACCTTTCGTGAGTGATACCCTTCTACGGTACTAGTGGAAGATTCTATACTGACAGTCTTGCTTGCTCTAGTAACCAGTGCCATAATACTGTGGGATATGCCGTTGACCCTTCCTGCGCCTGCACTTGTAATGGAGAAGGTACTCCACTGACCGATAGCCGTTGCGGGGGGTTTCAGGGGGCTTTGCCGAATCCTCCACCTCTGCAGAGCAGTGGGACAGGACCTTGAAGGTCGCATGATTCATGAGGGTATTATCTGACACGTGAACTGATGGTGTTATGCGTTGGATTGCAACTACTATTTGCCTCAGTCCCTCAGACGTGGTGTCACACCAAGCCCCTTCGGGTTGGTTAATGCTTAGTAATGGAACGAGCGTTACTACGTCTGAGCGCAGAATCTCGTATCATTTACAGGTTTACCTTAAAAGCTATATACCAAATACTATTTTCCACAATTTTTTACCGCTAGCTCCAGATTTTTTTAGTCGTCCCGAGATCTTAAATTAATAACTAAGTACTATATACGATTTTTATTCAAAATCTTTATAGTAATAAAGATAAAAATAAAACATTTAAAAAATTCGTATATAGATTTAGATTTTTATTAACGTGAAAAAATTAGCGTATATTATATCTTTCTATATCTTTATTATTAATTAGAGTTTAAATTCCTTAATTGAAATTACACTACGGAATAGAGAAGGGAATCGGCCTTTTTAACTCTATTCCCTTCCCTTCTTTAGGGAAGGGAATTTTTTTTGTATTAATATTTATCCTAATTTTTTGAATTCTCTCCCTCGATTTTCGAAAAAGTCAAAATTCCCTTCCCTGTTCCGTAGCGTAATTGAAATTCTTAATTAATTTAGTAATTTAGTATAATTTAATATAATATTTACCTTCGTATATATTTTACGATAAAGGAAAATATTAATATTATATTTATTTACGATATTAAAAATTATATCGTTTTCGTAAATAAAAATTATTAAATATACTTTTCTAATTCTATATTTAGAATATCGGTAAGTCCGGAAAAACAGTTCTGTAAAATCGCTATTTAATCGGTGCAAAATGCGCAGTTTGCAGCCGGGGCAAATCGTGGCGCCAAGATTTTTAAGTTAGAGTTAAGGTCAGCGCGGGAGCGCTAAACTTAATCCTAAAAGTAGCTTTATAGCCCTATAGGGCAACGCTAGTAAAAATCTAATTAAAAATTCGGAATCTAGGCTAAAAATAGATTTAGTAAGATATTTATATTCCTATATAGGGGCCCTAGTCTAGATACTCTTAAAAGTTAAAGTCAAAAAAAAAAGTTGCTAAATCGGTACTTAATCGCTGCTTAATCGGTATATAATATATTTAGAATACGGGACATAAGCAGATACGCATTTCTAGTATTTAGTATAATTTCGGTATAAAATATGTAAAAATCGGGGTTTCCGGACTTGCCGATGAATTATTATTATTAAACTACGTAGATAATAAGTTAACTCGAAGGAGTTCAATCAACGAGCGCTAAATCGAAGAAATTTAATAATAATAAAGTAGAAAAATTAAAATAAAACTACTATTATTTATATAATTCAGTTTATTTAATAAGTTTTAATTTAGGGCTAGGGTAACTCTCTAAAATACTATATATATATATATTTTTCTAATTAGTACGTACTATTTAATAAACTATATTAATATATAAATAAAATAACTTTAATAAAGTTATTAACGAGTTATAAAGTCGAGTATAATATATTTATTATTTTAGTTTATTTACCGTTATCTCTAAGCGAGCTAAGAAAATGTTAAAGATTTTAATAGTATTTTAATCTTCTATACTAGACTTTAGAAATAAAATCCTTAAAGTCTTTAATATTAATTACTTTTTATTTATATTATTAACGATAGAAAAAGACTTAAATAATATTAAAATCTCTAAACTAAAGAGCGAGGGTAATTATAAATTATAAAATAACGATATTATTATTATTTTAAATATTTTAAATATTTAGAGATATATTATTATATCGATAGGTCCGGAAAAACAATTTTATTTAATTATTATCTAGTCGATATACTTTGCGTATTTTTTAGACTTAATATATCTTAATACTAAGATTATGAAATTAGAGTTAAGGTTTACGGGGGTAAATTAAATTTATTTTTAATATTAACTTTTTAACCCTATAAGGTAGCGCTAGTAAAAATCTAATTAAAAATTCGGAATCTAGGCTAAGAAAAAAGTTAGGAAAATATTTATATTCCTATATAAGGGTCCTAGAATAAATACTATTAAAAATTAAAATTAAAAAAAAAGTTATTTAACCGCTATTTAATTACTATTTAATCGGTATATAATATATTTAGAGTACGGGATATAAATAGATATATATTTCTAGTATTTTACGTATTTTCGGTATAAAATACGTAGAAATCGGATTTTCCAGAATTATTAATATATATTAATCCTAGAGACTTTTAAGAGTATATTACGAGTATTTATTATTTTTCTCTACGACCCTTAAAGTACCTAGCGTATTTATTATATTTTCGACTTTTTTTAAAATTTTGTATATTCTATTCGCTAAAGTTTATAGAGGTATTATATACGAGGGGTAAAGAAAGGGGAAATTATTATCCTAGATCTAGAATTCGTAATTTAGGTTAATTCTTTTGTTTTATTTAGGCGGTATTCGCGCCTAACGTACTAACGACGAGGGAGCCTTACGACGACCTCATTATAAGAGTGATTGAAGGCTGAGAGAAGACGGTTACAGAGTCGATTTTCAGACATACGGGATATTATGAAACTGTGGGATAATAACGATAATGATCCTCTATACTTTGATAAAGGCGGAGTTGCCGGTAGTTGTAAGATACTAAACAACTCTCTACCTTACTAAGTATGGCCTGTAATACGTGAGCAGCCATTACCACGGATATTTCCCCTATGGACATAGTTTTCTGTAGGTTTAGTGTGCGAAAATTCGTACCTAGAAGTAAGAAAGAGCCTAATCGGGTCAAGTACCACCACCGCTAGAGCCAGGAGGCTGTGGGTTTTGCATGGAAGTATCTGGCGGAAGCGTCATGCCGGCGATCTGCCGCAGCATTTCCTCCAAAGCCCCCACGACCTGTGCGTACATCTGCAAGTTCCTATTACCGTTATACGCCTGCACGAACGGGGCTGCGGCGGCATTAATGGCATCGCGGGCCCATTGCTGCGCGCGCCGCTCGACCAAGGCGAAATAGTCGTTCGTGAACAAGTCCCACCAAGCCACGAGGTTCGGTACTCCGACGTCTTGCTCGGTGTAGCCGAACTGCAGACGGATCTGCTGGCGGACTTGGTTCCAGCGGAGGATGGCTTCTGGGGTTCGCAGGTAGTCGAATGTTGCGAATCCCTGGACGATCATTAGCGATCTTGATATTGGATGAAATTAATACTTCACGGTAGCTGACTTACGACAGGAATTGATTGGAGCAACTCGTCGGCCGCCCCTTGACTATCATCTCGCACCGCTGTGTTTACCAAAGTAGTGATAGTATTAAGGCCCGTAGGAGGTCTAAGATTCATGATTCGACCCTTTGCTCCATTTATCTGTGCATCAACTGCCATGAAAGGACCCGGCCAGTTGTTAGATCTAAACCCCTCCATGACGCGATCGTTGGGGGATACGGGTTGAGCACTACTAGGGCCTCCTACCGCAGGCCGCGCTGCTAGCGCAGAGTTTGGGACGTCCCATTGGTTGGTGTAGAAATGTCGAGGGATAGCAGCGAGGTTGGCTGCCTGCCCGGAAGGGAGGAGTCCACTGAAGCTTGCTTGCACGAAGCCTTTCATGACTTATCTCTGGAGACCTGTCAGTGATTAATGGAAATTGCTCTTAAGACTCAAAACACTTACATCAATAGGGTGCTCTGTCTGAAAGCCGGTCAGATCGGTTTTTCCAGGAGTAATGTTTCCCGTTTGGATAGAAGGACCGGTGCAATAGCCTAGTATTAGTCGGAAGAACTCGCGAAGGATTTGCCCGGCGTTTCGACTACTAAAGAGCACTCCTATGGCTGGATATACGATTGCTATGATTAGCATAATGTCGCCATAACCCAAATCTACAATATAATAATCGCTGCCGCCCCGTTCCTCAAGCGCATACCCATTTTGTGGATTGGCCCTGTCAAAGAGCGCGAGGTCTCGTTTCGTATAATCGTTTGCGCTCTCGTCGTCGTCGTCATTAGGACAGAAGCCTGGTAGATCATTGTATAGATTGGCACTACATCTAGCTGGCTTAGGGGGTGCCGTTTATACGGTATAGTAAGCGGCCTTCGTTCTTCCCCCTTTGATACGGATTCAGTCTGCGTGCCAATCGCCACTTGTAAGGCAAGATGCTTGTTTCCTTGCCACACGGGGTCTGCATACTTACAGCTACATCCTCCAAGCTGAGAGCCCCCAAATTGTGCGCGATCAACTTCGAGCTCGGTCGCGCTACACACAGCGTTGGCGCATTCCTCACCGCCACTACCGCCGACCCAATTATAAGCCGTCAATTCTTGAGGATCGGGACAGCAATATTGCTTGTAGCCGACGAAGCATTCACCCGCCTTTTGGAAGATCGATGTCTTGCCAGTCGGACAATTGGTTCGGCTTTCATTCAGGGTCAGATCTCTAGAATTGAAATTCTTATACAGCAGGAGCAAACATACCATGGCGCATAAGCGCACCCTTGGGTGACTTGCTGGAAATCTGCGCTAGGACAACAGAACACCTTCCGACCTCTGCCGCATTTATTGGTGTTGCCGTCATTGAGGAAGCCACCACCCCATGATGATCCTATTCCTTGGATGTTCGTCTCACCGGGTGCGCACTGGGCGCTGCAGTCTGAGCTAGCGCCACCACCGTTGTTGTTGCCACGCCAGATGTAATTCTAGGGCGCGGTATTGGTTGGACAGTATATTGGCTTACCACAGTGCTGGAGAATGCTTGTTAGAATCATATAAAAGTTCAATGAGTCTGTCGGGAAGGAGCGCTCGGTTCTGCACACTTACGCATTTCTTCTTACCGTATCCAGAATCGTCCCATCCAGTGGGAGTGTTGCCAGCTCCGCAGGCTTTAGCCATAGCGTTATTATCGTTAAGATTTACACAACTTCCCTTATAGACGACACAGTTTTGTCCATTGGATCCGGCCAAGTCCTGAATAACAGCCTGCGGATTGGACAGCGCTTTATTTATGCTCTGGAGTAATGGGGTCGACTGGATACTTCTCCCGAGTAACCCAGCGTGAGCTGTGTACTTATCATCATCTAGGTCTAATATCAGCGGCCAGAATATGCTTATGGATATTCACATTCCTTTTAATCCAATTACAGGGCCTCAGAATAATAAAGACAACGTTGCACTTACCAAGATCTGATGCCCAAATAAGCGCACCTCCAAGCCCAACGTCATTCGCCCAATCCACTTTTTGCTTAAGAGTCACTGCATCATCGTATGACACCCACTAATTGCCATCGAAGGTGAAATAGTTGACGGCATCTACCGAATCATGGGTCGGTGCGATATTCGCTCTCTTCTTGGTTGTTACACCATTCAAAACATTCATCATTTCGTAATAGGATAGGATACCACCGGTGGCCGAGTATGGCCCAGGATTGGACGCGCCACTAAAAGCATAGCCAGGCTTAGAACAGCTAGAGTCGGCGAGAGTAAAGGATCGACCATAAAAGCCAAAGCCCATCACGATCTTGGTAGGAGGAATGTTTACCCGCCAGAAGAGTTCAGCCGCTAATTTGATCTCGGTAAGATTAGTATATCCTTATACGATACTACTAATAGGGTTTGTTACATCCCATACCCCATGAAGATCATAGCTCATAAAATTAATCCAGTCAGCGTACTTGATCAGATTCGGCAAGTCAAACCATCGGAGGTACTAATAAGACGATGGTGCTGTAAAGGAAAGGCCGAATCTGTTCCCACTTACGTTAAACGTTTGTCGCAAAGTTTGAAGCAATGAGACGTAATTCTTGGTATCTTATGCACTGCCGCCTCTGTCAGGAGCTCCCGGATACTCCCAGTCGATATCGAGACCGTTAAATCCTATTGTATTTCAGTCCGGAGATTTTTGACACATATGGTCACTGAGCGCAGCTTTTCTAACGCTCAAAAGGTCGGAAAACGTACTATACTGCTTCATGAAATGCACGACGTTATTCGCGAACGTTTGCCTTTTGGACGTATCGGCAGCGATTTCACCGTATAAAGGCTGTGTAGTAGTACCATTATCCGAGAACGACCTGGCCTTTCATGAATCGTTTTACCATCGTTAGTTATCGGAAATAGAGTTCTCACCAGCCGCCGATACTGATAAAGATTTTAAGATCTTGTTTAATAGACTTCAGGTTCGCTGTGTCTGTGAAAAGACTTGAAGAAGTTGACGAATCTATTGTCACCACCTGGTATGTTGCCGGATCGATAGATGCAAAGGCAAAATTTATACTGAAAACTCGTAAGCGATTACTTCCAATCTGTCCTAATAATCGAGCTCTGCTTACTGTGTAAGCGCATCCAAAGGCAGATCCGCCGAAGCGACTTTATGGCAGCTCAATCGAGCACTCCATGATTCGTAGTATCCAATGACTTTGTTCTAGAGGATTCCTGCTGAAGACCCACCACCTGGGGGTTTTGGATTCAAGACGTAATTACTCTGGCATCCCTCTATTGTAATTCAGTATTTCCCTATAAGTGAATCAATGACCATGAAAAAATAACGCACTTCCGCAGAAGTCTTCTGTAGTGCTACACTGCCATAATTCAGTATATAGCTAGGCGCACGTGTTATCGAGTGGCTTACGAATCCAAATTGGCTGCAACAGGTATTGAGCGGACACTCTGTACCGGCAGTCTTTGCATACTGCCCACACTCGGCCACTGCATCGCAATTTGCAAGGCAGCCAGAGCCACAGTAGGTCGGACCATAGCTACAGTAGCCACTTCCTCCGCAGCATGCTCCATTGCTACATGGCTTGCCTTGGCCACACTGATAGTCGTCTCTTGGTACCAAAGTCACGTTAGAAAGCACGAGCTGACCCCCCCTAAGATCATAGTCAGATTCATTACTCCGAGAGGCAATGGTCTCCAGTGGAAATAGAGCTTCAAAATCAGGCCAGAAGTAGACACAAAGAACGAGCAGTATGCCAAAGAAAATGCCACACGAGCTGCTGGTCAAGTACCGCGATGATGATTGCTGGATGGCCATGATAAGTATGTCTCTTAAGAAGACGTATCGTGTCCACGGGCCAGAGTGATAAGACCGATGGAAGATGAGTTCTCAAAAAGAAGAGGGAAAGCTGCTTAGTGATTTCATTCTCAGATCCTTGAGGGGCAAGTGTGGGACTAACCTAGAGTGAAAGGAGTCAGATCACCGTCCCTAATTTGTACTCATGCGCCTCGTCGACAGCCTGATGGAACGTTTCAGATTGATCCTACTGCACGACCAGAAGGTCTTATTGGTCGGATCAGCGATTCTATGCGTAGTAGTACGTGGTTGGGTGCATCTTCAGCTGCAGGTACGGTTAATCAATGTATCGTGTACCTCGAGCTGGCGAATAGGAGTGACCTTGCCCTGCGAAGGGTTGCTGGAAGATAACTTAAGACTCTCGGCGCTAATGGATGGAGACCCTCTTCTGTTAGCGTCTTTTGTTGCGAGATGCGGCTGAAAGCATGGTCCTACATCCTGAAGGAGCAACTCCGAACGCAAGGCATCCAATTAAGTCGAATGTCGCGGTAGGATTCGCAGCATTGTCCCTGAAATGATGCCCTGCAGTAGTAAGCGCTTACGTAGCGAGATCACAGGGGCTGGCACGGCTGGATACTAAATCCTTCGTCTGCTCGTCGCAAGGATTGTCGCAGATCGGAGGCTGGTTGGCTTAGATGGCGGCAATCAGCCCATGGCCAGAACAGCCCTGACCTTCTCATAACGAGCAGTATGCATGTACACTGCCATAATAACTATGAGGGTGTGCCCGCAAGGAGCTACCTCTGATCCTTTGACTACTATTACGCCAAGATTTCGGCCTCCAAGCGCCCGGATGGAAGGATGTGACCATACATCCAATCATAAAAAGAACCATCGATAACTTATGATTAGCCCGCCTTTTGAGTGTGCTCCACTGCGCTTATAATTCGGTTGCTAATGCTATTCAGCGTGTATCAAGGGAAAGGGGGAGCGGGGGCTGATATCTTTGCTGCATGCACGTTTCACCGTTTTTAACTTGAGTCATTAGTGCCTATTCTTTTGCGCCGAGCGTTTTTGCGACAAAATATTCCAGTCTTTTCGCCCCAGATACCTTAGCCTTGGTTGTAGGATCACACAATTCCGTACAGCTTACATATCCCTTGATGTCCATTTCCTTATATCTGCAGTTTTTCACCTCCAGTAGCGATTAACTTGAGAACGTTCATTCAAGAGGCTTCAAAATGGTAAACTTGACGCGCAGGTTCGCTGTTGCTCTAGCTCTTTTATCAGGCTCGACATGGGCGCAATAGCTTTCTGGTGCGCAGATGTACATGGGATACCCAGGCCTCAGCGTATCTTGCGAACAGGTTTTGAACACCAGTGTCTCCTGTCCAATATTCTTGAGCCCACTATCTGCAAAGTCGGTCACTCCAGGCTCCGGTCTCCATCTCTGTGCTTTGCTCTAAGGATGTTCAAGTCTGTCTTTTCTTATTACACGTCATTGACATTCATGATAGCGGGGCAATTCTCGACACCGACGAGGTCGACGCCCTGTGCGTAGACTCTTGCTACACCTCTCTAGAAAGTGCCAGGACGGCCATACAGCAGGCGTGTACAGCCAGCACAGATGTAATTATGTTCAACAACATAGGATATCCAGGTATCTAGCTCTGGTCCCAAAACCCGGCTTGAGATTTATTGACAGTTTTTCCAGCGACGTTTATTATTGATAATTTCCTATTCACGTACAACGTCTCCTGTAAAAAGGACAGGTCGGTCTATCACTTGGTCCAAAGTTCAGGAAAGTACTGAGCTAATCTCTCCATGTTAGCAAAACCGGCGACTTTTGCGATCCGCAGATCCTAGCGTGGTCGAACCAAACATACCTTAGCTCAACCCAAAACTGCTCGGACTGCTGGCTTGGCGTGCAGGCAATTCAGCTGAGCAACCCGCTGGGTTACGATGCTGATCTTGCGAGCAACCTTGCTTCACTGACCTCCAGCTGTAGCGCCAATGAATATAGCTTTACTTCTCCCACAGCCTACGCTCTCGACGCAACGGCCACAACGGTCTCTGCAACGGTCCCTGTAGCGGCGACGGCATTAAAATCATTAACCTGCACAGGATCTTACACTATACAAGCAACAGACGACTGTAATTCAGTAGCAAAGGCCCTCAACGTCTCGACATATAGTCTGCTGTACGAAAACAACCTAGACCTCTACTGCCAGAATTTTGCCGCCGCTATTGGTACCACGGTTTGTATACCCTTACGATGTGACGATCAATCAATTGCTGGCCTGGAATCCTAGTCTTTCGCCAAATCTGAGTGCTTGTGACTTCCAAACCGGTTACAGCTCCTGTGTTCTGCAGTCTGGAGAAACAGGTTAGCCGGGCGTGCCAAGGTAGTCGGCAATTAACACTGACGGACATAGCCACCGCGACCTCACTCGCCTGATATTCACCAGTCAATGCCACCAAGGCTGGAACGGTATCAACCTGTATTTGTTTCACTCAAGTCTCTGGACACCAGAATAACAGCCGTAAATCTTAGAACTGTCGTGACCTATCTGCAAGCAAGCTGCTCTCCGCTGACTTCCAGTCAGACTACGACTGAGAAGACCTCGCAAGCGACTTTTCAATCACACTTTCTTAATTGACGACTTGGAACACCTGGCTTGGGTTAAAGTGCGACACAGCGCTCTATACCGGCCTTGGCGCTGAGGACACGCGCGCGATCTGCATTGGTGTGAACGCGTCTGCGCCAACAGGCCCTGCATCTGCACTACCCTCTCCAGTTTCCAGTCAGACTGGCATAACTCCCACCACATCTAATTAACCTACCGCTGGAACCTCAACTGTGCCACCAGAAAGTAGTACCGGCCCGGCAAGCTCAAGGCAATCAGGATTATATCATTTGTGATGAATACTACGCTGTAGCCAGCGGAGATTCATGCTCGAAGATAGAGACCGAGTTTAGTATCACCTTTACCCAGCTCTACCAGTGGAATCTAGCCATCGGCTCTAACGGCGAGAGCCTGTGGGTTGGGTATGTAGTCTGTGTTGCCATCTCCTTTTGAGCTCGGGGCTAGCCTTGAGAGTGGCCTGGAACTGGTAGGGTGGTGCACACAGAGAGTGATATCTAAACTCGTCTAAATTTCTCAGCAGAGATAGCTTGTATCACTGCAGGACTTTCATATTTGGATGAGCGCTTAGTATGGTCATCGTTCCCCAGAGATCCAGTAAGATCTGCCCAATGGGGGATTCTATATTAAAGTCCAACCAACGCGAGGCCAGTGCTTTCGCAATGACCTGGTATCCGTCGAGTTTTTTTGGCCATCAATGTGATAAATACAGCATTCGGTATTGTCGATGATAGTTGTAACCATGAAAGCGTGTAATTAACAAAAGATCTAGAGTAAGGAAATTTTCCGTAAGCCTTCGGCAAAGCTTCGGGGAAAAACCACGGCAAAACCACGGTAAAACCTCGGGCAAATAATAAGTAAAGTCCAATTAGCACAGCATATCAAGCTACGTGGAGATATTCAGAATCTGAAATTTTTGCTTCAAGAGACTGATGGGTTTTTACCCTTTGACTGAACTGCACCTTCAACAGCGGCGGTTACGCTCAGCTCTGACCTCCAAAACCATCTATCAATCAATATGACAGACCTTCACGATCGCTTCACTACCCTACTACAGTCTCTTCCACCACCATAATCACCCTCACGACGAACCCCCCAGTATTCCACGCACAACAACAACGTCGACAACATCGAGAGGTATCTCCAGGAAGACGGTCATCGAACATGGGGCTTCGCTATCTACCGCTGCACATACGAAAATGATTCCGACTGGCAAGAATTCATTCGACGCCTACGCTACCGGATCGAGGAGACCCTGAAAATCTACAACGGAATGGACATGATGGACAGCCTCAGCTTCACCATTATTGAGGACCAGTCCATCTTAGACGGTGCCAGCACGTCTACTGTGCGCGAGCATTTCAAGTAATGGGCCGCTACTGCGCCGTAACAGGAGCAAGGGACGGGACCAGCACTCTCCCAGCGGTACAGATATTATGTTATGGTGGACAACACAGCACTGGATTCCGTTATCCATGACGCACCGGAGCATGCAGAACCAGATGCGACCAGCAAAGGTGTTATCAACCTCATATGGAAGGATTGGAAGCCGTCTAGCCCGGATCCGCGAGAGGAAGTGGAAGAGCCGATTAAGGGTTGCACGCAGCACGATGTGGGATGGATGAGAGTCGCTTATCAGGACGCCATAGTCGGTATGTACTACTACTTACACGACTTCAACGATTGGTACCATGAGTATCGCCGCCCTCCTCAAGTGGCACGGGCTTAAGTGCGATATAATTTCCCGTAAGTCGCTTATTCTAGAGTTAGAATCAATAATTCATAGGGCTCCTAATATATACTACGACCTCCTTTACAAAGTTACTAAAGACCTTTAATATACACGTTCATTAATAGATAATAGTAGAGGTTGAATAACTAAATAATTATCTATAATATTACTATTACTACTATTTAGTACACGGGCTAGGTCACGCTAAATTAATTTAAATGAAATTATAACGACGATTCTACCTAAATATTAATACCTTTATTTAGAAACGATGATATTTTATATTAATTAATTAATTAATTAATTTATACGCCTATTTAAATAAAACTACTTCGTTTATAATAGAGTTCTATAGAATATATATAATACCCGATAATATTATTAAATAACTATTAAAGAAATCTTTTAAAAGGATAAAAACTTTAGTTTATCCCTAATCTCGATTCTAGATATTTTAACCCACTAATTAATAAGTCTTTCTATATATTATTAATTCTTCTTCTAGGTTTCTTCTTTGTATAGATCTTTAAAGTTAGCGATTCTTATTAATTTTAAATAACATCGGCAAAGCGGGGAGACCGCATGGACGAAAAATGCAAAGGACATGAGCTCAGCGCGCATTTTGCGCATAAAGCGCATTTTTCGATATTATTTTAATTTCTAACTCTACGAGTATTAGCCTAAACCTTAAACTTTATATATATGAAATATAGCGCTAGTTTAGCGCTGTATTTTATACGTACTAATTCTTTAATACCTATTAAATACCGGCTGTACGGAGCCCGTATAAGAAGAGTCGAAGTGCTAAATACGCATTTTCCGCATGAATCTCATGTCCGTTGCACTTTTCCGCCTGAGCGGTCTCCCGCTTTGCCGATGAACCTCGTTATCTTATCTTTTATATTTACCCATTTTTTTAAAACTCGTTATTTATCTCCGTTACGGGCCTAAACTCTTATAGTATATATAAATATAACCGTAACTAAATATTATATATTTTATTATACCGGTATACTAGTCTTATTATCTCTCTTTATTATTATTCTATACTCCTTCGCCTTTATTCTTAACTATATACACGTAGTTATTTCTTCGTTATAACGGATTTTACGTCCCGCCGGTACTTTAATATAGTTATTTAACTACTAGGGTTACGACTCCTATATAAATATTAATATCTGGGAGTATAAATAAAGATTCTTTTATTTATATAAATTTTATTTTACGTACCTATACTTTATTTACTCGTTAATGATAGAGGAAAATATTTAGTCCTATAGAGCTCTATATAGTAGTTATTTTATAACTTTTAAGGTAGAAGAAACCTTTTATAATTCGAATATTATTAATATTTAATAAATAGTTAGACGGGAGCCTTTATTTAAACCTAAGGTTTCGGCTTTATATATATATATCTATTCTATACTCTTTTTTATACGTAGGTATAATAGATATATTCTTTTCATAGTTCACTTTTTTTAATATATCGGGCCGCGATTATAATTACTTTTCTAATTAATTATATTATAGAGGGTTCGTTCTTTATCGCTTTAATTCGTTAAAAAAGAGGGGGGGAGAAAAACGAGGAGGAGGAGAAAAAAAAGATTTCTTTTTATTAATACTACGGTCGCTTTAAGAATATAGATACCGCTACGAGATAAATTTAACGCGTCGCGATATTAAATCTCTTAACTCTTTAGACTATTATAAATAATAATTAAAAATTCGTAGTTAGTAGGATATATACCTAGATCTCGCTACTAGCCGACATTTTATATTAATAATAATATTATTCTATTAAATAATACTCTCTATTATTAATTCTAGTATAATTTATAAATAAATAAATTTATTAAGATTTACTAATTTCGTTATATAATTAAAAATTATAATCGACGTATTAATATAAATAATCTTTAATATATATTTTTTCAATAT
>JAABUK010006741.1_pt1 | contig 16955 bp, 18 predicted proteins | sample 5559141 | NCBI WGS metagenome assembly JAABUK01 (sample SAMN10711869, study PRJNA513367) | rock metagenome | isolation source: Antarctica rocks | place: Antarctica: Victoria Land, Pudding Butte nord | collected 2016-01-03
CAGAGCTCAAGAACCAAATCTACGAAACAGCACTCACCGACTTAAACGACATTTTCCTCATCTCAAAAACGAGACAGTACCGTCGTACCGTCGAGCGTGATGTGTCCACTTTCGCCAACTCGGTCAGTTATGATCGTCGACGACGTCACCGATACAATGGTTACCACAATCAACCATCACAACAATCGAGTTCCTCTTCAACACCGGCTAAGCCCATCGCTCTCGTGCCAAGCATTCTCCTTCTCAATAAGGAGATTTACGCCGAAGCCCAGCCAGTTCTTTATGCCAGCAACAACTTCGTCGTTGAAGACACAGCCGCACTCCATGCATTCCTAGCCAACATCGGCCTCAAGAATTGTGCCACCCTTACCGACCTCACAATCAGAGGCTGGGGTCTTACCAGAGGGCACAAAGCTCTCAATCACCCTGCTCTCTCAATGCTAGCCAGTGCCGTCAACCTCCAGCGTTTACACGTTGACTGTCGAATCAGCTGGGGCGGACCGAAGTACGCTGCGAGACAGCTTTACCGCGATGGCCATCATTGGCTTGAGGCTATGGGTGTCGCAAAAGGGAGATTCGATGCTGCTGTGGAGATTGTTGAGGTTATAGACGAGAACTTCGAGGAGTACCGCCGGAATGGAGACCAGGAGAAGCCAACCCGGGAGGAGCAGTTGGAAACGTTTCGAACTGAGATGAGGAAGCTGTTACGTCGCAAATAAATTTGTGGAAGACGGCGAACGAAGAAGTTGCTGAGCTTGCGATGTGTTCATGGGCAAATACGCGAAGGAAGGCTAAGGGGATGGTGACGATGCTATGTGTTTTATGATGCATCTCTTTCACTTGCTATGGCTTTCTATGATATGGGGGTTGTAAAAAGGTGACGCATTCACTGGTTATCTTACGTTGCTTGGTGCTACTTCTTATATCATGGCTATGATATGTTTTGTTCACAGCTAGAGCTCTATTTTAATAGGTACACAAACACGAATGACGCTTTGGTGGATGTTGCATAGACAAGAAATCTGATTAGAAACGCTTCCCAAGACTAGAGCACACCAATCAATGTGACCGAATACGATGTTTATGCGGAGCTAATGTAGGTGATAACTTACTCTCACTTACTATATCGTACACCACTGTAGACAGTCTGTTGCTACGTCTATACTACTGCACATTTTGGAAAGCTCATACAACTGCTACTTCCACGGAGTTTGTCACTCCCCCCCATGCTACTTTAACGACAGCATCCTCCTCACCGACAGCACCTTTCTGCGCTTCTTCCATCGCATATTTCTCCTCTTCTGCCCTATTTTCCCTCCTCTTTCTCTGCTGCTAGTCTTTGGCTCTCTACTGCAGCAGCGATGTTTGGCGCTTCGACAAAGTCGATCATAAACTGCTCGGCGAGATTTTGATTTCTGCTATAACATTAGCATATGAAATTCCCTCTTTAAACAGGACCTGACCCTGATTCAGAGCATATCTCTTAAAGTGAAAGACTATTGGGCATTGTTCGGTCTTGCCGCTAAAGTTGACAGTCTGCTCTTTATACATGGTGGAGAATTTGGAGCATGGATAATGACCACATTGTTCCCTTATGGCCATCGTTCACCCATTCCTTGAATTCATTTGAATATATTGCATCTCGTTTGCTTTTGCTACTGCTGCTCCATTGAGAGTATCGGACTCGCTTAGAAAACCGTTGTTGGCGTCCCCTGCCCGCAGGGTGTATTTGGTACTCTTCTCTATTGGAGTCATCAGTCGTAGATTCTCCGCCCTTACGATTTCGGCATGGCTGCCTGGTCTCGGTGGAGGTATCTAGCACCAGCACAATTAGCCTTATGATCCACCTGTGAGTCTGGGGCCAAGGCTACGAACCATGGTTTGAGCGCACAATCGATCCTCTTCCCTTTTTACCACCCTCTATATAGAGCCTTGGCTTCTTTCTTCTATTGTGATGTGCTGGTATGACATGTTCATTTGTCAACGCATTGTTTAGGAGAGGCTGAGTTGAATTGATTTCTCTCCTAATACTTCCTCTTCCGAAAAGCTTGCACATATACACAATAAAAGTGACGGCTTGCTATATTGATAGAAAGACTGATATGCCTCAACCCAGCAAATGTGAGCAAGGGCGAGCGCGATGCTGCGACCCAGTATTATGTGGAAGGAAGATGTAGTGCAGTGTGATAACCTGGTACAAGGGGAAGGCTGTCACTGGGGTGCTGTGTCGGTCACTGGAACGCTATTGGGGTATCAAGATCCAATGCTACAAAGATGTTTGGGGCTGGAGAAATAGGTAATAATGGGGGTGATGTCTTTGCCCTCCACGCTTTGAGTCTGACCGGATGCTCAAATCTAAGTGCTAAGACTTGATGCTGAATCGGCTCAAAGAGGGACTTGATGCTTGATGTGCAGGAAAGACCGTCCCGATCTGACACCAAAACGAGGTTATATCATCAAGGAACCAGACGCAAGATGTTGCATGCAGTAGAGACCGATCTGGGAGCTGTTGAAACTTCTCGAGAATTTCTGGAAGAAACGCACATAATTCCTACCAGAGGAAACAAACGATTTGTGCGAACCTCAGGCATTGCTTCGCTGTTGAAGAGGGATCACCTCGGGAAGTGACTGGTCTTCTGAGTGAAAAAGGCAGAAGATGTGCGCTGCATGAAACCGCGATCCTAAGAAGCAATGGGGGATTGATCGTGAATATGGCAAGTATAAACTGCTACTACGAGCCTTATTTTCGCCTCAATCTTCTTACAACCTCTAATTAGAGAGTGGGATTCGTTCGTCTTAAGACCTCGGACAGTGTCTGCTGAGCTTTTGTTAATAGGATGGACCAATAACTTGAGGCCAAGAATTTCATGATTCTTCAAAACCCCCTATCAAATAAGACTTTTATCGTAGACCTTTCTTTGTCACTGTATAATGCTGATGGTTCTGCCAGTACTAATCAAAACTTTCCGCCTGCCTTCCCTCGATTACGAAGAAGGTAGCACTCATGTATACTTTCAAATGATACCAGCATGTCTCGTGGTCGATGAGCTGGTTGTGATTTTATGCTTGGAGAATTTATGCATATTAATAAACGAAACTTGCTATCGTGCAACCTTCTTGCCATCTCTGCGTTGGATCGTAGAGGGGGACCCTTCGTCATAATTTGATGTTCCCGCGGGTCCGAAAGCTCTTGGTCTACAGCAGGCCTGAGTCGCTGTAGGTCGTTCTCGCTTAATTCTGACATTGTGGGCGTGTAACACGCCTGCTGGTTGAGACGGCGAAGAGGGGCACCGCTGGCTCGTTGATTGGCGACTAGGAAGAGTCTCGGCGCAAAGATACCCACGTCAGGTGAGTGCTTTACGAGTACTTGGTGCAGCGTACGAATACCCAAATGGTCCCAACACCACGCTGTAATTACCTTTTTCAAACCCGTGGACTGGACAGTAATTGACTCTTGAACGCCAAGAGCTGAGTACGCGGTAAAAGTTCGAGGACGAGCAAGTGTATCAGACAGTCTCTGTGTTTTGCAACAAGACCTGGCTTGAACCGGTAGCTCCTTTTTGCCTAGTATACGCTGTTTGATATTATCGCCCATCGTACTTTTGCGTTGGATTATCTCTTTACCTTTTCCAGGCTCCCTTCCTTGCCATGTTGCAAAAGGTCGTCAAAGGTAAAGGCACCTTTGTTCGACAGATTGGCTACTCCAGAAGCCATTGCACTTGAGATGCGCTTCGCGGTGGATTTTCAGGTCTTGTAATCACGTACCAATGGTTGTATTCTTGTGCGTCGTCGTCGAAGTATTTGTCCCAGATAGTTGGCGGGCCAAATTGTACAAGCGTATAGCATATGACTTGCGACTTCCGCTCGTCGTTGTCACAAGCTAGTATGTTTAGACAGTCAAAAAAACCGGCAAGTCACTAATTCACATGTGGTGTCAGATATGCAGGCAAGAGAGTGTAAGCAGCTTGAGCAATCGATAACTGTGAAATTAGAAATGGCGGGAGTAATTCTCTTTCTTTTCGTCATCCAACCACTGTAATCACCATGAGAACGTATCATGAGTGCTTCCAAAGGCTATTGTTTGAGTGTCTAATCTCTGAGGCAACTAGAAGCGCAACAATCTGCACTCGACCAATCATCGGCTAGGTTGGGATCTTGCTGGTGATGTTCACTCCGCCTATGGTAGCGGCCATCCTTGACGAAATGAAAGGAAGCAAGCCTCTTTGCGGGCCCACTCGCTCTTGAGGATCTCTGCTCCCTCTCGCTCTGGGCCTTGGTTCGTGAATCCCAAAGCTCGACATATAGACTCCTCCCACCGCGTTGGGAGATCTGTATCGTCGGTGCGGTCCTATAATTGACACCGGCAGCACGTTTGGCTACACCGTAGGTCACGAGATCCTCAAAGTGTACAGCTTTGACCACAGCCTGATGAGGATTTGCCTGTCTTACGGGCCGTAACAAGGTATTGCTGAGGGCGCCTTCAGCAAATTCATCCTGGTAGATTTATCGGCCAGTCTGCCATCGTGTAGCTCAAAGGTCATCAAATAAGAGTGAGGTGGAAATTAGTATGACACTCACGTAAGTAAGAATCCACCGCAGTGCCGTGAAGGCCGCTATCTCAATCACAATGACTGTAGGAGGTCCGAGTCTGCCAAAATGCCGGGATGCAGCCTCATTTGGAGGATAAAAGGCCACTCCTGGAGTCAGCAATTTTTACAGCAAGCAAAGATGCTTGGCATCAAAACAAGTGGCAGCTGTGAGGGCTACAGATCCCAGAAATCACAGCATAGAACCATCCAGGAACATGGGTCTGGTGGGTAGAATGTTGTTCACTAACATTTCACGGTCCACCCAAATACCCACCGCGAAGAGCATTGCGGCTGTAAATGGGGCCCCTTGGAAGTCGTCCATGGACTGCATGATTCTCGAAGTAAACGAGTGCTTTCCGGGCCACTGCGCCTTCTTTTGAGTATAATAGGCCGCTAGCATCTCAGTCGTTGCGCCAATGCCTGCCGTTACTGCAAAGCAGCAGTCGGGTGCTTGCAGTGCATTTACCCTGCGAGCTCTGCTTCGGCCAGAAAAATACCTAAGAGCGTCCACAAAGGTTCAAGCGAATGGATAATTGGTAGTCTGTCAGGCTAGTTGATTTATGATTTTTTGCTTCGTTCAAAGCTCGTGCTCGATTGAAATGTTGGACGTGAACAGATTGCGCCTCACACGATTGTGAATGTTGGGTCGCTAGAGATTCGTGAGCCAGCATTTTCTGTCACTGGAACGAGAGAAGGAAATACGTCTCAAAGCGACCTCAGCGCTTCTATCGATCTTCGTCTTCCACTCGGTAGCCGTTCAATCCCTAGACCTGCCAGAGAAGTGTGAGCTGAGACATATCCAGTATGACTAAAAAAGCAGGGGACCGGAAGTTCACGCCGCTGTTGGCTTTCACTTCTGCTGCGCCGAGTAGAGACTCGAAGACAGCTGACAATGCTCGAGTAACTCAGAGGAGGAAGACAAAGAGAGTGATGATGAGCGCCACAAAGTCCTAGATGCCCGACAGATCGTTGTGCCTTGCCAATTCGTTTGGATATTGTGCTGTGATGCTCTACTCAGGCGTCATTCTGTGGAACGCAAGCCCCTGTTTTACGGTTTTACCCACCCACCATCCTCCTGATGTATATTCAAGAGTGGAGAACCATTGCTCTCGCCGCGTTGGCCTCGTTAAGCAGAAGCGATGAGGGTAGCAGTGGCCACGAATCCTAGGTGCATGTCGTAACTCATGATGTGCTCTGGTGGGTAGACGACTGGGACCTTGGCGTATGTATGCTTATTGTAATCGTCTTGCATAGATTGAAGGCTAAGATCGTTTTGAATACGCTCTCCATCTATACCAACATAATCACGAGCAGGACAAGTGGTGAGGTGAGAATGTCTCCCGAAGCCCCCGTTACCCAAGTGGGGGAACAGTCTGCCCGTAGTTGCAGCTTTTTTGATCTCGTTAATCAGCTTTTTAATCTCATCGCGCAGTCGACACAAAAGTACTGGAGAACCTCCCCGCGACCGTGTGAGCCCCTTCGTCTGAAAGTCGCGTGACAGTGACTCATTGTTGGATCAACTTCGCAAAGTCGAGCCCTGGACCAGAGCCGCGTACAAAGAAACATAATGTTGGCTTCAACAAAATTCTGAAACTTCGCACAGCTACTCACCTTCATTGATGACGGAGTCGACGACGCCACTGCATAGGAATAAGAATTTTAGGGTGGCAATGACAGCGCAGTAAGAGTGCCACGCAAAAGATGACGACGCAGTGACCTTTTGGCCACCTCGGGGAAAGTATGCTTTGAACTGGACTTTGGAATTGAAAGAAACAGGTCCCTATTTAGAACTTGAAGGGTCAGTCGTTCAAGGCTGCCTCCTCCTATACCAGAACAGGAGCGTAGCTTCTCTCATCGTCATCATCCTGTGTATCCTCTTCATTCACCTCATCCTTCTCATCAACAGAAACGAAAGAATCCTTTTCGCCGTCGGCGCAAGAGCTCACATCTGCAGTATCGACATCTTCGGCAATCTCGTCTGCCGGTGTGAGCAGCTCCACCATGGAGTGCTTGGAATGGCTGAGGTCGAGTTTTCGATCAACAAGGTCTTGGGGTATTACTTCTCGCGAACGACCCAATACTGTACAGCGCCTCTTGGCTAATTACTCAACGACGGTGGAATCTGCGGTCTAACTTGCTACCAGAGACCCACCCCTTGCAGAAATTCCACGAACAGCAAAGGTGATCTAAGTACTGGTCAGAAATTAGCTAACCATCTGAATCTATTGGAATGAAGAGAGCCTGACTACTACACCCAATGATCGTGAACATCACTCCTAAAATTCTCCACTCGTTGATGGCGAGGCTGTTGGCAAATAGGCAGAAATTGTTCTTCTTTGTGCTTGCTCATAACGCTTGATCCTCTGTCACGCGAGACTAGGCCGGTAGAGGTGCTGCCTCGAATGGCTTCTGAGGAGAGAGGAGGGTCACGTCGCCATATTGGAGGCAAATTGTTGTGCGGGAAGGACCAATCTTTGAAGCTTGGTATGACCGCGTAGGGTGTTGGCGAGGGGGTTTCGATCGTAGGATCTGTCGGTCCTTAGACGAGGCTCTACCTTGGTCATGATGAACTGCCTAGTCATCACTATGCATGGTTAGCTCCGTGAAACAAGTACTGTAATGTGAGTAGTGATAACACATACGAAATTTTACCCCAACACTCATTTTGGTCACCAAAGACTGGCGGGACCCGTCGTCGAAGTTGTTGTATGGGAATATTGGAGGATCTGATCGGGACTCCTCTTAACGTCTGGCTACACAAGGTCGTCTTTGCTGAATCTGGTACTCCCCGTGATAAAAAGGTGATATAATATCCAGTACTATCCATTTCGGTACTCAAGGCATCGAATTTTCTCGTCTCCCTCCTGAGGTCGACGATTGCAGTGCCTTTTGTCTCTATGTCCGAGTTAGAAATGAATAGGAACGGAGACTGGATGGTAGGTAGGATTGGAAATCTTTGCCGTCTGGCATTCTGGCCACGGAACTGCACTTGCTCAGCAGCCGCCTGCAATGGATGGGAATTGTTCCTGAACATTAGCTCTGATCCCATAGCTCGGTCATAAATTACCCGCTCACCTCTAGGGCATTAGATGAGACTATGTTGTTCACTGTTCGCCCCATCTTCTGGAAACATCTGAGCACAGGTGGTTGGAGTGATGTGAGTAAGCGATTTGATATATTTATCGACGTGTGTACAACAGAAATGGGCGCTCACTCGCAGAAGCAAATAGAGAATGGAAAGAAAGTCCGAGGATCTTGTTGATGCTGGTTGCCCAAGGCTAGTACCTACTGTCACCATTTGAAAGCTCAACAAGAGAACGAGCCCCAAAGACTTACTGTAGGCTCGAGGGCGAGAGACAATGATGGTCGAAATTGGTCGTGGAAGTCCCATAAATTCCATCGTAGGAAGCGATTTTGTCGGATTTCAATCATTGTTGCCAGTCTCGAATGATGTAAATTAGGCTGCACAGCAGGTTTCTGATCACACTACCAACTTGAACATAATAAGCCTATACCTGGGCTAAGTACACTTGCATTGGTGCTTTCTGTTTGAGGGTGACAGAGATGAAGACTTAGTGGTATAGGTATAAAGATGATGTACGAGAAGGATACCGAAGAGAGATGTTGATGGAAGAGGTGGTTGATTGTATGTAAAGAAGATGGAGAGATGCGGAGAGATGAGACTTTTTGTACCAGAGAATGCGGGAGTGAAGAGGACTCGCGGAGGCCCGAACTTATGAATGCCAAGATTTGCACATGAAGCCGTGAAATTCTAAACTTAGGTTCGATTGACAGCAACACTCTAAATGGGAAGGAGCTGTCACTGCTGGTTTGGTCCTTCATCCGCCCAGAGATCCTGTCAAGGAACGTATGGCTGAGCGGGAAACGAAAGAGAGCTATGGAACCAAATCTCGAAATGGCAATGTCGCCGCTCAAGCGGCTCCTGTTCCTTGTCGAATATGGGACCGAAGAGAGCTCAATCAAAAACAGTTGATCGAGCGTGTTTCATAGAACTGTACGGGGCGAAGGGAACACGGACTCGAGCGTTGTCAAAGTCATTTAGTGAAGTAAGAGAATGCTTGCAAGCGGCAGGCAAAGGGTGATACTGAAATAGCAGAAGATTCCGAAAGAGTCGTCACGGACGCTTGATTGATTTATCGCCAAGTCTCCTTGCCTAGCGAACAGAAGCGTCAGCACCTCAGGCCAGGACTTGTAGAAACGTCATGAGAGTCTCACACTGTCAACTTCGTGGCCTTATACCAATTCGTATGCGTCTCCATCCCTAGGCTCGCAAGATTCACGTAAATCTTAGCTTCCTGCTCCGTAATCTTATTGAATACTTAGTCAAAAGTCTTCAATGTCACGTTCATAGACAATTCGCTGGAATCGCGCATTAAGTCATTCGTCGTAGCTTCAGGACATACAGATGTGACAATGAGATGATTTGCGACTTTCGGGCAGAAAAGCAGTCAAGATCGCGTCAAAACGGAGGACGGGTATAACGTAGTCGTTTGAAACCTTGATCTTTGGACTGAGACTGGTCTGATACTTCGACCGACGAGTATGCTCGATAATGATTCTTCTGCAGCATCGCATATTAATGACTGTTCATAGGGTCGTGGATTATTCGATCAAGCTGCAAGATGGTCTAAGTTGTCTTCGGCCTAGCAACGGAGTCGTGTCGGTCGTTCGCTCTTTCGATGACGCCTTCAGTGTGATGTTTCCCATCTTCACTCTGGTTTGTTGGGTGGTGGCTGTCAATGATGCTGATTTTGGGAAGTTGACACGTTGCTGGTGAACGATGCCCGAACAGTAGCATTTGTGCAATCCACGGCCTGGAATTACCAACTCTTTCGATTGTCAAATTTGAAATTTGTCTTTCACTGAGGAAAAAAAGAGGCATTGCGTCTTCCAGTAAAGTAGCTCAGCACTTTCCTGGATCCCTCTCTCATAATTCTTCCTCGCCGTCAGCCCCTATACTCTCCAAAACTTTCCAGATCCTCCACCTATCCCTCAAACCGATCGGAAGGCATCCCATATCTATGTCCTCGCTTTCCTTACCAACGATGATCGTGTCAGAGCCTCGTTTCATAGTCTGGAGAACCTCTCCAATCAATGTCTGCTTCTGTTGCAATTCCATCAAGCTCCTCTGGCAACAGCCAGCCTAAAAAATCTCCGAACCTTGTAGCTCCGGGTGCGCCAGAAACGAGACGTAAGATGCGCACTCACTCGTCTTTGCAAGTACGCTCGAGGACGAGTACACTCGGGAGCGGAAGATGTGCGAGACTTGGGGAGAGGATTTCTGGTAGAAGCGTTGATAAGCCTGTTGGCTACAAAAGATTCCTTCGATTGCGCTGGGTATATACCGTTGTGATACTGTGAGGTTTGGCGTGGTTGGAGAAATCGAGCATGATTGTGTGGAAGAGGAGATGTATTTTGAGAGTTCAGGCATCGTGATGGGATCTGCGCAAAGTCACTGGAGTATGCAAGGTATCAGCCATGCTGAAACAACATGATCAGCTCTTGATAAGAGGATCCTAGACGAAACTTACCTCCCACTCGGGTTTTTCTTCCCACCCATCACTCCAGACTTGTCTTGCACCGTAATATTCATGGTATCGCTCCAAGCCTCCAGACTTTCCAGAGTAGCAATCCCCTTGTGGCCCCTCGCCTTCAATTTGGTCAAGTCGCCTTGTGTGTGCATAACAGAATCCCCTTAAATCCATTGGCACTTTTGCCGCTCTCAACGAGCCATCCCACCGCCGCTGCCGGTACTTGCACATCTTTTCCATCATTGTCAGGCAGCAACTGTGAATTGGAAAGAACACTGGACCATCGTCTGAGTCTTGTTCGTACGGAATTTATCAGACCCATCTGGGCTGTAGATCTGTGGACGGGGCGTGCGCTTATACGACCATTCGAGCCATTCTGTAGGAGTCGAGACGAAAACACCCGGGTCAGTGAATGTATTCGCAGTGGGTATATCACGCTTGTCAGGGGCCTATGAGTGCCGATCCTATGCTGATGATCCGAAGACGAGTGAGCCATCCTGTTTGCTCTGGATGGAGGACTCGGGCGTCTTATGCATCTATGTACTGGAGCATTGATGGCTCGTTTGAGTCTGGATTTTCCGAGTCTCGAGAGCCTCCACAGACGCAGCAGTTAGCTCTCTGCTGTGCTCTACATGCTCACGATGGTGCAAGAAAAAAGATCGATCCAAAATTAGGTGATTGCGATGCTTGTAAAATGTCGTCCGTATGGTGGGGTCGTAGAAGAACACCTAGGTATCATGGATCCAGATGGTGCCTGACAGGCGATCCTCCCATTGACGTCGAAGTCAGCTGGCACATCGTCATTGTGTCGTTGAAGCCCGCGTTGACAGGCACGAGGATTTGCAGGTGGCATCTGGCCGACTTTCTAGGGCGCGTTTTAGGTCAGTGGCGCTAACTCTCCCCAACTTCGCAATTTAGCGTATTCAAAACTACTGCGAATGCTTGGCAATGTCGATCCATGCCACACACACCTGATCCAAAAACTTGAATTCGTAATTGTTAAACTGAATTAAAAATCTTGTATATATAAGAGATAGAGTTTATCGCTACGATACTAAAAAGGTGGAAATTAAAGAATCTAATCAAGTATTAATAAAATTATAGTAGATTAAAGAAGTCGCGTAGAAATTGTAATTTTCTCGATCACGAAACTTCGGTAGTACTAGGCAGTACCTGAATTCCTAAATCAACGAATATTAACCTATATTAATAATAATATATATAAAATTTATAGAGCTGAATCTCGCGATTCGAAAGATATAATAATTAACCCAATATATATAGTATTGGCTGAAAATAATGAGGCGTGAAAATTTGAATCAGATGTGTGTGGCATGGATCGACATTGCCAAGCATTCGCAGTAGTTTTGAATACGCTAAATCTTCAAATTTCTCTACTTTCTTCATCACCCTGGAATGCCTTGACTGCTTTGAGTCGAACGTTAAGGTCTCCACGACAAGTAAGCTTCTGCACTATGGTTGCTCATAAATACGAACAGTGTCTGATTCACTTCGACGATGTGACCTTGATTTTGGGAGACGAAAACAAGCTGTCCCTGTGCCCCATGAATCGAACGCCGCTGCTAATTAGCCACAGGGTGATACCTCTAAAGATGACTTACTACCTAAGATACTTATCCTCGTCTCTGGTGTGTCGATGAGCCGACGCCATGATGTCTATCGCGGTGAGGCCCCGTGAAGCTGTTCTGTTCGGCCAGGAAGTCTCCGTCATTGAAACGGTCTTTGGCCTCAATCTCTTGCTTCCGTTTCACATCTTCTTTACTAAACACAACAGTCTTCTCAGCTCTTGACTACGGCAGTGTATAGGCAGGAATAGCCAGAAAAACCTCGAATCCTGCTCTTCTCAAATATATAATCACCTTCTTTTTCAATTGCTTCGGTTCAGATGATGCATCTAATTTATCTTTTCGCTCTGGCAGCGTGTTATCATTCATGCCTTACCAACGCTGCAAGTGCTAGCTGCTCTCAAACGGCTACCTCCAATTTCCACAAGTAAGTGACGTGGCAAGCCTCTTCATAAATCAAGCATCGAATGAGTGCGCTCAGCTTCAAACAGTGACATGAAGCCCATTGGCTGCTGTCTTCCAGGGCTACGCTCTCGAGACTAATGCCGCAACTGGCTCTATCGACACCGAACTATGTCAGAATGTGCTATCCGATATTGCCCAGCAGTGTATACAGGATGGAGACTTCTCTGGCAGTTTGATTACCTCATCGAGCCAGGTCTATAACCTTGCAAAGACCCTCTTCCCTGGTAATTTGATCCAGTCAGGGCCTGCAGCCTCTCGACCATCGATCACAGCTGCGGCAATCTCCTCCAGCACGCAAGCGGAGGCCGGCATTACTTCTCAAGCTACTTCGGACAGGGGCGCTGGAGCTAATACACCGATAGTATCTAGTCCAATTGCTTTGCCTACACAGATAGGCGCTGCAACTGATTCCCAGTCTCAACCTGATCCAGGAATTAATGGCTCTCCAGGTCGGACAGCGACAGGCACCGACTCAGCGGGCTCCAGCGCCTCTATCCTCAACGGGGGTCTTGTTCCACCCATCCCGGTCGCTTCAGCTTCGGTCAAAGGCCTCGCCGCCCCCAGCAATTCTAGGCTTGTTGGGAGCATTGTTCCTTCTACAAGTGGATACTCTACAGACAGCGCTGGTCTAGTGGTACCATCCGGTCTATCTGTCTAATCCCATACACGAGCATACCGACGGCCTCAATACAAATTCGGCTTCCGAACCTATCACTTCAATAGGAGCTAGCCTTACACGCCCCAGCACTTCTGATCTTGGTACAGTACCAATTACCGTCAGTCCCGCTTCGGCCACAGCATCTACGTCTGGTACTATCGTGGACCCAGCAGCACTCGCAAGTGCTACCCAGGCCGCGGCTAGCGCAAATACTGCCTATTCTCCGCGCTTGGGCCGGCAGCCACCACCGCTGAGGCTGTAGTCGTTATTACTGAGGCAGCAAGTGCTCTGTTAACCGCATGGGCCGCTGTTCAGGCAGCTGAGACTCAGCATGACAATGATCAAGCCAGCTTTTCGGACGAGGCGGAACAGCAAAGTGCGACAGCACCTCTGAGCCTGCCACTTCCGCTGCTTCCCTGACTTCTGCTGTGCCAGCAAGCGAGAGCTCTACCTTGAGCACTTCAGCATCCGCCTCGACAGAATCTGGTTTATGCAGTCAATGTACCTACCGATCGGATGACGAGCTCGATGTCGAAGGACCCTCTAGTGATGGATCTACAGACCGAAACCGGAGACGGCGATCTAAGATGTGGCGTTTAAGAAGAAACGGTGAGCTCTCGCTGGCCGAACATAGTATACATAAGAAAACCATGATGTATGTAGATCATGTCGACTCTCGCAATAGTCAGGACGTAAAAAGCCTGGGAGCTCGTTCTTTTCTCCAAAAGCGTGACGACGGACCATATAATAGCATTGGTGGATGTGATTTCCCAGCTGGCTTCCAAGCAACACAGCCAGGTTATCTAAGAAAAGAGGGTCTTATCAACATTGGCAAGCAACCGAACGGTAATGGTAGATTGAAAGGCCAGATGATCAATGCAGTACCGAAATGGTAAGGCACTTTTCGGAGCTATCTTCCCTGTTTGATACCCCTTATGGAGTCTCAAGACAATCAGCTCCCTTCCATGGGCGTTTTCCATGGACGTCAAAAACGTTCAACCGGGCTTCATCGGCCGAGCAATCAATGAACGGGACCAAAGGCTTCATCTTCATTCAGTCCTTGGGGTCTTCCGGGGTCTTTACGACGACTCGATTGAAAACCTTTGGCACAAAGCTTAGGCCTCTCCAGGATGCGGTTACGGCCTTCGGAGTCTACACCAGTATGAACATGGCTACTAATTGAATTGCTTTAGGAATAGATAGGAAACCTCAATCAAGTTTACCTTCGATCGCCTCCGTTACCACCGCTACTGCTGCTGCCACTTGCCCTACCAGTGCCTACTTTTAAACCTCCAACTTCGTGAACGATATCCCTCAAGGCGCCAATATATTCAATCCCGACTACGACGCAACCATCCACCCAGAGATCCTAGTATCAGGCACGCAGTGGGAGTTCGCCGAAGTCGATGGCTTCCTCAGATATTGAAACGTAATGGGATAGCCCAACCATTCCCCCTGTCCTCGCCCAGACCAACACCTGCATGCAATTCGAGATTCCCCTCGAAACCGCTCTTACAGGCATCGTCGTCACTGGCGTCACCACAGCCGGCCTAACCGACAATTCAAAATTCTTGCACAATCTCTACGCCTACGGCGCAGCATCCAACCTCCTGCGGCGGCTCCCTCCCAGCCCTTCCAGCCGCCTCTCCCCTAATCCCCACAGCAATATTTCAACCCACCCAAACCACTACTACAGAACCAATCTACGGCCCCAACGAATTCTCGTCCTGCTCCTGCGGGTCATCCCTCTGCGGCTCCAATCCGGAAATGGGCTCTGTGTGCGAAAACGCTTGGGCCCGTTACAATGACAGTGCCCTGTACACAGCCTACACCAGTCTCACCTACACCAGTCTCACCTACACCAATGGAGCAAACGCCGCATTTACAGGCGAAGGCTGCAGCGCGTTTTTTGAGTGCAGCGGCGCATATCCGGCTGCTGCGGTGTTCGGGGCGGAACTGAAGACGGCGTTTGGATTGCTCGGGTTTAATGTTTGTGGGTGGCATAATTTGAGTATGGGGGGATATGATGTTAGATTGGATGCTTGTAGCGGGTGCGTGGATTGGGTTGATGGGGTGGAGTTGGAGCCGGTGAGCCCGTGTAGTCCGGAGCCGTGGTGTGATCATAGTAAATGTTAGATGGTGGTTTGGGGGTTGATGGGGGTTTGGATTTCTTGTATATACCCTATGGCTGTTTTTGGGAGATGTAGTTTAAGTCTCAAAGTACCCGGTTTTTATTCTTCAAAAATTTTGACTACTAGTGATGGTAGTCCATTGTCTTGTCCCTATCCCTATCTCGGTTTTCGGATTCGCGTCCCTACCTCCAACGTCAACCCAAGCACTACTCCCCCAATCCACCTCTCTCCACCCACTGCTTCGATGGTTTAGGAAAAGACGTGGGAGATTGGAATTCTGCGGATCTGGAGGTTATGGGCGAAGATGAGTGGTGATGTTCTTGTTCTGGCCGACTCAATGGATTGCAATTTATTTGATTTTGGGGTGTATGGCTTCTTTGAGTCCGTGTGCTCGGGGAATAAGGCGCTTTGATTTTGCTCGTTGGACTTAGTATATAAATGGGGTCCCTCTTAGCTCGATGTGTCGAAGTTTCTTTTCTGGCTCATGCGTCCTTTGAGTCGAGAAGGTTGCGGGACAAAGGTCTTCCGGCTGGTTCGTTGTCTTTGTTGTAATTTTGGGCGAAGATCTCGAACTACTTTGAGGGCCTCTTGGCTGTCCTGGCACCACGTTCTGGCCATCTTCCAGGTACGAATAGCTTACATACGGTGTTAGAAAAAATGGCGGTCTGGAATGCCACTTTAACAAGGTTGAGCACAAGTTGTCCTTAGATTGTTCCTCAACCTTTTTGCAAGGCGCGCTGATAGGGACAGTCTATGCTCTGCTGTATTTGGATTTTCCACATTTCTGGCTTCACACTTCAGCTCTCTCAAATGCTACGATCTTGACAGCCTGCCTAGTACCCTTGCCGTTGGTGATCCCGTAGCGATATACAGCGGGTACACTTCTGTTTGCACAATCCGTCAATGAAAGAACGAGCTCAACAAAGCGTGCGATTTTCCATCGTTATCTTCTTCGGAGGTTTTTGTCCGACAAACAGCGGTGCCTGATGCGTCATTTGCCGTGACGAGAACACAACACTTTCTATATATGATTAGCCGTGGCCCCAACACTATTGGCCTCTCACACACTACCACCCAAACATCTACCACTAAACAGAACACGAATTCCAAGAAAGGAAAGCCTTCTCAATCCTAAATTGACGCAATGACGCCCAAGCGCGACGAAGTGACTTGGGAGTACAGTACCCCAAACCCACTGCCTCCATCTCCTGGACCGCCACCAGAAAAGCCCCTCCCACCCATTCCAACACAGCCCAAGCCAGCGCCGAAGAAGTAGGACACGTATTTCTCTTTGATTGAATGAATGGCGAGATGAGAGCTGAGGGAAGGATGAAAGCTTAATTTCATGGAGTAGCTAGGATCTAGGTAGACAGAATAACCTTGTGTGGAAGTCTTACGGCTGAGCTTGCTGTTGTTCGTACTGCTCGAATATCATCTTGAATAGCCTCAAATCTTCCATTGCGTCCTTCGCACTTGTCTTGATCTCCTGTCCCTGCGTGAAACATGCATGCATCTCCTTCAGCTCAGCAGTGTAGGCATCCTCGTAGCTGCTTAGGATCTCTCTCGATACTGCTTCTCTATGCTCGTTAATATCGTCAACTTTCACTTTGATGGGAAGACCTTTGATGTAGGGCGTGTCATACTGTATGTTGACAGTCTTATTCTTGCCGTAGACAGTGAGGTGCGAATCAAAGCGTGCAACTGCATCAATCCCTGACTCGTAGGTGACGGCGAAACTGCTCCCATCCTGATTGCGATAATTGAGGATGGCAGAGTAGAAAGGCTCATTGGCGGACACGCCAGCGACTGACTCAGTATATCCCAACGTCTCCCGCAGCAATGACAAATCATGACTCCCCAAAGATCCAAGGAACCGGCAGAAATCCTTACGCTCCGCAGTAACTTCCTTGCCCTCGAACGCTTCCTCGAATAGAGTACTCAGCAGTCTTCTTCGCTCTGCTGAAGCTTCCGCG